>JGI12048J13642_10214123_pt1 | contig 11600 bp, 11 predicted proteins | sample ElkSlonscriptome_16_FD_13642 | JGI IMG/M metagenome (IMG submission 13642) | reverse complement strand
GTCCTCGACAACTCGCGTGCAGTCAAACGCGTCCGCGAGGCCAACCTCGGCAACCTCATCGCCGACGCCCACCTCGCCGGTGCCACCGAACAGGCCAACGCTCTCGGTCTGCCCGCCCCGCAGGTCTTCTTCATGAACGGCGGCGGGATCCGCGGCGAGGACCTCGACATCCCTGTCGGCGAAATCAGTGTCGCCGATACCTTCTCGCTGCAACCCTTCGGCAACTTCGTCAGCATCGCCGAGGACGTCGACTACGCTGAGATCAGGGCCATCGTCGAGAACGGCCTGGTCAGCGGCGTCGGCAACGAGGACGGCGGCTTCATCCAGGTGTCGGATGGCACCCAGGTCGTCATCCAGGCCGACGGCACGGTCAGTGAGCTCGTACTGGCGGACGGCTCAGCGGTCGTCTCGGGTGGCGTCACCCAGACAGGCTCGGCCACCATCGCCCAGCTGAACTTCTCGATCCGCGGTGGCGACGGCCAGCCCGACCTCACGACGACCCCAGGCGTGACCGTTACCCAGACCCCGCTCGGGGACCAGGCATCGCTCCGCAACTACCTCGAGGCGATCGGGATTGTCACCGCGGCGGACTACCCGAACGCTGGTGAGGGCCGGATCCTGTTCGACTGCGGTAGCGGTCTTCAGCAGGACGCCTGTTCGCCGTAGTTGGCGCCGAGCAGGCAGCCAGGTGAGTGGAAGGCGACAGCAATCCACTGCGATGAAAACGGGGCGGGAACCCCGCCCCGTGCAACAAGCAGTGACGCGCGTCAGCGCTGACGATCAATCCTCGTCGTCGTCATCGTCGCCTTCATCGCTGCGCCGATCCTTGGGCTCGCCCGTACTCATGCAATTCGCGTAGAAGGTCGCGGTTGCAGGCCAGTCGGAGAAGATGCCTTCGATACCGACATCCTGGGCGAGGACATCGAGTAGCTCCAGTATCACGCCTTCACTCTGACGGTCGGCGAGGACGTCGTTGATGTCCTGGTAGTAGTAGCCGCCGTCACCGTCGGCGAGGATGCCGCTGCGCTCCAGGGTCCAGGTGATGATCCTGAGGCCCTCGTCCTTGGCACTGATCGCGTATTCCGACGGCACGATCCGACCGCCCTCCGAGGCCACCAGCGCCCACATGGCCGGCGCGACATAGTGGATTCCGTTGGCCTTGTAGCTCGGCAGCTCGTTAGTGAATGGGGCGAGCTGCTCCGGCGTGTCGGCTGGAATCAGGTACACGGCCTGCTTCGCGAACGCCGGCTCGTTGGCGATCCAGTAGTCGATGTCATCGCGCACGAAGGACTGGACCCAGGCGTTGCGCGGCCGGATACGGGCGGCCTTCAACTCGTCGATAAGCTTCTGGCGATAGTCGTCATACGTGAAGAAGCTGCCATCATCGAGCTCGAACGGCATGTCGACGCTCGGGGCCTTCAGCTCCGGCGTGACGCCGACGCGCAGGGCTTTGAACAGCCTAAGGCTCTCGGCGTGGGTCATCAGAGTCCCACTGCTTGGGCCGGAATACAGGTCGGTGCGCCAATCAGCAGTGCCGCCAAGGTACTCCTCGGGCGTGGTCGCGTCGGGGTCGAATGCGTCCATCTTGCCCTTGAGCCTCCCGAACTCGGCCAGCGTGATGTCGCTGGTGCAGCAACGTGCAGTCGCATCGGTCAGCTTGTTGCCATTCTCATCAAAGGTTGCGGGGGCAAAGGGTTGTTCGCACTTGGCATTCAGCTCAGGGATCGTGACGATATCGGTGGTGGTGTGCAGGTCGCACTGGGAATGACGGCAGACGAGCTCACCATCCCTCGTGAAGGTGACATCGCACTCGATGATCCCGGCGCCCTGGCGCGCCGCGGCCAGATAGGACTCCAGCGTGTGCTCGGGGAACTGCATGCAGGCCCCGCGGTGGCCGATCGAGAAGCTGGACTTCCTGAAGCCGCGCCTGCGCTCGACGCAGCGCTCGAGCTCGCGTTTGAGATCGCCATCCGCCAGGTCATCGACAAGGAAGAAGGGTCGTGGGCCGAGCTGAACGCCGTTGCTGTCCCTGTGGCCATCGGCACAGGCAACGCTCGTCACTGCGGACAGTACCGCGAGAGCGACGGCGAACTCAAAAAGGCGACTAACAGACCGCATTAGGGACCTCCCGTGTGTGAGTGAAGTGCGGGAGGCACAGCTATAACCGGAACAGTTTAGGATCGAGTGTACGGCCGGTGAATGTTGCGTGACGGGGTGGTCGCCCGGATCCGCCCGATCGCCTTCATCACCGAGGCCGTTCCCGTCGAGTGCATGCTCAATCGCATAGGCGCGCCAACACACGCGCCTGCGAACCTCCCGCCTTCAAGCCATCCATGACCTGAAGCCCGGCCGGCGCTGGGGGCAACCGGTATCGATAGCAGCCCCGTCAATATTTTTGCGGCACGTAGAGTTTCTCCGGCAGCGTCTTGCGGTCGTAGTCAGGGTTGAAAACGCGCTCAGGCAAGGTGACAGTCTCGCTCGGGACGTCCTCGTAGGGGATCTGATCCAGCAGGTGCTGGATGCAGTTGAGCCTGGCGCGCTTCTTGTCGTTGCCCTCAACGATGAACCAGGGAGCCTCGGGGATGTTAGTACGCTCAAAGGTCTCCTCCTTGGCCTTGGTGTACTGTTCCCAGCGCACCCGTGATTGGAGGTCCATCGGGCTCAGCTTCCATTGCTTGAGCGGGTCGTGGATCCGCATCAGGAAGCGCAGCTGCTGCTCCTCGTCGGTGATGGAGAACCAGTACTTGATGACGCGGATGCCGGAGCGCACCAGCATACGCTCGAACTCCGGTACGTCCAGGAAAAACTGCTCCACCTGCTTTGCCGTCGCGAAGCCCATAACCCGTTCGACGCCCGATCGGTTGTACCAGGAGCGGTCGAACAGCACGACTTCGCCGCCGGTCGGGAGGTGCGGCACATAGCGCTGGAAGTACCACTGGGTCTTCTCCCGGTCGCTCGGCGCCGGCAGCGCGACGACGCGCACTACCCGCGGATTCAGGCGCTGGGTGATGCGCTTGATGACACCGCCTTTGCCGGCCGAGTCGCGCCCTTCGAAGATGACCAGAATCTTCTCGCCGGTGGCCTGCACCCAATCCTGCAACTTGATCAGCTCGGCTTGCAGCATCAGCAGTGTGCGGAAGTAGTCCCTACGATCAATGCCCGATGGCCGCTTGCGCTTGTAGATCTTGCGCAACTCCATGGATAGCGCGGGCTCCGAGATCTCGAGCTCATAGTCCTCGTCGAGCGTGTCCTCCAGCTCGGCCTCCAGCCAGTCCCTGATGTTGTCGTTGTCGGCTGCGTCGCTCATGATTTGGGACCCCGGGACGGTTTGATGACTGGGAGCCCCCAGCGGGCGAAGCAGGGCCGATAGGGTCCTGCGATCTCGCGGGATACCCTTGCACTGCGGCTCAATTCCGAGATGCTAGCATTGCCCGCGCGAGCGAGGATGACGGTTTGGTTGCCGGCACAGGGTGGCAGCAGCTCCTTTTTTTGCAGCCCGACTTGCAACCTTCAGCGACACGGTGTACGGAGTGGGGAGTATACGCGGTCGGAAGTACGGCAGATGGGAGGCGGAGAACGTCGCCTTCGGAATACCCGCTTCGTTCCACATCAGAAGAACCCGACCGCAACGATCGGCACCCGCCGCGATCGGCCCGCTTCTGGCCCCTCAGCTTCTGTGCCCGCATCGCGCATAGCAAGCCGAAGCGATCGTTCTTGCTTCAGGTCAGTTACAGGTACGCATGAGTCGATCGCGGAATTCAAAAGAGGACACCTGCATATCGGCTTTCGAGAAAATGCTCCGCTGGCCAGGGCGCTTCTTGGCGCGATCCCACCCCTACTCATCAGATTTGAGCCCCGAAGAATAGCCCGCCAAGAAGACCAACGTGATTTCACCATTCTGTCCGTCGATCAAGGCCTGCGTCTTTTTGCTGTGGTGATACTTGGCATCATCGGCACGGCAGACCTTATGAATTCCCTTTTGCCTGGTATCCCATTGATGACCTTGCACCATACCCCGCCGCGAAGCGCTTCGTACTCCCGAAAACGACATGGCACACCAGAAGCCGCAAGGATGTTGTCGCCATTCATAAGTTGGAAGTGGAGATGAGGCGCGGTCGAGTTCCCGGAGTGGCCAACCGCCGCGAGCTGTTGTCCGACGCCTACTTCGTCCCCTTCTTGAACTCGAACCGATCCGCATCGCGCGTGGGCGAAGAAGGCGTATGTATCCTGGCCAGTCATTTTGAGAATCAGGTAATTGCCTAGGATGGGCCTCAGGTCACCGTCGCGTTTCGGATCGAATGCCAACGCGTTCTTCAGCACCACGGCGAGATCGCGAAGCAAATGCAGCCTTCTCCGTTCTGGCCACCCGTCCTTTGCGGCCGTTACTCGTCCCGCAAAGGGCGCATAGATTGGCTCGGACCACCCGTAGCAGTCCTCCAGGGTGACGCCGATGATCAAATATCGCAACAAGGGCCCGCGAAAGAACTTGAGGCCCATCCGGTCCTTTCCGATGCGCACGAAATCATAGGCGTAGGTCTGCGCGAGTTGGTCTGTCCCGTGACTCGGGACCTTCTCGGCCGGTGTATGTTCGGCCTCCCATTCCCCGCGGAGAGGAAATTCAACCGTTACGGCCTCGATTCCCATGCGCGCGACTCTCTCGCTGTGTGATGCCGCCTTCCTCCCGGCTTCTGCCGGTGAGGCGAGGCCCGCGCCGGCTCCTGCGGCGGACCACCGTACCCGTTCCGAAGCAGTCGTTCAGAACAGGGTGACGCCCCGCTTAAGCGGTGAAGTGACTGCGTAGGAGCTTCGGCTAAGAGATGGAGATCATCGCCTACCCGGGCAGCGGCATCGAGGAGGTCGCCGACATCGAGGGCGGCAAGCTGGCCTTCACCTCGCCGACTTCGAACTCCGGCTTCAAGGCCCCGTCGGCGATCCTCAAGAGCGACTTCGGCCTGATCGCCGAGCGTGACTTCGAGGAGGATGCACTCGAATCGCTGGCGCGATCGACCGACCTGATCTATGACGTCGAGGGCGCCCGCTATGCGCGGCTCATTCAGCCCGACGATCAACAACACGCCCTCCTCGAGGCGCTCGGTATTCGCCTTCCCAGGCAGACAGCCAAGGCTTTGTAGGCGGTAAGCCTGTCCCGCAGCATTCCCCCGCGAGTGAAAGCGCATCGCCATCGGGGTCGCGAAAGGTTTTTGCGGCGATCGACAGCTCGGTGAGGGCATTAGCGGGGACTTGCTGTGGCGGCAAAGGAGCGGCGACCTCGGGCGGGCGATTGCCGTCGGCGCTGGCTAGCGGGATCGGGGCCGCGCATGGGCCATTACGGCGCGGGTCCGGTGTGGCATCGGGGAAGAAGGTGCGGATGCCGGTGCGGCGGCGCACGAACACGGTGGTGAAGTCATGGCCGTCATCGCTGACCGCGAGCAGGCAGCCGACACTGCTGCTGCTCGGGGTTGGATTCTCGGCGAAGGCGCGGGTCACGACCTGAAGGATGTCCTCCCCGCTCATGGTCAGGCCATAGCCTTTGATCGGCGCGCTCGCATCGCCGCCTGGCATGGGGATACGCACCCCCATCGAGTAGATCACGCCGGGGACGACCTCGTTGCGCGCGAAGTTCGGGATACGACAAGCGCTGCCATCGGCCTGAAGCTGCTGGTAGCGGCCGTGAAAGTGCAGCCCCCCGATGTTCCCACCTGGCCTCGGCTCGCCGCAGATGATGTGGTCGAAGGCGTGGAGCGCGAACCAGGCATCGGTGAGGTCGTCCAGGTAGCTCTCGACATCGTCGCGGACTGGCCGATCGGCGAAGACGCGTCCGCTGGTGAAGGCCATGATGCGCTCCAGCACCGCGGCGTGCTCCCGCATCATTGTCCTAAATTCGTCGCGCGAGACGACCTTGCCGGGCTCGCCGCAGACCGCGTTCAGGGCCTCACCGAAGTGCTCGATCGGCGGCGGTGGCGGCGTGATGTCGACAAGCCCACCGAACCCGGCCGGGATCGGGTTGTCGGTGGTGTCGAAGAAGGGCAGGCAATCGGTCTGGTCGGTGCTGTCATCATCGACGTCGCCACCCGTGGTGTCGCTAGGCCCGAGGCGCCCGCAGTCGAGGGCCACCCATTTGCGCTGCTCATCGACCTCGATCAAGGCATGGGTCCCGCCCGGGCGCTTGTTCTCGCCAAGGGCCGAGTAGGGCTGCCCCGGCGTCACCCTGACCGGCGCGGTCTGCCTGCGGATGGAGCTGTAGGCCTCGCAGTCGCGCTCGGGTATGAACTGACGGGGCTGATCGAAGAAGGCTTGGGCGAGGCTGCTGCAGGGCAGGACCCACAGGAGCCCTAGACAGAGAACGAACGCGAACGCGGATGCTCTCATGGAGAGGGGCCTCTCGAAGTCACCGGCCCTCGCAGTATAGTCATTTCCGCACCGCGCGCTTCTCCATGCGGGTGCGCACATGCGCAGAACGCAGTGCGACTGGCCAACCCCGTGGTCGTGACGGCAGCCGTCCGAGCCGGGATGAGCTCAAGGAAGCGCCCCCAGACACGCACGCGGCCAACGATTCTGGCCGGGCCCTCGCTCGATATGCTGGGGCTAGCCGATCGGCGGGTCTTGCCGGGCTTGCGACACCTCCCTCCGGCTTCGTCGGCCCAGGACGGGTGCGGGCGTGCGGCAACCTCGGCTACCGTGTCAATGCAAACGCTACCTTGGACTCTAGGGAGACCTCGATGAACAAGACCGCTGTCGCCCGTTGGGCGGACCTGGCACCCGCCGAGCCCGCCTATGCACTGGTCGCCAATGTCGACCTGGTGGTGATTCGCTGGCCGGATTCGGTGGAGCCGAGCCCGGCGTCTCGGTCCTCTACGGCCGCTGCCTGCATCGCGGCGCGCTGCTCGCCGACGGCCACGTGAACGGTGACGACCTGATCTGCGGCCTGCACAACTGGGACTATCGCTACCGCACCGGCATCAGCGCCTACAACTCGGAGGAGCGCCTCGCCCGGTTCACGGCCTGGGTCGAGGACGGGCAGGTCTGGGTCGATGCCGACGAGATCGCCGCCTGGGAGCGCGACAACCCCCAGGCCTACGATCGCGATGCCTACCTGGGCCTCTACGACGACGTCCATGGAACGCCCGAGGAGCCCCACAACGCCTACATCCGCCAACTGGCTCGGGATGGACTCAGCAAGCTCGGGCACCACGGACGGATCGACGCGATGGGCGTGCCCTACGACCAGTTGCCCCGCTGGGATGCGATCCAGATCCTGACCGCCCAATTGCACCGGCTGCCGCTGCTCGACGATGCCTCGGTCGGCACCGAGGTCGTGATCGGTCCCGGCGCCGCCAAGCCGCTGCGCCTGCAGATCCCGCTGATGGTCTCGGATATGAGCTTTGGCGCCCTGTCGGAGGAGGCCAAGATCGCCCTGGCACGGGGCGCGGAGCTCGCCGGCACCGGCATCTGCTCGGGCGAGGGCGGGATGCTGCCGGAAGAGCAGGCGGAGAACAGCCGCTACTTCTACGAGCTGGCCTCGGCGCGCTTCGGCTTCTCAATGGACAAAGTCAAGCAGGCGCAGGCGTTTCACTTCAAGGGCGGGCAGGGCGCCAAGACCGGCACCGGCGGCCACCTACCCGGCAACAAGGTCCGCGGCAAGATCGCCGAGGTCCGGGGCTTGAGCGAGGGCGAGTCGGCCATCTCGCCGACGCGCTTCCCGGACTGGCACAGCCTGGCCGACTTCCGCGACTTCGCGGCACAGGTGCGCGAGGCAACCGGCGGTATCCCCATCGGCTTCAAGCTCAGTGCCCAGCAAATCGAGCAGGACATCGACGCGGCCCTGGAGGTCGGTGTCGACTACATCATCCTCGACGGCCGCGGCGGCGGCACCGGGGCCGCCCCGCGGCTGTTCCGCGACAACATCTCGGTCCCGACCATCCCCGCCTTGGCCCGCGCCCGCCGCCACCTGGACCACCGCGGCGCCGATCAGGTCACGCTGATCATCACCGGCGGGCTGCGCCTGCCCGCGGACTACGTCAAGGCGCTGGCCCTCGGCGCCGATGCCATCGCGCTCTCCAACGCCCCGATGCAGGCCATCGGCTGCCTCGGCATGCGCGCCTGTCACACGGACAACTGCCCGGTGGGCATCGCCACCCAAAAAGAGAGCCTGCGCGCGCGGCTCAAGGTGCAGCAGTCCGCCGAACACCTGCGCAACTTCTTCCAGGCGGCCACCGAGCTGATGCAGGTGATGGCCCGCGCCTGCGGGCACGATCATCTGAGCAAGCTTTGCCCCGACGACCTGACCACCTTCGACCGCGAGATGGCGCACCTGACCGGCATCCCCTACGCCGGCGTGCGGCTGGACTGAGCCCGAGCGGAGAACGAGCGATGACACAACCGGGCGCGAAACTGGTTTGGCAGAAGCTCCTGGACAATGACGAGCTGGGCGAGGGTTCGATCGATGAACGGCATCTGCGCCTGCCGCTGATGGACTGGTACCGCCCGCAAAAGGTGAAACCCCCAGCGATGGCGGCGCCGGGCGGACCCTGGGGTTACGCCCGACGCGCCCCATCTTGGCGGCAAGAACGGGAGCCGGGGAACTAGCCGAACTCGCGCCGGCTTCCGAACCTGATGAGATTCATCGCACCGATAGCTTCGAGTTGGGAGGTCCTCAATGAACTGCCTTATCCGATTGCTCCCCGCGCTGCTCGGCCTAGCAGTCTTCTCAGCGTCTGCAACCACTCGCGAACAGTTTCACTTCGAGGTACTGCTCGGTGACCGGCCGATCGGCGAGCACCGCTTCGAGATTCGACGGCAGGGCGAGCAGCAGCAGATCTTCCGGAGCAGGATCGTCTGCTAAACCCCCAGACGGGCGAGCTCGAGCCCGTTCGGGTTGATCGCCGGGGAGTCGATCGCATCGAGGTCGCAGGGCGCGAGCTCGCTGCGACCCGCTATGCGCTTCTAACCGATGAGCTGACTATTGACCTCTGGTACCACGACGAGCTCGGCTGGTTACGCCTGGCGAGTGATACGGGCAGGGGTGGCCGCCTCATCTATCGGAGAATTTGATTTACCGCTGGAAACGGGGCGCGCCTCGCGTCTCGACAAGCGGCGGATCTTCGCCAGTGATTCTCTGGCGCCGGTTTGCGGCGAATCCCGCCTAAGGATCATGGGGCGAGGCGAGCCACCCCAGACGATGAAATCTCGACTCGCCCCAGATCCTTCCCTCACCCCAACCCTCTCCCGGAGGGCGAGGGAGCGAACGCGCTGCGCGAATTTCATCGTAAGAAGCGGCAGTTGGCGGCCAGCTTCGTACACCGTTTCGGCTCCGCGCTGAACCGCCACGCTCATCTTCACTATGTGTTTCCAGTCGCTGGAGAGAATAGGCGTTGATCGCCACTGGAGTAGCCTAACCTTCCACTCCCCCGGATCCCCCTGGGGCATGCAACCGCTGAGGGCCCACAAAAATGCATATTATTCTTACGAATACGGCAACCGGAACCGAGCGCGTCATTGAAGCGAAGGGACCGATGAGTCAATACGTCTCGCGGGAGCGATTCGCGCCTCGGGCCGATCGGGACTGGGTCCTAAACGCGACTGAGCGTTTTGTCCGCTTCATTGATGCGACCGGACTCAATTGCCGAGGCGCTCATTATCCGCCGATCGCCCGCAATATCGATCGGCACGGAAACCTTACGCACGCCGGCGGGCTACCGCAGCGAGCCGTAGAGAATCCGCTGCTCTGGACCGAGAACCAAAAACGCTGCTACACGGTCGAACCCTCCGGGGACGGTCGGGAGCTGTTGTTGAACTGGCTGCCACAATCTGGCTGGCAATGGGCGGAGCTTCCAGAATGGAGGATGCGCAACCCCGCCGGCGGCAGCAGCCTGTTTCTATTGTCGAACGAACTCGAAATCGCCCCGATTGTCGACCGGCTTGGAAGCGGGACCTAAGCTGTAACCCTAGAGACGGCAGTTGAGCGCTCCGCAGTGGATGCAAGATACCGAAATCACGGGCGTTACAACGGTGGCATTCGCTCACCGCGCGGGAAGGCCGCCACGGCTCCCGCCGCACGTCCCGCGCGGCGCCTGGCGGTGTTGCAGCGCGTTGGAATAGATCGACCATTCCGCCTCGCTGCGCCGTGCCAGTCAACCACGCGGGCCGCGCTCTGGAAGCCGTCCAACTGCCGTTTCTAGGTTGAAATGTCGTAATGATGGAACCTCGGGCCGGGAGCTAGCCTTGTCGCGGAAGCCCCTTATCTACGAACTCAGCGAAGGCTCCGCCACCAAGGCGTTGGAGGCTCTGGTCCCGGCGGGTCTGTCTCTCAGCCAGCAGGCCGCGATCGATCTTTCCCGCTGCTATCTCGACAGCTTCGATTGGCGCCTCTTCCGCGCCGGGCTGGTCCTTGAGCTGCAGGAGGAGCCCACTGGTCGGCGATTGGTCCTACGCGAGCTCGGCCGCGGGGCTGTCCTCGGGGCGCAGGGCGTAGATCGTGCCCCAGGTTTTGCCTGGGACCTGCCCGGTGGCGCCGTGGGCGCCCGAATCCGCGGGCCGCTGGATGTGCGTGCCCTCTTGCCCCTGGCCACGATGCCGGAGACCCTCCAGCGCTTCGCCCTGCTGGACGCGGAGGGGAAGACCCGCCTGCGGTTCGAGGTTCAAAGGCCACGCGGAACACAAGGCCCGGTGAGAGTTCAAGTCCTGCCGGTGCGCGGCTACGATGGGGCGCTGAAGAGCGTGCTCCGAACCCTGGCTCACCGGCCAGATCTGAGTGCCGCCCGGGAGGATCCTCTCTTCTCCGCCGCAGCGCTCGCCGGGCGCGTGCCCGGGGACTACACCGGCAAGCCCAGCGTCTCCGTGGATGCCGACGAGCGCGCCGACGCCACCGGCAAGGCCATCCTGCTGGATCTCTGGGAGATCGCAGAGCGCAACGAGGACGGCGTGCGCCTGGACCTGGATTCGGAGTTCCTCCACGACTATCGGGTCTCGGTGCGACGCAGCCGCTCGTTCCTGTCCCAGGTGAAAGGGGTCTTTCCAGAGGCCCAGCTCAATCGCTTCAAGCGGGAGCTCGCCTGGCTTCAGGAAATCACCGGACCTTCTCGAGACATGGATGTCTACCTGCTCGCCTTCGATGGCTTCAAGGCGGAGCTGCCAGAGGACTCCCGGGGCGATCTCGATCCCTTTCGAGGTTTCTTGCAGAGGCGCAAGGCGCGGGAGCACGAGGCGATGGCTCGGGCCATGGCGTCCGCCCGCTACGCGCAGCTGAAGCGGGCCTGGCGTGAGTTCTTGGCGGCGCCCGTGCCTGCGCGTTGCGCCCTGCCCAATGCTGAGCGGCCCGTCGGCGAAGTGGCGGCTCAGCGGATCCGTCGCGTGCACAGCCGGGCACTCAAGGAGGGCCGTGCCATCCGGGCGACCTCTCCGCCCGAGGACCTGCACGAGCTGCGCAAGACCTGCAAGAAGCTGCGCTATCTCATGGAGTTTTTCCGCGGCGCGTTCGACGCCGACGCTGTGGGCGGCCTCATCAAGGATCTGAAGCGGCTGCAGGACAATCTCGGCACCTACCAGGACCTGCACGTCCAGGAGTTGTCCCTGAGTGGTTTCATCGCCGCCATGCAAGCCGA
>JGI12048J13642_10712548_pt1 | contig 11601 bp, 9 predicted proteins | sample ElkSlonscriptome_16_FD_13642 | JGI IMG/M metagenome (IMG submission 13642) | reverse complement strand
GCTGTAAATTTTTCCCCGAAAATTTTCAGAAGCGCCGTTTTTATTGATTGTGTGTTCATGTCCCGCAGACCTCTCTTAAAGCTCTCATATGCTGCTCGATTATCGGTATTTGTCAGGGATGGCGCGCGAAATCAGGCTCCGATCAGGAACCATCTTTGATGTGCTGCGATGGCGCATCTCGAACAATTGACGCTTCGATGGAATGGAAGGCCGATCTTTGGTGAAAGCGGGCCAAAGCATCATCGATTTCAATGGCCAACTTCACCCCTGCTCGCGCCGAACCGCGTTTCTTTCTCACGGAGCCCCACTGAACAGCGAGCACTCACGCGCGCCGCATGCGGACCACCGGACGGGTTTACACCGTAAGAATAAATTTGCAAGGTCTAGACAATGGGGCGTCGACGTTTCACGTTGGATCCGTTTCGCTGGACTTCGCTGCCATCTTCATGAAACATTCTTGGGGTGCCATTATTTTGTGTTCGTTTCGCGTAAGCCTTTAATAATGGGGCCGAAAAAGTGATCCTTTGGCAGATAGCCCCGCGCGAGCTTCGGCCAAACCCAGTGATGCCGAAGTGACCCACACAGGCGACGCCAAACCAAAACAAAAGAACCGTTATCTCTCGGTCATCCTGCGGGCGGCTGTGAGTTGCACCCTTATCGCCATATTGCTGTTTCTGGCCGACACAAGCGAAATGATAGCGATGTTTGCGCAGATCGATCCGCTCCCGTTCGTCGGCGCTTGCCTCGCATTTGCCGTCGGTCAATGGTTGTCGGCGGTTCGTTGGCGCGTGGTCATCGAAAGCGCGCACGCCGCCATCGGGGGCAATTGGTACTATAACGGTTTGATCTACATCGGACTGTGTTTCAATTTCTTCCTTCCATCGACGGTCGGCGGCGACGTCGTCCGCGCAGAGCTTACCAAGTCACGGCTGGGCAGCCGCATGGCGGCATACGGCGGCGTCCTGTTCGATCGTTTCGTTGCGTTCCTTTCCGTGGTCGCGCTGGGGCTGGGCGCGCTCGTCATCATGTTCGTTGTCGCCGGCTCGTTTGACCCAAGCCTGGTTGTGGCGTGCGGTGTCTTTTTGTTGATCGCGGTCGCCGCTTATGCGGTCATTCGCTGGCCGGTCATCGAGTTGACCGCCCCCCACTTCGGTGACGGTCGGCTGCGTCGAATATTCGACAAGATTAATGAGATGATCGTTCTACTTCGCCAATACATTAAGAACAAATACATGTTCATCAAAGCGTTCGGGCTGTCGCTCCTGATCCAGATTATTGGCGCCAATCTGGTTATTTACTTTCTCGCCATCGCCCTGGGTATCCAGGTCCCTGCATTCTTCCACTTCGTCGCAGTGCCCATCATTACCCTTGTCACGCTCGCCCCCATCTCATTGAACGGATTGGGTATTCGTGAGATTGCGTTCGTGTTGCTGTATGCCAAAGTCGGCGTAGCAACCGAGGCCTCGGTCGCTCTTTCCATTGCCTTCACGCTTGTACTGGCCGTATTCGCCGCCGTCGGCGGACTGTGCATCCAGATCCCCGGGCTCTACCGGCCGGGAGTGGCCTCGCAAATCCAGGACGAATAATCACCCCTCCGTTCGCCGCTTTAATTGGTCTCGGACAGCGACCACGTCTCCAGCTCCGCCGTTAGTCGCGCAAAGTCCTTGTCACTGATTTTTTGCTGCTGGGAAACCGGGAAGGGTTTGAGGTCTACACCCTCGGTTCGAGCAACAGACTTTTCGGGCGCGATGTAGCTTGCGACCCGATCCACCAGCGCCGTCGGATCATTGCAGAACTGCTCGTAGTCGACGACCCAGTACCTGTCGGGTCCAATGGCCTGCAACTGCTCGGTTTCGAGCTTCCGGTGAAACGCAACCTGCCGACAAACAGACTGGTAGGCATTGTCGGATTGCGCTCCCTTAACCTGTGGATCCTCAAGCCCGTAGGGCGTTTCATCGGACCCGTGAATGTCCCGGCGGCTTTTGAGAAGCGCCTGTGCGAGGTAAAGCGGGTTGCGCCGCATGCACACGAAAACGGCAGTGGGCAGCAACGGCGCCACGATTTTAGCGTAAGCATTCATGTTGTTGTTCTTGGACACCAGCGGCAGCGGAAAGGCCTCTTGAAACGCGCCGAAAAACTGCACGAGTTGCGTCCGGTGCGGCTCGTCAATGGCGGTCGGGATGATTGTTCTGTCGCTTCCGAACCACCGGTCCCAGAAATACAGTGCGTCGTTCGGGCCGTACCAATTGCTGCTCTTTCCGTAAAAGCTTCGGAACGAAATGCGCTCATTGCGGAAGGGCCGGCGAACCATCTTGTTCACGGTAATCGGCGAGCGGGGGAAAATGGATGTGAGATTGTTGAAATAGGCCACCGGAAGGCTCGCGCTCAAAACCTGCGCGGTAACCGTGGTGCCGGACCGCGGCGGGCCAACGACGAATACAATGGGCCTTTCCGGCGGCGATGCCCGCTCGCAGATACGCTTCTCGCGAAGGCTCAATGCCAAATCAAGCGGGGTCACCGCAGCCTGTGCCGCCGCCGACGCCAGGGCATAGAACGCCTCGCCGTTGCGAGACGCGAGGATGCGCATCGCCAACGCAAAGGGATTGTTGATGTGTCTCGGTATGGAGCGATGAATCATCGCTCTCAGCGGTGACACGGAGTTGGGCATCAAATTTCCTTAAGTGACGTCGATAAGCAGTGCGTGACCTTTGGCCGGGCATCTATTCTTTGCAAGCGGCATCGTGCTGAGTATTCGAGGATCAAGTCCGACACGACCATCCGCAGATGAATTATGCACTATAGCGTGTCGAGCTTCGTATGCATATTGCGTGCATTCAACGTACCCTTAGTGCAACTTTTATGCTATTATTTTGATAAAATTCGAGGATAGCGATTATTGGCCCATTCGCACCACCCGGGCTGCGATAATGTTTGAGGTTCAGTTGCATTGTAATCTCTATCACACACGCTGATCTTTGATGTATTTCCGATCCACCCGCTTTTTGCCAAGTAAGACACTAACGGACTTGTAAAATGCTCACCGACTCTTCTCCCGGCGCGGCCACCGAACAAAACGTCCAGGATCGGAACGGGGGCCTAAAACGAACAATTCTCACCGCGCACAACTCGATAATATTAACGAACGCGATCTGCTTACCAATTATTTTCGTTATTATAACTGCAGTTATTTCCTTTATATTACTATCGCTGTCTTCCACATACATTTCAGTAATGCTTAATGATACCTTTGTGATTGTCGATGGCGCCTATCGGATGGCGAATGGATATGTCCCTCATGTCGATTTTCGCAACCAGCTTGGCTTTCTGAACTTCGCGTTTCCCGCGCTCGCCATGCTGATAACCGATCACGTTGGCGCCGCCATGCAAACGTCCTTGGCGCTTTACGTTATCTTCCTCGCTCCCATTGCGGGCTACATCCTTGCAACAAGGCTGCGGTACTGGATTGCCCTTCCCTTATTCGTATTCACGGTCTTGCTCGTCGCCACACCTTTTATGGTTGGCAGCACGCCGGTACAAATCACATTTGCCTCCATCTACAACAGAATGGGATGGGCGGCCTATCTCGTTTTGCTGATCTTGTATTTGACCCCGGTTTTCGCTTTGCGAAAACTGTGGGTGTTCGACGCCGTGGTGGCGGCACTGCTCATGGCGTTCCTGTTCTATACGAAGATTACCTACGGGCTCATCGCCATGTCCGCCTTCGTGCTGATGGCAATCTTGGAGGCGGAATGGCGTCGTCGCGCCGTGCTCGCCTTCGTCGTTTTCGGCGTCATTGCTGCGCTTCTTGAAGTTTTTCTGTCCATCAATACCTCCTACTTCGCCGATCTAGCGCACCACTCGCAAGTCCGCTCGTCTCTTGGATTTTTCGCGGCCACTGTGATCAAGGCCGTCGCGAGAAACACCTACTTTATCCTTGCGGGATTTTCCGCATTGATACTCTGTTTTATCTACAGCGATCGAAAGTACAGGGACACATTATTCGGCCTCTTCATTATAGGTTCGAGCGTTGTCCTGTTCATTTTCAATGGACAGTCGGCCGATATCCCGACCATCGTTGCGTTGATCGTCATCAGCTGTGAACGAATTGCCCGCTCTCCGAGACTGGCCACGGATTCCGGCTCCCGCGTGGCTGCGTTCTCGGCGTTCGCCCTTTTCCTGATCATGATATCCGAACTGTTGAGTTTCAGTTCGGTGGCTTTTGCTCTCAACTATACGAAATCAGCTTCCGCACGCCCCGAAGCCGTCGCTGGCGACAAGAACATCGGATCATACTTCTATGTGGAAGATTGGCCCCATGGCGCCAACAGCGCCCGAATGAAAGCGGGAATAGACCGGTTCGGCGAGGACAGTTTCGATAAAATCGGCAAGTACGTTGTCTCGCGCCAATCCATTTTCCAGCAGGAGTATGCACGCAGCATCGAAAAGGGCGTCGATCTTCTCAGGGAGTATGGATTGGACGAGGACCGGATCATCACGTTCGATTTTGCCAACCCGTTTCCCGTTCTATTGGGGGCCCCGCCGCCGACGGGCGACCGAGTTGGCCTTTATTTCGGCCGGACGTTCAATGAGGACGTTCATATCCCGGCCGAAACCATGTTCCGCGACACCACCGTGGTCATGGTGCCCAAGGTCGCCATCGAACCTGACACCCGGGACGCCCTGGTGGAGATCTACGGCTTGTACCTGTGGGATCGCTATCGTTTGGTTCACGACGATCCGTATTGGTCGGTCTGGAAAGCAAAAGAACCGAACACCTGAACGGTGCCCCACGCCATTCCGTGACAACCAAGCCGCGATAACGAACTCTTAAGTCCTCTCTGATAGCCTCGCACCCTGACGTGGCGGCCATAGCGGTCGAGACGGAGGCGGCCGCATTTGCCACCCGATGGGCCGCCTTGCGGCGCTCTAGAAACCGCCGATCCGCGGCGGCAGGACAGGCTTGGAGTTCACCATTGCGCATTCTTGTCACTGGAAACGAGGGCTATATCGGCAGCGTTCTGGCTCCCCTGCTGGCATCCGCCGGGCATGAGGTCGCGGGTCTGGACAGCGGATTGTTCGGCGGTTGCGCATACGGCCGGCGGCGGTCGGAGATCAAGACCATCCGGCGCGATATTCGCGATGTGCAGGCACGGGATTTGGCCGGATTTGACGCGGTCGCCCACCTGGCCGGGCTATCGTGCGAAGATCTCGATGCATTCGACCCCTCGCTTATTAACGAGATTAATCACCTGGCCGCGGTCGGACTGGCTCGGTGCGCGAGAGAGGCGGGCGTATCGCGGTTCATCTTGTCATCCTCATGTGGCGTATATGCGGCTCAGGATGGCGAACTCGTCGACGAAACTCACCCCTGCAACCCCTCCACTCCCTTCGAGATTTCGAAGGCCCGCGCCGAACAGGGGATTGCCGAGCTGGCCGATCCCAAATTCAGTCCCATGTTTTTGCGCAACGCCCAAGCTTACGGGGCATCGCCGCGTCTGCGATTGGACGTGGCGGTCAACAACTTCGTCGCCCGGGTCTTTGCAGACCGGCGGCTATCCCTTGAAGCCGGCGCCATGGCTTGGCACCCGGTGGCCCATGTGCAGGACATCTCGCGCGCATTCGCGGCCGTCTTCGAAGCGCCGCGCGAACGGGTCCACAACCGCACCTTCAATGTGGGCCGCAACGAAGACAATTATCGATTACGCGATATCGCCGAAATCGTCGCCGACACCATGCCCCGCTGCCGTATCGATCCTTTCGACGATACCGACGCGCAACCGCAATCCTGTCCGGTCGACTTCAGCGCCCTCGAGAAGGCACTCCCCGACTTCCAGCCGCAGTGGCACGTGCGGCGGGGTGCCCAGCAGCTTTTCCACCTATTCCGAGACGAGCAGCTTAGAGGGGGAAAACTGGAACAAGCGCTATTCAGCCGCGCAGCCCACCTCCGAAACCTTCTCGCCAGCGGCGACCTGAACGGCTCACTGCGTTGGGCCGGCAAGAAAGCGATTGCGCTGTAAACCGGTCATCAATCATCGCCTGTTAGCCTCGCCTGCATGAACGCGAAACATGGTTATTCCGCCGCCAAACGCCGGCGACGCGCCGCTTCACCGAGTTCCCCGGCCGAACGGCAGAGTTCGATGTTACGGGAGATCCCGCAAGCCAGAGCGCTGCTTCGAGAGAACAAACTCGATCAGGCCGAGGCTGTCTGCGAGCGGATTTTGGGCACGGGCCCCGGCAATGGTCCCGTGCTCGACCTGCTGGGCGAGATTGCCTATCGCCGGGGGGCATTCGAGGCCGCGGTTGAATTCGTCTCACGCGCCATCGAGAGAGATCCGTCGCGTGCCGTCTATCATGCCCATCTTGCGGCCGCACTTGCCCGATTGCGGCGCTACGACGAAGCCATCGCCGCAAATCGCAGCGCGCTGCAATGGAGTCCCAACGATGCCGAGATCCATTTTAATCTCGGCAATGCGTTCATGGCCGCCGGCGACAAGGATGAAGCGATCGCGTCGTACCGCCGGGCCATCGCGGCCAAGTCGGCCTTCGTTGGCGGATACAAGAAGCTTGGTGCCGCACTGAACGCTTCCGGGCGGTTCGATGAAGCCGTCGATGCCTACCACGCCGCCCTGTCCATCAAGCCCGAAGATGCCCGAGCGCGAAACCGGCTCGGCGAAGCGCTGGAAAACGCCGGCCGCTTCGCGGAGGCCCTCGACGCCTATCAATCGGCAGTGGACCTAGCGCCGCAATTCGCCCTCGCCCACCTTAACCGTGGATTCGCGCTTATCCAGGACCGGCGGTTTCCCGAAGCGGTCGCCGCAATCCGCCGCGCCATGGAACTCGAACCCGACAACGCCCTTCCCCGCTACCACCTGGGCAACGCCTTCAAGAAACAAGGCGCCATGTCCGAAGCCATGACCGCTTACGGCGATGCCCTCCGCGTTGCCCCCTATCATCATCCGTCCCGCTTTGGCCTCTGCATGGCCGAGCTTCCGATCATCTACGACGATGAAGCCGATATCGATAACCGTCGTGACGCCTACACGCGTGCCCTGCAACGATTGATCTCGTATTACGATGGCAAGTCTCCGGACGAGTTGGCGGGTGTGGCCGCCGCCATCGGCTCATCGCAACCGTTCTTTCTCGCGTACCAAGGACGTGTCGATCGCGATGTTCAAGCCCTGTATGGCGCCCTCGTCTGTCGCCTGATGGCCGCCGTGCACCCGCAATGGAGCGCTCGCCCGCCAATGCCCGCACGCGGCGCCGAGGGGCGTATTCGAGTGGGTATCGTCTCGGGATATTTTTTCAGCCACTCCAACTGGAAGATCCCCATCAAGGGATGGGCCGAACAGCTCGACCGCGACCGTTTTCACTTGTTCGGCTATCACACCCAAGCCCGGCACGACCACAGAACCGAAGAAGCCGTTGCCGCGTTCGATCGGTTCGTCGAGGGGCCCCGCCCCTCCTTGGATTGGGGAAAAACCATCAAGAGCGACGATCTCCATGTCTTGATTTTCCCCGAGATCGGCATGGATCCCATGACCGCCCGGCTGGCGGCGCTGCGTCTCGCGCCGATACAGTGCGCGTCCTGGGGGCACCCCAACACGTCGGGCTATCCCACCATCGATTACTTCCTCAGCAGCGATCTGATGGAACCGCCGGACGGTGACGATCACTACACCGAAACCCTGGTGAGGCTTCCAAATATATCGATCCACTATACCCCGCCGCGCGTTGACGAAGTGCCGCTGACACGGGCGGACCTTGGAACCCGCGAGGACGGAGTGCTGTTCTGGTGCTGTCAGTCGCTGTTCAAATACGTGCCGCGCCATGACGATATTTTTCCACGGATCGCCAAGCACGTGGGCGATTGCCAATTCGTCTTCATCCGACATCCCTCCGATCGGGTGACCGAGACCTTCCAAGCGCGCCTGGCAAGGGCGTTCGAGGCCCACGGGTTGGCCTGGGACCGCTACTGCGCGTTTTCGAACCGGCTGGAAGCACCCCAGTTTGCCGCGGCCATGCGGGTCGCCGACGTGTTCCTGGACAGCGTCGGCTGGTCAGGCTGCAACACCACCTTGGAAGCCTTCGCTCAGGGACTGCCGGCCGTCACCTGCCGGGGCGATACCATGCGCGGACGCCATACCGCCGCGATGTTGGAGATGATCGGGCTCCACGCGTGTATCGCCGACACCGTCGACGATTACATCGCCCTTGCCGTGCGGATGGGCACCGATACCAATTGGCGCCAAGAGATGGCGAAACAGGTCGTGGCCCGAAGACATCGGGCCTTCGACGACCCTGCCTGCATCAAGGGGCTCGAAGCGTTTCTATTGACCGCCGTCGAGAGCGCGGCGCGCCCGGTCCCGGCCGACCACCCGGCTCGTGCGCAGGCGGCAATGGCTCCAATCCGGGGGGAATGAAACCGGCCTTGCGCCTGCCTCGGCGATTGTTCACAGTCGCGGATCGGATTTCCTTCAGCCAATGGGACCCGCATGAACGAAAAGTGGCGTACGGCCGTCGACGACGCCGCCGACACCATCGGCGAAATGCTGATCGAGGTCGCCGGCGGTCAAGCATCCTATTCGCATGAAGATATCGCCAATGCCGCCCTCGGCGCCGGTGTGACCACACTGCTTGGCGAGGCCCCCGACTCGGTGCGGGTCGATGCGGCCGCCAGAGCACTTTACGAGGCCCTGCACGATGAGAAGCGGCTGAAATGGGAAACCGTCAACGCCGTCGAGAAACCGTTCTGGCTCGACATTGCGCGGGCGGTCATAAGCGCTTCCGATGTCGCGCTGCTGGACCGGATCAAGGCCTGACACATCACAGAGCGCAACAGGTACCGTTTCCCCAATCCGGCGTATTCGGGACACCAGCATTCGCGCGCCGCGTCGACCTCTCGCTTCGAATCTGGTTTTCCGTGTAATCCAGACCCCAGCATGTTTGTGCCATTCAAGTCACACTGGGGGGAATTACATTTGTGTGCCCCTGCACAAAAGCGATCAAGGCGCACGCCAGTGCATACGCTCTAACGCACTGAGGTACCGAGAATTGCTGGACCGCACAAACGGAATGCTACCCCTGCGGCCTGAAGGTGTTCACAAAAACGTGCCCAAGACGCCCTATTGACTTTAAGGGAATTTAAAGCCAGATGGCGCATGAAAGCTCGGGGTGTCGCAACCACCCTGGCACAAGCCTAACATTCGATATTGGACTAACGAAAGGAGTGTCGCGCATGGTTAAGCATGACATTGAAAGCAAGGCCATCGAACCCGTATTTTACGCAGCCGTCCCCGACTCGTTCATGAAGCGCGATTCAGGGCACGGCTCGAAACCGACCGTCAGCCTCAAGTTCGGGGCCTGGACCGATGAGGTTGATACGCCCATCCTCGCCCCCCACGACCCGTGGAGCTTTTAAGCGGTCAACGCTGAACGGGTGGCCACCGCTGATCGGCTCTGGTCACCCCATGGCGCCTCTTTGCACCCTCAACGATTTCATCCGTCCCCGAGAACGATATCGAAGGTTCCGGACAACGGTTCGGTTTTGCCGCCAGACGTCGGTTCTAGCGATACGATAACACTTGCCCGTGCGCGCGGATCGCGAATGCGGCTGAGCAGAAAGTCACGGTCGTTCCGGGGCTCGCCGGCCACGTACATCTGCGTGGTCAGCCGCGGAAAATCCACGGCCGAAACGGCGAAATGAATATGCGGCGTGCGGCCCGGATAGGCCACCGGCCGGATGGTGCGAAAGCCGTAGCCGCCGTCACCGCCGCTCTCCGTGCGTCCATACCCCTGGAAATTGGGATCGCGGCCGCCACCGTCCCGCGGATGGTGATAGCTGCCAAGGGCGTCGCACTGCCAAATCTCCACCAGAGCACCGGATACCGGCCGGCCGCGCGGATCGAGGATTCGTCCAGCCAGGTTGGTGACCGTGCCCTTGGCGCGCTCGCTTCGCCCGGCGACGCTGATCAGATCGGCATCGGAATCCGGCGGTATTGTATTCGGATAGAACGGACCGGCACTCTGGCGCGGTGTCGGTATCGGATCGCTCGACGCCCGCGCCTTTGGCGCACCGCCGAACACCGCAACCGAAGCCGCGGTCACTACGAATGTCCGCCGGGTGATCTTCGTCGATACTGGGTTCATCCTTGTCACTCCTTCATAGAAATGACATGCGGACAAACCGTCACCGGATCAAGCTCCCGAACCTCGCTCTCAGCGATCGGCCTTCGATTTGAGATCGAGTAAAGCCTGATTGAACAGCGCGAGAGAATACCATTCGTCGAAGGGCTTGGCTGCGATACCAGTTGGAGACCGCAAAGGGAACGACCGCAGCGTCAGCGCCCGTCCCCCGCCGAGTTCCGCAAGGATTGCCGCCGCCTCGTCGCCCCGCCATTCCACCTCGCCCGTGCGGGTTGGTTGGGTCTGACGCGGGGCATTGGCGTCGATGCGCAGGAAAATCGGCGCGTCGGGGTCCACCGGATGACCGATCCGCACCTTGATCGCATTGCCGCCCTCGCCGTCCTGTTGAATACGGATCACGCTCCGGGTTACGCCCAGCGCCGGCGGCGGCGCCTTGAGCTCGCACCATTGCCGATCCGTGGTTTCGTCGAACCCGCACAGAACGACCCAGTCGCCGTGAATGCGCATGTAGGTGGCATAGTTGGCGAAGCTCGCCGGTCCCGCCGCGAGCACCAGCCCCGTTACCACCAGCCAGACACAGGCGGTGACCGCGGAACCGGCCGCGGCGTGTCGTCTATTCGGAAATCGCCATGCCATCCGCGCACACTAACCCATTGTCCGCCAAGCTTCCAGCGGACCGCCGCCGACGACGACGACCGGGCACCGGGCGCCCGCGGCAATCCCGGACCGCATGTTCAAGGCAAACGCATAGTGCACCGCCGGCCGCCACGGATTATCATCGACGTTGATCAGCGGAGAGAAATGAGATGATTCGATTGCGCGGGCTTCTGACATTTTGCGCCTCGGTGGTTCTGTCGTTAAACGCGGCCCTTGCCGCCGAGCCCGGAACCAGTGCCCCGATTCCGTTGCCGCAGGCCGACCGCGCTGTGCTCGAACGGCTTCTGGGCCCCGGCGTGGTCGGCGAGGCGTTACCCGGAAAGCCTTTGCTGGCGTCTTCCGAGTTCATGCCGGTAGCGGACGTCACATGGGTTTTCCGCTTCACCGGCGGAAAGCAATCGGGGACGACCGAAGAGGCCGTACTGACCCGAATGTCCCGCGACAAAACGGGAAAGAGCGGACGCTTCGCCGTCGGCGACGACAGCGTCTACTACTTCCGCCAATCCGGTGACGGTGATCTGTACATCATCAGCGAGCATGACCAGCAAGAGGGCATGATTACCCGCTTCACGCCCTCCGAACCGGTGATCCTGAGCGGCATGGCGCCGGGCACCACCAAGCGCAAGCAATCCACCGTCAAGCTGTTCGACCTCAGCGACCCCAAGGACCTCGCCCACCAGGGCACGGTCAATCTCTCCTACAGCTACATCGGCACCTACCGGGTCACGGTGCCCGCCGGCACCTTCGACGCGGTGCTGATCAAATGGCGTTACCAGGGCGAGGTCGGGCCGGCCACCGTCG
>JGI12048J13642_11085257_pt1 | contig 11604 bp, 9 predicted proteins | sample ElkSlonscriptome_16_FD_13642 | JGI IMG/M metagenome (IMG submission 13642) | reverse complement strand
CACGCACGGCACCGCGCCCAAATATGCCGGTCAGGACAAGGTCAACCCGTCCTCGCTGTTGTTCTCGGGCGTGATGATGTTCGACTACATCGGGTGGCCGGAAGTCGGGCGGATGATCGAGCGCGCGTTCGAGCAGGTCGTGGCCAAAGGTGTTGTGACCTACGATTTTGCGCGCCAGATCGACAATGCGACGGAAGTCTCCACCTCCGGCTTCGCCGATGCGCTTGTCGAGGCAATAAACGCTTCCTGATGCGCTGGGCGGACGTCGCCGAAGCGCTTGCCGAATGCGACCCGGCGGCCAAGTGCCGTCGGGTCGATTCGCTCTGGTCAGGGGTTTCTGCCCAGGCCATAGAGCGGGACCACACGCAGCCGCCCCCGGCCGGCCGGCCGGATCGGCCGGGCCTTGTGTCACCGGCCAGTTTGCCGCGGCGCGGATTGGGAACGGTTTCCGGCAGAATCGCGCTGCTGCATGCTGTTGCGCACATCGAATTCAACGCCATCAATCTGGCCCTGGATGCGGCAGTCCGTTTCAACGGCATGCCCCACGATTTCTATCGCGACTGGCTGAGCGTGGCGTTCGATGAAGCTCGACATTTCAGGTTGCTGGCGGCGAGGCTTGACGAGCTTGGCGCGGCGTATGGCGATCTCCCCGCGCACAACGGGCTGTGGGAAATGGCCGAAAAGACCGCACACGATCCTCTGGTTCGCATGGCGCTGGTGCCGCGCGTGCTCGAAGCGCGCGGGCTTGATGTCACACCGGGGATGATCGAAAAGCTGCGGGGCGCCGGAGACGATCAATCGGTGGCGTGTCTGGAAATCATTCTCGAAGAGGAAGTGCGCCACGTGGCGATCGGCAGCCGCTGGTTTCGCCACTTGTGCGCCGAGCGCGGACTGGCGCCGGAATCGACGTTTCAATCGCTGTTGCACGAGCACTACGCAGGTGGCCTGCGCGGCCCGTTCAATCACCCGGCACGGCTGGCGGCCGGATTCACCGAGTCCGAACTCGCCGAGCTGGAAGCTTCAGGAGTCTGAAATTGCAGAATGAATTGATCACCAAAGTCTTGTCGAACGTTTTCCAGGGCGCGCCTGCGGCGTTGCTGCTGGCGAGTCTGGGCTGGCCGTTCGCGGTGGCGGGCCAGGACCGGCCGCTGGATCTTGTGGAATCAGTCGATCTGCAGCGCTACCAGGGGCTCTGGTACGAGATTGCGCGCCTGCCCAACAGGTTTCAGGACCAGTGCGCCCGAAACGTAATGGCCGAATACGCGCTGATGGACAATGGTCGGATCGAAGTGGTCAATCGCTGCACACTTTCCAACGGCGATGTCGACGAAGCCCGGGGTGTTGCGCGGCGTCCGGATCCGGCTAGAGAAGCGGCTTTGAAGGTGAGGTTTGCGCCGCGCTGGCTGAGCTGGCTGCCGATCGTGTGGGGCGATTACCAGATCATGGTTCTTGCCGACGATTATGAATCCGTGCTGATCGGCGCGCCCTCGCGGAAGTATCTTTGGATTCTTGCTCGGAAGCCTTTGCTGACCGATAGCCGCATCGACCAATTGAAGGCTGAGGCCGAGCGGCAGGGTTTCGACTCCGAAAACATGACGCTTACCCAGCAGGATGCTGCGGGTGACGAGCGTAGTGAGCAGTTATGACGACAAATAAAATGATCGTCCTCGCAATAGTCAAAGAAAGCGCCGGGAACAGTGAATGACGATTGATACGCTGGTTATCGGCGCCGGATGGGCCGGGCTGACTGCGGCACGCGCCACGGCGTCTGCCGGCCGGAATGTCGTCGTGCTCGAAAAGGCGCGCGGCGCGGGGGGGCGCAGCGCCACGCGCCGCGGCGATGGTTCGTGCTTCGACCACGGCGCGCAGTACTTCACGGCCCGAAGCGCTGCGTTCGGCCGCCAGCTGCAGCAATGGCAGGATGCCGGACTGGCCCAGCTCTGGCGGCCGCGCCTTGCGGTCATCGGCGACAAGTCGGCTCACGGGAATCCGGAACAAGTCTCGCGGTTCGTTGCAGTGCCGGGCATGAATTCTGTCTGCCGGCATCTGGCATCAGGGCTGGACTGCCGCTACGAGCAGCGTGTTTCGGCTCTGCAGTTCGACCGCGACTGGCACGTCGAACTCGAATCCGGTGATCGGCTGCAGGCCCGCCGGCTGCTGATCACCGCACCGCCGAAGCAGGCGGCTGCACTGCTGGGTGAGTCCGATCCGCTGCACGGCGAACTTGCAGGTATAGCGTTCAATCCGTGCATTGCCGGCTTGCTGTCATTCAAGAAGAATTTCGACCCCGGCTTTGACGCTGCATTTGTCAATCGTCCCGGGGCGCTGTCCTGGGTCGCGAGCAACTCATCAAAGCCGGGTCGCGAGGGCAACGACTGGGTATTGCACGCGACGGCCGATTGGTCCCGGGCGCTGCTCGAGGCGCCGGTCGACCAGCAGGCCGAGCAGCTGGCCGATGCCTTCGACGCGCTGATCGGAGAATCCTTACCGGCGACGGCCAATTGCACGGCGCATCGATGGCGGTATGCGCAGGCCTGCGATCCGCTTGAGCGCGGAATAATCGTCGACGAAAGCCGGAGACTTGCCGTTGCCGGCGACTGGCTTTCGGGCAGCCGCGTCGAGGGCGCCTGGACCAGTGGCCGGAAGGCTGGCGAATGGCTGGCGCACATCGATTGAAATACCCCAGATTGAAATACGCCCGGTTGAAATACCTCCGGCGAAGCCGCCCGTATCCGGACGGGGGCCCGCCCGGTGTCAACGCTATCGAACCGTTGTCGAACGTGCCGCTACAATACGAACATGGCTGAAGACGACTCCCAGGCATCCGTCCTCGACGGCCGCGCAATTGCCGACCGATTGATCGACAACGTGGCCCGTGCCGTGTCCGAGGGTACAAAGCGCGGAGAACGCCCGCCTGGTTTGGCCGTGGTGTTGATCGGCGACGACCCCGCTTCGGATATCTACGTTGGCAACAAGGTCAAGGCCTGTGCTCGCGCCGGCATCGTCTCGCGCGATTACAGGCTGACCCACGGATCGGATCAGAAGAGTTTGCTGGCGCTGATCGACCAGCTCAACAGGGATGAAGAGATCGACGGAATTCTTGTCCAGCTGCCGCTGCCGCCGCATATGGACGAACACGCCGTCACGCGACGAATATCGCCGGAGAAGGACGTCGACGGGTTTCACCCGATCAACGTCGGTCAACTGGCTTTGCGCAATCCCGGACTGCGGCCGTGCACGCCACGCGGCGTCATGACGCTCCTCAACGCCTATCGGCTGGACCCCAAGAGCAAGCATGCCGTGGTCGTGGGCGCATCCAATATTGTCGGTCGCCCGCTGGCGCTGGAGCTGTTGCTCGCCGGCGCCACGGTCACGGTGGCGCACCGGTTCACGAAAAATCTCGAGTCGCTGGTGGGCCAGGCCGACTATCTGTTTGTCGCGGTCGGCAAGCCCGGGGTTGTGAAATCTGACTGGATCACGCCCGGTACCGTGGCCGTCGACATCGGCATCCATCGCGATCCCGAAGGACGGGTTCGAGGTGATCTGGAATACGAAGAAGTCAGCCGGCGCGCGTCCTGGATCACGCCGGTGCCCGGCGGCGTGGGGCCGATGACCGTGGCCACGCTGATGCAGAACACGGCAGAAGCCGGCGGCCTGGTGGTCCTTTCCCCATGATTCATCGGTTCTCGAGGGCATCCGCGACATCCGTCACCAAGGCGGTCTTTGTCATCGTCGTTTCATTGCTGGCCGGCTGCGGCGCACTGATCGATCGCGCCACCACCAGCTTTGCCAATGATCTCGAACAGGCGGTGGTCAACTACGACGAACCGCTGGTGGTCGAGCGCGGTTTGCCGGCATTCCTCCTGATTCTAGAAGCGCGGCTGCAGGCCAATCCTGATGATGCCGACCTGCTGGTCAACCTGGCTTCGATGACCGGCACGTACGGGAGTCTGTTTGTCGAAGACCTCGACAGCGCACGCCGTATGAGCAAGCGTGCGCTGGACTACGCCAGGCGCGCCAACTGCATTGACAGAACCCCGCTTTGCAAGGCCGGCGACAAGCCCTTCGAACAGTTCGAACAGCGCGTCATGGAACTGCGGCCCGGGCATGTCGATATGGCATACGCGCTTGGCACGGCATGGGTCACGTGGATTGCATCGGCCAGCAGTGATTACAGCGCGCTTGCCGATCTACCAAAGGCAGAACTTTTACTTGAAAGCGTGGCCGCGATAGCGCCTGAACACGACGACGGGGCCGTCTGGCTTTATCTGGGCGTGCTCAACAGCCAGCGTCCCCCGGCCGCCGGCGGTCGTCCGGACCTGGCCGAGGAGTATTTCAACCGATCGCGTGAGGTTTCATCCGGCAGGAATCTGATGGTGAACGTATTGATGGCGGATCAATACGCGCGACTGGTTTTCGACCGTGAGCTTTACGTCGAGCTTCTCGAAGAAGTGTTGGCGGCTGACGCAGACCAGTCGGGTTATGTGCTGGCCAACCGAATCGCGAAAGCGCGGGCGAGCGACTTGCTGACCCGGACAGACGACATCTTTTTTTGAATCGGGTGTTCAGGACGCCCGGAACTCCAGGAATTATTCAATATGACGAACCAAAAACGCCTTATCCCGAGCGCAGCACCGAGATCACTTTTTGCGACTGCGTTCAAGGCTTTGCCCACAGCATTTTCCGCGATTGTGTTCAGCATCGCTCTCGCCGGCGCGGGCGGAATCGCATACGCGCAGCAACTGAAAATCGCCACGCTGGCGCCGGATGGTTCGAGCTGGATGGAGGTTCTGAACGCCGCGGCCCGGGAGGTCGAGGCGCAGACCGGTGGCAAGGTCATCACGCGCTTTTATCCAGGCGGTGTCATGGGCGGTTCAGACATGGTGCTGCGCCGGATGAAGCTGGGCCAGCTTCAGGGTGGGGTGTTCACGGTCGGCGAGCTGGCCGGCGTCGCGCCGGAGGCCAGCCTCTATTCGCTGCCGTTCCAGTTCAAGAGCGCGGCCGAACTGGCTCAGCTGCGCGACGAGTTCGACCCTTTCATTCTCGACGCGCTGCACGAAGCCGGCATGGTTGTCCCGGCGATCACCAACGGCGGTTTTGCCTACCTGTTTTCGCGCGAGCGCGTCGCCGAGACCGATGACGTGTCTTCCAGCCTCCGGGTGTGGGTACCGGAAAACGACGAACTGTCGCGCCGGACCCTGGAGCGCATCGGCGCAAGCGCTGTGCCGCTCAGCCTTTCGGACGTCTACACCGCACTCCAGACCGGCACCATCAACATGTTCGCGAATACGATGTCCGGCGCCATCATTCTGCAGTGGCATACGCGGGCGAAGTACATGCTCGATCTGCCGGTGCTGATGACTGCCGGCGTGATGGCTGTTGATCGCAAGGCATTCGAGCGCATCTCGCCCGAGCATCGGGCGATCTGGCTGACCATTTTTCGAGATGCGCTGCGCAAGCAGGAGGCGCTGACGGTCGAGGAAAACCGGGATGCGCGGGCCGCACTGGTGGAGCAGGGAATAGAGATCGTCGATCCGGATTCGCAAGGCGTGCGCGAGTGGCAGCGTATTTCCAACCTGGTACTCGATGAAATGCTCCAATCCGGCGCATTCGAAGTTCCGGGTATCGAGCGGTTGCGCGAACGACTCGACGAAATCAGGGCGCCGCTCGACGAATCTGCGCAGAACCGGTGACCGTGCTCCGCTCGAGGGGCACGGGGGCCGGCCATCCGTCGCGAGACGGCGGGCCGTCGGGTTGGGTCACGCAGCTCGAGGTTGGGTTGCTCAGTGCCATCTTTCTGGCTATTGTTATCATTGGTCTGACCCAGATCGGACTGCGCAACCTTGCCGACAGCTCGCTGGTCTGGGCGGATGCCGCAATGCGCGCCGGGGTGCTCTGGATCACGATGCTGGCCGGCGTTCTGGCGGCCGGACAGGCGCGCCACATCAAGATCGATGCCTTGCTCCACCGGCTGCCTGAAAACGCGCAACCCTGGGTTCAGCGCGCCATGTACGTGCTGACGTCCCTGGTCTGCGTCACGCTGGCGGCGGCCAGTGTCAGTCTGATTCAGCTCGAAATGCAGATGAACGACGTGGCGTTTCTCAACCTGCCGCGCTGGGCCGTCCTGATCATCATTCCGATCGGCTTCGGGCTGATGGGCTGGCGCTTCATGCGCCACGCATTGGCGCTTTATCCAGCAAGCACGACGCAGGTCAAGCCGTCGACCGGGGAGACATCCTGACATGCTGCTGATCGTGCTCGCGCTGCTGGCGCTGCTCGGCATGCCGTTGTTCGCCGTTATCGCGCTCGGCGCGCTGGTCGCGTTCAATGATCAGGGACTGAACATGACGCTGGTCGTCATGGAATTCCAGCGGGTCGGTGAACTGCCGGTACTGGTTGCGCTGCCGCTGTTCACGTTTGCCGGCGTGCTGCTGTCGCATTCCAGAACGCCGGAGCGCCTGGTCGATCTCACACGCGCAATGTTCGGCTGGATGCCCGGCGGGCTCGCGATATTGGGGCTGGGCCTGTTCGCGCTGATGACGGCGTTTACCGGCGCCTCGGGGATCACCGTCGTTGCGCTGGGCTCGCTGATGCTGCCGGCGCTGCTCAAGGCGGGATACCCGGAACGATTCTCGCTGGGGCTGGTCACTGCAGGGTCCAGCATGGGCGTGCTGTTCGCGCCGTCGCTGCCGCTGATACTCTATGCCGTTGTCGCCCAGCAGGTCGCACCGGGGCAGGGCATACGTATCGAAGAACTGTTTCTGGCCGGCATCCTGCCGGGCCTGCTGATGCTGATGTTGATGGCCGGCTGGGCCATGCGCACCGGCGTTCGACTGCCGAAGGACGACACTCCGAAACCTCCAATCGGTCCCAGCCTCAAGGCCGCGCTCTGGGAGCTGCCGCTGCCGTTCGTCGTGCTAGGGGGTATCTACGGCGGCTACCTGCTGGTCATCGAAGCCGCCGTGGTCACCGCGGCCTGGGTCATCGTCACGCTTGTTGCAGTTCGGCGCGATGTTGCCTGGAAAAAACTGCCTGGAATCATAGCCGAGTCCATGGTGCTGGTCGGCGCGATCCTGGTCGTGCTCGGCGTGTCCATGGCCTCGACCAACATCATGATCGACACCCAGGTTCCGCAGCGTTTGTTCGAATCGGTCGAGCCGTGGATCTCGAACAAGTACATGTTCCTGGTCATGGTCAACATCCTGCTGCTGATCGTCGGCATGATCCTCGACATCTTCGCCGCCCTGGTCATCATGGCGCCGCTGATAATCCCCATCGCGCTGGCCTTCGGCGTCGATCCCGTACATTTGGGAATAATCTTCCTTGCCAACCTTCAGATTGGCTACTGCACGCCGCCGGTCGGCATCAATCTGTTTCTTGCCAGCCACAGATTCAACAAGGACATCCTCGTCATATACCGCTCGACCTTGCCGTTTCTGGGTTGGCTCCTGGTCTCGCTGCTGATCATTACCTGGTGGCCGGGCTTGAGTCTCTGGCTGGCTGGACGAGGTTGACCGCTCTCCCCCGGTATTCCAGGGAAACCGCTCCCGCTCAAGATCTCAACCGGTCTGAGCTTGTCTGCGAAGAAAAATCAGGAAACTGGTGTACCCCGTCGTTAATCCAGTAACTTTCAGCGAGTCGGAAAGCGCTTAGCTGCAAGGCAGGGCTTGCCGGGAATGCTTCGCCTTTCCAAGAGGCCTAACGCCGCAGATGAGCGCGCTTGTTTTCTTCTTCGGGCTCGCCCTTCGGGCGTGCGTCTGAGTCGACATTGCGGCGTTGCGCCCCTTGTAAAGGGCGTGCCATTCACTGCAGGACGCGTCTCGCACTGTCGACTCAGTCACACTCTGAATGTTGCAGGATTAACGACGGGATACACCAGGCGCGTGTAGGTCCTGAACGCAATACCGCCTGATACGAAATACCACTGGTGTGCGCTTTTATTATCAGACAACCTTAGGTGGAGCACTTCATGAAACCTGCATTGACCCTGGCGCTTGCCATCGCGATCCTGTGGGCAGCCCCGTCTGCTGCACAACTCGATCTACAAGCCTCATTCGGTGTTGACGGCCGGGTGGCCCTGCAGGGCTTGGGGCCGAATGATGAAAGAATTATTGACATGCGTGTGGATGCCGCGGAGCGCATCGTGTTTGTTTTTAACGGGTTTGGCTCGTCGGGCGTGGGTCGGCTGTTGCCCGGCGGTACCCTTGATCCGGATTTCGGCGACGGCGGAATCGTCTTTCTGAGCTTCTCGGCCGCTGCGGTAGCGATCCAGCCCAACGGTGGCATCGTCGCCGCGGGTGTCAGTAGGGATGCCTCGGGCGTTGATACCTGGCGTCTGGCCAGGTTGTTTGCCGACGGTAGCGTGGATTCCGCATTCGGTACCAATGGCGAGCTGGACTTTGTCTGGTTTGGCGAAACTGACGATGTTAACGCCCTGGCGGTCGATGCCAACGGCGACATCATCGTGGGCGGACGGGCGTTCGATCCGGCCCTGGGCTCGGGCCTGGCGATGGCGATCTTCAACAGCGCCGGACAGGTCTTGCACCAGCGCTTCACCAAGTTGGTGTCCGGTAATGCCGAGTGGTGTGAGGACGTGCTGGTGCAGGGCGACGGCCGCATCGTCTGTGTCGGTCTGACACGAAACTTCAACGCCGCCCGAATGATCGCCGTGCGTTACGAGGGCGATCTGGATATCGACACCAGTTTCGGCGTCGACGGGGTGGCGCTTGTGGATACCACCGCTGCGGAAATGGAAGCTCAGAGCGGCGCGCTGACCGCATCGGGTCAGATTGTGCTGGGGGGCCGGGTGGATCGTCCGGTTCAGGGTCTGAATCTGGCCATTGTTCGACTAAACTCCGATGGCAGCGTGGACACCAGTTTCGGGGTAGCAGGACTGGTCGAAACCCAGATCGTCAATGAATCCTCAGACGTGGTCACGGATATCATGGTGGTTGGCACGGATCTGCTGGTTGCGGCCACATCACAGGATCTCGGCGATTTCGTGGTCTTGCGCTTTGACGTCAACGGCGACCCGGTGACGACCTTCGGCACATCCGGCCAGGTGCAGGTCGATTTCAACGGCCTGGTGGACCAGGCATTTTCTCTTGCCATGCAGCAGGGCGACATCCTGCTGGGTGGCAGCGCCAGATCGGCAGTGCTGAGCGAATCAAACAACATCGGGCTGCTGCGGCTGCTGTCCAATGGCAATCTCGATCCCAGCTTCGCAGATGCCGGCGTGCTTGATCTGGGTCTGACCGGGCCGGCGCGCTCTATCGTTAAGGATGCAGCAGCGCGCGCCGATGGCGGCATGGTATCGGTGTTCTGGTCCGGGCCCAGTTTCAGCTCGCGTGATTTCGGCTTGATTGGCACGCTTGTCAATGGCGAGCCGGATCCGGATTTTGGTGACGGTGGTTTTGCGCGGCTGGATTTCGACAACGACGAAGACACGGTCGAAGGCGTGGCGGTTCAGCCCGATGGTCGCATCGTCGCTGTGGGCGCGGTGAAAGCATCGGGATCGACGCAGGGCACCGACTTCGGCATCGCACGCTTCATGCCCGACGGCAGTCTGGATACAGATTTCGGCAGCAATGGCAAGGTCGTGGTGGATATGGACAATGACACCGACACGGCCCGAGAAGTGCACATACTTGCCGACGGCAGGATTCTGGTCGCCGGAGAAGGGCAGTTTTTCAACAGTGGCGGCGACGGTGATCTGGTCGTGATTCGCCTGCTCGCCGACGGGACGCTGGACACCAGCTTCGGTGTCGACGGCGTTGCGCGCGCCGACTCTGGCGCGACATTCGAATTCACTTTCGCGATGACGACATTGCAGAGCGGCGTGATCGTGGTCGGCGGCACGGCCAGCTCCGATTTTGTCTTGGCCGCATTCAATGCCGACGGCAGCACCGCCAGCGGGTTCGGCACGAATGGCATTGTCACGCTGGATTTTGCCGGCGAATCAGACGCACTGCAGGCACTGTTGACCGTGCCGAACTGGAACGGGCAGGGCGAGCGCATCGTGGCGGTCGGCAGTAGCCGGACCGGTTCATCGACGGTGACGGCGGATTTCGCCGCGGCCATGTTCACCAGCGCAGGTCAGCTCGAGACCGGATTCGGCAATGCGGGAATGGCGACGTTCGACCTGTCTGCGGGTTCGCGCGATGAGGCCACCGACGCGGTGTTGTGGCAGGATCAGCTGGTGCTGAGCGGTTTCTCCGGCACTTCCCTAAGCGCCAACAATGCCGATTTCGCGCTTATGGGTCTGGACCTGAACGGCCAGCCAATTACCGACTTCAGCGTTGATGGGCCGAGCACGATCATCGATTTTTTCGGCAGTGCCGACGAGGCTCAGGCCGTAGTCGCCGGCGCAAACGACTTGACCCTGGTCGGCACCGTGATCGATCCCATGCTGCCGAACTTCTTGAGCCAGCTCACCGGTCTCGTCCGGCTCAGAGACACTGAAATGCTGTTCAAGGATGGCTTTGAAAATCCCTGAGGTTTGAATGCGTCTTGATGACTGGCGTCGCCGTTTGCAGCGGTTGAGGAAGGTCCGTCGCAGGCAACACTATGCTTTGATCGTTTTGATATCCGCCGGTGGCAATGTCGCTGAACAGACTGCTCGTATTGTTGTTTTCAATACAGAGCCGCCTCGGCTGCGACTGTCGAGAAGCATGTCTTCAGGATCAAGTCCCTGTGCTGATTCATGTATTCGGAAGTTCGCTGGCCGAATCTCCGCTCGCAACATGTTCGAGCACGGCTTCCGCTCGGTATTCACGGTCCCATGCGCGCTGCGAAACAATGTCCACGCGTGAAGCGGCATCGCGATTGAACATGCGCACCGCGCTTGCCTGCCGCGCGCCGTGATACCGAAGTTAGAAATAGTTGATCCAGGTCAACGCCTTGACAGGCCTGTAATCGTGAACTCGCGATCTTGAAAATGCGCGGCAACTCTTTTCAAGTCAACGTGCCGCAAAGTTACGGCGTTAGTGCACTATCCGTTCTGTAATTTCGCTGTCCTGCCCAAAACCAAGGCCACCGAAATTACAGAACAGATGGTGCGCCAACCTGACGGGCCACATCCGCGTGTCCACTGACTTATGCTCTACATGGCATGTTGCAGCGATCAAAGCGCTGTTCCAGGCCCCGGGTCCAGACCTAGAGAGCGAGGCAGATGAGCGGTACCGAAGTAGGAAAGATCGAAAAGTGGAATGACAGCCGCGGGTTCGGGTTTATCGCACCCAGGAATGGAGGTGCCGACGTGTTCGTGCACGTTAGCGCGATATCGTCCGCCGCGAGGCGGCCTGTGGCTGGGGATGTGGTCCGCTATGGGTTGGGTCGTGATAACAGGGGCAGGGCGCAGGCGCGCGATGTAGAGTTCGTAGGTATGGATTCAGCCCGTCCGCGTAAGGGCGTCGGTGTCGACGTCCGCATCGGTGTCGTTGCCGCTTTTTTTGCTGCGCTAGCGATCGTCTGGCTTGCCGGCGGATTTCCCGCCGTGTTAATCCTTGTTTATACAGTGGCCAGCGCTGTGGCGTTCGGGATGTACGCGCTTGACAAGAAAGCGGCGCGCGAGGATCGCTGGCGGATCGCCGAGAGCGCGCTTCA
>JGI12048J13642_10418820_pt1 | contig 11607 bp, 9 predicted proteins | sample ElkSlonscriptome_16_FD_13642 | JGI IMG/M metagenome (IMG submission 13642) | reverse complement strand
AGCCAGGTGAGCTGCGACGAGTCGAGGAGAAAGGATGAGGCACCATTCGACTCAGAGATGAGATCACACATCTCGGCGAAGCTCTTCTGCTTCGCCGGGTGGTCCGAACGGGTGAGCTCTCTCCCAGCCAGATAGTAGTATGCTGATCGGGCCTTATCGATCGGATCGCGCACGAAGGAGATGAGCTGAACCTTGCCACCGCAAGCCCGCAGAGACGGGTCCAACCGAAACACATGGCCCATCAGAAACCGGAAAGGATAATGCGCGAACATCGCATCTATCTGTGCGGTCGTGTACACCTGCTCGCTCATCAACGGATTCTCTATCCCGACCTCCGGCCCAAAATTTCGCTTCACAATAGCGCGGAACATCGAACCGGCGGTCTTCGGAACGTGCAAAAAAAGAAAGTGGGGATACACTTCGCGCGGGGATCTCATTGGCAACAAACCTAGCCCAATTTAGGAAAGCGGAGGCAGGAACACCGCGAAGTCACGTACGCTACGAACAGGCCCCCACGAGAGATAGCGCCGAGTCAGCGAAAGCGCCGCAGCAAAGCCGTGCAGTGAAGGACCAACGCCTGCCAGCAGTATGGCCTCCGCATCACCAACACTGTCACCTGCAAACCCAATGATATTCATGGATATCCTTCCGCGTAAACGCGAACGGCTGCACAAGCGGTGACCCGAGGTCGGCGCACAATTTTTACTGTGCTTCCCAGACGATGCCCCTCAGACACACGGCACGCGACCCTCGCGCCCAATACGACTGCATGAGCAACGCCCCAGGCAGAGCCGAGAAATATTCATCAACATAACGAACGCCCGAATGCAATAGTGCCAAGGAAATGGTAGTAGAGCTGGTGGTAGATCCCCTTCGTTCGCTACGCATCGCGACGGTAAGCTTCGATGTCATCTTGAGTCAGCTGTTGCGCCCGCGATGGATCGTTCAAACACCCCCTATACCAGTCCACGGTGCGTTGTACAGCCAACGGAAATCCCCATTTACTTATCCAGTTGAGATCATGGTAGGCCTTTTCCGAGGAGAGATTCAGGCGCGCCGATTCGTGAGGAGCCCTGCCGTTCGACTCATCAACCCAACTGCCAGGCCAATACCTCAGTATCTCCTCGACAAGTGTCCGAACATCCCGGCCCGAGTCAACCGGCGGACCGAAGTTGAATGCGCCGCACAAGCGTTCAGCGGAAGCCACATCCTCGTCATTGAGTGCCCGACCGATCGCTGCCGCAAGCCGTAAATATCCGCTCAACGGCTCAAGCACGTGCTGCCACGGCCTAGTGGATCTTGGGTTGCGCACCGGGACTGGCGCTGCACCGGCCAAATGACGGATACAATCCGGTACGATGCGGTCAGATGACCAGTCGCCTCCGCCAATTACGTTGCCGGCCCGAGCAGAGGCGACACCCACACGTGGCACCCGCCCACCGGCCCCGAAATATGATCGCCGGTACGCAGCAACCGCGATCTCTGCCGCCGCCTTGCTTGAGCTGTACGGGTCATGCCCCCCGAGCGCATCTTCTTCCCGATAACCGTAGACCCACTCCCGGTTCTCGTAGCACTTATCAGATGTCACGAAAACCACAGCACAGGTTCGGGATTCCCCCTCGTAAACAGCGTCAAGCGCGACAAGTGCGTCCAACAAATGAACGGTACCCATCACATTGCTGGACCATGTCTCTACGGGCTCTTTATACGACAGCCGCACCAAGGGTTGAGCCGCAAGATGGAAAACGAAATCAGGCTGTACGCGCAGAACGCACTCGCGCAAAGACGCTCTATCCCGTATGTCGAGCGTCTCGTGCTCAATTCGATCACTCAGTTTGAGCAAGTCAAACAAGGCCGGCGATGTGTTCGGGGCTAACCCCAACCCGAAAACCCGGGCCCCCAGCATGCAAAGCCACTCTGCCAGCCACGCGCCCTTAAAGCCGGTGTCCCCTGTCAACAGTACCCGCCGCCCCGCAAAAGTGTCTGCAAGCATCGTTGCACTTGATGTCGCGATCTGCATGCCGAGTCAAGCCTCGGGAAGCCCTAAGGAGGGTCTGCTTCCTTCATGGACCTGCGCTATCCATAGAACATCACAGATCATCAGACTTCTCTCCAACGGTGAAACTTTGTTCGCCAGAACGTATCGGTCTAACCCCAAAAGTAAGCAAGTCTCTACGGCCATACTCATCTGCCACCTGTTCGGCCAGTTGCCGAACCGAAATGGGTACGCCCGAGCAAATATTGATGGCACCTTCACGCCCACTTAGTGCGGCGACGGCGATCATTCGTGACGCCTCCCCCACCGGGAGATAGTCTCGAAATTGGTCTCCGGCTGATAAGTCGACCGGCTGTCCCGTTGCTAGCCGTGACCTCATGTACGGAACGAGTCGAGACGGATGCTCGCCCTCCCCAAACAGGTTGAACAGCCGGCACCACAAAAAGCTCTTCCCCGCATGAGACACGAGACGATCGATCACCTGAAACGCAGATGCCTTACAGGCGCCGTAGAGCGTCTCCGGGCGCAACGGAGTACTGGTCGCAAGCAACCCGTCCCGAGCCTCATATTCAGCACTTGTTCCTATGCCAACGAAGCGCCCTACGCCAGAGTCGACGAAAGCCTTGGCGAGTCTTATTGACCCGGACAGGCAATGCAAGTTTTGGTCGGACCAGAGGCAATCGCGGGGATCAACGTACCATGCCGCATGGACCAAAAGGTTTGCGCCGGCAATCAGCGCTCTTAGCCGCTCGTCCGACTCCGCGAAAAGATCGGTTGTACTGATGCAGTCCACATCGCCAGCAAGGTCCCCGAGGTTGGCCTCGGAGCGAACAACTACGCGGACGCGCAAACCAGCCTCGCGAAGACGCCGCACTATGTGACGCCCTACGAAGCCCGAACCACCAGTAACAACAGCTGTATTGACGTCTATGACCATAAAACTGCTGATTAACCCGCTTTCACGCGATCNGGAGAGTAGGGACTGCTGTCAAGAAGTGTGCTCCCCACCCTCTCGCGTACTCCAGCTGAGAAATCAACTCGCTGCGAAGATTCCATGGCAACAACACGATGACATCGGGTTTGAATTCTGCCAAGGCCGCTTCGGGCAAGATGGGAATACGGCTTCCAGGTGCAAAGCAGCCCTGTTTGGCAGGGTTTCGGTCTGCCACGAACGCTATCAAGTCTGATCGGATGCCCGCAAAATTCAGCAGGGTGTTGCCCTTCGCCGCGGCCCCATATCCGGCGACTCGTTTGCCTTGGCGCTTGCATTCAAGCAGATACCCAAGAAACTGGTCCTTTACCTGTTCAGCAGCAGCCTGGAATGGACTGTAACCTGCGGGCTCATGTAGCTTGGCTCCATACTCCGACCGTAGAACTTGATCAACCTTTTCGGTCCGAACCATGATTCCGTCTCGCCGACGCTGGGCGAAAACGCGTAAGCTTCCGCCGTGGGTGGTGATGTGCTCTACGTCGAACACGGATAGACCATTCGCATTGAAAATGCGCTGCACCGCAAGAAGCGAAAGGTAGGAGAAGTGCTCGTGATAAATCGTGTCGAATTGATTCTGGCGAATCAGTTGGAGCAGGTGCGGAAACTCGAATGTCGCGACACCGCTGGGCTTGAGAAGATCGGCTACTCCCGCCACGAAATCATTGATGTCCGGCACATGTGCAAGGACATTATTGGCAACGATCAGGTCTGCGCACCGACCCTGTTCAGCCAAACTAGTTGCGAGCGACGAGCCAAAGAACTGCTCGACTATCTTCAAGCCCTTGGCCTTCGCGGCGGCGGCCGTGCTTGCGGTCGGCTCAACACCCATACACGGAATGTCACGGGCAGAAAAATACTGAAGCAAATGACCGTCGTTCGCAGCGACCTCGACTACGTGGCTTTCGGCGTTAAGGCCTAGTCGATCTATGATCGTTTGAACGTAGAGACGACAATGGTTGAGCCAAGTCTCCGAGAAGCCGCTGAAATATGCATAGCCGGAATTGAACAAATCTAGCTCGGAAACGCAATCAGCCGTCTGCACTAGCCAGCAATGATCACAAACATATACGCTTAGTGGATACCACGTCTCGGCTGCTTTGATGGCAGTGGCATTGAGATAAGCGTTGGAGGGGGGCGCAGTGCCTAGGTCGACAAACTGCAGAGCCAGCGGCGTCTTGCAGTGTCGGCATTCTTGCGCAGGCCCGACTGCAGGCATCGGACTCATTGTGGTAGCCGAAAAGTCGGCACGCGGAAGCTCGCAATATTCTTGCCCCGGGTTTCCATTTCTATGAATCGGGCAGACTCGTTGGAGTGTGGCGCCCGCCATGCAAGACGGCGGATTCGGGCGAGAGGTCTAAGGTGAAACATTATCAATGCGAATCTTGCAGGCTGAGAGATAACGATCGTCGGGGATGTCACCATACCTTCCATGGCGCATGCCCCGCAGTCCATAGGGATTCGAGATGATGTTTGTCCCGGAGAGTGTCCATGGGCTGCCAGAAACCCGAGTGGCGGTATGCCATGAAATCGCCCTTTGCGGCAATTCGCTCCATCGGCTCGTGCTCCCAGGTCGTTTGGTCACCGTCAATGTAATCGATAACACGGGGAGAAAGAACAAAGAATCCGCCGTTGATCCACGCACCGTCTCCCTGTGGCTTCTCAATGAAACTGGAGATTGCGAGGCCATCTAAGGCGAGAGCACCGAATCGTCCTGGCGGCTGAGTGGCGGTGAGAGTCGCCAGCTTACCGTGAGAACGATGAAAATTGACCAGCGCAGTGATGTCGACATCACTAAGGCCATCTCCGTAGGTGAAGGAAAAGTCATCTTCATCAAGGTAATGTTGCACCCGCTTCAGGCGACCGCCAGTCATGGTAGCCTCACCCGTATCCACCAAGGTAACGCGCCATGGCTCAGCACGATGCTCGTGGACCTCCATGTTGCGGGTACGCAGGTCGAACGTCACGTTGGACATGTGCAAGAAGTAGTTCGCGAAATACTCCTTAATCACGTAGCCCTTATACCCGCAACAGATGATGAAGTCATTGATTCCGTGTGCGGAATAGATCTTCATAATGTGCCACAGAACCGGGCGCCCGCCGACCTCAACCATGGGCTTAGGCTTCAGGTCCGTCTCTTCGGATAGACGCGTACCAAGTCCACCTGCGAGGATTACTGCTTTCATGAAAACGCCGTGGAGATCGGATCAGATGTAGGGGACGTGCACCGAGGCGCCAGACGCATCGCAACTGAAGCCGGCAGCTTGGCTAGGTGTTGCTAGATCGGCACGACGGTGGCACAGGGCCTTTGATCGATGTTTCCGCCGCATCGACGGATGTCGACGACCGGTGAGTTATTCGGCGTCGAGTCCAGTGTTGCTGATTCCCCTCTAGATTGTTGAGCAAAGCTTACCACAAGCCGCGCACGGGCGACGCGGCGATCGAAGGCCGAAGCCGACAGAATCGGTATTTTTGCCGATACAAGCTGAACCATTCAGTCTGCGGTCGACAAGCTTGAGGAGTCCCGGCTTGCGCGACCGTCGTACAGGCTGGACGCCATGCCGTCCAGTTCGGTGCCCTCCAGCCCCAGCAGCGAGGCCGGCACTTCCAAGCGCCACCACTGCCCGCCCGCCTACAAGTCGCCCATCGGCATCCACGCCGTGGTGCCGCTGGCGAAACCCCTCTTCGGATTCTGCAGGTTCTCGCCCCAGTAGGCTCGCGCCCAGGTCCCGGTCGTGGGCTTGAAGTGCAGCGCCAGCGAGCGCCGCAGATTGGCCGGATCGAGGTTCACGTAGGTGATCGGCGTGTCGCCCAAATCGGCGGCCAAGGTGTTTGTTCCCCCTCGAAAGCCATGGTGGTGGGTGCCCGCGGCAATCACCGAACGGTGCGCCACGGTACCCGAGAACGCCGCCGGGTCTGCACTCTGCCACGATCAGCTTTCGCCAAGCCCGAAGGTGGATGACCCCGCCGACGGCGCGTCTTCGAACCAGATGGTCTGCAGCTGCGGCTGGGCAGTGAAGTTCTGATTCGTCAAGTCGACGGTTAGGTTGCTGTGGAAAACGCGGCCGGCTGGAAGCGTGAGCTTGGTTCTGCGCGCACGATGCTCCCAGACCATCCCGTTGGGACGATGCAGCTGAAGTCACCATGCGCGTCGGTTGGCTCGCAATGGCCGGCGTCGCCAACGCCTAACGATGCATTGATGAGCGGAATGGCGGCGTCACCACCACTGCCTTCGCCATCGACGGACAACAGCACGATGTTGCCTCGCAACTCGATAGTAGGCTCAACCACCGATGAATCCATCAGGCAGCCTGCCGCTGCTGATGGACCAGACGCAGGGCCGAAGGCCGACAAGCGCCTGCGGGGTCGCTTGGAAGGGCACACCCTCGTACGCGTCGGCCAGTTGCTGCTCGGGCAGCACCAGTTCGCAGCTTTGCTTGGAATAATGCTTGCGCCTGGGGTCACGCTGATCTCGGCGCCGTTGCCAGCGGCAATGCCGGCGACGTGACTGCCGTGCCCGCACCTGGAGTCACAAGCCTCGGCCGCGCCAGCGCCGCAGGCGACATAAAGAATGGCGTCTCCGTCGCTGTCGGTACATCGAGGGCTCCATGTCGTCGGCCAGGGCGAGACATCCAGAACGGAGTCATCTTCCGGGTCTCTGCTGCCGGGGCTTGAGGAACAGGCCGCTGCGTCCGAGGAGGAGGTTGCCAACTCATCGCGAAGTGCCTCGGCTGCTTGGATTGCCTGGTACGGGATGCACGCAAAGGCTTTGGTCTGCAACGGTGCGAGGTTGTGCTGCTCCAGGAAACGCTGCCGCACATGGGCAACTACACGCTTCCGGGCGACGAGATTCTCCGCCGGACTGGAGCCGGAGCCTGGACCCTTGCGGCCAGGTTGCAGATGCATGGTCTTGAGGTTGCAGCCGCATCGTGGGCCATAAGAACGATCACCCGCACGGTGCCTTCCGCCTGCGTCGTCTCGGGAAGCAGCTGCCGCCGAGTCATCGCATCCGCCGCCCCGCTTGGCATACCCCTGATCCCCCGCCCCGACGTTGGTCAGCAGCGTGATCAGGCCCAAGGCAAGGACTACTGGCAAACCATACTGAATCATTGCGTTCATGATTCTATCCCCTCTCGGTTCTTGGTCGCCGGGCCCTTCGCCATGACCCCTTGATTCCAAAATCCCCAGCGGGCTTCCAGTGCCGACAGCGTGAGTCCGCGGGCACTCCCTATGCCAACGATGGTGAGAGCGATGTTACTGATAACGTGTCGGGCGCAAGCTCAAGCGCAACGCAAACGGTAAGCCCAGCCAACAACCGGTGGTCGTGCTAAAGCAAAAAGCCCCCGTGCGAGGACGGGGGCCTTCGAAGAGGCATTACACAGATTGGCCCACTGTTTGGACTATGCCTCTCGGTTTGCGCGCCACCGTAGCCTTCCCCACACCAGGGCGCCAAGGCCGATCAAGGCGAGCGGTGCGGGGGCCGGCACCGGCGGAATATCGTCACGGACCAGTGCGATCTGGTCCGCGCTGTTGTAGCCGTACATGACTGACCAATTGGTCGGCACTCCTGACACACCGGCGAAAGGACCGGTACCTGGCATCAAGCTGCCGTAGGTCGCGAACACGTAGGCGTTCTGTGTCAGACTGCCGACCATGTCGAACACCAGTTGGGCATCGGTGATATCGAGGACGTTGTTCACTGTGAGCAGGTCGCTAAACAAGCCCCCCTGTTGTGGGCCGCCGACTTCGATGGTCATGGTTCCGTTCAGGTCGAGGTTGTCAAACACAATCTCGCCGAAGCTGTCGCCGAGGTTGAGATCGCCTCCCATGACGATGTCCCCCGTCACCATTCCGTTGCCCGTGAGCGTCTGGCCAGACTGAACTAGAAATGCACCGCCACCGCCGAAGGCGCTCCCGTCGTAGCTGCTGCCGCCGGTTACGCCAGCAACATTCAGACTGCCACCAGCTAAGTCGAAGATCGCGTCGCCGTCGATGCTGGTGGCATCCTCAAGCGTGAGGGTACCGCTCATGCTGGTGATACTGTTTGCGTCGTCGATATCAGCACCGCTGATGGCCCAGGTGCCACCACCCGTTTTGTTGAGGTCAGCGTCGCCGTTGGTGTCTGCGAGCGTGAGGCCGGTTACCGTGCCGTTTCCTTCCCCTCCGAGGTTGAGCACACGATCTCCGTCGGTCAGCGCAGAGACGATGCCGCCAGTGAGGCTCATGGTGCCTGTCGCGGAGGTGATGGTGTAGGTATCATCGCTGCCGTTGACGGGGTCGTCGTCAACCAGATTGATCTGCCCGCTGATCGTGTTTGCGCTCGCGACGTTGTTTAGCTGGACGCTACCGTCGGTCCGGCTAAAGAGGTTGAAGACCTCGTCGATCGCCAAACTCGTGCCGTTGATGTTCACACGGCCAGTGCCAGAGACGCTGGTGGCCTCGTCATCGTCGCCCGCGCCGCTATTGCCGAGTGCGCCGCTGCTCTCCACGTTGAGCAAGCCGGCCTGTACCTTGGCCGCGTCGAAGCTACCGGTACCGTCGAGGTTGACCGTACCGCCTTGGACCTCAAGGTCACCCGTGGTGGCGGTGAAGCTGGTGATATTGGCAGTACCTCCGGTGACGCTGATGTCATCGTCGCCGGTGCTGACGCCGTTTAGTATGGCGCTTGTGCCACTGCCAGACACGGCTACCCCGCCGCCGGTGCCGGCTGTGGTTTCGAGATCCTCAATGGACGCGGACGCACCGCCGCTGATGGCGACGTCACCGTCGGTCACGTCTACGGAGCCGCCGCCTACGCCCATGGTCGCGGTACCGCCCGTGATGCTGATGGCGCCCGTAACTGCGGTGTCGCCGCCCGTGGTCAGGGTTCCGTCGCTGTCGATGGCGCCGGCGCTGTTGACGTCGCCGTTGAGGCTGGCCGTTGACCCACTATCCACGTCAACATCCCCGACGGTTGCATTCCCGGTTAGGGTCGCTGTGCCATCAGTGACGTTGAGTCCCCCTGCGTTAGTGGTGCCACTGACCCCGAGGGTTGAGTCGCCAGAGACCGTGACATCGCCCGCGTTGGTGACCGTGCCGACATTCAAGATACCGTCGGTCACGGCCACCGTGCCGGCGATGTCGATCTCGCCGATGCCCTGCGTGCCGCTGCCATCTTTCGCCACGCTGAGCCTACCGGCGCCGCTGTCTTCCAGAGAGCCCGCATAGTCACCACCAGCCACGTTGCCGACGGTCAGTGTGGCGTCGGTCGCCCCGGTGTTGTCGATCGTAGCGCCGCTGGTGGTGCCTGCGATGGCACTCATCGACGCGCTGCTGCCGTTGAGGTAAACGACGCCGTCGTTGGTGAAGCCTCCGGCCTGATTGGCGCGGTCGATGATGCTGCCCTGCTGCCGGAAGGTTCCGCCGCTGACGACCGTAACGCCATCGGCGGCATTTAGGGTGTTGGCGACCGTAAGTTCACCCGAGTTCACCGTTACCGAGTCTGCGCTGATGGTGCCAGTGACGGTCCAGTTGCCGACGCCTTCTTTTTCTAACGAATCCCCGTTTGTGCCGCCGCCGGCGAGATTAATGTTGCCCGACACCGTGTTGGCGGCAGTGCTGGCACCACCCAGGTTTAGGACCACATCTTCAGAGCCGGTGAAAGCGATATTCGAACTGACGGTGAGTGCATCGGCCGCGGATTCGATCGTAAACACCGCGGGGTCGTCAGGGGTGGGCGTGCTAGTTTCTTGCAGGGTTAGTGGTCCGCTGAGGGTATTGTTGCCCGAAACATTGTTAACGTGCGCGGTGTCTGAGGATCGACCCTCAAGCGTCAGCGGAGATGTCCAACTGGTGGCCAGCCCCAAGGTACCCGAACCAGCTCCGGTAACAACGACTGAGCCGGTGCCCAATGCGCCGCTGTCTTCGACTTGCAGCACGCCGTCCTCAATAGTGGTGCCGCCGGTATAGCTATTAGCGGTCGTTAGTATCTGCGTGCCGATGCCCGCCTTGCGCACCGACAGCGCACCGCCGCCGACGCCGTCTTGGAGCGAGCCGGAAAAACTATTGTTGGTGCCGCCTTGCACCGTCAGCTCCGCGTCCGTGGCGCTCGCGTTTTCGACCGTGCCGCCGCCGGCCAAGCCGGCGATGGTGTTGTCGTGACCATCAAGTTCAACGACGCTCCCCGCATCGACGATGATGTCGCTATTTGGTGAAAACGCCCCTTCGGCTCCCGCGCGCAACCGGGCAAACTTGCTGGTATCCACAGTGAGCACTTCGGTACGGCCGCTGTAATCGTTGATGCCGTTTGCGAACAAAACCTCGCCACCCGTCAGGAAACGGGAGGCAATCGTTAGACCACCATCGCCCGTTATCCGGGACGCGACGGTGATGCCCCGAGCAGCTTCGACAGCGTTCAAGGCGCTGGTGCCTTCTAGGGTCATCAGTCCCGCCAGTGTAGGCCGAGCACCACCCGCAGCAGCACTCACCGTTGCACCGTTAAGCACTAGGCCGCCGGGATTCGAAGCATTGTTGTCGATCCGGACAATCCCACCGTCTGACGCGCGAAGGGCCAGTGTCCCAGTGACCGTGAGGCGATCACCTGCAAACGTCGAGCTAGCGGAACGCCACGGGGAGTTGAGCAAATTTCCTGCCGTCTCATAGGTTTGGCCAGCTATTGGTGCTGCGTTACCTAGCCAGTTGGCTCCGGAATTGAAGGATGATTGCTGGAGAGTAAACGATGTACTGTCCGGACCGGTCATCGGGATAGCAGCGGCGGTACTGCTACTTAGCACCGTCGCCAGCGCGAGAACCGATATCGAGAGAGGTGCTTTCGAAGCACGAATTTGACTGTAGTTCATGGGTTTACTCTCCAAGTGTGCTCGAGATTGGGCTTCAGTATCTGGATCAAAGTCAGGAGGTCCGAGCGCGTCGTCGACGGTAGGCAACTTAGCTGCAACATTCGCGACAGCACGAGAAATTGCCTTGCAGTGGTTCGTGTTCGCCAGCGGTCGTTCAAACGCCGCCCTTTAGACGACGGAAATCAGTATCCAGCCGGTTCCTCAGGATTCCCCTGCGCCATAACACACATTCCTAACAGTGTTTTAGTGGTCAAAGCCATTGGAAAACAGCGAAATTCCGAACCGGTCAAAGTTGCTAACCCCGCAATTTTTCGAGCGGGCTTTCTATTCACAAATTTCGCGGCGACCCTGACACTACGCACTGCGCAACTCGATAAGCAAATTTGATACCAGATCATCTTACATAAATATGATCAACAATTTAGGGTATTCTCGCTCGTTTCTGACCAACGGGCAGTGTCAGATCTGTAAAAAAAGCTGACAGTCCGAGGCTGGATATACCAGGACGACCTCGCTCCCGGCTTGGCGCAGCCCGACTCCTTCCTGAAAAAAAAACAAAATATTGTTATGTAATGTTTTTTTCTGAATGAGCGCGCGAAGCGGAACGATTTCTATATTTTACAGTCGCCCAATCGGGAGATCCGCTATTAGCCATCTCCGGCGCTGAGGCGAGAGTATTATGGCGCAACAGCACTTCTAGACATGATGTTTTGACCTGCCCGTCCTCAACGCACGTGGGTTATGTTGAGGACGGACACATCCATCGACACAGAGCCACATTGAGG
>JGI12048J13642_10644129_pt1 | contig 11618 bp, 8 predicted proteins | sample ElkSlonscriptome_16_FD_13642 | JGI IMG/M metagenome (IMG submission 13642) | reverse complement strand
CAACATTCGCCTCTTCGATGTCGGTCTTGAAACACTCCGCATCGAAACGCCGAATGGTATCACCTCAACTTCTGTTTTCACGCCAGGAGCCGCAGGNTTTACAGACGCAGACCTGAGCGGAACTCCCAACACGGGTGACACGGGAGTCCTAAGCGGTACGCTGAGCGGCTTGGCCTTTACTGCTAACGGCACGCCAGTACCCTTTACAGGCCGTCCGACGTTGCTGAACTTTACCCTCAGCAACTACACCACTGACATCGGTTCTCTGACTGGAACGCTGATTCGTTCTGAAGTGCCCGGTGAAGCTTCTTTGGTATTTCTGCCCGGTGTTAATAACGACGATCTGACCCTTTCGACTCCTGGTTTCGTCAGCGATGGCGGTACTCTAGAACTGGGAAATTTCGATGCTTCACTGGATGATGGTGTCATTGACTTGCCTTCCTCTCTGGAATTTCGAGACAGTGCTGCCGGTTCAGTCGTTCCTCTAGCAACGACTTTTCGCCGCATCAAGTTCGAATTTGAAGGGGAAGACGTTTTTGCTGGAGAGGGAACAGAGTTTGACACTAGCGATGAAAATATTCGTTTTGTAGGAGAGGTCAACCGCCGATTCCGCATTCAAAGCGTAGGAACCCAAGGTAGCTCTGAATTCAAAATCCAGGGTGACTTTGGAGCTGTTGATATCAGCCTGAACGGGCCTTTCGAGTCAGAGGCAGAAGGCATCTTCGATTTCACTGCGCCAATTGATGAATACGAAATTAAGGGCGAGAGCGAAGGATTTGTCTCTTTCTACGACCTCAACACTGTGGGATTCGGTGGAATTCCACGTCGAGAAACGGAGTTCGAGTTTTCTCAAGGCGACAGTGAGTTTGAAGGAGAAAGTGCCGGAAATGTTAGCTTTCTGGCTGTGGCAGGAGCAAATACCCTAGTGGACGATGGCATTGACTTTACTGACATTGACATCACTCTCATCGACCAAACCATCGGGGTAGGGCCAACCTGTACGATTTGTGGCGTCACCATTACGGAAAACCAAGTCATTCGAGTTGGGCGCACCCGCGTTCGTGCGGGTCATCCCGTGAGAGTCAACGTCAGTCGCAACAACATTCGCGAGCAACGCTCACAGACTCGATTCAATATCACCAACAATATTCGGATTGTTTCTGTTTCGAGCAGCAATACCGAAGTCTTTGCTCTGTCGAGGAACTACGGGACAGCCCTCTATCAGTACGATATCTTGGCTGCTCCTCGTTATTACTTCTTGTCCTTTGGTGACGATGGACTAGATGACGCTGATGTGGATGCAGTCTTGGCTCAGGTTCGAGTCCGGGTTGTTGAGCGAGGAAGCGATCGCTACTTTGTTTTAGTGCGCGAACAGCAAGTGACTCGCGAAACTCAGACTCTTGTTGCCTACAGTCAAATTGGCCCTGGCAGTCGTATTTTCCCTGGCCTGGTTGGTCTTGAAGAAATCTCGGATGATGAGTTGGCTCAATTTGATGATCTAGAGACTGACGGTTCTGACAGCGATGACGATTCAACCGATTCTGATGATGATGATTCGGACAATGATGACTCAGATGATTCAACCGATTCTGATGATGATGATTCGGACGATGATTCGGACAGCGATGACGATTCAGACGACGACTCAGACTTGGATGAATCGGGTGATGACGATACTGTCGAAGTCGATGACGAGGGTGAAGCCGATGACACTGTCGAAGCTGAAGTCGAGGATGACACTGTCGAAGTTGACAGCGAGGTCGAAGTCGATGATGTCACCGCTATTGAAGGGCTAGAAGAAATCGATACCCAAAACGAGTAGATTTTATGGCAATGCGCATTTGAAGAATGATTTTCGTAGGGGCATCGCAGCGCGATGCCCCTACAAGAGGGAATCCAAGGTTGAATTTTGCCCGATCATTCCCGGATTGTGCAACGTCGATTTCATCATAAATAGAGCGATCGCTCACGATTGCGATCGCCTTTGTCTCCCTTGTTGAGTTTGCTGCATCCAACAAGGGGGATTTTGTTTTCTGTAGAATTAAAGTAATGAAGAGAAGAGCTGGCGCGCTGAATCTGATCTCATCTTTGGCGATCGAGCAGCTTTCAGTTTTTCATTTGATGTCCAGATGTCTAAATTCTCAAGCTTGAACACCTGTGGAGCCTGACGTCGAACCTGATTCATACTGGGTTTGAAGATTGAGCTGTGTAGTTTCGCTGGCGGTAGAGACTCTTCGATAGTTACCCACTCATATCCAAATTCGCCATGACTCCTGATTTCAAAGCGACTCACTCTTCTTTCCATCCTGGATCTGATTCTATGGCGAGAGAAGCCGAACAATCTCAAGTAGCGCAATCGGAAGCAGACGAGCAGATGATAGGGCTAGTGCTGAAGGCATCTCACTTCGCAGCTCAGAAGCACAAAGATCAGCGTCGCAAAGGAAAAGATGCGGCTCCTTACATCAACCACCCCATCGATCTGGCGCAGCTGTTGTGGCACACTGCTCAGGTGAGAGATCCGATTGTGATCGCTGCGGCTCTTTTGCACGACACCGTAGAGGATACAGACACAACATTCGACGACATTGAGCGAGAATTTGGCTCTAATGTGAAAGCCGTGGTTGCAGAGGTCACCGACGATAAATCGCTGCCCAAGACCGTTCGCAAGCAAAAGCAAATCGACCATGCTCCTCACTTGAGCGATCGCGCTCGGCTAGTCAAGCTAGCAGACAAAATTTCTAATCTTAAAGACATTTTGCGAGAACCCCCTGCCGGATGGTCAGTTCAGCGTCAATATGGCTATTTTCAATGGGCTAAGGCTGTCGTTGATCCCATTCGAGGTTGTAATTCACCCCTGGAATCTTTGTTTGATGAGGTCTATCAGCAGGGAGTTGAGCATCTGGGGTTTCACGAACACCAGACATGAGGAGGGTCTGTGAGAACCTTCATATCAGGGAGTGGGCGTCTTCTCCCCATGAATATCAACAGAGATTGCAAAAATTTGATGCTTCGGGTGTTGTTTAGTCGGTTCTGAGTCGATTTGAGGATCAGGAACCTGACCAAAGACTTTAAAGAAGAAAAAGCGCTGTAAGTGCCTGAATGTGATGAGCAGCAAATCCCGTTAAGAGGAGATATGAAAGCTACTTCAGGAATAGGAATTTAAGGTGCTTCCTGAATGCTCATCGACTGTGTGACACTACAGCGCCCGAACTGGAAGGGAACTCATTCGAGTTATGTGGTTTATAGTAACTCGGAAAACCATAGAAAAAACATTGTAATTCAGAGTTTTATGATAGATTTAATTCTATGAAACAAGCTCTAACCTTTAGTGAAAATTAGGAGAAACGCAGGTGATACACGCAACCCTGCATCAGTTCAAAGTTTTCGAAGCTACGGCCCGTCACGGCAGTTTTACTCGTGCCGCTGAAGAGCTTTACCTGACTCAGCCCACAGTCTCTATGCAGGTCAAGCAGTTGACGAAATCATTGGGGCTGCCGTTATTTGAACAGGTTGGCAAACGCCTTTATCTGACCGATGCAGGGCGAGAGCTTTATTCCACGTGCCAAGATATCTTTGACAAGCTAGAGCAGCTTGAGATGCGCGTGGCTGACTTCAAAGGAATGAAACAAGGTCGCCTCCGTCTTGCTGTGATCACGACCGCTAAGTACTTCGTGCCCCGTTTATTAGGCCCTTTTTGTCAGCGCTATCCCGGCATTGATGTGTCTTTGATTGTGACGAACCATGAGCGAGCCATCGATCGCCTTGCCAACAATCAGGATGACCTATACGTCATGAGTCAGTTGCCTGAGCATATCGATATTCAGACTCATCCATTTCTCGACAATCCCCTTGTGGTGATGGCTCCTAAGAATCATCCCTTAGCACGGGAGCGGAAGATTTCTTTGGAACGGCTTTCGAAAGAGCCTTTCATTATGCGAGAATCGGGTTCGGGAACGAGGAAAGCGGTTCAGAACCTGCTAGAGCATAACAACATTGACGTAAAAGTCCGCCTTGAGTTGGGCAGCAATGAGGCCATCAAGCAGGCGATCGCCGGAGGTCTAGGCATTTCTGTGTTGTCTTGTCACACGCTGACGCCCGAAGGCAATACGGGAGAGCTGACCATTCTCGATGTCGAAGGGTTTCCAATTGAGCGGCAGTGGTATGTAGTGCATCTAGGTAGCAAGCAGCTTTCAGTTGTAGCCAGTACGTTTTTGGATTACCTCAAAGCTGAGGCGGCTGTTCTTGCCAACGGCATCATGACGCTTCAAGAGCAGTTGTTGAGTCAGCACGAATCCGATACATCATCAGTGGCAAGATAGAATAGATTTAGTCAAAATTCTATACATTTGCCTTGCCGTTTTCTGGCAAGATGAGTTCCATTCGCTTTAGTGAGGGTCACGATTACAGATGGGCAAAGTTGTTGGCATTGACCTGGGGACAACAAACTCCGTTGTGGCGGTAATGGAGGGCGGCAAGCCCATGGTGGTTGCCAATGCTGAAGGAATGCGGATTACCCCATCGGTGGTTGCCTTCAGCAAAGATGGGGAACTGTTGGTAGGGCAAATGGCACGGCGGCAGACGGTGCTTAATCCCCAGAATACGTTCTTTAGCATCAAACGCTTCATGGGGCGCAAGTATGCGGAGCTCAGTCCTGAGTCTAAACGTGTCCCTTACACGATTCAGCGGGACGAGCAGAGCAATATCAAAGTGAAGTGCCCTCGGATGCAGAAAGACTACGCTCCGGAGCAGATTTCTGCGATGATTCTACGGAAGTTGACGGAAGAAGCCTCGCGATACTTAGGAGAAGAGATCACAGGGGCTGTCATCACGGTTCCGGCTTATTTCAACGACGCTCAACGACAGGCTACTCGGAATGCCGGGCGGATTGCAGGCTTAGACGTAAAGCGGATCTTGAACGAACCCACTGCGGCTTCCCTGGCTTATGGTTTGGAAAAGCGTCAGAGCGAAAGAATTCTGGTCTTCGACTTGGGCGGGGGAACTTTTGATGTGTCCATTCTCGATGCGGGCGATGGCGTATTTGAGGTTCGAGCCACGAGTGGTGACACCCAACTTGGGGGCACCGACTTCGATCGGCGGATTGTTGATTGGTTGGCAGAGCAATTTTTGCAGGCAGAAGGTCTCGATTTGCGGCGCGATCGCCAAGCTCTTCAGCGCCTGACAGAAGCGGCGGAAAAAGCCAAGATTGAGCTTTCGGGCGTTGCCGTTACTGATATTAATCTGCCGTTCATTACTGCTACGAGTGAGGGGCCGAAGCATCTAGAAACGCGATTGACTCGGTCTCAATTCGAAGGGCTGTGTAGCGATTTGCTGAGCCGCTTACGAATTCCGGTGCAGCAGGCCATTGCGGATGCTCGCCTTAACCCAGCCCAAATTGATGATGTGGTGTTGGTGGGTGGCGCAAGTCGAATGCCGATGGTGCATGATTTGGTGCGATCGCTCTTGGGAAGAGAGCCCAGTCAGAACGTTAATCCTGACGAAGTCGTGGCGGTTGGCGCGGCCATTCAAGCAGGGATTTTGACCCAAGAAGTTCGAGACATTTTGCTGCTTGATGTGACGCCTTTGTCCTTAGGGCTAGAGACTATTGGCGGCGTCATGAAAAAGCTAATTCCCCGCAACACCACGATTCCTGTACGGCGTTCAGACAGCTTTTCCACAGCAGAAGATAATCAAACGCTGGTTGAAGTTCACGTGCTCCAAGGCGAGCGTGAAATGTCCAGTGATAACAAGTCTCTGGGAAGATTCAAGCTGATGGGAATTCCCCCGGCTCCCCGAGGCATTCCGCAAGTGGCCGTGTCATTCGACATAGATGCCAACGGTATCTTGCAAGTCACTGCGATGGACAAAACGACTGGACGAGAGCAAGGTCTCACGATTCAGGGCGCGTCTACGCTCAGTGAAGCCGAAATCAACACGATGATTCAGGAAGCGGAACAGTTTTCGGACTACGATCGTGAACGGCGCGAACGCATCGAAAAGCGTAATCGAGCTGAAGCGATGACGTTTCAGGCTGAGCGACAGCTTCGAGAAGTTGCGCTGGATTTTGGAATGCAATTTGCTAATCAATATCGTCGTCGGATCGAGAGCTTGGTCGATGAGTTACGTGACTGCCTCAAGCGAGACGATGAACGCGGGATTGATATCGCTCAAGCGGATTTGCAAGACGCGCTTTACGATTTGCGCCGTGAGGTTTATCAGTTCGTCGAATCAGAAGAAGACGAAGGATTTTTTAGCAGTATCAAACGAACGATTACGGGAGAGAAAGACGACTACGAGATGGGTGGAATCTACGGACGGAATCCGTATTCCCGAGACTCGTCAAGCCGCGATCCTTACTCGCGGGAGCCTTCTGGTCGAGATCCCTACGGTCGAGATCCCTATGGTCGAGATCCCTACGGTCGAGATAGTCGCGATTCCTATGAGCGCGATCCCTACCTGCGGGAACCTTCTAGTCGAGAACCCAGAGGGCGCGATCGCTTTCGAGATGACTACGATGATTACGCACCCCGTCGCCGCTCTGGACGGGGGTCTCAACCCGCTCGCTACGATGACGACTGGGATGATGATGATGATTGGCTGTAACTTGAGCTTTTTCCCCTGCACGTCACAATTCAGACTCCCTTATGGAAAACTTTCGGAACTACTACGACATCTTAGGCGTTCCCAGAGAAGCCGCTGCCGAGGATATTAAAACAGCATATCGAAAGCTGGCTCGCCGCTATCATCCTGACCTAAATCCTGGAAATAAGGCAGCAGAAGATAAATTCAAAGACATTGGAGAAGCCTACGAAGTTCTCTCGGATTTAGACAAGCGCAGTCAATACGATCAGTTCAGCAAGTTCTGGAAACAAAAGGGCTTTAAACCGAGTGGGCGATCGCGCGCTCGTGGAAATGGGCGATCGAGTCGATTTCCTGAGGACTTTGATTTCAGTGAATATCAGGACTTCAATACCTTCGTGGATGAGTTGCTCAATCGTCAGGAAGGGGGAACGGCCACGGCTACCCGTTCCCGCACGGCATCTTCGAGAGCATCTCGCTCTGCTCCCCGACCTAGACCTCCGTCTCGTTCAGATACTCGAACCGCACCTCCGCCAAATCGAGGCTATCGCTCGGATACCGATCGAAATTCAAGAGTGGGCGATCGCCGCCGTCGCGGGGTTGCCGAAGCTCGGCTGACGATTCCACTTGATAAGGCCTATCGCGGAGGCCAAGAGCGCATTCGTTTAGAAAACGGGCGATCGCTCGATGTGACTCTCCCGGCTTATGTTCTAACAGGCCAGCGACTCCGACTGAAACAACAAGCCGAAGATGGTTCTGACTTGTTTCTGGAAATCGAAGTGGAACCTCATCCCCTGTTTACGCTAATGCTTCCCCATGTGGAATGCCGTATTCCGATTACTCCTAGCGAGGCAGTGTTGGGCGGCGCGCTCGACGTTCCTACATTGGATGGTTGGGTCAAGATGAAGCTGCCGCCTAGCGTCAAGTCAGGCCAAAAGTTGCGGCTGGCGGGCAAGGGCTATCAGCTACGAGGGGAACAGGGTGACCAGATTGTGGAACTCGTTGTCGCCATTCCGCCGACGGTTACTCCGCAAGAACGGGAGGTTTACGAACGTCTCCGCCGAATCGAAACCTTCAATCCTCGTATGGACTTACCCGTTTGATCAGGCCCGATTGATCAGGCCCGTTTAATCAGGAGATTGTTGGTACGCTAGACCTGAATGCGATCGGTGAGGATTTCGTAGCCGTCTTGAGTCACAAGTACAGTGTGTTCGAATTGTGCCGATAGGGAACGATCGAGTGTTACGACTGTCCATCGATCCGGCAGAGTGCGAGTAAGTTTGGTTCCAGCGTTGAGAATGGGTTCAATGGCCAACGTCATGCCTGCTTTGAGCTTGACATTAGGGAGCTGATGCGTCCGGAAGTTGAACACAGAGGGTTCTTCGTGGAGATTGCGTCCGACTCCGTGGCCCGTGAAATCTTCCACGATGCAAAACCCGCTGGCCTCAGCGTGATCTTGAACCGCACCTGCGATGTCGAGGAGATGGCGGCCAGCCTTGACTTGCTCAATGCCCTTGTAAAGACATTCTTCTGCTGCGCGAATGAGGGCTTCAGCCTCGGGGGAAACATTCTCAACGGCAATAGTGATGCAGGAGTCGCCGTGAAATCCGTTGTAGTAGGCTCCCGTATCTACCTTGACCACATCGCCGGATCGAATTTTTTTCTTACGGTTAGGAATACCATGCACGACCTCGTCGTTGATGCATGCACAGATTGAAGCGGGAAACCCGTGGTATCCCTTAAAGCTAGGCGTCGCCCCCATTTCCCGAATACGTTTCTCGGCGTAAGCATCGAGATCGGCTGTCGTCATCCCTGGCTCGACCCGTTCAGAAATCTCTTTTAGAACTGTCGCCACAATTCGCGAAGCCTGTCGCATCGTCTCTATTTCTGAAGCAGATTTCAGCTCAATCCCACGGCTGCGCTTTTGCAGTTTCGGAGGAGTGACTGGTTTTTGCAGCAAGTTCGACAGAAAACCCATAGGTTTTTAGCAACTCCAATATTTTCCAAGAACTTCTAAGACCTGATGACTTCGTTTCTGTCTTCGCCATAAACGCTGTGGCAAACACAGTCACAACTTGTAAATCTCGTACTTAGATTCTGGGTTAATTGTAACGTGCTGAGACAAAGCGGTTTCTCGGCATCGAGGTTTCAGTAGTGGCTATGGTGATCACGTTCGCTTTTGTCGGGAAACATTTTCACCTGTTGTTGTTATCGCATCGTTACTATGACGCAACTTTTTCCAAGGCAAAGCTTATGCGTCCACCTGGTTCTCGAAACTAAAACAAAAGCGCGCAATTGCTTTTGCAATTACACGCTTTGAAACGGGCTAGGAGGGATTCGAACCCCCGACACCGTGGTCCGTAGCCACGTGCTCTAGTCCACTGAGCTACAAGCCCTCAATGAGTTCTCATAGTATCACAGCCTGAGAGAGAATGGGAATGAAAGTCTCGTTAAATTCCGCATGTCTTCAGCCAATCCTATTCCCGATTTTTCGACCCCTTGTGATTCCGAATCGTCTTTGTCTTCTCAGTCTCATGACCGGGATGGGGGAGCGATCGCCAATGATTTACAAGAGTCTCAATCGCTGACCCATTTAGACTCTGCTGGGCAAGCCCAGATGGTCGATGTGTCCTCAAAAGTTCAAACGGTGAGGCGGGCGATCGCCACAGCCTCCGTCCGAATGCAGCAGTCTACGTTTGATGCGATTCAGTCGGGCAATGCCCCTAAGGGTGATGTGTTAGGAACGGCTCGGCTTGCTGGCATCATGGCAGCCAAGCAAACCCCCCAGCTCATTCCTCTCTGTCATGCAATCCCGATTCAGAAAGTGGCAGTTGATATTACGCCTCATCCCAATTTCCCAGGCTATTGCTTAGAGGCAGAAGTGAAAACGAAAGCTGAAACGGGTGTTGAGATGGAGGCGCTAACCGCTGTTTCAGTCGCGGCGCTAACACTCTATGACATGGCGAAAGGCATAGAAAAGTCGATTCAAATCGAAGGCATTCATTTATTGCGGAAAACGGGCGGAAAGTCGGGTGATTATCAGCGCCCCGATGCCTCTTCCTAATCAAAATCTTACGGTTTAATTTAACTCTGAGCTTGATCTCTCTATTCGCCTTCGTCTCGATTTTTGAGGGTTTCGATCTGTTGTCGAATTAAGCCGATCGCCGTACCGTTGTCGCGCTCGATGTAAAGTTCGGTGGCTAGCACCAAGTCCCGCACAGATTCGTTGTCCTTACCCAAATTTGCAAGTACTAACCCACGATTGTGAAGGGCTTCGGCAGAGTCGGGTATTTCTCGAATGACATCATTAAATGCAGTGAGTGCGGCGGAATAGTTTTCGGCTTGAAAGGCATCGTAGCCGTAGTGAAATGTGCTAGCCATGTTTGACTTGCGGAGACTCGGCGACATCAGCACAGCGTCGGTAAACAAAACTTTGGGAGTCCCTTTGCCTCGATAGGCCCATAGCATTGTTCCCATGCCGACTCCTAGGGCGATCGCCACAACTCCAAACCAGGTGATGAATGGAAGGATCTCCATCATGTCCATGTGTTGTCAGCCCATCCTTTTTTGACCGTCTCGACTGGAGTTAGGAAGATGAGTTCTCGGCTCGTCATGTCTATCTCCTTTTCAAACCATACCGTTATTTTGCGATCGATGCGGGTCTTCCTTGTCCTGCCGCAATCAGCGCACCGCAATCAGCGCACCGCAAACGATGAGCAAACAGGCGAGTCCAACTGCAACACTTGCAGGAGCCAACCCACAGGCAATCAAAAGCAAGGTAGAGAGAAGTGGAGCCCCATAAGATAAGACACCCAGTAGTTGAATATTGCCTCGCTTGACTCCGTAATCCCAGGTGAAAAAGGCTAACCCTACGGGGCCAAGACCCAACCCTAAAATAGCGGCCCATTCGATTCCCTGGGGCACAACCGTCTGTTCAAACAGCAAGTGACACAATCCCGCGAGAATTGCTGTTACGCCACAAAAACCTCCTACTGCAGGAGTGGGAATGGCTCCGAACTGCCTCGACAGAACCGAATAGCTCGACCATGTCAGGGCACATACCAGAGCCGCTAGATAGCCCAATCCATAATCCAGATTGAGGGCAAATCGTTGTCCGCCTGTGACCAAAATGCCTGCTCCCGCAAATCCTAGAAGTGCCCCTATGATGTGGTGGATCCTCAACGTTTCCTGGGGCAAAAGCGCCGAAAAGACCACAATCAAGAGCGGCCATAGATAGGCGATGAGGCTGGCTTCCACTGCCGGGGCATGACGCAGCGCCATGAAATAGAAAAAGTGATACCCAAATAAACCTACAATTCCCAGAAGCCACACTTGCCAGGGCAGCTTGAGATGGCGCAGAACTGAACCGCCTAGTCGAACCCAGAGGACTCCGCCGATGCAAAAGGCGATCGCAAATGACATAGCGGTGAGTTGAAAAGGGGGAATAGAGCCACTGAGTTTTGTCATCAGCGCTAAGGTAGCCCACATCAAAATTGCAGTTGCGCCGATCCATGTTGCTCTTGGATCGGACTCTGACGGCGATGAGGGGGGCACGGTAGATCTCCTGAAATCTGGTTTCAATTCTCCGGCATGAGCTGAGTTAACTGCGGATAAGAAAATATTTAGCACCAAGAACTTATTATGGCTACCGCTATAAAACTGATGTGAACAGGGGGGAGAAGCAAGAAAAGGCGATCGCTCCTCAGTTAAAGCTGATGGGTTGACGTTTCGATGGGTAGCGTTTCTCTCAGAGGCACGATCATCTGAGCCTATTGATGGGTATGGATATCGATGTGCTGACTGTAGGTGCGGTGATCTACCTCATGAAAACCTCTATCAAAGAAGGCTGCGACATCAGGAACCGTAGCCTTCTTTGCGTTTACCCAACGCTTGAGAATTGATATTGATTCGATTGATTTAGGATGCGAGCTTATGAATCTTTGGCGTTGCACATTCGAAGAATAATGTTGGTAGGGGCATCGCATCGCGATGCCCCTACAGCAGGTCATCCATGAGTTGAATCTTTCCGCATCATTCCATGC
>JGI12048J13642_10468503_pt1 | contig 11619 bp, 10 predicted proteins | sample ElkSlonscriptome_16_FD_13642 | JGI IMG/M metagenome (IMG submission 13642) | reverse complement strand
CTCACCCATGCCGCTACCTCAATGCATGCCATGCGGAATAAGTACCGCTCGGCGGTTTACTTTGTCGACGAAAAGGACGAGGAACGGCTGAACAAGATCCTCCGAAATTTAGAGGAAGAAAACGCTGAGCAATACGTGACCAAGGTGCTTCCGCTGCGGGATTTTCAATCCAATGAAGAAGCTTTTCTCGATTACTATAAAACCAGACCCGAGGCTCCTTTTTGCCAAAAGCATATTGAGCCCAAGCTGCAGCTATTGATGCGGAGGTTTGAGAGGAATTTAAAAGAGCGATTTGAAGAGACAACACGAGGTTGAAAAGGTTCTAACCTGAGATTAACACTACACCAAAAAATTTGGTTTTACACTGTCCCACGCTGGTGGGGGGTAGATCAATTGCCCGTATGAAAACCATGACAGGGGTGGGCGCTTCGGAGTGATCATCAGAATATACCATAGCGGACCTGCTCCGGAGGAGGTCCGGATTCCGTCGAGATTTTAAAGGATTTTTAGGTTCACACACTGCCAAATGAATGGAGTTAATCTGAGTTCACGCGAAAGAAGGGGTGGATTTTTTGGTGTGTGCGAGAAAAAGACAGCGAGCCTGCGGTAATAAGAGGAGGACGGTTTAATCTCTCTTTTCTTGCAACACCCTCAGCTGCGCCGGTAATCCGCCCTGCATTTCAGGATCTGCGACCTGTGCTCTCTTTACCCGCAGAGCCGGGTATGCAACGCTGCGCTAAATTTCAACTTTTCAGGCGGATGTATTTATCAAAAGGTTTGCTGATTTGAGTGCTTTAGGCCTTACTTCTTTCATGCTTTGGATTCCTCAGATAGCATCTCTCCCGAAGTTTATGATTGGCATGCAACTCAGCGCATAAATCCATCGTCTCTTTTACAATCAATCATCTCTATTTCCGGCTATGCCTTCCATCAAAAAAATTTCATCATTCCTTTCTTTTTCCATTTTAGTGCTGGTTGTTAGTGCCCAAAGTATAGACTTTTCTCCTGCTGATCCCCAACCGCAGCTAATAGATATTTACAGCGGTTCATCGGCCAGTGGAGATATTGATGGAGATGGTGACAACGATTTGATCATGACGGGTATCGATCCGGGTAAAAAAACAGCGCTCTACATAAACGATGGAGCAGGAAATTTCACGGAAGTGGAGGATAGCCCCTTTCCCAATGCATCCGCCGGCTTGGTTTTTCTTGAAGATCTCGATGGAGACGACGACCTCGATCTCTTCTTTTCGGGAAATGGATTCGGGATACAGGAGTTTGTCCATACTTACATCAACGATGGCACGGGTACATTTATGTTATTACCGAACAACGGACTCCCTCCCCACGACGATACGGGGATGGCCATGGCAGACTTGGATGGCGATGAAGATATAGATCTGATTTTAGCAGTACGCGATGCATCAGGAGACTTTGTAGCTGAAGTTTACATGAACTTTGGGAATGCGCAATTTGGCCCTTCAGAAACTACAGCCTTTACCCAAGTAGAATTTGCACGAGTTGAGACTATGGATGCCGAAGGCGATGGGGATCAGGATATTCTTATTGCGGGAATCGAAGATGATGGGTCTGCATCAGTAAGGCTTTACCTGAATGATGGGCAGGGAAATTTCGCTGAAGATCCTTCCGCTGATTTTATGCCGATGCAAGAACATGACATGGATGCCTTTGATTCGGACGGCGATGGGGATCAGGATATCCTTATGTCGGGGATGACAAGCGGTGGCGAGGTAAGTACCTTTCTTTATTTAAACGATGGATCCGGAGCTTTTACTCTACTTGAAAGCGCGGACTTACAAAATACCTTTGCCGGCACCAATGTCATTGCCGACCTCGATTTGGATGGAGATAATGATTTGGTAATTATCGGTTCCCAAGCAGGTGGTTTACCTAATATTTACTCTATTGTTTATCAGAATCAGGGCGATAATACATATGCACCTGTAGATACTTTGGGCGGTGAATATATTGCCCATTGTTCGGTTGATGATTTTAACGGCGATGCGCTACCCGATTTGGTGATTCAGGGCTTTGTAGACAATACCAATGTGTATTGGAATGAGTCGGATCCATTATCCACGGCCGAAGAGCTGGTAGGCGATCTCAAAATCTATCCCAATCCTTCGCACGGCGACGTGTTTTTTGATCTCAGCGCCACTATAAATACCACTGTACTGATTCAAATATTTGATGTAGCAGGAAGAGAAGTGTACCGTCAAAATGTAGGTGGAGCCAGTCTTGTTACGCTGTCAAAAAAGCGCATTGGCTCGGGCTTCTTTATAGCTCGGATCATCGATTCCGGTTCAGGTGAAGTGATCAAGCAAGGGAAGTTTGTGGTGAAGTAAATTGAGGCCATTTCAGTTTCTACGGTTCTAATGACTTACAAACTGCCTTAGGCTTAAAGGTGAGCTGGTTTCATATTTGAGAAGGTGAACCACCATGGATAGTTCAAAGCCTGTATTCTTTTGGGTTGAGAATCAACATTCGTTGAATTGTGAATTCAAATTTTTTAGGGCTACTTTGAGACCATCCTCAACATGAAGTAGAGAAGCCATAGAGCATCATTTTCGCAATCGAGATAGAGTGTCCTTCTTTCTGAACGTGTTTTGAATCGGCTGTTAAGGTGTCCGGATTTCTTCTTCCATTTCCCACCTAAACAGGGAACTGTCATTCCGGGTTGATAAAAAATTGTTTTCTCCGACTAGCGAACTTTGTATATTCGAAGTAACTAATCAACCGGTAAAACATGACAAGGATTTTTATTCTTGGCCTCATCGCTTTTACAATTTCCTTCGGGGGTGTAGCCCAAAACGCCACTGAAATCATCGAGAAAGTAGATGCGAAAATGCGGGGTGAGTCGTCGCATTCTGAGATGAGTATGACTATCGTCAGGCCCGATTGGTCCAGGGAAATCTCCATGAAAGGGTGGTCTCTGGGTACTGAATATTCATTGATTCTTATCACGGCGCCCGCTCGCGATCAGGGAACGGCTTTTCTTAAGCGCGAAAACGAGATATGGAACTGGCAACCCACCATTGATCGGGTGGTGAAGCTACCTCCCTCGATGATGACCCAGTCGTGGATGGGTTCTGATTTTACCAACGACGATCTCGTTCAGGAATCTTCCATTGTCAAAGACTACACGCATTTTTTGAAGGGCGACACGGTCATCGGAGGTTATGATTCGTGGAAACTTCAACTCATTCCCAAAGAAGATGCAGCGGTTGTATGGGGCAAGGTCGATATCTATGTGGCTAAAGAAGATTACATCGAACTCCTAATTAAATATTACGACGAGGACGGATACCTTATCAACACCTTAGTTCTCTCTGAAATCAAGGAAATGGGTGATCGGGTGATCCCCACCAAACTGGAAATGATTCCCGCCGAAAACCCCGATCAAAAAACGGTTATTCAATACGAGGCAATAGAGTTTAACGTAGATCTCTCAGAAGACTTCTTTTCCATGCGGAACATGAAACGAATACGTTGAGCCATGCTAATCAAGCTCGCTTGGCGGAACATATGGCGAAACAAGAAGCGAACCATTATTACCGTGGTGAGTATTGCCTTTGCCGTGATTCTGTCCAGCATCATGCGGTCGTTGCAACTGGGTTCGTATGAACGAATGATTGACAATAGTGTTCGATTTTATACAGGCTACCTGCAAGTCCATAAAAAAGGCTACTGGGATGATCAAGTCATCGACAAGGCTTTTCGCCCTCCAGGGAATTTGGAAGAAATTATCGGGGCTATTCCTCACGTTGAAGCCGCCGTTCCCAGATTGGAATCTTTTGCACTTGCATCCTACAATACTAAATCAAAGGGAGCGATCATTATTGGGATTCACCCTGAAAAGGAAGCCCATCTCACCGCAGTTGAAGATAAGCTCGTACAAGGAGAGATGGTATCTCCGGATAAGGACGAAGTATTGGTGGGGGAAGGCCTTTCTGATTACCTCAAGATGGATTTGGGAGATACGCTGGTACTGATCAGTCAGGGATACCACGGTGTTAACTCAGCAGGGAAATACGCTATAAGCGGTATCGTAGAATTCGGTTTGCCCGAACTCAATAACCAGGCTGTATTTATGCCACTTCCTGCTGCTGAATATTTTTTTGGGGCAGAAGGACTTCTTACCGCCATGGCCGTTGTGACCGATCATCCCAAGCACGTGACGGGCATCGAAGAACGCCTGAGGCAAGAGCTCGACACCGCCGCTCTTGAAGTGATGGACTGGCGAACCATGATGCCCGAATTGATTCAGGGCATAGAGATCGATAACGTGTCGGGAATTATCATGCTGCTGTTGCTCTATGTGGTCATCGGCTTTGGCATGTTTGGAACTTTTCTGATGATGACAACCGAAAGGCTTTACGAATTTGGTGTGCTCCTCGCCGTGGGAATGCATCGCTATAAGCTGCAACTCGTGATCTTCTTGGAAATTGTGATGCTTTCCATAATTGCCGTATTGACGGGGTTTGCATTGAGTGTGCCGGTGGTGGCTTATTTCAGCCACAACCCGATATCGTTGGCAGAGGAATACAAGGTTGCTTTCGAAAAATTCGGAATCGAGCCAATCTACGTATTCAGTAATGAGCCCGTAGTTTTTACCAGCCAGGCTTGGGTGGTATTTGTTATGGCTCTGGTGCTGGGTGCTTACCCTCTTTGGAAGATTTACCGAATTGACCCCGTAACTGCAATGCGCGAAGGAAGATGAAAATGCTAATCACCATAGCTTGGAGAAATATCTGGCGAAGCCCGGGCAGAAGTTTTGTGGTTATCGGCTCGATCGTAGTTGGCATTTGGGCCCTCATCTTTATGCTGGGATTCATGAACGGGTTCATGATTTCGTACATAAACGGAGCGATCCAACACGAAATTTCTCATATCCAGATTCACCATCCTCAGTTTAAAGACGACTATCAAATAGACCTTATTCTGCCGAATCAAAAAGCGATTTTAGAAGACATACAAGATGACGAGCGCATCAGGGCCTTTTCAGCCCGTAGTTTGACAAATGGGATGATTGCTTCTCCGCGCAAAGCGCAGGGCGTCAGGATTTACGGCATCCTTCCCGAAATGGAAAAGCGAGTGACGCATCACGACTCTTTGGTCAGCGAAGGGACCTACTTTGCTTCAGATCTGAAAAACCCCATTGTAATCGGTAAAGACCTCGGCGAGGAATTGAAAGTCAAAATCAGGGGTAAGGTGGTCCTGACCTTTCAAGACGAAAAGCACAATCTGGTTTCAGGCGCTTTCAGGGTGGCGGGATTCCTCGACACCACTTCACCCATGATCAATAAATCAACTGCCTATATCCTGAAGGACGACTTGAATCGCATTGCGGGATTAGGAAGCGGTGTACACGAGATCGCACTGTTTTTGGAAAACCCGGAAACCGAGGAGGTCGTCATGCTCAAGCTCCAATCGAATTACCCTAAGGTTTTGGTAGAATCATGGCGATCCATTGCCCCGGAGTTGGAACTCTTTCTATCAATGACGGACAGCTTTTTATGGGTGCTTATTCTCATTATCATGATTGCCTTGATTTTTGGCATTATCAATACCATGCTGATGTCGGTACTGGAGCGTTTTAGAGAGCTGGGAATGCTTATGGCGGTGGGGATGAACCGGGTGCGGGTATTTGCGATGATTGTTTTAGAGACCATTTTTCTTTCACTCGTGGGAGGTCCTTTAGGAATATTGATCGGGTGGCTTACCATGAAATGGCTGGGTAAATCGGGTATGGATTTGAGTAATTATTCCGAGGGTTTGCGCGAATTTGGTTACAGCAGCATCCTTTATCCTTTCATCGAAACATCCACATATTGGACGGTGGCCCTGGTGGTGGTGTTCACCGCACTTGCCGGGGCACTTTATCCTGCCTATAAGGCTATAAAACTAAATCCAACCGAAGCATTGCATACTGTCTAAATCAAGCATAATGGAAACCGCAACCGATAAAAAAGTAGTGATCCGCACCCGCGATATCGCTAAAGTATATCACGAATCGAAGATTCCCGTGCAAGCACTGAAAGATGTAGACCTGGAAATCGGCGAGGGTGAATTTACCGCCATTGTCGGTCCCTCCGGATCGGGGAAGACCACGCTTTTGAACATCATCGGTGGACTGGATAAACCTACCGATGGCCGTATTCAGATCGGGGGTACCGATATCTCAAAACTCAACGAATCTGAGCTGATCGATTTCCGACTGCACAACATCGGTTTTGTTTTTCAACAGTACAACCTGATCCCCGTCCTGACGGCCAAGGAGAATGTGGAGTTCATCATGCTTCTCCAAAAACGAAGCAAGCATGAAATGGACGAGCGTGCCATGCTGCTGCTGGATGAAGTAGGCTTGAAAGACAAAGCTGATGTGAGACCCTCTGAATTGTCAGGTGGCCAGCAGCAGCGAGTCGCGGTGATCCGAGCACTCGCCTCTCGTCCCAAATTTATTCTGGCCGATGAGCCTACGGCCAATCTCGACTCGGCCTCGGCCAATAATCTCCTCGATATGATGGCCCAAATGAACCGTGAAGAAGGCATAACCTTCATCTTTTCTACCCATGATCAGCGCGTGATTGATAAAGCTCGTCGTGTTGTAACACTGGAAGATGGTATGATTAAGCACGATGAGGTACGCGGGTAAGATCATAGGCATAATCGGACTATGTCTGGCCCTTGAATGCCAGGCACAAGATGCCAAGCCCCGCAATTTTTTCGTCAATGGCTACCTCAAGGATATGGTTTCCTACAATGATTTAAGCGACAGCTCTTTAGTAGATAATCTCATCCACAGCCGACTGAATTTACGCTGGTATCCTACTTCAAGTTTTCGCGTTTTCGGTGCCCTCAGAACCCGACTCTTCGTGGGAGAAACTCCTCGTGTGGTGCCCGATTTTGAAGAATTTATTGAATACGACACGTACTATTTGGATTTATCGGCTTCCGCTTCCAATGGTGAGGCCGTGTTTCTCCATTTGATCGTTGATCGACTATATGCCGAATGGATCAAAAAAGACCTGACCGTAAAAGTAGGGAGACAGCGTATAAACTGGGGAATACAGACCGTATGGAACCCAAACGACATTTTTAATGCCTATTCCTATTTCGATTTCGATTACGAAGAGCGTCCGGGCACCGATGCGGTTCGGATGGAGTACTACACGGGTGTAAATTCCAGCTTTGAATTGGCGGCCAGCCTTCCTTCAGAAACAACCGATCTTGTGGGGCGCGAGACGAATATTTTTTCTGCTGCGGGGATGTACAAGACCAATTTTAAGGAATACGATGTGCAAGTTATGGCTGGCTTTAGTCGGGAAAATTGGGTGCTGGGAGGAGGCTGGGCTGGAAACCTCAGAGGAGCGAGCTTTAAAGGAGAGTTTACCTATTTCTTACCTCAGGAAGAGTCGGAAGATGACCCGGAGGCATTCGTAGGGTCTCTTGCTCTGGAACACTCCATCGGCAGTTTCATCTATAACATTTCATACTTATACAACTCGGCAGGACCTACTGAACTTGGCCCTGAAGGACTCATTCAACTGAGCAGCCGGGCATTGACCGCGAAGAATCTCTCTCCTTATAAGCACTCGACTTTTCTCCAGGGAAGCTATCAGTTCCATCCGCTTTGGAACGGAGGATTAGGAGTCATGCTCTTCCCTCCGAATAAAGCGTTTTTTCTCTCGCCTTTTCTGACGTGGAACGCCCTCTCAAATTTTGACCTTGATCTTATCGTACAGGGATTTTACGGTGAAGACTTTATTACAGGAGAGTTTCGCTCCCTTTCCACTTCTTATTTCCTGCGAGGGAAATGGAGTTTCTAATCAGTAGGTAAAGACCGTTGGGCCTTCTTTGATTTTACCCATCACCACGCTTTCTTCTCCGAAAGTGACATTATCGGGAAGATCGGATTTCTCGAGACCGTGTATCTTCATGCAGTGGGGACAGGCGATGAGTTCTCCTCCTTCCGCGGCAACTTTATCTAAGAGACCTCGAATGTTTTCTCCATCGAAAACGATGGTATCGGCTCCGGCACTAAGGAGCTTAACCCCATTTACGTTTAAGAAAACGGTTACTTCCATGTCGTTCTTCAAAGCTTTTTCAGCAAAATGGAGTCCCATCATCGAGCCGTGAGCATTTACCGTGGCATCACTGGTGAGGTTGATCAACAAGTGCTTTGGAGTTTCTTCCACCTCAACTTCTTTCGCCACGTTCATACACGATGTGGCTGTGAGGATGGTGAGGATTCCTAAGGCATAACTAATTCTACGTAGTGTCATTTCACATCTCTTTTAAAGGGTTTGCGATGCGAAGGTAGACCTCTTGTTTGTTGTTCAATGTAATTCAACTCACTTAGAAGCCCGGACTCTGATGCAGGTGGTTATCACTTGAATTCCATGAATATCATACTGCTACAGGGGATACACCCTGTGCCATATTCAAATCAGAGCACTTCGATCAAATGGATATCAAAGATCAGCACGCTATTGGCAGGGATGCCGCTGCGAGGTCTGTCGCCGTAGGCCAGGCCCGATGGGATAAGGAGCTTGCCTCGGCCACCTTCTTTGAAAAAGGGAATGCCCATGGTCCAGCCTTGAATGACCTGATTGAGACCGAAGCTAATTCCCGCTTCGCTGCTCTCATCAAAAACTTGCCCGTCGGTAAAGTATCCCTTGTAGGCTACCCTCACCGTAGAGGAGGGGTCGGGATTTTCGCCGGTACCCGTTTCTTCATCTACATAATAGAGTCCGCTGCCTATATTCATGGCATCCAAGTTGTTATCTGCGATGTATTCTTGAATAATTTTATCGTCAATTTCGGCTTGGCTTTGGTCTTCATCCTTCTTGCAGTGTAGCGACAACAGCGAGACCAGTAAAAATAACGCGATGCGTTTCATGGACATATTTTGGATTTTAGGAAAGGACAAAGATACACTTGATGACTTAGATATTAGAGAGGAGTTAAGAGAGGGGCAGGCCTGAAAATTCCCTGATCTCATCAAATAGCTTATCTGTCAAACCGCTACGTCCTCCTCTTGAATTCCCAAATCAACCAGACCTTTTCCTTTTACGAGCCAACTGGTACCAAATAGGACGAGAAGAACGACCTCGGACCAAAAGACCAGTCGATCAATGGGATATTTTTCTTCGAGTAGAAGTAAAATGCCCGTTAAAGCCAAGACTACCCACAAGCCGAATCCGCAGAAACGGTAGATATAATTGCGCTTGACTTTATCGGGTGAAAAGGGTCTCTCGCCTTTGGTAAAATGAAAGGCAGACAAGTACCCCATCACAACAAAGAACAAAGAGGCCGAGCCAAAATGGATATAACCCCAAAAGGCTTTTTCAAAACAAACGGGGGTAGGGCAGGAGGGCAGTTGTCCAAGGTAAGGTGTTGGGATAGCCGCCACCAAAATGATTAAGATTCCACCAATCCAGGTCAGAACGTTATCGCTCACCATTTCATCTTTCTTGTCGTAGCCTCGGTAGGAGATCAGGAATGCGCCAACCAATGTCAAGACACTCGTAAATAATACGCCTGAAATGGTGTAATAATAGTCGCTGATGGAATCCTCGTTGGTTCCTGCAATAACCCAAACTGCCCAGGGGAGCAAGAGCCCCAGCCATCCGATTAGTTTTCTGAGGGTGAAGTACGAAAGATTGGTATTTACCGCGCGTAATTTTTGTTCCTTCATATTAATTGGTTGTGGGTGAAACCACAAATATGATGGAATCGTCGCTTAATACAATTTCCCTTTGCCGTTTTACCTTCCTCCCGGTAAGTTCATAAAGGTATAGCCCGAAGTCGAAATTTCTACGTTTTGGTCTTTTTGAATCTCCTTGACGGTCATAATTGATCCGCTGCCGTTGGTTTCGCTGAATATCATTTGAATTACCGCACCATTTTCGGGGTAGCCCGTTCCCGCATACAAGGAAGGCAAATCCTGATTGAGTCCCGACATGCTCGACATGGATGAGATCCAATCTACCTCGGCTTCGTCAGTTATCCAGTAGGTGACTTCGCCTTCCATTCCCTCTGCTTGGTTTACTTTATACTCATCACATGAGTAACCCGATATTTCTTTGGTATTTCCCGTTTTTACAAATTGGGGAATCCCTGTTGCGGGATCATCGTCGCCGTCTTCCATGCTTTCTTCTATCATGGCATCCATGTCCTCTTTGTCAAGCGACATGGTAGTTCCGATTTTCTGCCCTTCTGTGTTTATCAAACTAATGATCTCGTAATTTTCCAGATCGTAAATCACCTCGGTATTGGTGCCCTCTTGTTCCATTTCCAAACCCATAACCGGTGAGCCCTCTTTGATCAAATAGACCATCTCGTTCGATTCGGTTTTTCTGCCCTTTTTATCGATTTCTTCCATCAAGATGATGAAGCGATGGTCGAAGGAGTAGTTTTCCTTCACATCTACATCAGATGAACCCATCATCTTCATAATGGCGGCATTCATGGCATCATCCGAACTACTTTTCTCCTTGGTCTCTTCGCCGCGTACAGGCTCTTTCTTCTTTTTCTTTTTTTTGGAAAACAAGCCCTCGATGGCATCCAGTCCGCTGTCTATGCCATTATCTATTTTTTCATCCAGTCGTTTTTCTGATTTTTGTTTTGCTTTCTCTTCGGTTTTTTCCACCACCTGCGCTTGGCTTGTGTATGTGAGAAGTGAGAAAAGAATTGTAATTGTAAAAAATAGTCGCATCGTATTGGTTGTTTTTCGCATTTGCGCAAAAATGCGAAAATCTTCAGTCTAAAACAGTCACTAATTCTCATGATGGTAAAGCGTGTCTAAGATTCTCACTCTTATCTGACCAATACTGTGGTTAATTAATCCCTGAAAATAGGGATAGTCACGTTTTTAGCAAAAAAAAGGAGAACAGCTAGCTAACGGGATGCAGACAATTGCTGCTACTATTCATATGACTCATCCGATTTTTTAGCGACATGAGTTCAATTAAAAAACCCCCTCTCGGATATCCGAGAGGGGGCATAGAGTCAATGAATCAAATGACTTATTTTGAAATAATCAGTTTTTTCATTTCATGTACTGATTCGGAACTCATTCTTACGATGTAAATTCCGTTTGGCAATGCGGTACCGTCAAATTCGATACGCTGCTTACCGTCCATTTCATTCACTTGATTGAAGAGCACGGCAACGGATCTTCCGTTCATGTCCATAAGTTCGATGGTCACGCGCTCCTTAGCAGGTGTGTTGAAAACCACCGCGATTGGTCCTTGTGAAGGATTGGGTTGCACGGCTAATTCGGCTTCTACGCTTACTGCTGTGTTAGCTGGCATTACCGGTAGAGATGCTGCGCCTGCAGGACAACCTGAAGCCATGTCTCCGTTGAAGTAGATATCCGGACCACCGGTTTGTGCCAGTTGTACCGAACTGAAGTCTTCCAAGTCGATGGCAAAGATTCCGCCGTCTTCTCCGCTTGCTCCGTTGGCCACTGCCAATCTGCCATCAGACAATAGGCAAGCACCGTTTATCTCATTGAAAGGTAAAGGTGTAACAGAATTGTCAAGAAGGTTGGTCAAGGTGCTCTCGCTTCGGTTGATGTACCATAGGATTTGC
>JGI12048J13642_10450459_pt1 | contig 11619 bp, 9 predicted proteins | sample ElkSlonscriptome_16_FD_13642 | JGI IMG/M metagenome (IMG submission 13642) | reverse complement strand
TCTTTGTTTTGTTACGCGGGATCAGTAGTAAAGGGTTGAAAGGGATTATGACCCGGTTTGTTAAGGGGCGCTGGGATGCAATCAATTTTAGTGTTTCTTCAATCTTATGTGAGTGTAATTAAAAACCATTGTTGTCTGCTATTGGGCAAGACGGTTAAGCTCTTTTGATTGGGCGCTAAGTCGGGAATGAAAAACCAATGTGTAAGAGGCTATCATGGCACAAATAAAGTACATTATGACCACCGAGCTGGTAACTGCTAAGCCTTCTGAGTCAGTGTCGGCTGTCGTTCAGCGAATGAAGGAGAAACGCTTAGGCGCCATTCTTGTTGCGGATGGGGATGAACTAAAAGGTGTTTTTTCGGAGCGGGATTTGCTCACCAGGGTTGTCTCTGAAGGACTGGATGCAAATACAACCAATGTGATGAATGTGGCAACAACTGATCTCATCACGGTCAACGAAGATGAGCATGTGAAGGTGTGTGCTGAGCTTATTGATAAGCATAATTTCCGGCATCTGCCTATCGTGAACGGTGAAGGAAAGCTCGCAGGCGTTATTTCCTCCAGAGATTTTTTCAAATATGTAACAAAAGAGCTAGAAGGTGTTATTGATAAAGTCCGCTCTAAAGAAGGGGTGACAGAGGCCTTTGACCCCTATGAATTCTTCGGCGGTGGTGGCTTTGGCTTACCCAGGGGTTCCTAGTAATTAGTAGACATAAGGGATTCTCCCACAGGGCTGGTCTTTTTATAGTAGATATTCATGCCTGAAAAAGTCCAGGGACGGCTTTTTCAGGAGAGTACTGGGCTGAAAAAACCAAAGGAGCCTTAGTACGGCGGTGTGCATTCACTCCGGTTGACTTAGATTTGAACACTGTTTACTTGATTGCGACCCTTGTTTTTGGATTGGTATAGGCCTTGATCGGCTTTTTTAAGAGGTCGTTTGCTGAGTAAGTGTGGTTGGTTACTTCTGCTACGCCGAGGGATATGGTAGCTACCGTTTAGCTTCCCGCCTATGGCGAGTAAACAGGCTACCTTTTCTTTTGCTTCCCTTTCTGGGCTGGACAGGACTTTTTTCAGGTCGGATAGAATTTCCGTTTTTTCGTCAGCAAAGCGGGTCATGGAAATTCCTTTGGTTTACCAGGAAACATTTGTCGTCACAATTGATTAGCTTGTTGTGAATCTATTCTTTGCTGGGCTGACATGATGTCAAAGCTGGCACCTGTTAAATAGACACACCTAAGACTGCTTACACCTTTGATAGTATAAGCAATGGGTTGGTTTGCCCGACTAAAATTGATCAATGTGAGCGTTGCAGTCAGTTATCTTCAGGACCAACCAAATAGGAATTGCATAAAAAAACCCGGCATTTAACCGGGTTTGAGCAAATGCAAGGCAGTGATCGCAAGCAGAGCAGTAGCTTTTGTCCGAGGAGTTTTTTTACGTTAGCGGTTCCTCAGGTTCGCCGGATTACCTAAAGCTCAATTCTCGGTCACGGCTTCAGCCGCTTTGCTGGTGTATTCTTCCATCTTGTCGAAATTCATATAGCGATAGATATCTCCCGCCATACTGTCAATATTACTGGCGTATTCCATATATTCCCCGACGGTGGGAATTTTCCCTAATACTGCACCAACAGCGGCTACCTCGGCAGAGGTCAAGTAGACATTGGCACCGTCTCCCAAGCGGTTGGGGAAGTTGCGGGTCGAAGTGGAGAGTACGGTTGCTCCTGCGTTGACTCTTGCCTGGTTACCCATACAGAGCGAGCAACCCGGCATTTCCGTGCGCACCCCCGCTTTTCCGTAAATATTGTAATAGCCTTCTTCCATTAACTGTTTCTGGTCCATCTTGGTTGGAGGTGACATCCAAAACCGGGTTCTTAGCTCATCTTTGTTTTGTTCGAGCAATTTTCCAGCCGCACGGAAATGGCCAATGTTGGTCATGCACGAACCGAGGAAGACTTCATCCACTTTATCACCAGCCACTTCAGAGAGAAGCCGGGCATCATCCGGATCATTGGGGCAGCAAACCACCGGTTCTTTGATGTCGGCCAAATCGATTTCGATGACGTGGGCGTACTCTGCATCCGCATCGGCACGCATCAGGCTTGGATTGGCCAACCACTCTTCCATGGCTTTGGCCCTTCTTTCCATGGTGCGGGCATCCCCGTAGCCTTCGCTAATCATCCACCGCAGCATGATGATATTTGACTGCAAATAGTCTTTAACGGATTGCTCGCTCAAGGTAATTGTACAGCCGGCTGCTGAGCGTTCGGCTGAGGCATCGGATAATTCAAAGGCTTGCTCTACGGTAAGATGCTCTAAACCTTCTATTTCCAATACGCGACCAGAGAACTCATTTACTTTCCCTTTTTTAGCTACAGTCAACATACCATTTTTGATGCCGTAGTAGGGTATAGCATGAACCAGGTCACGCAGAGTTATGCCCGGTTGCATTTCACCTTTAAAACGGACCAGCACTGATTCTGGCATATCTAAAGGCATGACCCCGGTGGCAGCAGCAAACGCTACTAAGCCCGAACCTGCTGGAAATGAAATCCCCATCGGGAAACGGGTGTGGGAATCGCCTCCGGTACCTACCGTGTCGGGCAACAACATGCGGTTAAGCCAGGAATGTATAATGCCGTCACCGGGGCGGAGAGCAACACCTCCTCTGGTCTGAATGAAATCGGGGAGAGTATGTTGTGTTTCCACATCGATTGGCTTGGGGTAGGCCGCGGTATGGCAAAAGGACTGCATGACCAAATCTGCTGAGAACCCCAGGCAGGCAAGATCTTTCAGTTCATCCCGTGTCATTGGCCCCGTAGTGTCCTGGGAGCCAACGGTTGTCATTTTGGGTTCACAATATTGCCCTGGTCTCACGCCATCCACGCCGCATGCTTTACCCACCATTTTTTGCGCCAGTGTGTATCCTTTGTCAGACGTAGCGGGATCAATGGGTCTGCGAAACGCAGAGGAAGGCTCTAAGCCGAGTGCCTCGCGGGCGCGGTCGGTTAAGCCTCGGCCAATGATTAATGGAATTCTGCCTCCTGCTTGCACTTCATCCAACAAGACTTCTGATTTGAGGCCAAATTCAGCCAGTAGCGTACCGTCTTCGGCCAGTATTTTTCCATCATAGGGTCGAATTTCTATTACATCACCCATATTCAAATCATCGACAGGTGCTTCAAATACTAAGGCACCAGCATCCTCCATGGTATTGAAGAATATAGGGGCGATTTTGCCACCAATGCAAATGCCACCGGTGCGTTTGTTGGGTACTCCGGGCAGGTCATCTCCGAAAAACCAAAGCACAGAATTGGTGGCGGATTTGCGGGAAGATCCCGTTCCTACTACATCACCCACAAAGGCCACGGGTAAACCCTTGTCCTTGATTTCCTCAATTTGCGCCATCGGACCGGTGACCCCAGGTTCATCAGGAGTTAGTCCTTCTCGCGGCATTTTGTAGGCGGCACGGGCATGGAGGGGGATATCCGGTCGGGACCAGGCGTCGGGAGCGGGAGATAAGTCGTCCGTGTTGGTTTCACCTGTAACCTTGAATACTACCGTGGCAATACTTTCTGGTACTTTGTCACGACTGGTAAACCACTCAGCCTCTGCCCAAGAGGTTATGACACTCTTGGCAACGGCGTTTCCCGCATCTGCTTTTTCTTTGATGTCATGGAAAGCGTCAAATACCAGCAGCGTCTGCTTTAACTGCTCACCTGCCAATTCGCCCAAGACTTTATCGTCCAGTAATTCCACCAAAGTGGCGATGTTGTATCCACCTTGCATCATTCCGAGTAGCTCAATAGCTTTGCGCTGATCAAGCAAGGGTGAGGACGCTTCTTTTTTTGCTATTGCAGTAAGAAATCCGGCCTTCACGTAGGCAGCTTCATCGACGCCGGGTGGAATCCGGGTTTCTAACAGCTCAAGCAGATAGGCACCTTCGTTTTCAGGAGGATTCTTTAACAAATAAACCAGTCCTGCTACTTGCTCGGCATTCAGCGGCTTGGGAGGTATGCCTTCGGATGCGCGTTCTTCCACGTGTTTACGATATGCTTCAAGCACTTTATAACCCTCTTAATTGACTGATCTCTGGCAAAGAGCCACCGGCCTTCACCCCTGTGACTTGTGTTGGTTTACACTACCGGCATAGTCACAATGCTGACCATACCCAGGCTGGTTAAGATCTCTGTAAGAGTTTTATCAACCTTCAACTGATCTTTTGCTCTGTTGCTGTTTTATTTTTTACACTGTTTACACTGTTTACACGTTCTGCATTTAATACTTAACCTTTAGCTTAACCTGCGTAGAGTCACTGCAAAGCCAGCAAACCAAGCTATAAAAAGCGCAGAATCTTGTAAACCATGAAGTTAACTGTTTGACGGTTGAAAGTCGCTGGTAACAAGCTAAGCGGTGATTCCTTAAGCGGACCGTTGGCGCTGTATTCTACGGCATAGCATGGTCAAAGTTAAGATTTGAACTCATGACGCCAACCTTGTTCAAGTGTTTACCTAAAGTGCCTGAGATGATTACTTAGCCCAGCCTAATATGATGTTAAAATCCCAGGTTTTCGATAAACGCGCCATTAATCTCTATTAATAAAACTGAGTTGTCAGGTCGTTTTGATGGTGCACATCTGTTTTCTAAGATAATGCTCGCAAGCACAGGTTGATTTTTGAATGAATAATCATGTGGTAGATGAGATTACCACCTTTCTTGGTTGTAAGACCCCAACAACTTGGCTGGAAGAAGCCGGTCGTCGCATCCCCGATTTACTAGTGGACCATGCTCAATGTGAAAAAAAGGCCGCTTACTCGGCACTGCAACTTATGTTTCGCTATCCTGAGGACGAGGAGTTGGCGAAAACAATGTCAAGGCTGGCCAGAGAAGAGTTGCGGCACTTTGAGCAAGTGCTGAAAATTATGCAGGCCAAAGATATCGCTGATCGCAAGCAAAAGGCCTCTCGCTACGGGGGAGAGCTAAACTCAATTGTCAGTAAAGCTGAGCCAAAGCGATTAGTGGACACATTGATCGTCGGAGCTTTTATCGAGGCCCGCTCCTGCGAACGCTTTGCTGGATTGCTTCCCTATTTAGAAGCTTCCCTTGCCGCTTTTTACCATGGCTTGCTTGAATCTGAAGCCCGCCATTACCAGCACTATTTACAACTTGCCAAAAACAGGTGGGCTGCCAGCACTATTGGTGGCAGTGAAATTGAATTTGAGGAACGGGTGAATCGATTTCGCTCACTAGAAAACAATTTAATCGTTACTGTGGATGACATCTTCCGCTTTCATAGTGGCCCTTGTGCTTGATGACCGAAAGCAACCATGATTAGCTAGTGCCCATCAAAAACTGGCGTTTCTGGATGAGCACCAGGTATAACTTAACTACTAGTTATAGTGCTCATCCAGAAACGCCAGTTTTGGATGGGCGCTAACGCAGTACAAGGAAGTACTGCCAAAATCGATCGCCTAAGCGATTGATTTTGCAAGCAAAGTAAAATCGACTTTTTACTTTGCGACTCCGCGAAACGGCATGGAAGCCGTTTCAGGATGAAAACTAGTTATAGGTTAACTACCAAGAGTCACTAAACTCACTGGCTTCCAATCTGATTAATTGCAAGGATTGCTCGCTCGCGCTGGCGTACCATGTCTGGTGACCCCAATCGCCTAGTACCAATCGACGAGCTTGCCTTGGAAGTTGTTTCGCGAATGGCTTTAATGATGTCAGAGGCGTCAGATCCACTGTATGTTCTGCGGGTCGATGAGTGTGTCCATGCAATAGAACATCGACCTGATATTGCTCGATTGTCGAACGAACTGTAGGCTCAGCCACATCCATAATTTCAATGTTTTTTGCTTGATTCCCGCTGCTGCTGGCTTGCCGGAGTTGCTGAGCCATTTGCTTTCGGTTTTTTAACGGCATGGACAATATTTGACGTTGCCAATCAGGGTTGCGAGCAATGTTGCGGAATTTCATATACTGGACATCATCGGTACACAGCGCATCCCCGTGCATTAACAGTACGCGTTTTTCTCCTACAGTTAAAAAAAATGGCTCCTCAATTAGCTTTGCCTGACATTGTTTGACATAGTCGGGCCCCATTAGAAAATCTCTGTTGCCGTGCATTATCAGAATGTCGACGCCTTGATTGGCTAGCGCTGACAGTTTGTCGGCAACGTTAATGTGGAGTTCAGTCTGTTCATCATCACCAACCCAGGCTTCAAAGAAATCGCCCAAAATAAACAGGCGATTGCTGTTGATAGCAATATGGTCAAGGAAACTGAAAAAAAACCGGGTTAACCCGGGCTTGTCATCTTCCAGATGAAGGTCCGATATAAACAGGGTGTTCACGTTGTTAGTGTCCTGGTGACGCTGTTAAGGGGCTATATGAGCCGGTTACTACTGATGACTATTTCTCAATAACCTGGGCGAGCTCAATGATGACATCTTGTTCCGGTACGTCCTGGTGCATGTCCTTGAAAGTGGTTGGCACCATTTTAATTTTGTCCACTACATCCATTCCTTCTGTGACTTTTCCAAACACAGCATAACCCCAGCCCTCAGTAGTTTCCTGTGTAAAGTCGAGAAATGCATTGTCAGCCACATTAATGAAAAATTGCGCAGAAGCTGAGTGGGGATCCATCGTGCGGGCCATTGCCAATGTACCGCGCAGATTGCTCAAGCCATTGTTGGCCTCATTTTTTATGGGTTCTCTGGTTTTCTTTGGGGTCAATCCTGGTTCAAAACCTCCCCCCTGAATCATAAAATTGGAAATGACCCGGTGAAACACGGTGCCATTGTAAAATGCATCGTTCACATATTGCTCAAAGTTCTTCGCGGTCTGCGGTGCATTTTCGTGATCCAGTTCGATTGTGATATCGCCGTGATTGGTCTTGAGTAAGATCATGGTTTTCCTGTTGTGATGATTGGAAGGATTGAGAGCATTCGGCTCAGTTATTCTCCCATAGTTAAGCGAAGAATTGCACTATCCTTGAAAAAACGGAGTTTTGTAATTATTACCAATAAAATCATCCTATTTCCTTTCTGACCTGCTTATAATGTGTTCCGCTTATGCCTTGCTTGCAGCTGAATAAGGACCTGTATGACTACTGCGGATAAAGTGGTTTCGGCCAATTTTATTACCCAAATTATTGACACTGATTTGCAAAATGATAGCCACGGGGGAAAAGTGATTACTCGGTTTCCTCCAGAACCGAATGGATATTTGCACATTGGTCATGCCCGTTCCATTTGGCTCAATTTTGGTCTGGCCTTGAAGTATGGAGGGCAGTGTCACCTGCGCTTTGATGACACCAACCCGGAGAAAGAAGAGCAGGAATTTGTCGATTCCATCAAAGAAGATGTGCAGTGGCTGGGATATCAGTGGTCGGGCGAGGTGCGTTACGCTTCAGATTATTTTGACCAGTTCTATGAGTGGGCGGTATTCCTGGTTAAGGAGGGGAAAGCCTATGTGTGTGATTTGAGTGCTGAGGAAGCCAGCGAATACCGGGGCTGGGCCACAAGACCAGGCAAGGATAGCCCCTACAGGGCACGACCGGTGGAAGAGAATCTGGAGTTGCTGGAAAGAATGCGGCTGGGTGAGTTCGAGGAAGGTGCCAGAGTATTAAGGGCGCGTATCGATATGGCCTCGCCCAATATGAATCTGCGCGACCCGATTTTGTATCGAATTCGTAAAGTCAGTCACCACCAGACCGGGGATAACTGGTGTATCTATCCCAGTTATGATTTCGCCCATGGTCAGGAAGATGCTATTGAAGGCGTCACACACTCTATTTGCACGCTGGAATTTCAGGATCATCGCCCCCTTTATGACTGGTTTATCGACAACTTGCCGGTTCCCAGTCGACCCCGCCAATACGAATTTGGGCGGCTCAATCTGAGTTTTACGGTCACCAGTAAACGCAAGTTAAAACAGTTAGTAGATGAAGGTATCGTCGAAGGGTGGGGTGATCCCCGCATGCCAACAATTGCGGGTCTGCGGCGACGTGGTTTTACTCCCGCAGCCTTGCGCCGGTTTTGTGATATGGTGCCCGTCAGCCGCAGTGATGCCTTGATCGATCTTGGGGTGTTAGAACACGCAATTCGTGATGATCTAAACGACGGCGCTCGTCGTGCTATGTGTGTGTTGGCTCCGTTAAGAGTGGAAATCACTAATTTCGAGGCCTCAGAGATTGAGTGGTTGAGGGCATCTGCTCACCCTAATAACCCTGAACTGGGTGTCAGAGACTTACCGTTTACCCGGGAGTTGTATATTGATCGCTCGGATTTCACCGAAGATACCTCGTTGTCACGCAAAAAGTTCAAGCGGCTGGTGCTGGGAGAATGGGTCCGATTGCGCAGCGCATACATTATCAAGGCTGATGATGTTATCAAAGATTCACAAGGACAATTGGTGGGCGTGCAGGCTTCGATTGTTCCCGACACTGTCGGCAAAGATGCACCTGAGGGTGTGCGACCGCGCGGTGTGATTCACTGGGTTTCTGAAAGTGAGGGCGTTCAGGCTGAAATCCGATTGTATGACCGCCTATTCAAAGTGGCGGCACCGGATAAAGTAGATGGCGATTTTAAAGATGCAATCAATCCCGCCAGTCTGAGGATAGTGCAAGGGGTGATTGAACCTGGTGCCGTCAAGGTGGCGGCTGAAACCCATTTTCAATTTGAACGGGAGGGATACTTTGTTACTGATCGCCATGATCATAGCGAAAAGACCCCTGTTTTTAATATGACCATTGGTTTGAAAGATACCTGGGAATCCAAGATTTGAATAAGTGACCTGGTATCAATCCCAGTAGCATTTGTTGTTGCAGTACCTGCATTCGTCTGAGCAGGCAGCGATGGTCTTTTGCTGATTGCCTTATATAAATTACTACAAACATTTTCCGTTCTACATGGTGAGGGAGATCACTACTTTTAACATGGCTCTATTAATTTACAACTCATTGTCAGGTGAGAAAGAAGTCTTCCGTCCTCTCCAGGATAAGCGCGTCAGCCTCTATGTTTGCGGCATGACGGTATATGACTATTGCCATTTGGGGCATGCCCGAGTGCTGATTGCCTTTGATATTATTGTCCGTTATCTACGTCTCAAGGGCTTTAGAGTCACCTATGTGCGCAATATCACCGACGTGGACGATAAAATTATTGCCAGAGCGGCGGAAAAAGAGGTTAGTGTTGATGAGTTGACCCAACATTTTATTACGGCCATGCATGAGGATGAGAAAAAGCTGGCCGTGTTGCCGCCAGATAAAGAACCTAAAGCCACGGCTTTCATTCCCGACATCATAGAGATGATTCAGGTTCTTATCGATAAAGGCTTTGCTTACCGCGCCCACAATGGTGATGTTTATTATGAAGTCAGTCGGTTTGAAGCCTATGGTAAGTTAAGTCGGCGCCGCTTGGATGAGCAACAAGAAGGTAGTCGCGTGGATGTTGATCCACACAAAAAACACCCTTTTGACTTTGTTCTTTGGAAGGCAGCAAAAAAGGACGAGGTGAGTTGGGCGTCTCCATGGGGCGATGGTCGTCCTGGATGGCATATCGAATGTTCTGCTATGTCGAAGCGGTGTTTAGGTGAGACTTTTGATATTCATGGTGGCGGCCCTGATCTTAAATTCCCTCATCATGAGAATGAGATTGCTCAGTCCGAAACCGCTAGTGGTTGCAAGTTCGTGAACTACTGGATGCACGCGGGTGCCGTGCGCGTGAACAAGGAAAAAATGTCGAAATCCTCGGGCAATTTTTTTACCATTCGGGACATTCTGGATATTTTCCCAGCTGAAGCTGTACGCTATTTCATTGCTTCCAGCCATTATCGAAGTGCAATTGATTATTCAGCGGAAGCTTTGCAAGAAGCTCTTAGTGGCCTCGAGCGCCTTTATATGAGCATTCGTGCGCATTATACCGCTATGCCATCAGCTAGTGTCCTGGAGCGTGACCAGGTCAAGCCTTACCAGCAGAAATTCTGTCAGTGCATGGATGATGATTTCAATACAGCAGGGGCGGTGGGTGTCCTATTTGAAATGGCTAAAGAAATCAATGTCAGCCGAGATAGTGACAAGGCTCCTGTATTGTCTAAAGCAATGGTAGAACTGGCGGCCAGCCTGGGAGTTTTGCAAGCCTCACCTGAGCAGTTCTTACAGCGCCATGATGCAAGTGACGAGCTATCGAAGGCCGAAATCGAGGAGCAGATTAGCGCTCGCCTGCAAGCACGCCAAAATAAAAACTGGGCTGAAGCCGACCGTATCCGGGATTGGCTTAAACAGCGGGGTGTTGAGTTGAATGACTCTCGCGAAGGTACGGATTGGTATCGCGCCTAATTTTTTTGGGCGCACACAAGTAGCGTTGGGTTTGGTGCCTTTGAGTCTTAGGCTTTATGCAAATAGTCGGCAGCAAACAGGGTGTTTTCTAATAAGGAAGCAACTGTCATCGGTCCCACGCCCCCGGGCACCGGTGTAATCCAACCCGCCCGCTCGCAAGCAGTTTCAAACTCTACGTCGCCAATCAGTTTGCCATCGGTGTTGCGGTTGATGCCCACATCGATAACCACCGCTCCCGGCCTGATCCATTCACCCTTAACTAATTCTGGGACCCCCGCAGCGGCCACTACTATATCCGCCTTATTGATTTTGGCAGCCAGATTGACGGTGAAACGATGTGTCACTGTGACGGTGCTGCCAGCTAATAGTAACTCCATTGCCATGGGTCTGCCGACTATGTTTGAGGCCCCAACGATAACGCAGTCTTTGCCATGCAAGTCGATCCCTGTGGTTTGCAGCAAAGTCATGATGCCTTTGGGTGTACAAGGCCGTAGCTTAGGCATGCGTTGCACCAGGCGGCCCACGTTATAGGGGTGAAAACCGTCAACATCTTTGTCTGGTAGGATGGCTTCGAGGATGGCCTCAGCCTTAAGCTGTCTGGGCAATGGTAGCTGTACTAAGATGCCATCGATGTTTGGGTTGTTGTTCAGTGACTCGACTAATGCTAACAACTCTTCCTGCGAGGTTTGGCTGTCAAGTCGGTGTTGTTCTGCATAAAAACCCACTTCTTCGCAGGCCTTGGTTTTGTTGCGTACATAAATCTTTGAACCAACGTCTTCTCCCACCAAAATAACTGCAAGCCCCGGCGCGCGCAAACCTTGGTCAATGCGCTTTTGCACTCCCAAGCCAACGTGCTTGCGAACATCGCCGGCAACTTGTTTGCCATCTATAATTTTTGCTTTACTCATATAAAACGGTTCGCTGTCTTGGTTGCTGACCCTATAAAATGGTATTTCGTCAACTCGTGCTGATTATTATTAGTCTGAAAGTAAGATGGCAAGCAGGTGGGCTGCTTTACCTTGGGGCACTATTGTACGCGAATTTTTGGTTAAATATCTCCTGTCTCTGAGATGCAATATTCGATCTTAAATCTGTTGAAACGCAACTGCCTTGCTTGTTTTATTTATAGTTGACGACTTCGGTGGCAGGCAGGTATCATTCGCGCCTTGTTCGCTGCTCCTGCAAAAGGTCTTGGAAATTAAGGGGCAGAGGCAGCAGGAAACTGTGGGCAAAGTATGTGCTCAGTAGCGCAGTGGTAAGTATAATTAGGATGAAAACGG
>JGI12048J13642_10224695_pt1 | contig 11625 bp, 9 predicted proteins | sample ElkSlonscriptome_16_FD_13642 | JGI IMG/M metagenome (IMG submission 13642) | reverse complement strand
GGCGCCTGCGAAGGCTGCCATGAGAACATGAAGGACCACAACCCCGACAGCCCCCGATGCACGGGCTGTCACCTCTTCCGCTGAGATCCCATGAGAAGTGAATTCATCCTCACCGCCGCCATCGGTGCCGCCGCCATCGGCGCCTTCGTCTACCAGGGCTCGAGCGAGCCGGCGCCCGTGGCCAAGCACGAGCCTGCGCCCGCCGCGCCCAAGACGGGGGCGGCGCCTCCCCTCGACGCCGTGGAAGGCAAGGCGTTGCCACCCGGTCATCCTCCGCTCGACGCCGGACCAGGCCACGCGAGCGGTTCTGGCTCGATGCCTCCCGGTCATCCACCGACCGGCGACATGCCTCCCGGTCACCCACCGACCGGCGACATGCCCACGGGTCATCCCACGCCCAGTGATGCGACCCCGGCGGCGGAAGCGATCACCCCGCTCGAGGGCGGCGTCACGGTAGGTCAACTCTACGCCGACCCGCAGCTGGACGGCCGGAAGGTAAAGCTCGTGGCCCGCGTGGTGAAGGTCACCCCCAATGTGCTCGGCAAGACCTGGCTCCACGTGCAGGACGGCACCGGCGACGCAAGCCGCCACCAGAACGACCTCGTGGTGACGACCTCGAGCCAAACGAAGATCGGCGATGTCGTGGTGCTCGAAGGGCTAGTGGTGCGCGACAGGGATCTCGGCAGCGGCTACCGCTACGAGGTCCTGCTCGAGGACGCGACGGTGAGGATCCGGAGTGAGGGTGCGGCTGAGGTCGATTGAAATAGCCTTCGCCATCGGGGCCACCAGCACCCTGGTGGCGACGCCCGCGGCGGCACAGCCACGCTCCGAGCAGGGCGTGGTGGAGGGAGAAGACCTATTCGCCTACAGCCTCCACGTAGAGACCATCGGGCGGCTGTTCCGGCGGGCGGGTTACGATGCGCGAGGCAGCCTCGTCGAAGGCGGTATCGCCCTCCCGCTCTACAACTTCGCGCGTCTCCGCATCGATGACCTCGACACGCCGTGGGGCGACGATAGCGTCGACGTGGAGCTCGGCGCCTGGGGCAACCTCAACCTCGCCGAAGCGGGCCCGCTCCAGCGTCTCGACGGCGACGTCCAGGTCGCCCGAATCCGCCAGCGCTTCGACCACGGCTACGTCACCCTCGGCCGTCAGGTGCGCGGCGGTGGGGCGGCGCGCTTCGTCCGCTTCGACGGCGCACAAGCCGCCGTGCACGCGCCCTTCGGGCTGGGTCTCGAGACCTACGGCGGCTTCACGGTGCTGCCGCGGTGGAACCAACAGCCCGGCTACCATCTGCTGGGCTCGGCGGCGGAGGAGCTCGTGCGCGATCCGGCCGTCTTGCAGGCGCCGGCGCGCGAGCAGCATTGGCTGGTCGGCGGACGCGTCTACTACACCGACGATGACGTCATCGATGCCGGTCTCTCCTTCCACGAGCAGCGCGCCGATGGCGGCTTGGCGCGTCGCACCGCAGGGCTCGATGCGAGCTACACGCCCCTCGATCTCTTCGCCCTGACCGGCCGCGTTCTCCTCGACGTCGACGCGACCGAGGTGCCCGATCTGCGGGCGGTGCTCGACCTCTACCCCGTCGACTCGGTGGTCCTCAGCGCGAGCTACCAGCACCTCATACCCGCGCTCATGCTCTCGCGCCAGTCCGTCCTCTCGGTCTTCTCGACCAGCGCCTTCGACGAATGGGGCATCGACGGCCAATGGCGCGCCACCTCGTGGCTGCGCGTGGGCGGCGACGCGTACCTCGACCGGTTCGAGGGCGGCGCTTTCGGCCACCGCGCCGGCGGCCACCTCCGCGTATCGAACAATGGCGCGATCCATACGGTGGCTCGAATCGGCTACCGACGCGTGCAAGAAGCCATCAATGGCTATCACCAGCTCCGCGCTTCGGCCTCATTGCGCCCGTGGCCTCGGGCGCATCTCACCGCCGACGGCTTTCTCTATCTGTACGACGAGCCGATCTCCGGCGTCTCCTCTTCTGTCGTGGGGGTGATCAGCGGCGGCTACGAGGTCGCGCGATACCTCGAGCTGCTCATCGCGACCTCCCTCGCGCGCTCGCCCTACGCTCTGACCGACGTGCAGAGCACGCTACGCGTCGAGGTCGACTGGGAAGGAGAGGTGCGATGAAGCCGCTCCACGCCTGGCTCCTCGGCCTCGTCACCGTGCTCGCGCTCGGCTGTACCGAGCTCCTCGTCCCCGGCTTCCCCCACCGCGCCCATCTCACGGAGGATCGTTGCGGCAAGCCGGGCCAACCACCGTGCCCTACCTGCGCGACATGCCACGACGACATTCGAAACGACCGACCGCAACGACGCGACGACCCGGCCCTGTGCCGACGATGCCACGGCGAAGCGACGGAACGTCTGATGGCCCAAGTGCGTCCGTGGTCTCACAAGCGCACCGAAATCATCTTCTCGCACGAGACTCATCTGCAGCTCGACGCCTTCGTGGGCCAATGCGTGGCCTGCCACGCGGGCGTGACCGAGGATGGGGTCGAAGGCGAGGTCTTCCCTCCGATGGCGCTGTGCATCGACTGCCACGACGACGGTCTGCGCGCCGATGAGTGTGCCTCGTGCCACCGCCAACGTGACCTGCAGCGGCTCGTCCCCGAGACCTTCCTCCGCCATGACGGCGCCTTCTTCCGCAATCACGGCATGGTCGCCAGTCGCAACGAAGGGGTCTGCGCCACCTGCCACGCCGAGTCGGATTGCGTCCGGTGCCACAGCCAAGGTCAGCCCCTCGGCCTGAAGACCATTCTTCCGGAGGCCATCGACCGCCCCCTCATCCACCGGGGTGACTTCGTCGCTCGCCACGCCATCGAAGCACGCTCACAGCAGGGCCAATGCGCGCGGTGCCACCAACCGTCTTTCTGCGACAGCTGCCATCTCGAGCGCGGGGTGAGCGGACAGCGGCGAGACGGGCTGAACCCCCACCCCATCGGCTGGGTGGGTCCGAACGCGGGCGGCCGCAACCACCACGGGCGGGCGGCCCGACGCGACATCACCTCCTGCGCGGCCTGCCACGACGCGGGACCCGCGACCAACTGCATCCGCTGCCACCGCGTCGGCGGCCCGGGCGGCAATCCACACCCGTCTGGTTGGCGCAGCCAGCGTTCACCCGATGCTCCCATGTGCCGGTACTGCCATGTCCCGTAGTCGCCATCTCACGGCAGTCCTGCTCGCGGCGCTGCTCGCGGGCTGTCTCGAGGGGCGCGAGCGAGCCGCGTCGCGCCACGAGGACAACTGCACCACCTGTCACGGCTCTCGGAGACGCCCCGGCACGCCCCTGCAGCGCTCGGCCCCGCCAGTGAGCCTCGACGGTCGGACCTCGAACCGCCGTGATGGCGTGGGCGCTCACCTGCAGCACGTGATGGCCAACGAGGTGCACGCGGGCGTCCCCTGCGCGACCTGCCACGAGGTCCCCGAGGAGACGGATAGCCCCGGCCACGCCGACACCGCCCTGCCGGCCGAGGTGCTCTTCGCAGGCCTCGCCCTCGCGGACGAAGCGACCCCCCACTATGCGGCGGGGAGCTGCTCGGACGTCTATTGCCACGGCGAACGTCGCGTCGACTGGAGCCCCTCCGAGACGCCGCAAGCTCGCTGTGAGCGCTGTCACGCGATGCCGCCCGCCGCGCCCCACCCCGCATCCGACGACTGCGCGGTCTGCCACGGCGACGTGATCGACGGCACGGGGCGCATCATCGCGCCGAGCCGTCACGTCGACGGCGTGGTCGACGTGGACGAGGGCTGCGACAACTGCCACGGGACCGGCGAGCTCGGAGCGCCTCCGCCTGGCCTCAGCGGTGCAACCTCGCCTTCGGTGCGCGGTGTGGGCGCCCATCAGCTCCACCTCGAGGGAAGCGGGCGTGCACGACGGCTCTCCTGCGACGAGTGCCACACGGTGCCCAGCGCCGCTGGCGATGAAGGCCACCTCGATCCCCCTCCGGCGGAGGTGCGCCTGTCGGGCGTGGCCACGACGAATGCGCGCACGCCACGGTGGGATCGCGACGCTCAGCGGTGCGCCGACAGCTGGTGCCACGGTCCCTCGGCCGAACACGCCTCCTCTCCCGCGTGGACGAGCCAGATCGGCGGAGACTGCACATCGTGCCACGGCATGCCGCCCCCGGCGCCCCATCCGCAGATGGAAGCGTGCGCCCTGTGCCACGCGGAGGTCATCGACCCGAGCGGCACCATCGTCGCCCCCTCCGCCCACGTCGACGGCACGGTGAACGTCGATGCACCGGTCGCCTGCAACGGCTGTCACGGCGACGCGACGAGCCCCGCTCCCCCTCGAGATCTGCTCGGCAACACCGCCCCCTCCTTCCCCGGCGTCGGCGCGCACCGCGCGCACGTCGAAGGAAGCGTCAACAGTCGCCCGGTTCCCTGCGAGGAGTGCCACGCCGTGCCGTCCTCGCTCCTCGACCCGGGTCATGTCGACACCTTCGGCCCGGCCGAGCTCCGCTTCAGCGGCGTGGCTCGCAGCTTCACCAGCTCTCCCAGCTACGCAGACGGGACGTGCAGCGACACCTACTGCCACGGCGCGGTCTTTCCCTTTGGGCACCCGTCCGGCGCGACGACGCCCATCCCGAGCTGGACGAGCGTGACGGCCGGTCCCCTCCCCTGCGACGCCTGCCACGGGCTCCCGCCCCCGGCTCCACACCCGCCGGGTCCAGCCTTCTGCAGCGACTGCCACCCGACGGCTGGACAACTGCTCAACATCATTCACCCGCTTCGCCACGTCGACGGTCGCGTCGATCTGTCACCTTGACGAAACGCTTGGCCCAACCATTGCAAAGCCCGCCACGACCCGAGGGCCCATCGGCTCTCGAAGAGAAAGACTCGAGTTCGAGGAGACCATGAAGGGACTTAGGGGCCTCACATTCCTACTGATGATTCTGCTGTCCGTGAGCGTATGCAGCGACGACGACCCCGTAGGCAGTACGCCGGCCACCCTGAGCATCGACGGCCCCCACGGCTTGGTCGTGGGCGATTCGATCGCGCTCGTCGCCATCACGCAGGGGGCCGCAGATTCTGCGTACACCTGGGACTCGACCCGCAAAGATGTCGCCGTCGTCGATGACGCGGGCGTCGTAACGGCCCTCGCGCCCGGCGAATCCGTCATCACCGCCTCCGGGGTCGACACCGGCGCGAGAAGCACTCACGGGGTGGTGGTCACCGAGACCGCCATGCCCACCACGGTGGTCACAGTCACCGGTACCCCCTTCATCGAGACGGGCTCGACGGTGGCCCTCGACGCCAACACGACCGGCGGCGAGGACGCGACCTACGCCTGGTCGTCGAGCGCCGAAGACATCGCGACCGTCGACGAGGCCGGCGTGGTCACCGGCGTGCAGCCGGGCGAGGCGACCATCACCGCCACCGGCTCCGACACCGGTGAGGTCGGCAGCCTCACCGTCGTGGTCATGAACGAGGTTCCCTTCCTCGAGGCGTGGAGCACATCCGGTCACGCTGACTACGACGCTGCGGCCTTCAACCACTGGAACGAGGACGACCCAGCCGAGATCCCCACCTCTTGCGCCCGGTGCCACTCGACGCCTGGCTTCGTGGACTTCGTCGGCGGTGACGGCTCGCCCGCGGGCGAGGTGAACCAACCCGCACCGCTCGGCAGTGTGGTCGAATGCGGCGCCTGCCACAACGACGCCGCCGCCGCCCTCACCTCGGTGACCTTCCCCTCCGGCGAGACCGTCGATGACCTCGGGGCCGAGGCTCGCTGTATGACGTGCCATCAGGGCCGGGCCTCGGGCGACGACGTCGCGTCGGCCATCGCCATGGCCGCCGTCACGTCGGATGACGAGGTCAGCCCCAACCTGGGCTTCCTCAACATCCACTACTACGCGGCCGCCTCCACCATCAACGCGGGCCGCGTTCGCGGGGGCTTCCAGTACACGGGGCAGGTCTACGATTGGCGCTTCCGTCATGCACCGGGCGTCGACGACTGCACCGGCTGCCACGATCCTCACTCGCTCGAGGTGCGCGTCGATACCTGCGACGACTGCCACACCGACGTCACCAACGTCGACAGCCTCAAGAACATCCGCACCATCGCCTCGCTCGGCCAGGACTACGACGGCGACGGCGATCTCCTCGAGGGCATCTACTACGAGATCGAAGGGCTGCGCACCAAGCTCCTGGGCGCCATCGTCGCCTACTCCACCGAGCAGACGTCCAACACCATCTGCTACGACCCGGTCGCCTACCCCTATTGGTTCGTCGACACCGATCAAAGCGGCGCTTGCGAGGCGGGCGAAGCCAACTACGGCAACCGTTGGCAGAGCTGGACCGCGCGGCTCCTCAAGGCCGCCTACAACTACCAGGTCGCCTCGACCGACCCGGGCAACTTCGCCCACAACGCCAAGTACACCATTCAACTCCTCCACGACTCCACGACGGACCTGAACACGACGCTCACGAATGGCGTCGACATGGCCAATGCGATCCGCAATGACTCGGGTCACTTCAACGGGGCCAGCCGAGCCGCGCGAAACTGGGATGACAACGAGGCGGTGAGCAGCAGCTGTTCCAAGTGCCACAGCGGCTCGGAAGGGTTCCGCTTCTACCTCAAGCACGGGGTGGGCCTCGCCGTCACCGAACCCGACAATGGGCTCGACTGCGCCACCTGCCACGAGAGCTACGGTACCACCTGGGACGTTCTCCAGGTCGACGAGGTCACCTACCCGGGCGGGACGACCATCTCCGACCCCGGCCAGCTGTCGAACGTCTGCGCGACCTGTCACGCAGGCCGTACGGGCAAGGCCGACATCGACGCCGCGATCGCGGCCAACAACTTCCGCTTCCTCAACGTGCACTACCTCCCGGCCGCCGGCATCAAGGAGGGCACCAATGCGCAGGTCGGCTACGAGTACGACAACAAGACGTACGCCGGCGAGTGGGTCTTCCACGGTCGCTGCGTCAACTGCCACGACCCGGTGAAGACGAACCACACCTTCTTGCCGGAGAACAACATCGACTGCACCAACGGGTGCCACTCGCCGACCCCCATCGTCGACATCCGCACCCAGCACACACTGGACTACGACGGCGACAGCAGTGCCACCGAGCCGCTGAAGGATGAGCTGAAGGGCTACGCGGACGCCCTCCTGGCCCTCATGAACAGCCAAAGCGGGCTTTGCTACGACGCGGACGCGTACCCGTACTTCTTCAACGACGGCAACTCGAGCGGAGGAGTCTGCGATCCGGGTGAGGCCATCTACCCCAACCGGTACACGTCGTGGACGCCGGCGCTCATGAAGGCCGCCCACAACTTCCAGATCTTCCAGAAGGAGCCGGGCGCGTGGGCCCACAACTTCGACTACGTGGCCCAGCTCCTCTACGACAGCCTCGAAGACCTCGGGGGGTCGGCCGCCGTCACGGGCTTCATCCGGCCCTGACGCTTCGAACCCACGCTCCGGGGCGCCTCGATGTCATCGAGGCGCCCCGTCGTCATTTGGGACGCCACCGAAGCCACAGCTCCGTGTAAGCGCTCCGGCTTGCGAGGCCTCTGGCGCGAGGGCGAAGGCGTGAAGCGAGGTTGGCAGTGAAGTGCGCTCCGGGGCGATAGAACGATCTTGCGCCCACTTTTGGAGAAAAGTGCACGCCGCGCAACGACGTTCAAGGCGCCGAGCCCTCCGCTCCTAAGTTGATGGGTATCTATCCTAGGGCGGCCATCTCGAAAGACCCCACCATGATTCACGTCGCCATTACCCGCCGGGTTCGACCGGGAAAGGAGGCGCAGTTCGAGACTGCGCTTTACAGGTTCTTTCGCGACGCCCTCGACGCCAGCACGAGTGCGGCGCTCATCCGACCGGGACCGGATAGCGAGGCGAACGAATACGGTATCCTGCGCACCTTCCCCGACGAGCGGGCGAAGGCCTCCTTCTACGCCTCCGCCGTCTACCAGCGATGGCTGGATGAGGTGACGCCGCTCGTCGAAGGCGAAGTCGACAAGCGCGAGCTGCACGGCTTGGAAGCGTTCGTGCGAGGGAAAGACAGCCACGGTCCCCCGGCTTGGAGGATGGCCCTCGTGACCTGGCTCGGGGTCAACCCGGCGGTGTGGCTCTTCGCCCAGGGCGTTCCCCGCGTGATCCCCGGCTGCCGCCCCTGGTCGAGCTCCTGGTCGTCAACGCCTTCGTCGTGGCCTCGCTGACCTGGGTCTTCATGCCGCTTCTCACCCGCGTCTTCCGAGGATTTCTCCAATGAGCCGCCCTCGTCCGATCAGCCTGTTGTTGATGATGCTGACGTTCACGACCGGCCTCGTCGACGCGGTGAGTATCCTAGGTCTCGGCCACGTCTTCACCGCGCTCATGACCGGGAACGTCGTCTTCGTCGGCCTCGCCGCGGCCGGAGCCGCGAACATGAGCGCCGGCAACTCCCTGCTCGCGCTCGCTTCCTTCGCCCTCGGGGCCTTCGTCGGGGGACGAATCGCAGCCGCACGGCAGAGCGGCTCCCTCCGCGGTTGGCTGCTGCCGGTCGCGATCATCGAAGCCGCCCTCGTGGTTGCGGCGGCGGGAGCAGCCGAGCTCGGAGGGCAGAACGCGCCGGGGTCTCATGCCCACGGCACGACCCTCTACGCGATCATCGCGCTCTGCGCAGTGGCGATGGGCCTGCGAAGCGCCACCGCCGTCAAGATCAAGGACCCCGACCTGAAGACCACCGTGCTCACGCTGACCCTCACCGGGATCGCCGCCGACGCTCCCATGGTCGGCGGCGACATGCAGCGCTGGCTTCGACGCGTAGCCTCGGTGCTGTCCCTCGGCAGCGGAGCCCTGCTGGGAGGCTTTCTTCTCCTCCACTACGGGCTCGCCACGCCCCTGCTCATCTCGGCCGTGCTCGTCCTCTCGGCGACCGTGGCGTTCGCTGCCCACCCTCGTGGGCGCGCTCCTTCGGGTGCAGAGAGGTGAGCCTTCGGACGGTTCTCAGCGACGCACCCGGCGCCTGCACGTGATGACACGCACCTCGGAGGGCTCCGCGGCCGCTCAGGCGCGCGGCACCCAGTTGCCGTGGAAGCCGGGCGGTACGTGGTGCGGCAGAGGGAGCCGGGCCACGGTGGACAGGTCCTCGGTGCGGAGGACCATGAGCTCGGAGCAGTGGACATCGGCCCGGTAGACGAGGGACAGCACGAAGCCCTCCTCGCCCTCGCCATCGGCCACCACCACCGGCTCCCCGGGGAGGTCGGGGTACATGTCCCGCGCCACCACCTCCCCGGTCTGGGTGTCGATCCGCTGGAGCGACGAGAAGAAGGGTACGCCCCGCTCGGCGGGCTGGCCGGTCGTGAACACGTAGCGCTTCGGTCCCGGGCCTGGCGCCACCCGCGGCAGCTCGGCCCCGCGGTCGCTCATCCGCTCGAGCACGGTGGTCCCCCGCTCGGGATCGAGCACGATCCGGTCGAGGCGCGGGATGAACCCGGGACGGTCGCCGGCGTAGAGCGCGTCGAGGTCGTCGAGGGGCGGAAACTCGAGGAAGCGCACCGCATCGATGACCAGCTTGCCGTCGTCGCGCTCGTAGCCTTGGCCGATGTGGAACACGAAGCCGGGACCGGCCGCGAAGTGACGCGACGGTCCGCCATCGCGCGGCACCAGGAGCACCTCCATCGGCGCATCGGTCGCGAGCTTCAGCGAGCCCGCGGGGGTGGACAGTCCCACGAGCGCCCGCGGGACGTCGAAGTCGGCCCAGGGCATGAGGAAGACCATGAAGCGCTCGGTGAGCGCGAAGTCGTGCACGAAGGACAACCGTGGCAACGAATGGGAACGGAGGTCGACGAGCTCGCCCTGAGCGTCGACCCGGTAGGTGAGAAGGCGGTTCTCGAGGCCGTAGCTCACCCCGAAGTTGAAGAGCTCGCCGGTGGTCTCATCGATGCAGGGATGGGCCGAGAAGGGCAGGTCCGGGCTGATCACGCGCTCCATGCGCGAGAAGGGGTTCTTCAACCGACCCCCGAAGTCGTAGAGGCCCTCGGTGTGGAGCGTCTCCGCATCGAGGGCGTGGGGGAGCCCCCCCTCCCAGAGGGTGAGCAGCTTGCCCGCGTGGAATACGACGTTGGTGTTGGCCGCGTTCTTGAAGTCGAGCCGCAGGAGATTTCGCCGCAGCCCGCCCGGCAAGTTGGTGCCGAAGCCCCGGTAGAGCATCGCACCGGCGGCCTCTTCCTGCTCGAAGTGCCGGGTGCGGACGAAGCGGTTGGTGTAGCGCACCGTGCCGTCCTCGAAGGAGAACCGCACGACGTGTCCGTCGCCGTCGAAGAGGTGGCCGTAGCGAGCGCCGCCCCGCTCCATGCGCCCCGGACCGTTGCGGAAGAGCACCCCGTCGAGGCTTCGCGGCACCTCCCCCTCGGACGGTGAAAGGACGAGCCCGACCTGCTCGTCGGGTACGGTGGTACTCGACCGGTGAACCACCGCACGCATCTGATCGACCGAAACCGTCACGGTGCTTGCTTTAACGCCCGAGGAGGCCTCAGCCAAGTCGGGTGAGCAGGGTCGAAAGGGTTCACGCGTAGGGCAGGACGAAACGGGTCGCGCTCCGTCGTCACAGCCTCAGAGGTCAACGCCCTCTCGTCGAGGTGGCCGCACCGGCAGCGGCTCGAACGAGCCACGATCCGGCGGCCTCTCGGCGAAAGCGTAGTGCGCGAGGCCGTCGTGTGACAGCGCCGCGAGGGTGGCCGAGCTGGTGCCGTACTCGGGCAAGTCCACCACGAGCGCCTGTAGGGCCCGGCGGATCTCGAGCGGCCATGGGCTGTCGGCCTCGAGCTCGCTGGCCTCGGGGCGGCGCCGATCGGCGAGGGTAGCGGTGAGGGCAGCGCGCCAGACGGGCCAGCTGGCGTCGGAGGGCACATGCTCCAATCGCTCGTAGACCCTCGCCACCTTGGGCATGGGCAGGTCGAGGGTCCCATTGGGCAACACGTGCAGGCCGGGCGCCACCGCCTCGAAGCGCAGCGCGGCCACGTCCGGCCGGGCGTAGGCGACCTCGAGCCTCGCTCCGTCGCCGTAGGCCAGGTTGAAGCCGTTGTAGTCGCGGCCGTCGAGGCCCTCCAGGTACGCCCGAACGGCGTCGAGGCCGGTGTGGGACAGGGCGGCATGCACCACCTCGCCCCTCGATCGCCGGCCGCGGTCGAGGGCCCCGGGGGTCGGGGGAGGCTGGTTGGTCAGGCCCACGAAGAGCCCCCGGTCGTTGGCGCCCATCCAGGTGCCACCCTTCTCGTGGTCGGTCCCGCTGAGGATCCACGGTGCCCCGGTCAAAGCCGGCGGATGCCAGCTGGGCCCGGACCAAGGACGCTCCTTCGCCTCGTCACGATTGGCCGCGATGACCAGCGGATAGGCCTCGACCACTTGATGGAGCAGGATGATGGTGCACACGGTTCGACGTCTCCAGGGCCCACTATGATGCACGAACGGGCGCGTGCACGATTACAGCGGGGTGAAACTCGCACACACGCCTCTTTCCCTACAACGGTCGCTCCGATATCGTGAGGAGGTCTTGGCTCGTCCCGTGAACGCAAATGCCGAGGAGACGAAACGTCGCATCCTCGAGTCCGCATCCGAGCTCTTCGCCGAGCGCGGGTTCGAAGGTACGAGCGTGCGCCAAATCGCGGCTGCCGCGAACGTCAGCCTGGGGATG
>JGI12048J13642_10515776_pt1 | contig 11629 bp, 11 predicted proteins | sample ElkSlonscriptome_16_FD_13642 | JGI IMG/M metagenome (IMG submission 13642) | reverse complement strand
ATGGAATTCTTAGTCACTGGAGCGAGTGCGATTCAAATTGGGACGGCTAACTATTACGACCCTACCGTTTCGACTCGCATGATTGACGCCTTGCCAGCGGCACTGAGCGAGTGCCAGGCCGCGTGTGTCGCGGACGTTGTCGGTTCGCTAAAGGTTTAGGAACGGTTTTGGACTGGACAGGCGATCGCAAAAATTTTTCCAGTTTGGCTCAAGTCTTTGGAAAAACGCACTTGCGATTTGCATCGGTGCTTTGCTAACCTTCGCCGGAACCTTGTTTTAGGAAATTGTGACTCGTTGAGCGACGATTCGACTGGAGTTTCAGCCGTGTGCGGGACGATGTATTGAATGTTTCCGCCCGCTACGCGCTGAAAAAGTCTCTTTTTTCGCTGTATGGATTGCATCCTGGGACAAGGATTGCGGCGCTGACGACCGAAGCGGAAACGGTCATAATCGAAGGTTTTCAAGGATGAGAGCAGTCGGTTCGGCCCGGTCAATCACCGCGCTTTCGCATCGATCAAACCTTGCCACGGCGACTCGATTATTTTCGAGTTGGGATGGTTTGATAGAAGTCACTCGTCCCGATTGGGAGCAATCAAACTATGCAAATTTATGGCCCTTTTCGTCTTTCTGCTACTCAAAACGCTGGCGGAGCTCAACGACCACCCGCTCAGGCGGCCCAGCAACTCACGGGGCAGAAGGCATCCTCGCCAGTCGATCAACTCGACCTCAGCAGTGCTGCGTCGGGCGTCAATCGTCTCGAGGGCGGATCCGCCAATGGTGGTGAGATTCGAATCGACAAAGTTGCTGATCTAAGGCGGCAAATTGCCAGTGGCAGCTACGATACACCTGAAAAACTCGAAGCGGCGTTTGATCGGATGTTGGATCAGTTCGCTTAGGACCGCGTCGTTGGCTTTTCTGCTTCGCTAGTGTATTCTTTGGGGCGACGAGGTCGAAAGTCTTGACGACTTCCGCCCCGTGCCCAGCATTCGCAGTACACTCGAGGTTAATAATTGTGTCCGGTTCATCTTCTACGCCTTTGCCGCCCACCAATGTTTCGTTGTCGCCGCAAGAGCGCTTTGAAGAGTACTTGCAAACGCGTGGACTGCGGCAGACCAACCAAAGAAAGTTCTTGCTTGACGAGATTTTCAGCGAACATGAACACTTTGACGCCGACGAATTGATCGATCGACTTCCGAATCGAGGTTCGAAGAATTACGTCAGTAGTGCCACGATTTATCGAACGCTACGAGAATTTGTCGATGCGGGATTGCTAAAGAGTTTTCAGCTCGAAGGACGAACGGTCTACGAGCATGATTATGGGTATCCCCAGCACGATCATCTCTACTGTACCGTTTGCCGTGAGCTGTTTGAGTTTCAAAGTGAAGCGTTGACGACGCTGCGCGATCAAGTGGCATCCGAACAAGGGTTCCGGATTTCAGGGCACCGGATGATTATTCACGGTGTTTGTCGAGAATGCAGCAAAAGTCGCCGCAAGAAGCGTCGTCAAGATTTAGTTTAGGACACTCTTTTTTCCGCCACCTCCTGCGGCTTGCCGATCAACGTCACGTTTCGCGAAGTTGTTTGATGATAGCTGAAAAGACGGCTTCATTTGCGTCAAAATCGCGGCTTTCGGCTTGGAATTGAATCACAAACCGCTGTCCATTGAGCGGGGCAATCACGACGCGAGATACGATCATTAGATCGAGGTAGTAGAACCGCAGATCGGTCGCAACGCCTTCGGCTAAGAAGTCATCGATCGGTAGCGGCTCATTTTCGACTTCGCCATAATCCGCTCGAATCGTGGCGACAATTTGATTCAATATCTCGGCTTCGCAATGCGTCGTCTCTTCGCGTAAAATCGAACAAAACCCACCGCTTGGCATTTGCAAGGTGACACCACCCTCGGGATCGACAACGGACTCCCAATTATCAGGATACAGAAAGCGAAGCCCATAGTGATCAAAAGTGGCTGGCATGACGTGATAAGACCCTTCAGGTGTGGTTCTGAAACGCTGGATAGGCGTTGCGATTTAGCGACACAATTTGCTAATAGTCGAAAATGAAATCTACTTTTCTATCGATTGTAATGTGCGCGGTGCTGTTGGTTCCAGCCGGTTGCCGCTCCATTCGTCGAATCGGTGAAAGCAGACAATCGATCGCAGCTCGCCGATTATCAGGCCAAGGCTTCAACGCCATGCACGGCGATCGCTGGGATGTGGCGGAAACCTTGTTTACCGACGCACTTGAAGTCTCCGCCACCGACGACCGAGCCCATTGGGGGTTGTCCGAATCGCTTTGGCAACGAGGGGAATACGATTTAGCAATCGAGCACATGGAACAAGCGGTGCGTCTGAGTGCACATGATCCGAAGCGGGTCCAGCGGTTGGGGCGAATGTACTTGGACGTTGGCAGGCTCGAAGAGGCTCAGAAGCAAAGCCAAATTGCATTGGCGACCTCGCGATCGTCTGCGGACGTATGGGCGCTGCATGGCGATTGCCTGCTCGCCGCCGACCAGTTCACAGATGCTCTTGCCGCTTATCACCGAGCCTTGGCGATCCAGCCCGATTATCCCGAAGTACAGTTGCAAACCGCCGAAATCTATCATCACGAAAATCGATACGGTCGGTTGTTGGCGACGCTCGATCGATTGCAGGACAGCGTCGGCCCCGAGGCGACTCCCGTGCGAGCGGATGTTTTGCAAGGCATTGCGATGCGGCACGCGGGACGTTTCGCGGAAGCCCAAAAGAATTTTGTGCGAGCGATCGGAAAAGACCCGGCGGACGCATCCTTGCATCTCGAGATGGCATCGCTAATGCTCGAAAGCGGCAATCTTGACGAAGCGAAATTGGCATTGGCGACAGCATTGTCGATCGATCCAAACTCGCTCCAACGAGACAATTGGGCGGAACGGTTCCATGAGCAGCAAGAGCGTTTGGCGCTTCAACAACAAGCAATAGAAGCTGCGACCGATCTGCGATAGGTTTCCCTGCGTCACGGGTTCCCAAGCTCCTGCACTTTGTGGTGGTTTACGGAAAATCGGCTCAAATCTACACTCCAACGGTCAAAGTCCAGGCTGGAGAAAAGTAAGAAATTTCGGGGAAACTTTGCTCGTTTTATTCACCTCGGACCTTTTTATGACGTAAGGTTCAAATGGAAGCACCTTCTGGTCTAGCGATCGATATATTTATTCGTATGAGTCTATCCATGTCAGCATCTAATCTATCGTCTACCGATCTCATCCATGCTGGTGATGCATTCGTCTTATCAAGTGCAACTCCTGCGAAAACAGCTTCACCCCGAAATTCGGACAACGCGTTTGTCGAGCGACGGAAATCGGAGTTCAAAGCACGCGGCGAACGAAGGCAATTCGGATCATCTCATGCCGAATTGACCGAACCGGGACGAGAATTGGCACTGGCGATTGACAAATATAAAGTGGAGCATCACCGCCGCTATATTACCTGTGATGAAATGTTAACCGTCATGCTCTCGCTTGGCTATTCGCGATAGCGCGGCTGGCTTGAGAGGGCTGAGCATAGGCGGGCCGGATGCCAGTCAAAATGGCGAGGCCAGCGACAAACGCTGCGATCGCGACGACCATCCAAACAATCCTAGCCGCTGGTCTGCCAAAACGCTCGTTGACCCACCAGATGGTCCGCAATTGATAGGGCCGCGTCCACGGGCCTAGCGAAATAAGTGCCGAGATGATCGAGAACAAAATTGCGATCGATCCGACCAAAGTATCACCGTAGTTCATACATCCGTTTGTCGTAAGCGGCGCTGGAGAACACGAATTTGCACCCGAGCATTTTCCACATCAGGGCAAATATCCAAGCAGCGGCGAAGAGCCGCAATCGCGCCTCCATAATCTCGCTCCATCATCCGGCAGCGAGCAAATCCTTGCCATGCCAAATAATGATACCGACAATGCCACAAGCAAGCTCGATACGATGCCTCGGCTTGGCGATAGTTTTCTAAACCTTGCCAACAAATGGCCAATTGATGGTGGGCTTCACTGTAACGTCTGGCATGATCGACAAGGATCATCGTCGGTGCCAACGCGGCCGCATACTCACCACCATCGTTCAAGTGCATCACTTGCAAGAGTTGTTGATGGTGACGAGGCGCCGCGTCTCGAACGAGCAAGGCACGAAACGAATCATCACTGGCAAGCCGTACACCGCGATCGGGGTCCGCAAGGGCGTGTCCCAGAGCATCGATCGAAAATCGATCACCAAGCATCCCCAAGGACAATGCAGCCGCACGTCGCATTTCAACGTCACCACGATGCAGCAAGCTTGCTAAGGTGGCGGGCGAATAGTACTGGTCGACTTCGGCAGCAAATTGAGGCGAATTGGCGCTCGTCAGGTAGCGCCGATAGGCGACCGTCAAACGAGTGGTCCGTACGAGGGGAGTGGTCACAAGGAAGTCCGTCAAAGTAAAAAGGAATCACTAGCATCGGTCGCGTGCATCCGGCGCACTGGCCGCCCCATGCATGGCCATCCTACGCGCGAACCATCGATCGGCAAGCAACGAATTCTTGTCTGCCGTGACTATTTTTCAGTCCAAATCGCCGGGTCCGAGTTTAATTGCCGAAATTGCGGTCGGCAACCAACCAATTGACGACTTTCGCGATCAATTTCCTACGAGACAGCCGATTTACCCAGTTTTCAGGATACTTTCAAAGATCTTGTAGCCGGTGATTCATGAGCAAACTGCACTCAAAACCCGCGCCCAAAACCGGTCGATTACCCTACCGACACTTCAAAAACCCAACAATCTCCGCTCTAATTCGATTAGAAACCTTTCATGAATGAACGGTCGTGGTCGCAAGCATTCGAAACCTACCAAGGGATACCTTCATGCCCCCGAAACGATCGCTAAGGGAACCGCTTCTTGCTTTATTCGGTAGCGGTCGGCAACCACCGATCGAAAGGCAAGCCCTCTTCCAACCGCTTGTTTTTTTTCGCGGTTTTTTTGTTTTGCTTTTGTCATTTGGTTTTACTGTCGACCTGTCCGCTCAAGTGTCTCCTTCCGACGAGGTTTTAGACACAGCACCGATCTTTGAGAAACTGAATAAACGGTCGGCGAATATCTTTGAGGGTAAACCCTTTGACGAGGTGATTGGCGAACTTGCGGAACAGGCAAACGTGGCAGTTTGGGTAGACCGCAAAGTCGATCACTCGAAAACCATTTCAGCTGGGCAAGTGGGGCCAACGGTCTACACGTCGATGCGGCGGATTGCCGAGATTCGCGGCTGTGCGATGATGTCGGTTCGTGATATCTTGTTGATCGGACGTCCCGAGTGGGTTGAAAAAACAGCGGTCTCGTTAGCTCGATTGCCGAAAAATTCGCTCCATCCCATCGACGTCAGTTGGTCAAATGCGGATACACCGACGGAGATCATCGCGTCGATTATCGACGCAGCCGATCTGGGGGGGAAACCAATCGACTTACCGCATGATTTGTGGGCCGCAAACGAGTGGTCGTCGATCGATCCTGCGGTTGCGCTGACACTCGTCCTGGCCCAATTCGATTTACGAATAGTTGCGGGGTCCTTTCCCAGTCGAATGGACGTCGAACCTGCGACCGCAGAGGAACGTTATGTGGTGCAATATGAGATCACCGCTGAGCGAACAAAATTTCTCGCTGCCGTTCGGCAAGCGGACCGGGCCAGTCAAGTGCGAACGCGGGGAAACCGCGTGCTTGTCTCAACCACCGCAGCGGGACATCGCGCGGGCATCGACCGATTGTTCATCGAGCGATCTGAAAAGACATCGCGGCCTATGGATCTCGATACCGAGAATCTGGCCTTCCATTTGCTCAATACGCCTGCAATACAAGTTTTTGAAAAGCTAGCGAGCGCGGCCGAACGCACTTGTGTGATTCAAGAATCGGCAGCAGAAGCTTCTCAAACGCTCGTTTCCTTCGAAACCAATAAAAGTTCGTTCCGGAAATTGGTAGCCGAAGTTGCCCGTCAGGCCAACGTGACTGCTCAGTGGACAGACCAATCACTGATCATCTCGGGCCTCTAAAGTTTGGGCCTCTAAAGTTTGGGCCTCTAAAGTTTGGGCCGCTAGTGTTTGTTTGAGAACGTGAGCCGAGGGCCGCGTGGCTCAATCCTCGTCCGCTACCCGACAACAACACTCGACATGCAGCAACCGTGCGGCTATCGTTTTAACAGATCGATCACTTAACGTTCTCCAACCGATTTGAAATTAGACATAATGGACCTACAGCAATTTGTTCGCGACATTCCCGATTATCCGAAGCCAGGCATTCTGTTTCGTGACATCACACCCCTTCTTGCCGACCCCGCTGCATTTTCGGCAGCCGTCGAAGCGATGGCCGAACCTTTCGTGGATTCAGGCATTGAGTTGATCGCATCCGCGGAAGCACGCGGGTTTATCTTTGCTGCTCCTTTGGCCGTTCGCCTTGGTGCAGGCTTTGTGCCGATACGCAAACCAGGAAAACTTCCCTTCAACCTGCACTCGTTCGCTTACGAGTTGGAATATGGCACCGACGAATTGCAAATTCATGTTGACGGAATTCAACCTGGCCAAAAGGTACTGATTGTCGACGATTTATTGGCAACTGGCGGAACGATGGAAGCATGCTGTCGTTTGCTCGAGCGCTGCGATGCCGAGATCGTCGGTTGTTCGTTCTTGATTCATCTGGTCAAACTTGGAGGCGAACCTCGCTTGAATCCATACACCGTGCATTCAGTACTTCGCTATGACCAAGACGATGAAGAGGTAGAGTTAAGCGCGCAGAATGAGTTTCCGGGACCGTCGGTATAACGGCAACGCCGACGGCCGTTTTACGGGGTGCCGATGCCATGAATGGTTGTTGGCATAGGACTATCCCTGCAGATTCAATCCGCCGCTAAGGCTGGGTTGCGCTGCGGTGGGCGCACCCATTTCGTTGGCACATACCATTCGCCAGGTTTCGGCTTCGACTTCCAGCACCAAGCGAATGTCGTCGATCGCTTCGACGTTTCCCGTCCGCTCGGCAATGATCAAGTGTTTCGACAAGAACACGTACAAGTCGGCAACTTTGCCGCATACGCCATCGTCACTGGTGATACCCGACAACAATTCGCTGATTAAATCGAGAAGCTTGAGTGACCATTCGTTCGGTCCTTTCTTGGACGGATCCTCTCGCCATGTCGCTGCGAGCATCGTTGCCGTTTCGATGGCTCGTTCGAGTACGATCAGCCTTAGACGGGCAGGTGATGCGCTGCGAACCATGGAATCGAGATACTCGTCGGCTGACCCTCTTCCACTTTGGTAGCCGCTTGGACGGTAATTCGAAACCGGCTTCGACTGAGCGTACGACATACTGACTTGCCTCCTTGCAAGAACGAACGACGGTTACGAAGTGGGGAATTCGATCCGTTCTATCTGTGAAATGTAGTTTGAATTGGTTTGCAACTTTCCGATTGCGGTCTCGGTTGCGTAGAACTGCTTCAGCAAACGCTCACGTTCGTTATCGAGACGTTTGTTGAGTTGGTCGATCCGCTCGTTGTTCTTTTCCATCCGCGTACCGATCGTTTCGGTCCGAGTGATAAGCAAACTGGTGCTCGGCCCGGCGATTTTGTCGGCGAGACTGCTAAGTCGATCGGCCAATCCGGTTTCGTTGGTCGTAAAAAACGACTCGACGGCATTGGGATTCGAAAGCATTGCATTGGAAAGCTTGTCGCTATCGAGTTCCAATTTTCCCGTCTGGTCAAAACGGATGCCGACTTGCCCGAGCGACTTAAACTCACCCGCTTGGTTGATCGTTCCTGACAGCAATCGCGAGTAGCCTTCGCGGATTCGATAGGTCTCATTCGATCCAAACAGCAAACCAACCTGCCCGGTATCGGCATTGTAGAAGGTCAGCGATTCCAACTTTTCGTGCAGCTTATTGTATTGATCGACAAACGTCTTGGCCGCGTTGGTCACAGCGGTTGCGTCATCTTTGACGGTTAGGGTGACCGGTGTGTCGGACAGTTCCTTTAAAGTAAACGACAATCCTTGAACTTCCGTGGTATCGGAATTGGCGATCGAGCTTGTTAATGAGGAAACCGTCACGCCATCGGTGGTCTTCGTTTTCGCCAAACCGGCAATTCCTAAATCAGAGGCTGATTTGCCGTTTCCGACGTCTTTGATCTCCATCGTTTCGCTGCCGCCGGCGGTATCGGTGATAGTGATCCCCGTGCCGTCTTCATTGATGGTAGCGGACACACCGATGTCGAGCCCATTGATCGCATCGAGAAGTTCGCCTACCGATGTTATGTTTTGCACCTTGAGATTGATGCCACTCGACTTTCCAAGACTATCGGTTAGCAGAATGCTCCCATGACTGATTCCCAATCCGTCGTTCATGTCCGCCAGATTGGATGAGCGACTTATTTTGGTCGCTTCGAACGAGTTCCCCATTTCAAAGACACCGTCGGATGAACTTAAAAAACGGCTAACCCCCCCGTCGGTTGAGACCGACACCAACGCATCGCGGCCCGCCGATTGAGTTCGCAGATCGAGATTAAACCCATTCGTATCGATCGCCAACTTTCCCGCTTCGCCGCCTTGATTGCTACGAATTTGTAGCGAAAAACTTCCGTCATCATTGGTGCGGATCGATGCTTTGGCATAACCTTCTTCGCCATTGATCTTTTCAACGATCGAAGCCAACGTATCCTCGGCTTCGATTTCGATCACTTCCGCTTGAGTTCCGACGAGTGCTTTGACCGATTGTCCGCCGATCGTGTGATCGGTTGCCGTCCCAGCAATACCCAAATTCTCGGCGATTTCGGATGACCCGGAACTTCTGACGGCAAGTGATTTTGTTCCGCCAGCACTATCGACGATCGAGATTCCGTCGCCCGCTTCGTTGATCGATGCGGTGACGTTGTTGCTGAGGTTGTTAATGGCATCGACCAAATCGCCGACCGTTTCGATTTCGTCTCCCTTGATGCTGACGGCTCCAATGACACCATTGCTGTCGGTCACCAAAAAACTCCCTGTCCCGACTCCACTTCCCCCATTGAGCTCGGTCAGTTTTGTCTCCGATGTTACCGTTTGCCGATTCAAATTCTTGCCGACCACAATTTGGTCGGTCGTATCGGCAACCAATCCTAACTGCGAGGCCGTGTCGTCGGCGGACTCGATTTTGAAATTGCCTTCGCCACCGGAGACATCCCGTATTTGGAAACCATTTTTCGCATCGTTGAGTTTCGCGATTAGAGGCAGCCCGGATGCCTCGATCATATCGACCACTTCGCTTGAGGTCGTTGCGGATGACAAATCAATCGTAGCGACTTGTCCGTTTGAAAGCGTGATGGAAAGGTCACCAAGTGGGCCAATGCCGCTGCCGCCTCCAAGCTCCGACAATGCGGCACCTCGCAAGGAGTTGATGCCATCGGGTAATTCGAGATCGATGCCGGTTACCGAGGAAGCGGCTTCATCCATTCCCCACAATCCGATATCGGCGGCGGTTTCGGCATTGCCGAGCTGTTCGACTTTCAAGTTGCTAACCGTGCTGCCGGTTTCGTCGATCAGTTTCAAAGCGTTGCCAACGGTTGTCGCGCGAACGTCGATCTTAGCATCATTGATCGTTTGCAGAACATCGTCCATTGTGCGGGCCATGGACAGATCGATGTCGGCGGTTGCACCGGAGCGATCGGTAATGCGGATGACGCCCGCTTCGACACCTCGTCCTTCGTTCAATTCCGATAGTTTGACGGAGTCATCGAGTAGTTTGCTGCCCGGATTGATTCGTAGTTGGCCGCTAAAACCAAGCGCGGTGTCGACCGAGTCGAATCGCTTGAGTGAACGAACATCGTGGGTCGCAGCGGTTTGCAGCGTTTCGATCGTATGGGTTCCCACGGGCGACTTGTTGCCCCCGGTCGCAGAAATCGCGTTCTTGTTGGACGATTCGGCAGCCTTGGAACGAAATAATGATGAATTCGAAAGCCGATTGCCGCTTAGTTGCACCCCGATGACCGAAGCAGTCAATTCCGCAATCGATTGCTGCTGCTTGGCGAGTGCTTCGTTTCGAGCCGAAACGCGGTCACGCGGCTGTGCGCTGATTGCAATCAATTGGTCCACCGTGCCGACAATGTCAGTTCCAGTTACCAATCCGACAGATGATTGAAGTCGTCCCATAAGTGTTCTATCGTCATTTTGTAGCGGTTAGGTTCACTTAAACGCAAACGACCGGGCGAGAGGATTTCCTCGTCCGGCCGATTGCTATCAATTAATCGTCATTCGACGGTTCGAACTCTATCGAAGTAGCGAAAGAACGTTTTGAGGGTTCTGGTTGGCCATCGACAACACGTTGGTACCCGATTGGACCAAAATTTGAGCACGTGTTAAGCGTGCGGATTCCTTCGCGAAGTCAGCGTCACGGATCGAGCTTTCCGCTTCTTGCAAGTTGGCGACCGTATCATTCAAACTGACCATGTTGCTTTCGAGCGTCGTCGATTGGAATGCACCCAATCGACCGCGGAGGCTGGTCACTTGTTCAATCGCCTCGGTGACGATCTTGGCGGCTTGGTTGGGATCATTGGCAAGAGCTGCCGATTCACCACTACCGAGTTGGAACAACTTACCCGATGCTCCGCCGAGGCGAGCCGAGCTGACGCTGCTAATTCCGATCCGAGCTTGTTGGTTGCTAACCACGTCAGCACCGAGTTGGAATAATGCACCGCCACCATTAATCGTGAAGTCGATGCTGTCACTCGATCCTTCATCCACTTGAAGGGTCACGTCCAAGCTCGATGTGTTGATTGACAGCGTATTTCCTTTCCCGTTAGCATCGATACCGTTTACCTTTGCAACAATGTCGGATCCGGTATCGCGGACACCCGCACCGACTTTTTCGGTGAGAGTTCCGGCCTCGTCCTCGTTGATGACTCGAAGGTCTACGATTGCATCGGAGCCGTATTCGTTGGATGTCAATACCAAGCTTTGACCGTCCTTAGTCGCGGTGACGCCAGTGGCGTCTTTGACCAAGTTGATTTGAGTGATCAAGTCATCGATACCGGTACCAGCACTGACGTTGAAGACTTCCGAGCCCGATTTGCCGAGCAATTCGAAGACCACGTCCTCGGCCAAACCGCCAGCCGCATCGACACCATCGGCGAACGCCGTGGGTGTAGCCGTTCCCGTGGTCGTGTTGTAGGCGGTCAACGTATCGGCGTCACCTGCTTCGGCTTCGTAGGTGCCTTCGGTATTGATCGCACCGACGATATCGGCAACGTTGACATCGGTTCCCGCTTGGATCGTGACGGTAATGTTTCCGTCGGAATCGACGGCTGCTGATGGAGCACCGGTTCCTGTGGTATCGAGAGTGATCGTTGCCGTGTTGGCGTCCGTACCGGTTGCCTTCGCGGACAGCGTAATCGTCGAAGTCGGTGTGCCGGCTGCCGAGCCACCCGCAAAGGCGGTTTGTGTTGCCGTCGCGGTATCGCCATCGAAGGCAGCCAGTCCGCCAGTGGTATCGATCGTCGCGGCGTAGGTGCCTTCGTTGTCGATCGCCGTCTTGATGTCGGCGAACGCAACCGATTCGGTGTCTTCAACTTCAATCGTAATGTTGCCATCGGCATCCACCACAGCGGTCGGTGTGGTGACGCCATCGACTTGAG
>JGI12048J13642_10082746_pt1 | contig 11646 bp, 13 predicted proteins | sample ElkSlonscriptome_16_FD_13642 | JGI IMG/M metagenome (IMG submission 13642) | reverse complement strand
ACGTATTTATGATGTTCATCAAGTCGGTCACCTTTGCCTTCCTGCTGACGAGTGTATCCTGTTTTCAGGGATACTACGTACAAGGAGGTAGTATCGAACTGGGAAAGGCCAGTACTAACGCTGTGGTCTTCAGCGACATATTGATCCTGATTGCCGATTATATCATCGCCATTTTGCTCACCTAAGCCAACCGTTTATGATACGCACCGAAGAACTGTATAAATCTTTTGGGGAAACCGAAGTGCTTAAAGGAATTTCTACCGAATTCTATCAGGGCAAAACCAACCTGATCATTGGCCGGAGCGGAGCTGGAAAAACGGTATTACTCAAGTGCCTGGTGGGGCTCATTCGTCCTACGGAAGGAAAGATTTTCTACAGCGATACGGCCTTTTCCCAGCTGGATAAAAAGCAGATCAAAGCCATCCGAATGGAAGTGGGTATGTTGTTTCAGGGATCCGCCCTGTTCGACTCCATGACGGTAGAGGAAAATGTGCGCTTCCCACTCGATATGTTCACCAACATGACCCGTAAGGAAAAACTGAATCGGGTCAATGAAACCCTGGAACGGGTCGAACTGTCCGGCGTGAATGACCGCTACCCTTCCGAAACCAGTGGAGGTATGCAAAAACGGGTAGGTATTGCCCGCGCCATTGTCATGCAACCGAAATACCTGTTCTGCGATGAACCCAACTCCGGCCTCGATCCCAAAACGGCCATTCTGATCGATGAGTTGATCCTGAATATTACCAAAGACCAAAACATCACAACGGTGATTAATACCCACGATATGAACTCCGTCATGGAGATCGGGGACAATATCATTTTGCTGCACCACGGGCTTGTTGCCTGGCGGGGAACCAACGCCGAAGTCTTGGAAAGCGACAATGATATTCTTCAGAATTTCATTTTTGCATCTCCCTTTTTGCAAAAGCTACGCAAAAATGCGCTGGAAAATCTATAGGCCAGTACTTGGAGTTTTTACAAAAAGCCTGTAGTTTTGCGTGGCTTTAAGCAAAGGACTTAAAGTTCGTTTGAACGTGTCGGAACAGCTTTACTTTGGATCCCTTTTGCCCGGGTGCTGGAATTGGTAGACAGGCATGGTTGAGGGCCATGTGTCCGTTAGGGCGTGCGGGTTCGACTCCCGCCTCGGGCACTCTACCACCAAAGCGAACTGTTGACACGTTCTTTTTTTTTGCCCCGATTTCATTTTTTCTTTTAGAAATCGGACTTGCCCGCAAGGTTTTCTGCAACCACTAAACAAAGTTCTTCCCGGTGTTGTATCTTTAAAACGTGTATGCTCCTAGAGCGACATTTCCGGGTACTTCTCATATCCTGCACTTACGCAGGAAAAATGGAAAGATCTGAATGCTCTTCGTCGTACGACATCGTATTTTATCACCCAAGCAGTCGCGCCATCATGGAAAGCAAAAAAGGAGTTTTAAACGAACAAGAAGCGGAAAAGCTGGAGCGCATCGCTTTTATCCTCAAAACCGTTGCCCACCCATTGCGCCTCGGTATTATTCACCTGCTCGAGCAGCACCCGAAACTGTCGGTTTCTGAGATCTGTGAAATGTTGGGCAGCGAGCAATCCCTGACCTCACATCACCTCCAGAACATGCGCCTGAAGGGTATTCTCAGTGTGAAAAGAGACGGACGAAGCATGATGTATTCGCTCAAAGAACGGGATGTCAGCCTGATCATCGAGTGCCTGGAAAATTGCCAGTGTAATATGTAAGAAAACGAAAAGCACCCGAACGGGTGCTTTTTTTCCCTGTATTTACATGAACATCTGATCATATTTTTGCGTAAATGAGCCTGATAAATAAAGGAAATCCACTGTATGGCCCGGCAAAACTCCGGTGCCCGCGTTGCCACGAAGGAAAACTATTTAAGACTCCGACCTTTTCCTATTCCCAACCCTTTGAGATGCCCGAGCGCTGTTCCCACTGCGGTTTGGACTATTGGCCGGAGCCCGGTTTTTATTACGGTGCTATGTTTATCTCCTATATCTTCACCGGCTTCTTTTGTATCTCCTTCGTTCTGGCCCTTCACTGGGGACTCGGCTGGAGCACAGGAGCTTCCTTTGGCGCACTGATCGCCATTTGCGCCATCTTTTTTGTGTACATTTTTCGCCTGGCTCGCGCCATCTGGTTGAGTATCAATGTGCGGTACAATCCAAATGCCGTCGACCACGATACCACCTCCACCTCCAACCGATACGGTAACTCATGAAGGATACGAACCCAACCATTTCCAACCTCCTGCGCCAACACTACCCACATCTGGCAGAACTGGAATTACAGGAGGAGATCGCTCGGGTAGGCCAGTTACTGCACTTCTCCGCCGGGGAGGTGATCATGGATGTCGACAACTACATCAAACTGGTTCCCCTGGTGATAGAAGGCTCTATCAAAGTTGTCAGGGAAGACGAAGACGGGAAAGAGCTATTCCTTTACTACCTGAACAGCGGTGATACCTGCTCCATGTCGTTCACCTGCTGTATGATGGACAAAAAAAGTTCGATCCGCACCGTGGCCGAGGAGCCAACCACCCTGATCGGCATCCCCATCCGGTACGTCGACCAATGGATGACGAAATACCAGAGCTGGAAAAACTTCGTGATGCGCAGTTACGATGACCGGATGCTCGAGCTGGTCAGGACCATCGACAATATTGCTTTTAAGAAGATGGATGAGCGGTTATTGGATTATTTACATAAAAAAGCCTCCGCTACCCAGTCAAAGGTTATCCAGGCTACTCATCAGGATATTGCCTACGACCTTAATGCCAGCCGCGAAGCCGTTTCCCGACTCCTGAAACAACTGGAACGCTCGGGAGCCGTACAGTTGGGCCGCAACAAAATTGAACTAAACGAAGCCTCTTCCGGTTAGACCAATACGACGAGCATGCTGGCCGAACCTGTTTTCACACGGACCGGTATAAAATAAATTTCCTGCACGCTGGTGACCGGGCCATAAATTTGTTAATTTAATTGCCCGCGTAACAATTGTCCTCGTCAGGGCGTATTGTTATCAATAGAATTTATTTATCCACTCAACTACGCAAAACAATCACGGAATATGGCTCCCCGCGATTTGGACCAAATGCTCCAACATCTCGAAGCGAATGCCGAGAATGAATTGGCATTCTTGGCCGATACGGGAGCCGAATATTTCAGTACGGCCCAACTCATTCGACTCAAAGGGCAATGGCAGGCAAAACACGCCCTGTTCCGCCAACTCAATTTTGTGCTTATTCGCATCGTAGCTTTCTCACCGGTCTCCCTAATCCTTTGGATGGGTGCCATGGCTCTGAATTTTCGACTGTTGGGGTTGTTATTTCTGCTATTCTTTCCTTTTTCTTTTCTGCTGTTCTTTGGTGGGCAATTATTTATACGATTTGCCTTTAAAGGAAATGGTCACCACGAACAGGTTGGCGAAATGATAGATCGCGAGCTGGAAAAACGCCGGCTAAATCGTAAAAATGCCCGGTAACTAGCGACCCACCCGCCAATTCAGAATCATTCCAAACAGGTGTTTCAAGCTGATTTGTAACCCAAATCACTTACCGCTCGCTTCACTCTTATTCATTTTGCCGGTATATTTAAGAGGCAGACGATCACGTCTTCTCATCCCAAATTGACATAAACCCGGACATAATGGATGTCGAGATTCTCTCCCGAATACAATTCGCCTTCACCGTTGCTTTTCACTACATCTACCCGCCTCTTAGCATTGGCATTGGCCTGATCATAGTGATCATGGAAGGGCTATACCTGCGTACCCGCAATAAGCTTTACGAGGACATGACCCGTTTCTGGATTAAGATCTTTGCCCTGACCTTTGGCATTGGTGTCGCAACGGGCATCGTGATGGAATTTGAATTCGGCACGAACTGGGCCACCTATTCACGGTACGTCGGTGACGTTTTTGGCAGTGCGCTGGCTGCTGAGGGTATTTTTGCCTTTGCCCTGGAAAGCGGTTTTCTGGGAATATTGTTGTTCGGGTGGAACCGCGTGTCTCCAAGAGTGCACTTCATTTCTACCATCGGGGTTTGGTTGGGCTCCATGTTCTCCGCCATTTGGATCGTCGTAGCCAATAGCTGGCAACAAACTCCGGCCGGATATCACGTGGTCGGCGAGGGCATCAATGCCCGGGCCGAAATCACCGACTTTTGGGCCATGGTATTTAATCCGTCTTCGGTAGACCGGCTCACGCACGTTTGGTTGGGCGCCTTCCTGGCAGGGGCATTTCTGGTGTTGAGTGTCCACGCATATTACCTCCTGCGAAACCGCCACGTAGAGCTATCCAGGAAAGCCTTTAAAATTGCCTTGGGAGTAGCTTTGGTTGCATCCCTCGGACAATTGGTATCCGGGCATCAGTCTGCCGACGGCGTTGCCGTCAACCAACCGGCTAAACTGGCGGCCATGGAAGGGCACTTCGACAGCCTGGCCCCTGCGCCTTTGTACCTTATGGGCTGGGTCAATAAAGAAGCACAAACCGTCACCGGACTCAGTATCCCGGGCGGACTTTCGTTTATGGTCCACTTTGATGGAGCCGAACCGATTACCGGCCTGAACGCCTTTCCGGAGGATGAACGGCCAACGGCCCTGAACGCCATTTTTCAATTCTATCACCTGATGGTAGCTTTTGGCATGTTGATGATTGGCCTGACGGTGCTGGCAGCCTTTTTTTGGTGGCGAGGGACGCTTTTCCGGCAACGATGGCTGCTTTGGGTATTCGTCTTTATGGTTATCGTACCACAATTGGCCAATCAATTTGGATGGTATACGGCCGAAATGGGCCGCCAACCATGGGTGGTATACGGTTTACTGCGCACCTCGGATGCGCTCTCGAAGGTCGTAACAGCCAATCAGGTAGTTTTTTCACTTATTATGTTCACCCTTATCTACACCCTGCTTTTCGCCTTGTTCCTGTACCTCCTGAACAAAAAAATCAAGGCTGGTCCCGATAGTCACGGCACCATTCAGCACAGTCCGCAGCACGAGGAAATGGCCGGTTGGCTCGAAAACGACACCCAATAATCGCCCCCTAAACTTGTTGATATGCTTACGCTTGCCACTATTCTTGGAATCGATTATCCTACCCTCTGGTTTTTGGTCGTGGGAGGCCTCTTCAGCGGGTATGCTATTCTAGATGGCTTTGACCTGGGAGCAGGTGCCTGGCACCTATTTTTCCGCAAGGAAAAAAGCCGCCGCATTGCCCTGAACGCCATCGGTCCCGTATGGGATGGTAACGAAGTTTGGTTAGTAATTGGCGGCGGTGCTCTGTTTGCGGGTTTCCCTGTACTCTACGCCACCATGTTTTCGGCTATGTACATTCCCTTTATGCTGTTTTTGGCTTTTTTGATCTTCCGGGCTGTCAGCATTGAATTCCGTTCGAAAGAGCCCATGAAATGGTGGCGGCAGATGTGGGATGTGGCCTACAGTGTGTCCAGTATTGCGTTGGCCCTTCTGTTGGGCGTAGTGCTGGGTAACGTGTTGCAAGGATTCCCTATCGGGCCCGACCTGGAGTTTTCCGGAAACTGGGTGAATTTCCTGAATCCCTATGCCCTCATAGTAGGGGTGACGACCGTTGCGCTTTTTATGATGCACGGTGCCATTTACCTGACCATGAAAACCGAGGGTCGGCTGTTCGCCAAAATAACTATCCTCCTTCGACGCGCCATCATCTTTTTTATCGTCAGCTTTGGGCTGGTGACCCTCTATACCCTGATCTATTTTCCACATCTGACCGACCGGTTCCAATCAGCTCCCTGGTTGTTTGTCGTACCAGTATTGGCGTTCCTGGCCATTGCCAATATTCCCCGCCTGGTTGCCAAACGCCGGTACCGCAGAGCTTTTATTTTTTCCTCCTCCACCGTAGCACTCTTGCTTGCCCTGGTAGCTATCGAACTGTATCCCGTATTGATCTTATCAACGGGCGATCCGGCGAACAATATCACCATTTACAATGCCGCTTCGTCTACCAAGTCCCTGGGTATTATGCTGACGATTGCCGCTATCGGTACCCCGCTGGTTCTGAGTTATACTGCTTTTGTTTACTATACCTTTCGGGGTAAAACCCGGCTGGATGACACTTCGTACTGATCCTTATTTTTGTAAATGCTCCGGTTTTGTTTTGCCGGAAGGCTCTCGGTTCAACTATATTCTGCCTATCTTCCTTTACAAAGGCGAGGGCCTGCTTCGCATAGGGCCCGTTTTGGTCATAATCCCTGCGACATATGGAACAGAAATTCATTCAATCCCTATACGATGCCCACCAGCGGGCGCCACGCATGCCCGAACCGGCTCTGGTTTGCAACTGGCTGGAAGGGTTACTCGGCGTGCTTTTTCCAGAATTTTCCAATCACCGCTACCGTTCACACCGGGAGTTTACGCAGCATTTCGGAGACTTGCAGCTCGAACTCTTTCGCATCCTGCAGTCCCTCGACGAATGCCATGGGGTTATCCCCGAGCGCGTTGAGCACAAATTCATGGAACGGCTGCCCTTTGTGCGCGACCTGCTCCTTCATGATGCCGACGCCATTTTAGCCGGTGACCCGGCAGCTGTCAGCTTAACGGAAGTGATCCGCACCTATCCGGGTTTCTACGCCATTGCGGTGTATCGCCTCGCACATGAATTTCAGCAACTCCAGATTCCCCTGATCCCGCGAATCCTCACCGAATATGCACACAGTAAAACGGGCATCGACATTCACCCGGCGGCCCGGATCGGACCGGGCTTTTGCATTGATCACGGTACCGGCGTAGTGATCGGGGAAACCTGTGATATCGGACACCAGGTAAAAATTTACCAGGGGGTCACCCTCGGCGCCTTGAGTGTGCGCAAAGATCTGGCCCGCACCAAGCGCCACCCCACCATTGAGGATCGGGCGATCATCTATTCCGGCGCTACCATTTTGGGGGGCGATACAGTCATTGGCCACGATACGATTATCGGTGGTAATGTCTGGATCACCAAGAGCGTTCCGCCGCATTGCCGGATTTACTATACGGGCTATATTCGCCAACAGGAAGCCGCCGGGAAGGAGTAATTTTCACCGTGAGGTTGAGCATAGATCATTTCGTAAAGCAATGGTAGTCAAGCACAACCTCCCATTTTTTAGCTTTCGCAAAAAAAAACAGAAACCGACATCTATGCCAGGTATCATTGATCTGATCGGGAACACACCCCTCGTTGAACTCACCCGACTATTCAACCGGCCCGGAGTGACCGTGTACGGAAAACTCGAAGGCCAGAACCCCGGCGGCAGCGTCAAGGATCGCGCCGCTTTCGGAATGATCAAAGGTGCCCTGGACCGGGGCGACATACCGCAAGGGGCCAAATTAGTAGAAGCGACCAGTGGTAATACAGGTATCGCCCTGGCTATGATCGCACGGTTGTTCGGTATTCCCATCACCCTGATCATGCCGGAAAATGCGACCAAAGAACGCGTGCAGACCATGGAAGCCTACGGGGCTACCGTGCTCCTGACACCGGCCGAAAAAACCATTGAATATTCCCGCGAAAAGGCCGAATCCATGGCCCAATCGGGCGAATACGTATTGCTCAATCAATTCGCCAATCCCGATAACTGGGGCATGCATTATCACACTACCGGACCCGAAATTTGGCGGGATACGCAGGGAAAAGTAACACACTTTGTATCTTCCATGGGAACTACAGGCACCATCATGGGCGTCAGCCGCTTCCTGAAGGAGCAAAACGATCAGGTACAGATCGTTGGCGTACAACCCACCGACGGCAGCAGTATCCCGGGTATCCGCCGTTGGTCACCCGAATTCTTGCCCGCTATTTTCGAGCGGGAACGGGTAGATACGGTTATCGATGTATCCCAGGAAGAGGCCGTAACCATGGCACGACGCCTGGCGGCCGAGGAAGGTATTTTTGCCGGTATGAGCAGCGGAGGAGCCGTAACGGCTGCCCGTAAATTAGTAGATCAAATAGAAGGTCCGGCCACCATCGTATGCATCATTTGCGACCGGGGTGACCGTTATCTTTCGAGCGACCTATTTGGATAACAAGCAAAACGAACTATGAACCAAACAAACAACCTCATCTTATTACTAACCGCAGTACTCATCCTCGCCGGATGCCAAACGACACCTAAGTCAACTACGCCCCAAGCCCCTACCGATCCTACGACCTTATTCCTGGTGCGCCACGCCGAAAAAGCCAGCGACGGCACCACCGATCCCCCCCTTACGGAAGAAGGTCACGCCCGGGCACGAGCCCTGCGGGATATGCTGTACGCTGCCGGTATTGATGCCATCTACAGCACCGAGTTCAAGCGTACCCGACTCACCGCCCAGCCCCTGGCCGATACCCTGGGCATTGAGATTCAAAATTATCCACCCTTCGACTCCGCCTGGACTTCTGCCCTTTCGGAGCTCCACGCCGGCGAACAGGTGCTGATCGTAGGTCATTCGAATACGACCCCGGCCATCGTTAACCACCTGGCAAAGAGTAGCTATAAGCAACTGGGTGAGATGGAATACGATAAGGTCTTCGTGGTGAGCGGGGATAATAAACGAATGGTAGCGACGCAGTTGGTGTTGCATTGAATCAACCCCTAACTTTAGTTACGGGACCATCAAAAAACCGGCTATCGAACATCACGCCCGATAGCCGGTTTTTTTTTGCCGAAAGGCAGAAAAGTAATTACATAGACCAGGTCTTGAACGGTACGCGGACCATCGTATCGTCCCAGGCCATGATCAGATGGGCGCCGTCTTCCACTTCCTCGAACATGATGGTGAACGCCTCCACGGTATCCTCCGTCTCCATAGAAGGCACCGTGATAGTAGCCACATTATTATCGGCGCTGTAGGCGTAAGCACCCCAGCCGTCGAGGTCCGTATTGATCATCACTTCCCATTCGTCCTCACCGGGAACGGTGTACAGGGTGTATCGTCCGGCCTTGACTTTGGTATCACCGACAACTACATCTTCGAAAAAGGTGATCTCCGTAGATTCGTTTGCTCCGGCACGCCATACCTCATCGTAGCTGATCAGGTCGCCAAAAATATCGCGCCCTTTTTTCTGGGGGCGGGAGTATACGACCTTCATGACCGGTTGCATAGCCATTTTTTGGGCATCGGTATCCGCAAAGGCACGGAATGCAGCCCGATTGGGAAAATAGGCAGCGTCCATAGGCGATGCGTCCATTTCGGGCATTTCCTGCGCGCTAACGGTACCCAGGGTCATCAGCATTAGGGCAGCCAAAGTTAAAAACCACTTCATACTATCGAATTTTAATGAGTAAAAGGAAAATTTAGCACTCCGCGATTGGTGGACGAGGTGCCAATACGTTTGCATAACAAGAAGAATCTAATCTGGTTGCTTGCAATCGACGTAAAGGTCGATTGTACCGCCAAATTGAACTGACGTGGCAGCGACATAGACCATAATCGAACGAAATTGTATCTTTCCGGCAAAGGCTTATTTCATGACTCCTTACGAACCCCTGGACGATACCTCTCAATGGGACGACGGGCCATCCACCGGTGCCCACAATGAAGTTACCATCGAAGTGCCCAACGAAAATCAGTTCATCCTCCTGTGTGTGGTGACCCTGGGACTGTATGCCGTGTGGTGGATGTACAAAACCTGGCGTTTCTTTGATGAGCGGGAACAAGTCAACCTCTACCCTATCCTGCGGGCGGTATTGGCCCTGTTCTTCCTGTACAGCCTGTTGCAACGCATCAAAGTATATGCCCTGGAGCGGGAACAGGCAGTTCCCTTTCAACCACTCGTTCAGTACCTCGCTTACATTGCCCTATCACTGACCGGTTACTTGCCCGAGCCTTACTTCCTGGTTGCCCTGGCAGCCTATCTAATGCTCTTACCTGGTTACCGAACCCTCTACGCGGCAATGGACGCCGACCCCCACTTCCGTATCTATTTTCAGGACCAGTTGAGCCAGCGACAATTGGCACTGGTATTCGTTGGTGGCTTTTTCTGGCTCATGATGGTCATTGGACTCTTCGGCAGCTAGTGGTGACAGAACAAAAAGCCGGTAAAAACGTGATAGAAATACACCATTTTTAGTGTTACCTGCATCACTCATTATAACCATATGAAAACGCTACTTACACTCTGCGGCTGCCTGCTTGGACTGTGCAGCCTGAATGCCCAAAAATTACCCGTCTTTACCGCACAGGCGGAAGACGATGCCAATTACTTTGAAACCATCGATAACTTGCCCCGCGAAGTCCTGCCCGGATGCAGTTGGTATTGCGGAGGAACGGTTCATGGATTTGATGCTTCCTCCCAACTGCCCGACTACCGGTCGATCTCCTACGGCCCTTCTGAGGCCCACGATTTCGACGTAAGTACTGCCTGGATAGAGGGCAAAGACGACTACGGCATTGGTGAGCGATTGACCTACGTGTTTGACATGCGCGACGCTCCCGAACACGAGTTGGGTATTACGCACCTGCTCATTGCCAACGGGTATAAAAAAAATAAGGCCCTCTGGCAGAAGAACAGCCGCGTAAAGCGATTGCGGGTCTACATCAACGAAAGACCCCACTGCGAAGTCGAATTGCTCGATGTCTTTACGTTTCAGCGGGTACGCATTGGGACGCTTATGCTTCCGCAAAAAGATATACTAAACCTCAGTTTTGAAATAACAGAGGTCTATCCCGGCGATGAATACAAAGATACCGCCATCTCAGAGCTTTTGATCGATGGGGTAGGCGTGCACTAAACGGTATCCGGTTACTACTGGCCGGAGCCACTAAAATGGTTTCTATGCGCCTATCAGTATTCTGCTGCGTCCTGGTTATTGGTTTTACAACCAGCTTTGCTCAACAGGGCCCCGATACCACTTTCGCCCTGAACATCGAACAACCGGCCTACGCAGCCGGGACCGGTCCGGTCGTCGCCATTGACGGAGGGCACGGCAATTTCCACCAGGTCGATAACCGGTTCAGCCCCTTTGCGCGGGTCTTGCGCGAGGATGGGTACCGGGTGATGGGCCACAACGGCGCCTTTACGGCAGAATCCCTGGATAAATACAGTGTGTTAGTTATCGCCAATCCCCTCCACCCCGACAACCAGGGCAACTGGCAATTGCCAACACCTTCGGCCTTCACCACTGAAGAGGTAAAGATAGTTCGCGACTGGGTGGCCTCCGGGGGCAGCCTGTTCCTGATCGCCGACCATATGCCCTTCCCGGGTGCTGCCCGCGACCTGGGGCGTGCCTTTGGGTTTGAGCTGACTAATGGCTTTGCCATGGATAATCGCCGCCGCACCCGCGAACGCTTCCTGCGACAGCGTGGCACCCTGCATCCCAACACCATCACCAATGGCTCCGATGGCCTCTCCCCCGTCGACAGTGTGATCAGCTTTACCGGCTCGGCGTTCTACGCGCCACCCGAGGCTGTTCCCATCCTTTCTTTTGATGCACATTACACGAATACCATGCCCGAAATAGCCTGGCAATTTCAGGAGGATACGCCCTTCCATTCTGCGGAAGACATGCTCCAGGGAGCCTACCGTACCTTTGGGAATGGCAGAGTGGTCGTTTTCGGCGAAGCAGCCATGTTCACCGCCCAGACGGCAGGCCCTAACTTTAAAGTGGGGATCAATTTGCCGGAAGCAAAGTCCAATATTCAAT
>JGI12048J13642_10749770_pt1 | contig 11650 bp, 13 predicted proteins | sample ElkSlonscriptome_16_FD_13642 | JGI IMG/M metagenome (IMG submission 13642) | reverse complement strand
CGCACAAGACAAACAAAATACTTAATAGTGTAATTTTGTTTTTCACAAATCTATTCTCCACGCCGTTCAGGCAAAAGCATTTCAACCGTGAGTAATAATAATGCCAGGGCGACAGGAATACCGAAACGTGCAACCTGTCTTATTTGTGATTGTTCTTCTAATGTGCCACCATCAATTGCATTGATTGTGTTGATGAGATCAATCACTTCTATGCCACTTTCTGTCGCTCGCTGATAAGTTCCCCCGGAAAGATCAGCAATCTCTTGTAATACAGTTTCATCCAGTCGCGTTAACACAAGATTACCCACGCGGTCAGATTTATACGTTTGTAATTCACCGTCTTCAGACCGAATAGGGATTGGCACACCGTCTATAGGATTACCATAACCGATCACATGGACTGGAACGCCTAGCTCTCCTAATTCGGTTGCGGCATTTAATGGATCCCCTTCGTGATTTTCACCATCGGTCATCAAGATTACTGTAGAAAATGGCAATGATTGTGCGTCAAACGTTCGGATTGCAAGCGACAAAGCCTCACCAACAGCAGTACCTTGATTAGTGATTGAAGTTGTTGATGCCGCGTTCACAAAATTGGTTGCAGAAATAACATCTGTTGTCAATGGCACCTGTACGAAAGCATTACCAGCAAACAAGACCAACCCTACTTCATCACCCTGTCGATTTGCAAACAACTCTCTGATAGCTAGTTTTGCACGATCAAGCCGACTAGGTAATATATCTTCAGCATCCATACTTGCACTGACATCTAGAACCACCATAACAGAGATGCCACGTATTGCAGTGATTTGTTCAGTTACACCCCACACAGGGCGCGCTAGCGCTAAAATGATACAGGCTATATACGTGCAGAATACAACAAATTTGGCTATTCTTGTACGGAATGATCTGCCGGTTACAATTTCGGGCAGTAGGGCTTCATCTGCCAATAGACTTAAACGTGTTTTATAGACTTTTGACCGCCAGATGAATACGGCGGTAAGTATCGGAAGGATAGCGAAAAGTGACAATAGTTCTGGAGCATCAAACATCGTTAAGGAATAACCTGAAATACCGTTTGCCGTAAAATACGTTCAAGAATTAGTAACACAAAAGCGCTACTCAACAGTAGCCATCCCCGATCTTGCCAACGCACAACCACAACCCGTTCAATCTGTGATCGCTCTAGAACATCAATTTGATCATAAACCAATTGTAAATCGAAGAGATCCTCAGCACGAAAATAACGCGCATTGGTCAGGACAGCTATTTCTTGCAAGGTTTCTTCATCAAGATCGCTTTCTACCATAAATGTAGTATCGGTTGCACGATCACGCATTGTTACCATGCCACTTCGCCCTACCCCAATTGTGTATACTCTAATACCTAGAGCGTCTGCCGCCTGTGCGGCTTGTAATGGATCTAGTGACGCATTATTATCACCATCGGTCAGTAAAATAATAATCTGACTAGACACTGTACTGCTTCTAAGCATATTCGCGGCAGATGCAATGCCTAATCCAATTGCTGTACCATCTAATAACAACGGAAAACCATTTTCGTCGACAATATCCTCAACTAAGCGTATATCATCTAATAATTGCAGTAGAACATCATGATCCAGTGTTAACGGTGCTTGATGGAATGCGTTTCGTGCAAATACAACCAATCCCATTCTATCGAAGTCTCTTTCTTGAATAAATTCTCCAATCACAGATTTCGCCGCTTCTAACCGATTCTGTGGCGCAAAGTCTAATGCTGCCATACTATTTGAGATGTCAATTGCAATTACAATGTCAATTCCTTGTCCTTGCACAACCTCGCGCGCATTACCCGTTTGTGGGCGTGCTATCACAATGACAAGCAAAATCCAGGCAGTTCCTCGTAGAATATTCGGTAAATGTCTTAACTTTACACGCCAGCTCTGGGAGATCTGATCTACAAGGCGTACATCAGAGTATTTTACTTGACTATACGAAGCCGAAATGCGCCCCCTCAGTGACGGTAACACAAGCATTAGTATCGGCAACAACAATAATGCTACTGCATAAGGATGTGCAAATCTAAAATCAGCAATCATATCGCTTCCGGTTCTTCCTCAGATTCCCCGATATAATCATCGACTTTTAACACCCAATTGATAGCAAATTTAATGAGTTGTTCGGGTTCAGTGTTATCCGGTACGGTTGTCTCAAACTTCACACCATCTGCCCGAAAAAGTATCCGCCGAAGTTCATTTATGAGTCTGGTTGAAATATGTTCGTACTTTTGTAAGTTATCTAATACTTCATCTGTGGTCAATCCTTGCCCGATATTTTCAAACTTTGCGCTCAAAAACATACGGAGAATTTGTGCAACATTAACCCAAACGGCTGCCATCTGCGAAATATCCACTTGGTTTAGACGCGCAATGGCGATCTCTGCGGGTGATGCAGGCAAAATTACAATTTCTGTCTTTAGGCGACGTTTGCGCCACATATATCTCGCCCAATAGCCACTTACCGCAACAATACATACTACAAAAACAACCAAATACGGGGGTATATTAAAATATCCGATTTGAGGTTTTAGCGGGCGCAAAGTATTTTGATTCATATCAGGGTTCAAAACACTTGGAACTGTGAAAAATATAGGGGTAAATGGCACAAAGTAAGACTCAATATCGGAAACCAGACGATATTCGACTAATGTTTCCGGTGGCTCAAAATCACCCGTTTCCCACAATAGCGCCTCAAGCGACTGCGAATAGCGCACCCAAGACTCCTCTATATTTTCTTGTTGGATGTCCCCCTGCTCTAGAATCACAAAGTCACCCCAAGAATCCGCAAATACTGGAAATCTTATTAGTTCCGCATTGGGTGGAATTTCCACAATTACCTCAACTGTAAAAGGTTCGCCAACCAGCGGTGCTTGGTTATTAGCTCTATAATATGCACGAATCACATCTAATAGCGGGGATTCAGGCGGTTCCTGAGACTTCAGCTGAACACCTGCCAAAGTTGCCAACAAAACAATAACAAGTAACGTTCGCATCACGAATTTCGGCGTGTTGTACGTCGTTGAAAAAATCTAGCAAGTTCATCAACATAATCTAAATGTGTGAAGACATTCAATTTATCAATACCAGCACGTCTGAACAATGTGTTCCGTGCTTGTGCGATCTCTTCCGCATTATTGACAAATTGCTCGCGCCAATATTGTGGTGATGTATCAATAGTCGAAGTCTCATCAGTTTCTGCATCACGCAATCTAACCAGCCCGACATCATGCCAGCGGTGTTCAAGCGGGTCACCTAACATCAATGCGATCACATCATGGCGTTTCGCCAACACCATTATTTCACGCTCATAAGCCTGTACCGGTGCTAGAAAGTCCGAAATAATAAAGACAATCGCATGTTGCTTGAGCGTTCTGTTAAGCGTTTGCAATGCTAATGCAATATTTGTGCCCTTTTGTGTTGCTTTTGCCATCAATAGCTCGCGTATCAACCGTAATGTGTGATTACGCCCTTTGCGAGGTGGAATAAACTGTTCTGTATCCTCACTAAATATCAACAAACCAACTTTGTCATTATTTGCAATTGCAGAAAGCGCTAACACGGCACCAACTTCTGTAGCGACATCACGTTTTAAACGCTGGGATGTTCCAAACAAACAAGAAGCACTGGCATCAAGCACAAGCATTACAGTTAATTCACGTTCTTCGGTATATGTTTTCACATAGGCTTCTTGACTACGGGCAGTAACATTCCAATCAATATCCCGCACATCATCGCCCGGTTGGTAGGGTCTAACAGATTCAAACACAATGCCACGCCCTCTAAAGACTGAACGGTATGCACCGGCAAAGGATGCATTCACCACGCGTCGGGTGCGGAGCTCAATGCGACGAATCCGTTGCATCAAATCAGCGGAAATCATCAGGGAACCTGTACGCTATGCAACATCTGAGCGATAATCTCATCCGCGCCGATATTGTCAGCTTCTGCTTCAAATGTCAAAATAATACGATGTCGCAGCACATCAGGCGCAATTTGTTTGATGTCTTCTGGCATTACAAAACCGCGTCCTTGCAAAAATGCATGAGCTTGCGCCGCTTTCAGTAAAAAGAGGGTCGCTCGTGGGGACACCCCAACACTGATCAAATTACGCAGATTATCGCCCGGTTCGCGGGATAAAAACACAATATCTAGTACATAATCTTTGATACGATCATCCAGATAAATGTACTCCAACGCTTTACGGACACGCTTCAATTGTTCTTGGTTGATTACTGCCGTAACAGACTCAGGTTTTTGCCCTAACATGCGCTCAATAATCTGGCGTTCCTCGGGGCGTGAAGGATATTCCACGATAACCTTCAGCATGAAGCGATCAAGTTGCGCCTCAGGTAACGGATAAGTGCCCTCTTGTTCAATTGGATTCTGTGTAGCTAGAACCATGAAAGGATCATCCAGATGAAAGGTTTTTTCACCAATCGTAACTTGACGTTCCTCCATAGATTCTAACAATGCAGACTGTACTTTCGCGGGCGCACGGTTGATCTCATCAGCTAAAATTATATTGCTAAAGATTGGTCCCGTGCGTGGCGTAAATTCACCAGTTTGGGGGTTGTAAATCTGTGTGCCTATCAAATCTGCTGGCAACAGATCGGGTGTAAACTGAATCCGCTGAAAATTTGCACTAATTGTTGCCGCAAGGGTTCGGATCGTCAATGTTTTGGCAAGCCCGGGTAGACCTTCGATCAGCACATGGTTATTACAAAGCAATGCAATCAATAATCGATTGACAAGTTTATCTTGCCCGACAATAATTTTGGCAGTTTCTTCTGTAACTTGATGCAAAAAACGCGCTTCTTGTTGTATACGTTCGTTTAATCGTTGCTGTTTAGCACTCATGAAAATATCCGACAAAAATTAACAGCATCAGGCGTGTTACAGGTGGAGAGCATCTCGGACAATGAAAAAGCCAAAAGACCACATCCCAGGACTGCCACTAATAACACAAGGCACCCGCAACATCCACCGGGTCCGCCACCTACGATACCGCCAATAAGGTCGAAAATACCCCCTATTATGTTAATTACAAAGCTGATGATCTCAAAGCCAAAGGATAAAACAGACCCAAACAGAAGTAAGAAAACACAACACCCACAGGCAATGAATATGACCACAAGATCAATACCAAACATGATCTACCCTAAGACTATTCACAGCGGTCTAATACTGTGGATGCGAGTTGCCACTCATCTTCACTGCTTTGTCGAACATAGCAGTCACAGAACACAGCCGGTTCGCCATCACCCTGCCACATCACAAAGTTAATATTTGTCTGAATACAAAGATTATCTTCTTCTATTCGGTTAAGCGAAGTATTTGTTATACGAAGACCACGAAAATCGGCTTCCATGACTAGGCTCGCTTGAATTAAAGGATGTTCGTGTGAATCGGGAATATCACCACGTCTAGGAATTGTAATATCCCCATTCACTGCCAGCAAGAATAATGCAATGGGTAGTAACAATATCATAAACCACAACACAACAAGAATTCCACAGCCCACGCGACGAAATATACTACGCTTCTCTTTTTCTATAACAACATATTCAATGTCTTGATATTGATTTTCATCCACAGGATGCTGGTTGCTTTCCAAACTCACACCTTACCATTATTAAACGCCATTTGAATAACATCATCATCATTGTAACTAACATGAACAAAATAGGGTGGCGCATTTTCTGGCATGTGCAAAATTTTGTCTAGCACAATAGGCAAATCTTCCACAAGATCAAGCGTATGGGCTTGATCTACAGGCACCCATTCTAATGTGCCCTCATCTTCACTTGCAACTACGTTTCTATTTTCGCTACACGCGACAAACACAAATAATATGATGCCAGTGCTCTCGCCAGCATCAATATTATGGATTGCACACAATCGCAAATTGTGGACATCTAAGCCAGTTTCTTCCTTGATTTCGCGCTGGGCACCCTGCATTGGGTCTTCATCGCGTTCAATGTGCCCACCTACCCCATTGTATTTATTCGGGAAAACACGTCGATGCGGTGCGCGTTTCATTAACAAGATGTCATCACCATTGCGAACAAAACACAATGTTCGCGGAATTGTAAGCCAACGATTGTGTGTTGCATTCGCGCCTTGTTCACTCGCGCCCAAGTTACACTCCATTTGATATCATGAACAACAAACGTAACATGACTTTACCTGTAGCGCCATTGTCCCGCAAGAGGGTTCGTGCTACTCTATAAATCTACTTAATATATGATTTCATAATAGGAGGATGGTGGTGAATAAACACACACTTAGTGCGCCGCCGCCCGATTTACGAATTATCCCAATTGATAGTCTGCTACCGCACGAAGAACATGATCCACAACGTTCAGAAGCATTGGTGAACAAGCTACAATCTGCTGAATATATGATTAACCCACCAATCGTTGCACCGGTAGATAGCAGTCATTATGTGATATTGGATGGCGCAAATCGATGCTACACCATGAAACAAATTGGATTTCCACACATCATTGTTCAGGTAGTCACATATGATAGTGGCTATGTTGAACTAGACTCATGGAAGCATGTCGTAAGTGACTGGGAGCTTGGTGCCTTACTTGAAGCAATAAAACACATTGACGGTATCACGATTCATGATGGGCAAGACACTAACAGTATCGCCCATATTGTAATGCGCTCAGGACAAGTCATTTCGTTGTTGGCGCCGATAGAGAGCACACATGAGCGCAATACACTCCTACGCGAGTTTGTGAATATTTACAAGACCAACGCAAAGTTATATCGCACGGCATTGATGGAACCTGATGAAATATGGCTGTTATATCCATCTGCTATTGCGCTTGTGATCTTCCCTAAATATGCTCCAGCAGATATTATCGCCGCGGCTAAGTATAAAGCCTTCCTGCCACCTGGAATTAGTAGACACATTATTCACGGGCGTGCGTTAAAACTCAATTATCCTATGTCACTGCTACTCAATACAAGTCACACTCTGCTTGAAAAAAACCAGGCTTTAAGTACCTGGGTACAAAGTAAAATGACGGAACGCTCTGTTCGATATTATGCAGAAGCAACATATCAGTTTGACGAATAAAAAGGCTGTCCCATGTCACAAACAGTTGATGAGGCAATTAAGCACACAGCGTTCTATAGCGATGACAATAATTATGTGATTGTAAAATTACACGCAAAAGCAATCACTCTAGCCGCGGGCATTGTTGCAGAAATTGGCGATCCCTTTAGTGCTTTAATTATTGACAAAGACGAAGTCAGTATAATGATGATAGATCAAGCAGTCGAAGCATTTCAGCAACGCTTACCTGAACATGAAGTGAGTAATATTGCTTATCGCTTGATTACTTTCGAGGTTGCGTTAGCATTAGACTTAGTCGGATTTATGGCGAAGGTCAGTAAAGCATTGGCAGATGCCAACATCAGTATTATGACCTATGCGGCATATACACGCGACCATATTCTCGTACCAAGCGACCAACATCAGCGGGCATTGCACACACTAAAAACCTTACAAGAACAGATAAAGAGCTAAACATATCGATGGACATGCAGTTTTTTGACAACAACGGAGAAACACCCCAACCCAGAGATAAAGTGAATATTGAAGCACTCAATATCACGCCCTACCCAGATCGTTTTCGTGTATTTATTGAGGTTAAAGTCACGCCATTTAGGGAGCGCCCCAACTTACTGCTTGTTGCGCGAAATAGTGACGGTAACATTGCCGCTGAACTTAACATTATTGCGACGATGCATGCCAACATGGAATTTACCATGCATTTACGCGGTAATGCAGACCCGGCAGGCGATTATGAACTTACGGCAGAGCTATTTTATGAGACCCGCAAACCACCACAGGACAAAACGGTACAGGCATTCACCATACCGGAGGTTGAAGACGTACCGGATAACGAATGAATTATCTCTGGCTAACTCCTGAACAACTCAAACAAATAATCCATCATGCATCACATTCTAGCCCGCACGAATGTTGTGGGTTATTAGTTGGGAAAGAAAGTCGTGTGATTGAAGTTATCGAGGTAGAAAACATCGCAAAGGATAGCCAGCATTTTTTCTACATTTCACCATCAGACCTCGCGACTCATCTACCTCGTATTGCAGAGCAAGGGCGTGATTTACTTGGTATTTATCATTCGCATCCACATGGTAATCCGATACCATCTGCTCATGATATTCAGCTTTCTAATTATCCAAACACTGTGAGCCTAATCATTGGTATGGGAACAAGTTCACCAACATATGCGGCATGGGAAATCGTAAATGGTCGTGTGGATCGTGTACCAATTCACGTTTCTACAATTGCACCCGAACCTGCCGACTATTCTTATGATAATAGCCCTAGCAACGCACAAAATTTTACATTAATCCTTTGCACTGGTCTGGCGGTTGCTATCATGCTCATACTGGCAATTGCACTATTACCACCAGCACCACCGATTCCTTAGGAGTTTTCATGTTATTGTTTACGGTTCTCATCGTTGCATTGATTGGCATTTTAGCCGGAGGGGTTATTAACGCTTTAGCTGATGATCTCCCGTTACAGCGCAGAATTCGCCTACCACGTTATGTACCCAACGACAAAAAACGTGCAATTCATCAACGTTATGACGATGAGGATGCGTTTCAACAAGCCGAGGCATATGTACAAAAAGATGACGAACCACGCCCGATTATTGCATGGTTAGGGATCACCGCTTTTTTAACCAATAATCGTAAATCATCTGATGGCAAAGTCACGCTCGGTTGGCGTTATCCCTTAACTGAAATTTTTACGGCATTATTGATGGTCATCACCGTATTAGCTGTACAGGATGAAACGGATGTAAGTACAACACAAATTATCATCTGGCTAGCATATATGGCAATTTTTATGCTCATCAACGTGATCGACATTGAACACAAACTGATTCTGTTTATTGTGATTATTCCGGCATCCGCACTTGCAATTTTCGATGCCTACATTACACCCACAAACCATACACCACATTTGCGTGATGCACTTCTCGGCGGAGGTCTAGGGTTTATTGTGTTCTTTATCATGTATAACGGCGGGTACATTTTCACCTATGTTTTGGGGAAAGTACGGGGTCAGACAATAAATGAGGTCGCCTTCGGGTATGGTGATGTGATGATGGCAATGCTCAGCGGGTTTATTCTTGGGTGGCAAGCACTGATCTTTGCCATGTTTATCACAGTGTTTTTAGGCGCATTTGGTGCGTTAATCTATCTTATCGTCAGCAATTTTGGCGGGAATCGCTATGATGCCTTCACAGCAATTCCCTATGGACCCTATATTGTTGCCGGCACAATTCTGGTGTTATTATTTGGTACAGAAATTGGAAAAATATTGGGAAGTGGTGGCGTTTGAGCTTATGCTTCATCTCTTTCAATAATGCCACCGCCTATGCAATTATCTCCGTTATATACGACTGCTCCCTGCCCCGGTGCAATATCCCGCAACGGTTCATCAAAGACTACGGAAAGCCGATTATCCGGTAAAGGCTCAATCAATGCCGGTTGCGCTTTCGCCTTATAACGAATTTTCACCTCAGCACGAAATGGCTCAGTAGGAATCTTGTCACTTACCCAATTCACACGCTTTGCCGTCAAATTATCCTTGCCCAGATCGTCACGCGTCCCAACGATCAATGCATTTCGATACGGATTGGTGGCAATAACATATAGCGGCACATCATATGACACGCCAAGTCCCTTGCGTTGACCAATTGTATAATTCGCCAAGCCATTATGCTCCCCAATCACCTCGCCATTAGTCAACACCACAGGTCCCGGTTTCATCACATCCGGTGCATGTACGCTTAAAAAGCGACGATAATCTCCATCGCCCAGAAAACACAAATCTTGACTATCTTTTTTGCTAGCCGTCGGTAAGCCAAATTTTTCAGCGAGTTTGCGAACATCAGGCTTTGGGAATTCACCGATCGGGAATTTCGTATGCTTCAAATGTTCTTGCCCGAGTACACTCAGAACATAGCTCTGATCTTTATTGTGGTCGATACCAGCACGTAACTCAAATTCTCCGTCGTCGCTTTCTACAACCCGCGCATAATGCCCTGTTGCAAGATAATCTGCATCAAGGGCTAAAGCGTTGTTCAGCAACCACTTAAAACGAATATGCCGATTACATTCGATACATGGATTCGGCGTGAACGATTGCCTGTGTTGATCGATAAAATACTCCACAATCGTATTCCGAAACACGTCTTTTGTATCCAACACATAAAACGGAATGCCGATTTTGTCCGCAATTCGACGTGCATCATTCATTTGTTCTGGTGTGCAACATCGATTATGTGCGCCACCGGTGACGGTGTCTTCAGACCACAGGCGCATCATCATACCCACTACATCATATCCCTGCTCGACAAGTAGTGCCGCCGCAACAGAGCTATCCACTCCACCGCTCATCGCAACTACAACCCGAACATCGGCATTATTACTCACAGTAACGTCTCTCGATTTAACCTATACAATTTTTCTACGACCTCGCAGACAACATCTACCGCATAGTCAATATCGTCTGTGGTGGTTTTATGACCGACACTTAAGCGTAAACTACCAATCGCTTGTTCCGGCTTAAAACCCATCGATAGCAATACTCCAGACGGTTCAGGATTACCAGTCTTACATGCAGAACCACCACTAGCCGCAATTCCCTTCATATCAAGGTGCATTAACAACTGACTACTATCCAAACCTTCAAAAATAAAACTGGCATGTGAAGGCAACCGATTTTCAGGATGTCCGGTGCGCGTAACATCAGGCATTCGCGAACAAATCCCTTTAACCAGACGATCACGCATTTGAGTGTAATGGGCAATACGTGTATCAATATCGTCATATGCCAATTGTAATGCCTTAGCCATACCAACAATAAAAGGCGTATTATGTGTTCCCGCACGCCTACCAGATTCGTGACTACCACCTGTTTGGCTTGGGAGTAAATTCAGCCCATCGCGGATATACAACGCACCTACCCCTTTTGGTCCATAAAACTTGTGACCGGAGATACTCATCAAATCTACGCCAAGTGCGTGTACATCAAGCGATAATTGACCTGCCGCTTGTACCGCATCTGTATGCAACCAGACATCCCGCGCTTTTGCCTGTTCCGCTATTTGTGGTATCGGATTGATTGACCCAACTTCGTTATTCGCATAAATAATACTCGCGATGGTCGTTCCCGGCTTACACAGCTCGGCAAACTCTTCAACATCCACCATACCCAGATCATCGACAGGCAAAACGCTATGCGCAAAATCCATCACAACAGCAAGCTGTTCCATAGTACGGCTCACAGCGCTATGTTCAACTGGCGTTGTAATAATATGATTACCGTGACCAAGTTGACGACGCGTGAGTGCGGCACCACGTATCGCCAGATTATCGCCTTCTGAGCCGCCGCTAGTAAAGACAATTTCTGACGCTTTGCAATTCAATATACTTGCAACAAGCTCACGCGCATCCTCAACCGCTTGTTCCGCTTTACGCCCAAAACTATGAGACGACGATGGATTACCGTATATTTCACTAAAATAAGGCATCATAGCCTCAACA
>JGI12048J13642_10540336_pt1 | contig 11650 bp, 10 predicted proteins | sample ElkSlonscriptome_16_FD_13642 | JGI IMG/M metagenome (IMG submission 13642) | reverse complement strand
GAAGTTGCCGATGCCCTGTTCGGGATCCTTGAGCTTTTTCATGTGGGTGATGTAGCGGCTGCCCTTGGCCGTGAAGACGAAATTCTGCGGGACCGCCTCCTGCCAGGCGCGCAGCGCTTTTTCCGAGGGGAGGCGGTAGAAGGAGTTGTTGATCTCGGCGCTGTCGAACGAGCGCGCGTACTCGCTGAGGCGCTCTTCGCTCGGAAGGCCGTGCGGGTAGAAGGCCCCCGCCCAGTGATCCTAGGACCATCCCGAGGTGCCGATGTACACAGGCGCCTTCATGCTCTCGCTCCTCTGGCTCTCAACTGCTGAGCGTCCTGGTCTGTAGCTTGCTTGAACTGAAGTTGCCATGACACTCAAAGCGGACCTTGAAAAGTTGCCATCCGCGCAATTTTTCAAGGCCCTTGAAGCAACGGCCGTCGCGGAGGCCTCGATGACGATCCCCGGACAAGATCCCTCGCAAGGTGCAGGCCACGACCAGGATATCGCGCCGCCGGCGTCCGGCATTCTGGTGATCTACGGCGCGACCGGCGACCTGACGCGGCGCAAGCTGATCCCGGCCCTGTCCAACCTGACGCGCGATGGGTTCATTCCCGAGCACTTCGCCGTGATCGGGATCGGGCGCAAGGCGCTGACCGATGAGGCCTTGCGCGAGCATCTCGAGGGCGGGTTGCGCGAGCACCTGGGCGAGGCCTTCGAGGAGTCGTCGAGCCGTTGGTTGATGGCGCGCGTCTGCTACCTGGCCGGAGACTTCGACGATCCAGGCTTGTACGAACGGCTGTGCGAGCGCATCGGCGCGCTCCGCCGCGAGCAGGGTGCCGGCGAGAACGAGCTTCACTACCTGGCGATACCGCCGACGCTCTTCGAGGGCGTGGTCAAGCACCTTTGTGCGACACAGGTCATCAGCCGGGACCCGGCCGCTCGCCAGCGCGTTGTCTTCGAGAAGCCCTTCGGACAGGACCTCACCTCGGCCCGCGCGCTCGATGCCAGCCTGCAGGCGCACCTCGAGGAGTCGCAGATCTACCGCATCGACCACTATCTCGGTAAGGAGACCGTGCAGAACCTGCTCGTCTTCCGCTTCGGCAATGCGATTTTCGAGCCGATCTGGAACCGCCGCTATGTCGACCACGTGCAGATTACCGTCGCCGAGGACCAGGGCACGGGCCATCGGGGCGCCTACTACGACCAGACGGGCGCCCTGCGCGACATGGTTCCGAACCACCTGATGCAGCTCCTGTCCTTCATTGCGATGGAACCGCCGACCTCGTTCGAGGCCGAGGCGGTGCGCAACGCCAAGGGCGAAGTCTTGAAGGCCGTCACGCCGCTGCCCGAGGATGTCGGGTCCGAGCACGCCGTACGCGGGCAATACGGTACCGGGCAGGTGGGCGACCAGCGGGTCGCGGCCTACCGCGACGAGTGCGAGGTCGACGCCGGGTCGCACACCGAGACCTTCGCGGCCCTGCGCCTGATGCTCGACAACTGGCGATGGGCCGATGTGCCCTTCTACCTGCGCACCGGCAAGCGCATGCCGGTGCGCCAGAGCGAAATCCTGATCCAGTTTCGGCGGGTTCCGGCGCGCCTCTTCCGGGAGACGGGTGCCCAGCGGAACCTGTCGCCGAACCAACTGCTGCTGCGGATCCAGCCGCGCGAGGCCATCGCACTGCACTTCGAGGCCAAGCGGCCCGGGCCGGCCGTGCGGCTCGCCGATGCCGAGCTCGAGTTCTGTTATCGCGACTACTTCGGCCTAGCGCAGGTGACGGGCTACGAGACGCTGCTCTTCGACGCGCTGCGCGGCGATGCGACCCTCTTCCAGCGCGCCGACAGCATCGAGGAAGGCTGGCGGATCATCGAGCCGGTCCTCAAGGCCTGGGCGGCCAGCCCGGCGGAGTGTTTTCCGAATTATGCCGCTGGGACTTGGGGGCCGGATGCGTCCGACGAGCTGCTGGCCGCAGCGGGCCACGCTTGGCGCAACCTCGTCTGAGGGGCGCAATGCGGCGCTCGGTCGAATCTGCACGGCTCTCGCGTCAACGCAATCGCCCGGCAGGTCGCCCCTGAGGTCGACCCACCGCCAGGGGCGCGTTGCGGTTCCCCGTCTGAGGCGGCGGCTGCGGCTCGAGCCGCGCAGGGACCGGGGCAAGGCAACCACGCCGCGGGGGAAATCAACCAGCACTAGGGCGGCGGCGAGCAGATTGTCGATCTCGGCAGCGCCCGCCATGCGTCAGGGTTCTGGCCCTTCGGTCAGCAGCGGGCGGATGGCGTGCAGGATGTTGGCGAAGAGGGCCGAGTGCTGGGCCTCCTCGTGGGCAAGGAGCGCCTTCATGTGCTCGCGGCGCGTGGGCTTGGTGAAGCAGGCCGGGCAGCTGTCGGGGACGACCGGGAGCCCGGCGGATTCGGCGAAGGCTGCGGTCTGGCGCTCGCGGCAGTAGGCGAGTGGGCGGATGATGCGCACATCATCGGCGTCGTTACGATAGTGCGCCTTCATCGTGCGCAGCTGGCCGCCGTGGAAGAGCGACATCAACAGGCTCTCGGCCAGATCGTCCAGGTGCTGGGCGAGGGCCAGGACGCCGAAGCCCTCGCGGCGGCAGATCCGGTACATGATGCCGCGCTTCATCCGCGCGCAATAGGCGCAGAAGGAGTCGCCATCCATGTGGCCCTTGGCCTGCTCCATGATCGGCTGGCGCTCGTAGACCCAGGGCAGGCCGAGCGAGCGGTAGTAGTCCTGCAGCGGCTCGGGGTCGAAGCCCGGGATTTGCGGGTCGACGGTGATGACCCCCAGGTCGAAGCGCACCGGCGCGTAGGTTTGCAGGTGGCGGAGAATCGCCAGCAGCGACAGCGAGTCCTTGCCCCCGGAGACGCCGAGCAGGACCCGGTCGCCATCGCGGATCATGTCGAAATCGACGATTGCCCGGCCGACCTGGCGCAACAGGGATTTTGGTGGTTTGATCGGCGGTGTAGACATCCGCGTCAGTCTAACCGATCCTCGGTCGGCGCTCAGACCGGCGAGGTGCGTCGTCTGAATTGGTGGCGGTATCGAAATACTTGGGGCAGAGTCGATCCCGATCCCGATCCCGATCCCGATCCCGATCCCGATCCCGATAGCGATAGCGATAGCGATAGCAGTCGCCTGGCGCCGAACGACTGGCTGGGGCGGAGAGCGAGGCGGTTCGAACTCGAGCTGTGCGAGGATGGGAGGTGCGATGCAAACCCGAATGTCTCGCCTGTTCGCTGCGGTCGCCCTGTTGGCCAGCGGTTCGCTCCAGGCTGGCGAGCTGGTCGGGCATGCCTTCGTGCAGAGCGACGGCTCGCTGTTGATCAAGGAGCGGGTCGTGCATCTCTACGGGATTTACATCCCGGAGACCAATCGCCAGTGCCGGGAATGGCTGAGGCCGGTGCGTTGCGACGAGCGGGCGGTGCTCAAGCTGGATGCGGTCGTCAGGGGCTTTGTCAGCTGTGACCCGCAACGCGAGCGCGGCGACGGCAGCCTCGAGGCGATCTGCTATGTCGAGCGCACGAGCTTCGAGCCGGGGACGGATCTCGGCGCCTACCTGATCGAGAACGGCTGGGCCCTGGCGCGGCCCGGCGCGCCCTTCGAGTATCACGCCAAGGAGCGCATCGCCCGTTCTCGGGGACGCGGCGTCTGGGGCTTCACCATCGATTCGATCGAGCGGCCGGCCCGCGACTGAGGCGGGCGCCGAACGGCCGCTCGGCGCTTGGTGCCGCTTGGGGGCTCTGGTACTGTTGCGCGCTCGGTCAGTCATCGGAGTCGAACGGGGATGCGCCTGTTACTTCGCCTCTCGGCGTTCATCGATACCGTCAACCGCGGCATCGCCCGCGGTGCGATCTGGCTGATCCTGGTCTGCGTGGTCCTGAGCGCCCTGAATGCGACGCTGCGCTACCTGGTCGATTGGGGCTCGAACGCGATGATCGAGGCCCAGTGGTTCCTGTTCGGACTGGTCTTTCTGTTCTGCGCCCCTTGGACGCTGCAGGAGAACGGCCACGTGCGGGTCGATATCCTCTACGGCCAGCTGCCGCCGCGCTGGCGGGTCGGGATCGACATCTTCGGCGGGCTCCTGTTCCTGTTGCCGGTCTGTGCGCTGATGGTCTGGGACGGCTGGGCTTACTTCCTGATCTCCTTCGGGCAGAACGAGGCCTCGTACAATCCCGGCGGCCTCTGGTGGTGGCCGATGAAGCTCACCATCCCGGTGGGCTTTGCGCTGCTCGCGGCCCAGGGCATTTCGGAGATCATCAAGGGGGTTGCCGCGCTGACCGGTCACCGGCCGCTCCCGGCGGCGCGCGGGAGGCACTGAGTTGGAGGCCTGGCTCGCCGCAAACATGGCGCCGGTGATGTTCTCGGCGCTGGTGGTCCTGCTGCTGATCGGCTACCCGGTCGCCTTCTCGCTCGGCGCCGTGGGCCTGTTGTTCGGCTGGATCGGCATCGAGCTCGGGCTGCTGACCCCGGCCCTGCTGCAGGCACTGCCGGATCGCGTGTTCGGGATCATGCGCAACGAGATCCTGCTCGCGGTTCCCTTCTTCACCTTCATGGGGCTGATCCTCGAGCGCAGCGGGATGGCCGAGGAGCTGCTCGATACCGTCGGGCAGATCTTCGGTGGGGTGCGCGGCGGGCTCGCCTATGCCGTGATCTTCGTCGGGGCCCTGCTCGCGGCGACGACCGGTGTCGTGGCGGCTTCGGTGATCGCGATGGGGCTGATCTCGCTGCCGATCATGCTCAGGTACGGCTATCACCCACCGCTGGCGACCGGGGCGATTGCGGCCAGCGGCACCTTGGCGCAGATCATCCCGCCATCGCTGGTGCTGATCGTCATGGCCGATGTGCTCGGCCGTTCCGTCGGCGACATGTACAAGGGGGCGCTGCTGCCCGGTTTGCTGCTGACCGGGCTCTATGCCCTTTACGTCTTCATCAGCACCCTCGTGCGACCGGATTGGGCGCCGGCGCTGCCGCCCGAGGCCCGCACGCTGCGCGGCTGGGGCCTGGGGCGGCGGGTGCTGATCGCGCTCATCCCGCCGCTGGCGCTGATCTTCTTGGTGCTCGGGACCATCTTCGTCGGCTGGGCGACGCCGACAGAGGCCGGGGCGATGGGCGCGGTCGGAGCCATGCTGTTGGCGGCGGCCAAGCGCCGCCTGAGCAAAGACGTCCTGCAGCAGGCCATGGCGTCGACAGCGCGGATCACCAGCTTCGTGATCTTCATCCTGATCGGATCGAGCGTGTTCAGCCTCACCTTCCGAGGCGTGGACGGCGACCTCTGGGTCGAGCATCTGCTGACCAGCCTGCCCGGCGGGGCCGTGGGCTTCCTGATCTTCGTCAGCGTGATGGTCTTCCTGCTGGCCTTCTTTCTGGACTTCTTCGAAATCTCCTTCATCATCCTGCCGCTGCTGGCGCCGGTGGCGGAGAAGCTTGGCATCGACCTCGTCTGGTTCGGCGTGTTGCTCGGCGTCAATATGCAGACCAGCTTCATGCACCCGCCCTTCGGCTTTGCGCTCTTCTACCTCCGCTCGGTGGCCCCGCCGCAGATTCGCACGGTCGACCTGTATTGGGGGTCCGTGCCCTTCCTCGGAATTCAGCTCCTGATGGTGGCCTTGATCATCGCCTTCCCGCAGATCGTCAGCTGGGGGCTGGACGATCCGCTGGCTCAGACGACACCCGAGGAGGTCGTCGTCCCTTACGAGGGCGGATCGAGCCTGCTGGACAGCCAGGACTTCGAGGGTCTGTTCGATCTGCAGGACGAATAGTGCAGGTAGGCCCGCCACGCCGAAGCGGTGCGGCGGAAGCCGGATCCGCTGCGTGGCTTCGCCGCGCCGCCCTTAGGAAGGGTTCAAGAACAACTCGCTCAACTTGCCCGAGAGCCCCTCGCCCCAGCGGGGAGAGGGGTTGGGGTGAGGGGAGAAAGCTGCGGCAACCTGTTGAGGTTGTTGTTGCACCGCGCCTTAACTGATGGGTCGACCTGGAGGCCGACCCTCCCGGCGGATCAGCGCAGGTTCTTCTTGTAGGGCGGGATGACGGCGTTGCGGGCCTTGGAGAAGTTTGCGAACTCCATGGTGACGCTGGCCAGCTCCACGCCGGCGAAATTGGCGTTGGTGACGTCCGCTCGGCGCAGGATGGCGCCGCCGAGGACGGCCTCGCTGAGGTCGACGTCGGTGAGGTCGGCGTGGCGCATATTGACGTCCTGGGCGAGGACGTGGCGGAGGTTGGCGCCGCGTAGGTCCGCACCCTCGAAGTTGGCCAGGTTGATGACGGTAAAGCCGCCCGGGTGGGTGCTGGAGAGGTCGGCGTTGCGCAGCCTGGCCGTCGCCAGGTTGGCATCGTTGAGGTGGCTGTCGCGCAAGTCGGCATCGCTGAGATCGACCTCCCGCAGATTCGCCTTGATGAACAGGGCGCGTTGCGCGACGACCCGGCGCAGGTTGCTACCCTGGAAATCGGTGACGCGCAGATCGGCGTGACTGAGGTCGGCGCCCTCCAGGTTGGCTTTGTGCAGCTCGGCGTGGCGCAGATCGGCGCCCTTCAGAACGGCCCCGGCAAGGTTGGCGCCGTTGAGGAGCGCAGCGCGGCCGTGGCGTTCCGCCCCGAACCGCGCCTGGCTGAGATCGGCGCCGCTGAGGTCGGCCTGAATCAGCCGGGCGCCGGCCAGCAGCGTCCCGACCAGTCGGGCGCCGCGGAGATCGGCCTCGACCAGGTCGCTCAGCTCCAGATCGGCGCCGCTCAGGTCGGCGCCCTGCAGGTCGGCGCCATTCAAGCTCATTTCGCGCAGGTCGGCGCCGGCGAGGGTGGTCGCCTCGACCCGCCCGAGGGGTTCCCCGGTCGATTTGTGTCTGATCTCGATCATCTCGGCCTGCTCGATAAGGTTTGGCGGCGTGCCGCGGCCTAGCGTTCGATCGCTGTCTGTTCGGAGTCTGCCCCGTTCAGACCGCGCACACCGACAACGATCCCCGCATCGGCAAATCTAGCAGAAATGTGCCCGGCGGGCCTCGGCGCTGTTTGGCTTCGTCGCGCCAGGGCCCCCGCGGGGCGGCGCTTTCGCGCAATGATTATTCGCAATCGCTAAAATAACTAATTAATTTTGCAGGGATTGCGGCCGCTGGGCGGATCGCGCACCATCGCGTTCAACCCAATGATAAATAGGCTTATGCCGCATGGGGGACGCTGCTCATCCCCGTGCGATTCGACGTTCGAGGAGCACAGATGCCATCAACTGAAACCTTCTACGAAGTGATGCGGCAACAGGGCATCAGCCGCCGCAGCTTCCTCAAGTTTTGCAGCCTGAGCGCCACCGCACTGGGCCTGGCCCCGGCCTTCGCCACGAAGATCGCCACGGCCATGGAGACCAAGCCGCGGATTCCGGTGATCTGGCTGCACGGCCTGGAGTGCACCTGTTGCTCCGAGTCCTTCATCCGATCCGCCCACCCGCTGGTGTCCGATGTCATCCTGTCGATGATCTCGCTCGACTACCAGGACCTCATCATGGCCGCGGCCGGGCACCAGGCCGAGGCCATCCTCGAGGAGACGCGCCATAAGCACGCCGGCAACTACATTCTGGCCGTCGAGGGCAACGCGCCGCTCAACCAGGATGGCATGAGCTGCTTCGTGGGCGGCCGGCCCTTCGTCGATCAGCTGCAGGAGATGGCGAGCGATGCCAAGGCCGTCGTCGCTTGGGGCTCCTGCGCGTCCTGGGGCTGCGTGCAGGCGGCGCGTCCGAATCCGAGCCGCGCCACGCCTGTGCATGAGGTGGTTCGCGACAAGCCGGTGATCAAGGTGCCGGGCTGTCCGCCGATCCCCGAGGTCATGACCGGCGTGCTGACCTACATGCTGACCTTCGAACAGCTGCCGCCGCTCGACCGCCAGGGGCGGCCAAAGATGTTCTACGGGCAACGGATCCACGATAAATGCTATCGCCGGCCCCACTTCGACGCCGGTCAGTTCGTCGAGGCCTGGGACGACGAGGGCGCGCGCCGCGGCTACTGCCTCTACAAGATGGGCTGCAAGGGTCCGACGACCTATAACGCCTGCTCGACGGTGCGCTGGAACGAGGGCGTCTCCTTCCCGATCCAATCCGGCCACGGCTGTATCGGTTGCTCCGAGGATGGGTTCTGGGACAAGGGCAGCTTCTACCAGCACGTTACCGATACGCACCTGTTCGGCGTCGAGGCCAATGCCGACAAGACCGGCATTGCGGTCGCCACCGGTGTCGGGGCGGCGATCGTGGGTCATGCCGCCGTCAGCGGCGTCAAGCGTGTTCAGCAGAAGAAGCAGCAGAAGCAGCAAGAGCAAGGGGATGAGACGGTATGAGTGTCGCGACGCCGAACGGCTTTCAACTCGACAACACGGGCAAGCGCGTCGTCGTCGACCCGGTGACGCGCATCGAGGGTCATCTGCGTTGCGAGGTCAATCTCGACGAGAACAACGTCGTCCGCAATGCCGTCAGCTCCGGCACCATGTGGCGCGGCTTAGAGGTCATCCTGCGTGGCCGCGACCCACGTGATGCCTGGGCCTTCACGCAGCGCATCTGCGGTGTTTGCACCGGGACCCACGCGCTGACCTCGGTGCGGGCCGTCGAGAATGCGCTCGGTATCCCAATTCCGGAGAACGCCAACACGATCCGCAACATCATGCAGCTGACGCTCCAGGCGCAGGACCACCTGGTGCACTTCTATCACCTGCACGCCCTCGATTGGGTGGATGTCGTCTCGGCGCTCAAGGCCGATCCCAAGGCGAGCAGCGAGCTCGCGCAAAGCATCAGCGACTGGCCCAAGTCCTCGCCGGGCTACTTTCGCGGTATCCAGGAACGGCTGAAGCGCTTCGTCGCCCTGGGTCAGCTCGGTCCCTTCACCAACGGCTACTGGGGCAGTCCGGCCTACCGCTTGCCGCCCGAGGCCAACCTGATGGCCGTGGCCCACTACCTGGACGCGCTCGATTTCCAGAAGGAGATCGTCAAGATCCACACCATCTACGGCGGCAAGAATCCCCACCCGAACTGGCTGGTCGGCGGCGTGCCCTGCTCGATCAATGTCTCGGACACCGGGGCCGTCGGGGCCGTGAACATGGAACGGCTCAACATGATGAGCAAGATCATCGATGAGACGATCGAGTTCATCGACAAGGTCTACATCCCGGATCTCCTTGCGATCGCCTCTTTCTACAAGGACTGGACCTACGGCGGGGGCTTAAGCGGGCAGGCGGTGCTGTCCTACGGCGATATCCCCGAACATGCCAATGACGATTCCGCCGCCAACATGCTCCTGCCGCGCGGGGCCATCATCAACGGCAACCTGAGCGAGGTTCACGACGTCGACCTGACCGACCCGGAGCAGGTCCAAGAGTTCGTGACGCACTCCTGGTTCAACTACGATGACGAGAGCCGCGGGCTACACCCCTGGGAGGGGGTGACCGAGCCCAATTTCACCCTCGGCCCGAATACCGAGGGGCGCGAGCGCAAGATCCTCGCCCTCGACGAGCAGGCGAAGTACTCCTGGGTCAAGGCGCCCAGGTGGCGCGGCCACGCGATGGAGGTCGGGCCGCTGGCGCGCTGGGTCATCGGCTACGCCAAGGGCGTCCCGGAGTTCAAGGAACCGGTCGAGAAGGTGCTGACCGACCTCGACCTGCCGGTCGAGGCCCTGTTTTCGGCGCTGGGACGGACGGCCGCCCGCGGGCTCGAGGCCTCTTGGGCGGCGCACAAGATGCGCTACTTCCACGACAAGCTCATCGCCAATATCAAGGCCGGTGACACCGCGACGGCCAACACCGAGAAGTGGGAGATCAAGAGCTGGCCGGAGGAGGTGCGCGGTGTCGGCACGACCGAGGCGCCGCGCGGGGCGCTGGGCCATTGGGTCGTGATCAAGGACGGCAAGATCGACAACTACCAGGCCGTGGTGCCGACGACGTGGAACGCCTCACCGCGCGATCAGGCCGGCAATATCGGCGCCTATGAGGCGGCACTGCTCGGCACGCCGCTGGCGAAGGCCGATGAGCCGCTCGAGATCCTGCGGGTGCTGCACAGCTTCGACCCCTGTCTCGCCTGCGCGGCCCACATCATCGATCCTGAAGGCGAGGAGCTGACCCGTGTCGAGGTGCGCTGAGCAATGAACACGAGCCTTCCCCAAGTCAAGCAGACCGCCGTCTACGTCTACCAGGCCCCGCTGCGGGTCTGGCACTGGGTCAACGCGCTGGCGATGACGGTACTCGCAATCAGCGGCTACCTGATCGCTAACCCTCTGCCGTCGATGCCCGGTGAGGCGAGCGATCACTTCGTCATGGGCTATATCCGCTTCGCCCACTTCGCGGCGGCCTATGTCTTCGCCATCGGTTTCATTTTTCGCCTCTACTGGGCCATCGTCGGGAACCCCTACTCGCGGCAGCTCTTCAGCCTGCCCTTCTGGCGCGCGAGCTTCTGGGGGGAGCTCTGGCACGAGCTGCGCTGGTATGCCTTCATCGAGCAGGAGCCGAAGAAATACATCGGCCACAACCCTTTGGCGCACGTGTTCATGGTCGTCATCATCACCGTCGGCGGTCTGGTCATGATCGCGACCGGCTTCGCGCTCTACTCGGAGCAGACCGGGCTCGGCAGCTGGCAGGATGTCATGTTCGGCTGGCTCATCCCCCTCGCCGGCCAGAGCCAGGACGTGCGCATGTGGCACCACTGGGGCATGTGGGTGATCGTCGTCTTCGTCATGCTACACGTCTATGCGGCACTGCGTGAGGACATCATGTCGCGCCAGAGCCTCATCAGCACCATGCTGAGCGGCTGGCGGATGTTCAAGGACGATCGGCCGTGACTGAGGCGGCAACGAAGGGGGAGGTCGGCAAGGCCCCGGCGGTGCTCGTCCTCGGCATCGGCAACCTCCTCTGGGCCGACGAGGGCTTTGGGGTGCGTGCCGTGGAGACGCTGCAACGCGGTTGGCGCTTGCCCGACAACGTCCGCCTCCTCGACGGCGGCACCCAAGGGCTGAATTTGATCGATGCGGTGCGGGCGGCCGATATCCTCGTCGTCTTCGATGCCGTCGACTACGGCCTGGCACCCGGGACCTTGAAACGGATCGAAGGAGAGGAAGTCCCGAGCTTCCTCGGCGCCAAGAAGATGAGTCTGCATCAGACCGGCTTTCAGGAGGTCCTGGCGCTGGCGCAGCTGCTCGGCGGCGCGCCGAGGCATCTCTTGCTGATCGGTGTGCAGCCGGTCGAGCTCGAGGACTTCGGCGGCAGCCTGCGTCCGGCCGTCAAGGCGCAGATCGCCCCGGCGATCGAGATGGCGCTCGAATACCTTGCCGACTTCGGCGTTTGCGCGGCGCCGATCGGGCGACCGCTCCCGGCGGCGGCCGAATCACATCCGGCCTTGGCGATGAAAGCCTACGAGTCGGCCAGGCCGAGCGCCGAGCTGGCCTGCCGCCACGGCGATGCGCGAGTACTGTCCATGTCTCGAACCGCTAGCGGTTGCGCTACTGGGAAGGGGACGAACCCCGAGCGCGGAGGCCGTCCAGCGGCCGAGGCGAGCTGCAGATGAGCCGGTCCAGGGCGGCTGCGGCGAAGGTCGACGCGCACGCGCGTCGTCGCGACCCGAGCCAGGCCAACTTGCCTTCGTCTGCGGCGCGGCCCGGCCGGGACGGGGATTCGGCGGATTCGGCGCGCGCGGCCGGTCCGCCGCGCGCG
>JGI12048J13642_10448522_pt1 | contig 11652 bp, 11 predicted proteins | sample ElkSlonscriptome_16_FD_13642 | JGI IMG/M metagenome (IMG submission 13642) | reverse complement strand
GTTGATTATGTGCAAGGCTTTGTTCTGGCAAAGCCTATTCTGCTTGCTGACCTGTGATGCCGTCAATCAGGCATCACCAGTGGTAAATCACTCTTAGTCCTGCCAATCGGCCTGGGTTTACCTTGCCTCACGGTAACAGGCCCCCTTTTATTCGTTTCATAGGATCGCCTTAGAGTTCTCTCGTTACTGAGCGACACAGTTTGAAACAAAAAAGCTTTTTCCCTGATTTGCGCTCTGCAGACGCTCAACTATAACTACTTGCACAAACTATCCATCAATCATGGTGTCCATGGTCGACTAACCGGCAGAGCTGCTTAAAGGAGGAGTTCAGATTGGAAGCTAAAAGTAAAGAACAGACCGGTGAAATTGATTCACCGGAAGCAAAACAGAAATTCAGGAGTCAGTTGAAGGATGATATCGCAGCATTTTTGCAGCGAGGCGGTAAAGTCCAGCTGATTGGTGAGGATGTGCGCGCAGACTTACCCAAGAAACCTAACTCAGATTATGGTAGTGGTCCTATCTAGTTTTCATCCTGAAACGGCTTCCATGCCGTTTCGCGGAATCGCAAAGTAAAATGCCGATTTTTACGTTGCTCGCAAAATCAATCGCTTAGGCGATCGATTTTGGCAGTACTTCCTTGTACTGCGTTAGTGCCATCATGCGGCGGTTATGCACCCACGCAGTGGGTTAATCAGCCGATACGCAGCGTTCGCCCGCCCATGCTCTGAGTGCGCTGATATTCTCAGCCATAACCACCGCCAAGGGCTGAGTGCGGGAAATTTCTGCCAGCACGTGATCCATCGCCAGCGTAGTTTCCTGGGCGGAAGCAGAGTAGAGCGCAGAGACAATGGCTTGTTCAATCTCAGCTCCCGTAAAATCCTCACTGGCGGCAGCCAAAGCCGCAGTGTCGAACTCTTCCACCGGCATATTCCTTTTTTTCAAATGTATTTCAAAAATCAGGCTGCGAACGGCTTTGGATGGCAAATCAACGAAAAAAATTTCATCCATGCGGCCTTTGCGAATCAGTTCGGGCGGCAAGCTGTGGATATTGTTAGCGGTAGCGACGATGAAAACAGGGTGTTGGTTTTCCGCCATCCAAGTGAGCAGGGTACCCAATACCCGCTTTGAAACTCCCTGGTCATTGCCTCCCTGGCCTAAGCCTTTTTCTATTTCATCTATCCATAGAACGCAGGGAGCCATTAATTCTGCCAGTTGCAGAGATTCCCTCATATTGCGTTCAGTCTCACCGAAGAACTTGTTGTAAACCGCCCCCATATCCATGCTCAGCAGGGGAATATTCCACATGCCGGCCACGGCTTTGGCGGCTAAGCTTTTGCCTGCGCCTTGCACCCCTGTCAGTAAAATGCCTTTGGGAGGGTCCAGTTGGTTGTTTTGTTTCCCTTCGATAAACACCTTTTGCCGGTGTTTCAGCCAGTCTTTTAAACCTTCTAGTCCACCCACGTCAGAGAACTTAGCTGTGTTGTATTCAAAGCTGAGCACTCCCTCCATGTTCATCAACTTAAACTTAGCTTTATTGACCTCGGGTACATCGCTGGCGGTGATCGCTCCATCGTCAAAGATGGCACCCCGTGCCAGCCTTCTGGCTTCTTCAAAGCTGACACCGGCCAAATTGCGGATGATCTGCTGCAAGGTCTTATTGTCGGTTTTTACTTTGCGACCATAATTTTGCTGGGACCAGCGCGCCGCTTCTTCCCGAATGATATTAATGAGCTGATCCGGCTCCGGCAGACGCATTTTGAATTGGGCACTATAAGTTCTTAGCTCCGGAGGAATCTCCAGACTGTGGCTCAGTAGGATCACGGTATGGCCATTGCCTCGGTGAGCACAGGCAATATCTTTCAAAAGGCGCACATTGATGGGCTCGTCGTCCAAGTAAGGATGGAAATCACACAGCACGAAAATACTGGACGCTTTGCTGGCTTTTATATGCTCAAGCACTTTGGCGGGTTCAGTGAGTGAGGCTGCATTTTTGGGACTGAAATCAAGCCCTTGTCTGACCAAACCATCGGTCACGGTCCAGCTAAAATAACCTAAGCCACGGGATACTGCCAGCCGGGTAATGGTGTCGAGTACTCTTTGTTCTTCGTTACTTTGGATAACAATCAGTGGAATACGTGAATCGATCATCAGACCTAAATCATGGACATCAGGCATGGCGGCTTCCGGCTTCTTTTATTTCATAGTCATGGGTAATGGTGACTCCGCCTCGTTCCAGCATGATCGATGCGGAGCAATATTTCTCTGCAGACAGTTGAATCGCTCGTTTTACCAGTTTGTCTTTCAGTTGGTGGCCAGTCACCACAAAATGCACATGAATGTGGGTGAAGACACTGGGTATGGAGTCTGCTCGCTGGGCGTTGAACTCGGCACGGCAGTCAGTCACATCGGCGCGGGATTTTTGCAGGATGTTCATGACATCAAAAGAGGTGCAGGCACCTAATCCCAATAACATCATTTCCATCGGACGGGGACCCTGGTTTTGTCCGCCGTGGTCGGGTGGGCCGTCCATCACAACTTCATGTCCTGAACCCGTCGCACCGGTGAATTTAGCTCCACCGCTCCAGTTGATTGTTGCTTGCATGTGGTCTTCTCTGGCTTGTTACTGGGATCAATAAATCAATGATTATTGGCGAGCAAGAGTAGCATAAGCTCTGGTTCGCTGGAAATCCTCCGTGTTAGTTGACAATTTCATCTATACTTTGTTCTATGCGAGGTTTTAAATAAGGTTTTATGCGAGGTTTTATGTAAGGTTTTATGCGAGTAGCAACAATACAGATGCATTCGCAAATTTGCGCCAGCTAGCAGTTTAAAACAACGGTTTTCAGGGTCGATAAATTGTGTCTCTTTTCTCTGTGTAGTGGGATATTCAACGCTACTGTCATTAGGAAATAAACATGGTTGCCACATTTAATTCAGTCGAACACAGAACTAAGCATCTGGACTATTTTTTATCCCAGTGTCATCGTCGTCGTTATCCTGGTAAAAGCACGATTATATTTGCCGGGGACAAAAGTGATTCCCTGTTCTACCTGGTCAAAGGATCGGTAACCGTCATTATTGAAGACGAAGAAGGCCGGGAAATGATCATGGCCTATCTGAATGCAGGTGATTTTTTCGGCGAAATGGGTTTGTTTGATGAAGATGAAGTGGGTTCCAGGAGCGCTTGGGTAAAAGCCAAGACAGAATGTGAAGTGGCGGAAATCAGCTACACTAAGTTCCGGGAAATCGCGGCGGAAAATCCCCGCATCATGTATTTTATCGGAGAGCAGATGGCTTCCCGTCTGCGTCAGACCACCCGCAAGGTAGGAGATTTAGCTTTTCTTGATGTCACGGGGCGGGTGGCCAGAACCCTGTTGGACCTGTGCAAAGAACCTGATGCGATGACCCACCCGGATGGCATGCAAATCAAGATTACCCGCCAGGAAATCGGACGAATCGTGGGTTGTTCGCGGGAAATGGTGGGACGGGTTTTAAAAGCCCTGGAAGACCAGGGCCTGGTTCAGGTCAAAGGGAAAACCATGGTGGTGCTCGGGACCCGCTAAAGGACAACAGTGCCTGGCTGCTACTTTTCAAAAGCAGCGTCTTTACCTAAAAGAACAGCGCCTGCAGTTTTTCTCCTGGATTATCCGCTCGCATAAATGACTCACCCACCAGGAATGTATGGACCTGATGATCCCGCATCATGTTCACATCCTCCCTGCTGTGAATTCCACTTTCGGTAATCACCACGCGATCTTCCGGTATCTCCTCCAGCAACTCTAAAGTGGTGGCTAAAGACACCTCAAAATTATGCAAATTGCGATTGTTAATACCGATTAAAGGCGTCGGTAAAGTGAGTGCCTGCTCCAATTCGGAACGGTTGTGAACCTCTACCAATACATCCAGACCGATAGCCTGAGCCGTTTCAAAAAAGTGTTTTAGTTCTGCGGAAGACAAGGCGGCAGCAATCAACAGAATGCAGTCAGCACCTAAGACCCGACTTTCGACTAACTGGTATTCATCCACCATAAAGTCTTTGCGGATGACCGGCAGCTTACAAGCCTGGCGGACTTCTGTTAAATCCTCATCTTTGCCCTGAAAAAATTCGGTATCTGTTAGCACCGAAAGACAGGCGGCTCCAGCTTGTTGGTAACTCTGAGCAATTTGAGCGGGGCGAAAGTCTGGCCTGATCACTCCTTTACTGGGTGAAGCTTTCTTGATTTCAGCGATCACGGCGGGCTGATTGATCGCTAGCTTCGCTATCAGAGCGTTGACAAAACCTCTCGGCTTTTCAGCCGTTTCGAGTTTTTTTTGCAATTGCGACAGCGGACAGTGTTGTTTGCGATTGGCCACTTCTTGCTGCTTGTGTTGCAGTATGCGCCGCAAAATAGTCGGTGTATTGCCCATACTAAAAAGTCCTGGATTGCTGGGCCCCTGGGGCCCTGGAGGCTTGGTTAAATCAGGCTGGTTTAAAAAGTATTGTGAAGCTCGCTAATTCTTTAAGCTTCGCTAAGGCTAGTCCAGAACCGATGGCATCCTGTGCCCGCTGCACACCTTCCTGCCAGCTACTGGCAATATCAGCGGCATAAATGGCAGCGCCTGCATTGAGGGCAATCATGTCCCTTGCCTTTTGGCTGCGTTCGTCATTGGCTTTACCTAAAGCGGCCTCGATTAAGGCAAGGCTTTCAGTAGCACTCTCAACACTTAAGCCGATCAATGACGTTGACTGAATGCCCGCTTGTTCAGGGGTAATCTGATATTCACTGAGTTGGCCATTATTGAGTTCTGCCACATGGGTGGCGCTGGCTACACTGATTTCGTCGAGACCATCATCGGCATGTAACACTAAGACGTGGGTGCTACCCAGACGCTGTAAAACTTCCGCCATGGGATAACACAGGGCTCTATTGAATACACCGATGACTTGTTTTTTTACAGCGGCCGGATTAGTCATGGGTCCCAGCATATTAAAAATAGTTCTGACCGCCATTTCCTTGCGCGGACCGATGGCATGTTTCATGGCACTGTGGTGAGCGGGGGCGAACATGAAGCCAACGCCAATGTCGGCGATGGCCCGGGCGACTTCTTCAGGTTTTAGTTGCAGATAAACCCCCGCAGCTTCTAATAAGTCTGCACTGCCGGTACTGCTACTAACGCTGCGATTGCCGTGCTTTGCCACTTTGCCACCGGCTGCGGCCACCACAAAAGCGCTGGCGGTACTCACGTTAAATAGATTAGAACCATCGCCGCCAGTACCACAGGTATCTACCAGATGAGGGTCATCCACCTCTACCGTAGCCGCCAGACTGCGCATGACGGTAGCGGCACCGGTGATTTCATCAATGGATTCACCTTTCATCCGTAAGCCCACCAGAAAGCCCCCGATCTGGGCCGGGGTGGCCTCGCCGGTCATGATCTGTTGCATAACCTGGGTCATGTCGTCGGTTGATAAATCTTGCCGGTTAATGACTTTATCGATTGCCGCTTTTATTTCCATGGTGTTGTCCTGTTGCACACTGAGTTAAAAAATTCCTGAGTAAGTCATGTCCATGTTGAGTCAATATGGACTCGGGATGGAATTGTACCCCTTCCACATGAAGTTCTTTATGCCGAACCCCCATGATTTCTTCGATACCGCCATCCGCGTGCTGGGTCCAGGCCGTGATCTCTAAACAATCGGGAAGGTCCTCGGTACTGATCACCAGAGAGTGGTAACGAGTGGCCTCGAAAGGGTTCGTTAAATCTTTGAAAACCCCCTGATTGTGATGATAAACCAATGAGGTTTTGCCGTGCATCACCTGCCCCGCACGGATGACCGAACCACCATAAGCCTGGCCAATACTCTGGTGCCCCAGACAAATACCCAATATGGGTAAGGTGCCTGCAAAGTGTTTGATAGCCTCCACTGAAATGCCGGCTTCATTGGGTGTGCAGGGCCCGGGCGATATCACTAGTTGAGTCGGCGCTAGTGCTTCAATGTCGCTTATTGTGAGTTCGTCGTTGCGGTAAACTTTGACCTCAGCACCTAACTCACCGAGATATTGAACGATATTGTAGGTAAAGGAATCGTAATTATCGATCATTAATAACATGGTTAAGATCCTGCTGCTGAGCCTGCGTTAAAAATGTATAAATGACCTGGCTGTTTAGAGTTGCGAATAGAGAATTAAAAATCGAAAGTTGCAAGTTGATATACATCGGTCACAAACCCCGCTGCGCCATAGCAACGGCACGGAATACGGCACGGCCCTTATTCATGGTCTCATCCCATTCATTAGTAGGAATGGAATCGGCAACCACACCAGCACCGGCCTGGATAAAGAGAGTGCCATCTTTAATCACCGCCGTGCGGATGGCGATGGCAGTGTCGAGGTTGCCGTTCCAGGAAAGGTAACCTACCGCTCCGCCATAGATGCCTCGTTTCACCGGTTCTAGTTCATCTATTATCTCCATCGCTCTGATCTTCGGCGCTCCGCTGAGGGTGCCTGCTGGCAAGGTGGCTTTCAATACATCCATGTTAGTTAAACCTGGGTTCAACTGCCCCGTCACATTGGAGACAATATGCATAACATGGGAATAACGCTCGATAATCATCTTGTCGGTGAGTTTGACGCTGCCAGTCTGGCTGACTCTACCCACGTCATTGCGTCCGAGGTCAATTAACATTAAGTGTTCTGCCAGTTCTTTCGGATCAGCCAGCAGGTCTTGTTCAAGGGCTTGATCTTCAGCCTCGTTACGGCCGCGTTTCCGCGTTCCTGCAATGGGGCGTACTGTGACTTCGTTGTCTTCAACCCGGGTCAGAATTTCCGGTGAGGAACCCACCACATAGAAATCGTTTAAATGTAGATAGTACATATAGGGGGAAGGGTTCAAGCAACGCAGAGATCGGTACAAATTGATCGGCGGTGCCGTAAATGGCGTTGACATGCGCTGGGACAGCACGGTCTGCATAGCGTCACCGGCCAGTATGTATTCCTTGATACGGGCCACGGCCTGCTCAAAGTCGGGTTGTTTGAAGCAGGATTCAAAGTCTGCCTCGACCGCTTGTGGTTGTTGCGCCTGGGCAAGATTGTTTGCTGGCACGGGTTGCCTTAGCAGGCTTTGCAAGTGGTCCAGGTGTTTAGCTGCTGTGACCAGGGTGTCTCCCGCAGCGGGGTTGATATGATGAATAAGCAGCAGGCGACCACTGAGATTGTCGAACACCACCAAATCCTCCGATACCATAAGCAGAATGTCGGGGGTGCCCAGTGGATCGGGTGGGCAAGTGGACGCCAGTTTAGCTTCAATATAACGGACCGTGTCATAGCCAAAATAGCCGACCAGGCCGCCGTTGAAACGGGGCAGTCCCTTAATATCCGGGACTTTGAAGCGTTGCTGAAACGACTCGATAAATTGAAGAGGGTCTTTGCTCAAAGTGGATTCAGTGATTTCGCCATCGAGGCTGATGGTGATCTGTTGGCCATTGACTGTAAGAACCTGACGACAGTGTAAACCGATAATCGAATAGCGACCCCATTTTTCGCCCCCCTGCACGGATTCGAGCAGATAAGTGTAGGGCTGGTTAGCCAGTTTGAGATAGGTCGATAAGGGTGTTTCCAGGTCGGCAAGGACTTCCCTCACCACCGGGATTCGATTGAAGCCTTGCTGACACAGACTTTGTAGTTGTTCCGGAGTCATGCTTGCGTTCCTTTGTTCCGGGTTAACCCGGTGTATTGAGTCGGGCTCTTGTACATTGCCGATGAATTAAGCGCAGAGGTTTGTCGAATGGCAGTGCCATTTTTCTGCACAGCCAACACAACGGGCATTAATGCAGCAGTACATGTTGTGAAGCGATATTGCGCGTATTGGTAAAAGCGTTGGAGAGAAATGCAAGGCGGCTAGCGCCAACGAGAGAGGTAACCGCAGAGTGGCAAGAATGTTGGTTTGATAAACCGGGAGTTGTCAGAAGGCGTGATCAACTTTTTCATTTCAGCATTTAATTGTGAATGAACAATATTTTCGTTGCTATTGATTGTTAGGATACTACATAAGCTCAGTCAATGAATCAACCAGCACATCCGGTTTCTCAGCGGCGATAGGGCCGCCATGATTATAACCATAGCTCACACAAACCCCGGTGATGTCAGCGTTCTTTGCCGCCAGCAAATCATTGCGGGAGTCACCAACCATAATGGTTTCGGCTACCGCTACTCTTAATGTCTCGCAAGCCTTCAACAGTGGCAAGGGGTCGGGTTTGCGTGCAGCAAAGGTATCACCGGAGTAAATCACCTTGAAATACTGAGCAATGCTCAGTTGCTGGCAAATCGGTAACGTGAACTGTTCAGGCTTGTTGGTGACCAAGCCCATCTGTATTCCCGGCTGCTTTGCCCAGTGTTCGAGCAATTCCACTGCCCCCGGATAGAGTCGGGTATTGGCGACGTTATTTTGCTGATAAAAATCGAGGAAATGCCGGTAGGCTTTAGCGACAAATTCATCCGTTAGTTCTGGCTTGCCTGATGGATGTCGATTGTGCTTATCCCAACAGTCGACGCCATAAGTCAGCGCTCTCTTGATGAGTACTGGCGCGCCATTGCCTACCCAGCTACGGACCTTGGCTTCTCCCGCAACGGGCAACCCCATCGTGTGCAGACAATGATCCACAGCGGCGGCCAAATCGGGTGCTGAATCGATTAATGTGCCATCAAGATCAAACAAGGCGAGTTGAAACGCCTTCCTGCGAATGTGCTCAATTGATAGTTTATCAGGCATGAGTTATACCGCATGGGCTAGTGTAATTTGTTCCCTCATCTGACTTATAGTGGTGGCATAGTCGTCGCTGCCAAAAATGGCTGAACCAGCAACAAAGGTATCCGCCCCGGCTGCGGCAATAGCGCGGACATTGGCTGGGGTGACGCCACCATCCACTTCCAATCGTATCCTTCTTCCACTGGCGTCGATACGCTCTTTGGCGACTTTGAGTTTATTCAGTGTGGAGGGGATAAATTGCTGTCCACCAAAACCAGGGTTAACGCTCATTAACAACACCATATCCAATTTGTCGATGACATACTCCATGTAGTGCAGGGGAGTCGCTGGATTGAATACCAAACCGGCCTGGCAGCCGCCTGACTTTATCAGTTGCAGGGAGCGGTCGATGTGCTCGGAAGCTTCGGGATGAAAGGTAATAATGGATGCTCCGGCCTCAATAAACGAGGCGATCATGCCATCAACGGGTTTGACCATTAAGTGTACATCGATGGGGGCAGTGATGCCGAAATCCCGTAACGCTTTGCAGACCATGGGGCCAATGGTCAGATTAGGAACATAATGATTGTCCATGACATCAAAGTGCACCATGTCCGCACCGGCTGCCAATACGTCGGTGACCTCTTCTCCCAACCTGGCAAAATCGGCCGAGAGGATGGAGGGGGCAATATGGGGGGCAGGCTGCATAAGGTTTTTCTCCGCTAAGATCAGGGCGCCCATTGTAGCGTGCTAAACTGGCTTGTGAACTGAAATTAAATCTAATCAAGGAATCTTTGGTGATGGTGGCCAGACGCCGGGAACACAGAAGCAGCTTTAACCGAGGCTGGGCAAACAAAAGCCAAATCAAGTGCATCGATGGTGCAAACTGGCTGGTTAGAATCCGATTACCTAGGCATGGGCTTGTTTCACATGGGTCCGGTTCACATGGGCAGGATTCGACTAAGCTTGGTTCACTTGGGTATGGATCGCACAGGGATAGTTTACTTGGGCATGGCTCGCATGGCGATAGCTCCTTGCGTGGCCTGAGCCAAGGTATGCCCCGCATGGCTTTAAGCCGACTTTTAGTTGTTGGTGGTTTGCTGTTTGGTTCTCTGCTGTTAATGCCTCTGCATCCTGCGGTTGCTGAGGATTCCCCGGACAAGAAAGCGATCACGGAAACGGCTGCAAACTCTCTACCCCGCACCCCTGTAGCAGACCGAGATGCGCCACGTATCCTGCGTGATCCGGCAGCGTTGGGACTACGCGCACTGGCAGACACGTTGCCCGAGGCCGAAGTGCTGTGGCTGGAAGGCAAGGAGTTTGACCCTCAGGCCGCAATGGCGCTCTACTTGCCAGCGAATGCGCCGAGCGGAAGTCGTCGGGTGCAAGGGGGAGTGCTGTTGTTGCATGATCGCGGACAGCATCCGGATTGGCCTCACATTACTGGCCATCTTCGTAAGGCGATGCCTGCTACTGGTTGGCATACTCTATCCTTGGCATTGTTTTATCCTGAGCACACCCCAGTTCCTGAACGCACTTTATTGGCCCGTTCAGCTACGGGATTTCCTTACGCAGATGCCATACCCAGAGAGGGTAGGTCGGTAACCTCCGCTGTAGATGCCTCAATTGCTGGTGAGACTGATCCTGAATCCTCTGCCGACACGGCTGATGACTCTGCGGCTGACGCTCAATCCGAGCCAGAAGCCGAGGTGGAAGGAATTGGGCCGCGAGACTATGAACTCTCTAGTGAAGTGGATATTGATGCCAGTAATGAGCCGGTGCCAACAACAGCCGGTGTTGAGTCAACTAGTGAGTCAGAGCCAAGCACATTGGCAAAAGGCATTAGCAACAATCAACGTATTGAACTGGGGCTCCAGCAATTAGCTTCGCTGGGGATGCAGAATCGGAGTGTCATCGGCGTTGGTGAAGGCGCTACGCAGCTTTTAAATTATCTGTTGGAAAATCCTCAAAGGATTGCCAATTTGCAAGGTATGATCTGGATTAATGCCCGCTTTGATCAAGCGTTATTAAGTCGATTGCAAACCCAGGTCCCCGCCTGGGCAACTATCAAAACGCTGGATATTTATGACTCCACCCAAGTCGCCCTAAAGCAAGCGGCGCAACAACGAAAAGACTTTGCCAGACGCAACCACCCCAGCGCCTTCCAAAGCTCACCCATGCCGGGCCTCGCTCTGAACCAGAGCCGGAACAGCCAGCGCTTACTCAACCAGGTGTGGTCCTGGCATAAGCGGGTAATGAGTGCTGGGCAGAAACGAAGCCGGTAATACTCAGTTTATTCCCAATAGAATAAATATCTTACTTTAAACCCGGTTTTCCTCGTCCTGGCCGTCTGCATGTTATAGGTCATCTGCAACAGGCTAATTCAATAACAAGCAGCGTGGTAGCGTTTTGTATCGCTACAACATGCTGACTGTGAGGATGGCAAAGCAGGGCCAAATTTAATTTTGAACTTTAATAAAAATACTGTAGCTTTACGTTGCGGAACGTAACGTTGTGCTAAATGGAAAATACGGAGATTGATTATGCATAAAGCAAAGTTGTTGGGTGTTGCCTTCGGAATAGCAGCTTTAGGTAGTTTAAACCCAGTAATGGCTGACTCTGAAAGCCCGGATTTCAGCTTTTCAAGTAAGGTTCTATCCCTCCCTAACGTGCTGGTAGATGGCAGTATCTGGTATAGTGATGTTCAGCTAGAGCTGGATTTTGATACTGGAACGTTTCAACTGTTAGGTGCTGACGCGGGTGATGAGTCCTCTTTTGAGATTCGTTTATCGAATTTGGAAGATTTGGTGGTGGATGCGGTAACAACTGATGAAGAAGCGGATATTTCTACCCGCCTGTCAGCGCTTGAGCAACAAATCACCTCACCCATCAGTGTCGAAGGCAGTACACTCAGACAGCGAATTAGTG
>JGI12048J13642_10615049_pt1 | contig 11654 bp, 10 predicted proteins | sample ElkSlonscriptome_16_FD_13642 | JGI IMG/M metagenome (IMG submission 13642) | reverse complement strand
GCGGGGGCTCTCCCTGACCCAGCTCGAAGCCCTCCGCCTGGTACTGGAGAAGGAGGAGGCTGAAGAGCGGGACGAGCTCGCCCACGGGCTGACCTGGCTCGCCGTCATCGGATCCATCAGCCCCCTGCTGGGGCTCATGGGCACCGTCATCGGGGTCATGAACGCCTTTCTGGGCATCACCGCCGCCGGCTCCACCAACATCGGGGCGGTGGCTCCCGGGGTGGCCGAGGCGCTGGTCACCACCGTGGCCGGGCTGGCCGTGGCCATCCCCGCCGTCATCGCCTACAACCACTTCGTGAGCCGCCTGAACCTGGTGAGCGGAGAGCTGGAGGGCTTCAGCAGCGAGTTCATCGGGACATTGGCCCGCGAAGGCCGCGTATGAGCGCCCTGGGTCGCCGCCGTCGGGGGAACAACCGCGACGACCTCCCCCTGAACTCCGAGATCAACATCACCTCCCTGGTGGATGTGGCCTTCACCCTGCTGGTGATCTTCATCATCACGGCGCCGGTCCTACAGGGTGGCATCGAGGTGAGCGTGCCCCGAGCCGAGGTGCAGCCCCTCACGGCGCAGGACGATCCCTTCTTCGTGACGGTGACCCGGGAGGGCCAGATCTACATCGCCGAGAGCGCCGTCTCGGCCCAGGACTTCGAGGAGAGCTTCCCGCAGCTCGCCGGCGCCGGCGGCTTCGACCGGGTCTACATCCGCGGCGACTCGCTGGCCCCCTACGGCCCCGTCCTCAAGGTCATGACCACGGTGGCGCGCTCCGGGGTGGACTGGTCCGTGGTGGGCGAGCCGTATCCGGCGGCCGTCAACCGCTGACGGCCCGAGCCCGACATGCGCGGACGCCCGGACTCCTTCGACCGCCGCTCCCTGGGGTTCTCCGTGGGGATCCACGTACTTCTGCTGGTGGCCATCGTCGTCAGCTCGGCGGTGGCACGTCCGCCACTGGAGTTCACCGCCTACGAGATCGAGCTGGTGTCGCCCCCGGCGGCGGTCCAGGCGGAAGAGGAGTCGGCGCCCACGGAGGAGCTCGTGGTCGAACGGCCGGACCCGCCGCCTCCCGAGCCGGAGGACGAGACTCCGGTGCCGGTGGAGGAGGAGGACCCCGAGCCCGAGCCGCAGGAGGAGCAGGTCGAACCGGAGCCCGAGACCCCCGACGTGCCTCCGGAGGAGGACGAGGAAGCGACCCCGGCCACCACTACCGAGGAGCCGGAGGAGGAGGACCCGGAGGAGTCCGGGGAGGACATCAACGTCCGGCTGGAGGGCGTCCGCCGGGACTACCCTCAGTACTACAACAACATCATCCGCCAGATTCAGCGATGCTTCCGGTGGCAGGGTGGGGGAAACTGGTCCACCACGGTCTACTTCGTCATCCGGGCCGACGGCTCGGTGGGGGACCTCGACTTCACCAGTCGCTCCGGAAACACGCAGTTCGACTTCGAGGCGCTGGGCGCCGTGGAGTGCGCCGGCCAGGGCCGTTTCGGACCCCTGCCGCAGGATCTGCCGTATGAGCGACTGCCCATCCAGTTCAACTTCCGCCCCCAGGGGGGCACCTGATGCCGACGACGACGCGATGAGGACCACCACCACGACGGTCCTCCTGGCATCCCTCGCGACCCTCCTCCTCGCCGCCCCCGGTGACGCCCAGGAGCGCGACTCCATCCCGGGTGTGACGCTGGGGTTGGTGTACGAGACGGCCTACCAGCCGGCGCTGGCCCTCAAGCCTTTCACCGGGCGCTTCGGAGGAGCTGCCGTGGCGACGCAGGTCGAGGCCATCATCGGGCGTGATCTCCGGTATTCGGACCGATTCGAGATTCTGGACTCCCTCCCGGGATCCCTCACCGGGGAGGGCATCGACTACCAGCTCTGGGACGGCCTGGGAGCCGTCTGGCTGGTGAGTGGGCAGGTGGAGGGGGCCGGGGACGGTTCCGTCCTCCTGCTGGAGCTCCACGACGTCGTCTACGGCGAGGTGCGGGAGCAGGCCCGCTTCCGCCTCCCCGATCCCATGGACGCAGGCTTCCGCATGGCCGTGCACCGGGTCAGCGATACGGTGGTGGAATGGGTCACCGGTGAGCCCGGGATGGCGGCGAGCCGGATCGCCTTCGCCATGCCCGACGGGGACGGCAACAAGGAGATCTACACGGTGGACTCCGACGGGGAGAACCTCCGCCGGGTGACGAATCACCAGGGGCTCGTCCTCTCCCCCACCTGGTCGCCCGACGCCAGCCGGCTGGCGTACAGCTCCTACAAGTCGGGCTTCCCGCGGCTCTACCAGCGCGACATGGACACCGGCCAGGAGGAGATGCTGCCGGAGGTGCGCGACGGGGACCACATCACCCCGTCCTACACCCCCGACGGCACCCGACTGGCCTTCAGCGTGGTGGGAGGCGACCGAAGCGGACTCTATACCTGGGATGTGGAGCGGTCCTGCTGCCTGACCTCCATCTCCGGTGGCCGGTGGTACGACTTCTCCCCGAGCTACTCCCCGGACGGACGCTGGGTGGCCTTCAACACCAACCGCTTCGGGGACCGGGTCCCGCAGGTGATGGTCATGCCTGCCGACGGGGGCGAGGCCGAGACCCTCTCCCCCTATGAGTACGGCGCCCGGGGCTACTACACGTCGCCGGAATGGTCGCCCCGCGGCGATCTCGTGGCCTTCCACGGCCGCATCGAGCGGGGACGCTACCAGATCCTGGTGGCGGATATGGACGACCGCGGTCGGCGCATCCGGCAGCTCACCTGGGAGGGGAACAACGAGGACCCGAGCTGGGCCCCGGACGGGCGTCACCTGGTCTTCGTGGGCGAGCGCCGCTGGGGCTTCGGCCTCATGGTGGTGGATGTGGCGACGGGGCGGACCCGCACCATCCTCTCCGGCCGCCAGGTGAGCGTCCCGGAGTGGTCCCCCCCGATGGGTCCGGACCGATGACCCTTCGCACCCCGCGCACCCCCGACATGTCGGGGCCCGCGCTTGCATCCCGGGGACCGGGGCCCTATATGCGGGAGGGACTTTCCCCCTGCGGAAACACCATTAGCTTCTATCGGTCCCACGGCGGTACGAGCCCGCCGCGCACAGCCCTCCCACCTCGACCCAACCAGGAGTCCGGATGACTCTCCGCCGCTTCGCCCTCCCCATCCTCGTCGCCATCGCCGTTGGAGCCTGCGGCTCCGATCCGCCGCCTCCGCCCGCACCCACGGGCCCCACCGACGAAGAGCTTGCCGCAGCCCGGGCCGATTCCATCGCCCGCGCCCAGGCCGAGGCCGAGCGCCGCGCCGCCGAGGAGCGGGCCGCCCGGGAGGCCGAGGAAGCCCGCATGGCCGCGATGGAGTCGGCTCGCGAGACGCTGCAGGCGATGGTCTTCTTCGACCTGGACGAGTCGGCCATTACCGACCCGTCTGCCGCTGTGCTGCGGCGGAAGGTGGACATCCTCCGGGCCAGCCCCCAGGTCCAGATCCGGATCGAGGGCCACGCCGACGAGCGGGGCTCCACCGAGTACAACCTGGCTCTGGGGAACCGACGCGCCCAGGCAGTGCGGGAATTCCTCACCGGGTTCGGTCTTCCCGAGTCGCGCTTCACCATCGTCTCGTACGGGGAGGAGCAGCCGCTGGTGAACCAGTCCAACGAGTCGGCCTGGTCCCAGAACCGCCGGGCCGAGTTCGAGATCACCGCCGGCGCCAACGCCATCAACCCGCCCAGCTGACGAGGGCGGATTCCTTTCGGTCGCCTCCCCGACCGGCTCGCTCGTCGAGCCGGTCGGGGAGGGATGGCCGGACCAGCCTCACGACAGCTCCATGGCACCCATGCTTCGCATTCCGGCGGCCCGCGTCCTTCTGACCGTGGCCGCCGTCTCCGTCCTCGGTGGCTGCGCCACCAAGGGTGATCTGCGCAACCTGCAGACGGAGATCCGCTCTCTGGCCATGCGCCAGGATTCCCTCATCGCCGAGCTCCGGCGTGAGACCCTCTCTACGCAGGACACCCTGCGGGAGACCACGGAGCAGCTCTTCAGCTTCCGGGGGGACATCTCCCAGCAGCTCCGGGCCATCGCCCAGGGGCTCAGCGAGCTGGAGGCCATGGTGGGGGAGAACCAGAGGGGCATCATCGGGGTCCGGGACCAGCTCGCGAACCTTCGCCGGACGCCGGTGGGGGGTGGGCCGATGGGCCCCGGGGCCGCAGGTGACGACCCCATGATGGGACCGGGCGGGGACGCCTCGGGGGGCGGAGCCGGCAGCGGAGGGCCCGAGGAGCTCTACAATTCCGCCGTGGGCCAGCGGAACCGCGGGTCCGTGGCGACGGCGCGGCTGGCCTTCCAGCAGTTCCTGGAAGCCTACCCCAACCACGAGTTGGCACCGGACGCCCATTACGCCCTAGCGGACCTCATGGTGCAGGAGAACCGCCTGGCGGACGCCCTGTCGGCCTTCCAGGAGATCCCCGAACTCTTCCCCACCGCCGAGCGGGTGCCGGAGTCCCTGTACCGGGTGGCGCTCATCCAGATCGAGCTCGGCAACGAGGGGGAGGCGGAGGTCACGCTGGAACGCATCCTCAACAGCTATCCCGATGCCGCGGGCGTGACCATGCTCGCCCGGGAAAAGCTGGACGAGATCCGGTAGCTCCCCTCCACCGCCCATGCGCTGCCCTGCCTGCGACGCCACCGACAACCGGGTGGTGGATACCCGCACCAGCCGGGCGGGCCGGGCGGTACGCCGCCGCCGGGAGTGCACCGTCTGCGGCGAGCGCTTCACCACCTACGAGTACGTGGAGGAGCGGCCCATCCAGGTCCTCAAACGGTCCGGAGCCGTGGAGGACTTCGACCGCGGCAAGCTCCTGGCCTCGGTGAAGGTAGCCTGCGCCAAACGCCCGGTGTCCGCCTCGGCCATGGAAGGCGTGGTGGACGAGATCGAGGACATCCTCGGCCGGAAGGCAGGGGTGGAGGTCCCCAGCACCGTGCTTGGCCAGATGGTCATGGATCGCATCTCGCCGCTGGATCGTGTGGCCTACGTCCGGTACGCCTCCGTGTACCGGAACTTCCAGGACGCGGGTGAGTTCCAAGAATTCGTCGACGAGATGACACAGCGCCAGAAGGAAGAGGCGCTCCGCCGCAACCAGGTGGAGTTCCCCTTCTGAGCTCGGCCTCCGCGCCGAGGGCGCGAGACTCCGCCCGCTGCCCCCAGGACCCGCACGCCGTGTGCCACCCATGGCCCGTACGCCACTGAACCAACGCGGCGAGATGCCCTTCCTCGACCACCTCGAGGAACTCCGGTGGCGCATCTTCTGGTCGATCCTGGCCATCGGCATCGGGTCGGTCGTCGGCTTCGCCGTCGTCTACTACTTCGGGGTGCTGGACCTCCTCATCGAGCCGGTGCGCCGCGCGGCCGACGACCCGACCCTGCGGCTTCAGTACCTCTCGCCGTCGGACCCCTTCTTCGTCACGCTGAAGCTGGGGATCCTGGTGGGGGTCATCCTGGGCTTCCCCGTGGTGGTCTACCAGATCTGGGCCTTCCTCTCGCCGGCGCTGGAGAAGGAGGAGAAGCGGGCGGTGGTGCCGGCGCTCTACCTGGGGCTGGTCCTCTTCGTCGCCGGCGTGTCCATGGGCTACTTCGCCGCCCTCCCGGTGACGCTGGAGTTCTTCCAGGCCTTCCAGCCCGGGGCGCTGGAGGCCCAGCTGGAGATCGGCCGGACCCTGGCCTTCATCACCAAGATGCTCCTGGCCTTCGGGGTGGTCTTCGAGCTCCCGGTGGTGGTCATGATCCTGTCGGCCATGGGCCTGGTGACGCCCCAGTTCCTGCGGGAGAAGCGACGGCACGCTGCGGTGGCCATGACGGTGGTGGCCTCCCTCATCACCCCCGGGGACGTCATCACCCTCACCATCCTCATGCTCCTGCCGCTGCTCCTGCTGTACGAGCTCTCCATCTTCCTCTCGGCGGTGATCTACCGGCGGCGGAAGGACCGGCTGGAGGAGGCCCTGGAGCCCTCGGAGGAGCCGCCGGTGGGCTCGGTGGAGCGGGGATGAGGTCCGGGAAGCTCCGGACGGCGGGTGGAGGTCGTAGGTGGGGTGGGGGACGGGCTCGGTGGATCCTGACCGTCGGCATGCTCCTCCTTTCGTCGGGCGCGGTTGCGGAGCTGCGTGCGCAGCAGAGCCCCCCGGTGGACTCCACCCAGCTCCGGGTCCAGGAGCGGCTCCGGCGGCTGGCTCGGCCCCCTGGTGCCGACTCGGCCCTCTACCTGCAGGACTCCCTGGCTCGCGCCGAGTCCCAGCAGCGGAGCGGCGTCTCGGCGGGGCAGGACTCCACCCTGCAGGCACTCCTTGAGATCGACGGCTATTCGGTCACGGAGTACGAGGGCGGGGAGGCGGCCTTCGGTACCGCCCGGCGCAGTCTGGTCCTCCAGGCACCGGAGAGCGGACGGGCCCGGGTGAACCGGGACGGCCTGGAGGTCCAGGCGGACACGTCCATCACCTACGACGAAGGTTCGGGGCGGGTGCGGACGGTGGGTGCATCCACCTTCACCCCCCCCGCCGGCGATCCGGTGGAGTCGGGGAACCTGGTCTACGATCTGCAGTCGTCGAGGGGTTCGGCGCGGGACGCCGAGACCTCCTACGCCCAGGGGACCGGGGACTGGCTGGTCAGAGGCGACATGCCCTACGCCACTCAGGACTCCACCTTCATGTCCCACGCCCGCTTCACCTCGTGCGATCTGGAGGTGCCCCATTACCACTTCCAGACGGACGAGATCAAGATCGTCGGCGACAACGTCCTGGTGGCGCGGCCGGTGCGCCTCTACTTCGCCGACGTACCGGTGATGTGGCTCCCCTTCATCGCCCAGTCCCTCTCCTCCGGACGCTCCTCCGGGCTCCTGACGCCGCGCTTCAGCGTCAACGACATCGTGCGGACCTCCGGCGGCTACAATCGGCGGGTGAGCAACCTCGGGTTCTACTGGGCCATGAGCGAGTACACCGACGCCCTCTTCGCCGTGGACTGGTTCAGCGACAATTTCACCGCCGTCACCGGCTCCCTGCGCTACAACTGGGCGCGCCAATTCCTGAACGGGAATATCGACTACCGGCAGTACTGGCGCGCGGACGGCTCGGCAGAGCAGTCGCTGAACACCAGTCACTCCTGGGAGCTGAACGAGCGCACTCGCCTGAGTCTTTCCGGCCGGTGGACCAGCGACTCCGACTTCGTCCGGGACAACTCCTTCAACCCCCGGGAGGTCACCCAGTCCATCGACTCGGAGGGGGGCATCAACCGTCGCTTCGACTGGGGCTCGGTGAACGTGGGTGCGAACCGGAGGCAGTACCTCTCCGATGATCGGGTGGAGTGGACGCTCCCCTCGGCTTCGGTTTCCCTCTCCACCATCACCCTCTTCCCCGCGTCGTCCGGCGACGCCGGGCTCTTCAACAACATGACCTGGTCCGGGAACACCAACTTCAGCCGCCAGACGGTGGATCGAGCGGTCGAGGTCGGGGACACCTTCGCCATCGGCCAGGCCAACACCACCGCCACCCGGGCCCGTTTCAGCAGCAACCTGAGCCTGGGAAACCTCACCTTCACCCAGGGCGTGCAGTACCAGGAGAACGCCAAGCGAGACATTCCCACGGCCTTCTTCGTGAATCAGGACGACGAGACGGGGCCGCTGCTGGTGACGGACGGTGCGGCGGAGCAGTTCGCCGAGACCGACCTCAACTGGAGCCTCGGGCTGGACTACCAGCAGCAGCTCATCGGGTCCACGACACTGACGCCGAACCTGAGTTTTCGGGGCCAGCAGTTCAGAAGCGATACGTCGAGCATCGCCGGCAGCTTCGTGAGCGCCCCGACCCGGACCTCCTTCGGGGCCACCCTGAAGACCGACATCTACGGCTTCTTCCCGGGGGTGGGGGGCTTCGAGACCATCCGTCACAAGTTCTCGCCGTCCTTCAACTACGAGTGGAGTCCGGAGTCCGCCCCCAACGAGCTCCAGAGCGAGGTCTTCGGCTCCCGGGTCCTTCAGCCGCGGAACGTCGTTTCGGTGACGCTGAACCAGACCTTCGAGGCCAAGCGGCCGGCCCCGGAGGGGACGGACACCGCTGCGCCGGCTCCCGTGGCGGACAGCCTTCCGGCGGACAGCGCCGCCGCCGGTCCACCGGGTGCCGCCGCTCCTCCGGGAGCCGGCGCGGTGGGAGGAACGGGCGGGCTGGGGGGTGAGGAGTTCGACCGGGTGGAGCGGGCGGAGATCGTGCAGCTCCTGGCGCTACGGACCAGCGTGGTCCGGTACGACTTCGTGGAAGCGGATTCGGCGGGCTCCTTCCTCGCCGGCTTCCAGACCACCCGCCTCTCGAACCAGATCTCTTCCGACTTCCTCCGGGGGCTTTCGCTTTCGGTGGATCACGATCTCTTCGAGGAGCCGGAGGGCGAGGGTGGCGGAGGAACGGAGGGATCGGCCGGCCGCCGCTTCGCACCGCACCTGGCCCAGCTCAACCTCTCGTTTGCCCTCAGCAACCGGACGGGCCTCTTCCGCTGGATCGGGGGGCTCCTTGGTGCGGAGGGCGGCGACGACACGGAGGAGCCGGAGCCCGAGGAGGAGTACGATCCCGAGCTCGACGCAGCGCTCGACCCCTTCGCCGACGGCCCCACCAACGAGTCCTCCATCGTCCCGGATCGGACGCGGCCCGCCCAGCAGCAGAGGCAACGCCAGGCCCAGGGTGGCTGGAATGCGAACCTGTCGTACTCGTTGCAGCGCCCCCGGGCCGACGAGGCCCAGGTGAGCCAGATGCTCAACGGGACCCTCAGCCTGAGGCCCACCGACCAGTGGGACCTGAGTTGGCGCACCTCCTTCGACCTGGAAGAGGGGGAGTTCAACGACCACACCATCCGGCTCTCCCGGGACCTGCACCGGTGGCGGGCGAACTTCGACTTCCTCCAGACCGCCACCGGGAACTGGACCTTCCGGTTCGAGGTGTCCCTCCTGGACAACCAGGACCTGAAGTTCGACTACGAGCAGCGCAACCTAGACGCCGGGCTCCGGTCCCAGCAGCGGTAGGGGCTTCTCTCACCGTCCGGGCGCCCTGTCCCGCCCGGCGATCCCACCTGTCCTCTCGAGTGGACATGGTGGCCGGACGTCTACGGGTCAAAACGTTGGGCTACAACGATCTACGTGATGGTACGACCCGTGCACAGCTCCTCCGGTGACGGCGGCGGCCAACCGGGCCGGCGCGAGACCGGGAGGGAGGGACGACATGGCGGCGACGGCCCTGAGGAAGAGGGGACGACGAGGGATGCGGATGGGGATCCTGGCGGTGGCGACGACGGTGGTCTTCGCCGCCTGCTCCGACGATACGGTCCTCGGGCCTGGAAACCCCGGCGGCGGCGGGTCGGCGGCGCCACCTCTGGACGTGCAGGCGGCGTACTACGCCGGCGCGGTCACGGTGAGCTGGGAGCTCGACTCGGGCTGGAACGGCGAGACCTTCCGGGTCTTCGGCAAGCGGCTCTCCGACGCCGACTTCACCTTCATCGCCGAGGTGACGAGCTGCGCAGAGGGCGTCTGTGCCTACGAGGACCGCAACATCGTCTCCGGCGTCACCTACGAGTACTACGTCGCCTCGGTGGCGGCCAACGGTGGGGAGACCTCCAGCGAGTTCTCGGCGGAGGTCGCGGTGCCGGACTTCAACGCGCCCCCGTCCCCCTCGGGGATGGAGGTGGTGGCGTTGGACGGTGCCAATTACCTGCGCTGGGCCGACGGGAGTCGCGATGCCGACGACTTCTCCTTCTATCGCGTCTACCTGGACGACGGGGCGGGGGGGTCCTTCCTCCTGGGCGAGACCGACTCCGAGGGCTTCCTGGACGAGCTCGCCGAGAACGGCGGGACCTACGGGTACTTCGTCACGGCGGTGGACCAGTGGGGGCACGAGAGCGGCGGCAGCGGCGTCGCTGAAGGCACCCCGAGGCCGGACTTCACCGGGGAGTGGATCTACGCCTACGAGGACCGGCCCGGTGCCGCCGGCTTCCGCTTCCAGCGCGACGAAGGCACCGATCCCGTCCTCGACGGCGGTTCCACCGACCGGCACTTCCGGCTGGAGCTGGACGACGCCGGGTGGTGGCTCGTGCCGGGCCCCGGAACCGCCGTCTACGGAGACGGCTTCGCCACGACGGCGCTCCGGTGCGGTCCTGGCGCCGACGCCGGCTGTGTGGACGTGGCTGTGGCGCCTGCGTCCGGTTACACCATGCAGGACGTGCAGCTCCTGACCCAGACCAGCTACGTGCTGGAGGTGGTGGGGGACGACGACCGTCTCCACTACGCGGTGATCCGGGTGGAGCTGCTGGGCTTCGACCAGAACGACGACGCCATCATGATCTTCGACTGGGCCTACCAGAGCCAGGCGGACAACCCCAACCTCTCGCCCGTGACGGCGGTGCCGCTGGCCCGGGCCCACTGACGCCGGACGCCTGGACGTGGTCGGGGGGGCGGCCGGCGCCCTATCTTGCCGGTATGCCCCCCCTCCTCGAAGCCGTACCCAACTTCTCCGAAGGGCGCGATCCGGCGACGGTTCGCGCCCTGGTGCATGCCATCCGGGGAGTGTCGGGGGTGGAGGTTCTCGACTGGTCGTCGGATCCAGACCATCATCGGTCGGTGGTGACCTTCCTGGGGACGCCGGCGGCGGTGGAGGAGGCGTCGCTGGCGGCGGCCCGCGTCGCACTGGAGCGCATCGACCTTCGGGGTCACCGGGGGGTCCATCCCCGGGTAGGGGCCCTGGACGTGCTCCCCTTCATCCCGTTGGAAGGAGCTACCATGGACGACGCCGTGGCGTCCGCTCGGCGCGTGGCGACGGGTCTGGCGGAGATGGGCGTCCCGGTCTTCCACTACGGGCAGGCCTCGGTCCCGCCGGGACGGGGACTCGCCGAGCTGCGCCGGGGTGGCTTCGAAGCGCTCCTGGACGGCTTCCCGGACGATCGCCGCCCGGACGTCCCCTTGGATGCGGTCGCACCCCACCCCACCGCGGGGGTGACCTGCGTGGGGGCTCGCCGGGTCCTGCTCGCCTGGAATGTCTTCGTGGAGGGCGTGGGGCTCGACGTCGTGCGACGGATTGCCCGGAACCTCCGCGAGGTCGAAGGCGGGTTCCCGGGGCTCCGGGCCCTCGGGCTCCACCTGGAGGAACAGGATCGCCTACAGGTCTCCATGAATCTGGAGGATCCCCGGCGGACCGACCCTCTGGATGTCGTCCGTGCCATCGAGGAAGCCGTGGGAGCCGAGGGGGGTCGCGTGACGGAGACCGAGGTCATCGGGATGATCCCCGATGCCCTTGTGCTTCCGGCGGCGGGGGACAGATTACACCTCTCCGGCCTCAGCCCTTCCCGCCTCCTCTCGCATCGCGTCTCTCGGCACCTCGTGAAGCGTGCCGCAGAGGAATCGGAGACGCTCCGATCAGCCCTCGCGGCGGCAGGGAGCGACGTACCGGTCGGGGTCCGTGACGCTGCGTTCCGCCTGCTTGGAACGCTCCTGGGAACGACCACTCCGGACGCTGACAGATGAGCATCGAGAAGCTCAAGGAACGGGCTCGACGCCACGAGCAGAAGGAGGAGTGGCGGAAGGCCCTGGACCAATACACCATGGCCATCGACCGGCTGGCGGAGGACGACCAGCAGCCCGACATCGGCCTCTACAACCGCGTCGGGGATCTCTTCGTCCG
>JGI12048J13642_10190959_pt1 | contig 11654 bp, 13 predicted proteins | sample ElkSlonscriptome_16_FD_13642 | JGI IMG/M metagenome (IMG submission 13642) | reverse complement strand
CGTGAGCTCGCTACGCTCGGTTCGAACCCTCGATGGGGCTTTTAACCCCATACTCCCTTGAGCCAAGGGAGCGCGTTGACTGCGCGGCTTTGCCGCTTGCCCTTCGCTTCGCTCCGGGTAGCTTCAGCCGCTGAGCGGCTTTCACATCGTCCTCGCGTTGCTCGGGTCAGCCACTCGGCCATCTCTCCGATTTGTGCTCCCGCACGTTATCGCGGGAAAATTCTTTTCGCCAGCCGGTCAACCATTGTGCATACAAGAAAACGCTGGCGTGCTTTTCATTACGGCGAATTGGCAATTATACCGATGCGGGTCGGTTTTTGGCCAGCGATTCGGCCACCCGGGACACTGGTTTTTTGCGACAATACGCACTGGTGGTCCTCGTCGGTCTCCCCGCGCCACTAACCCGTAAACCCCGTCAGGCCCGGAAGGGAGCAGCGGCAGCGGGAGCGTGGGCGACGGGATCGGGCGGTCGGGGGCCACCTCTTTTTCTCCCCGCGTTTGAGATTTCTCCTGCCGTCGGCTCGACTAATATTTTTATCTATTTCAAATATTTCATGGCCTTACGGGCACTCCATGAGCATTACGGCACACAGGCGTAGGAATTTTCCTACCTTGCCTGCGCTTTCTCCTAGTCCCTTTCGATGCGATTTCCGAGCGATTGCGGCGAAGTTTGCCGATGTTCGAAAACCGGGTTCTTGCCTAATCTGTGCTCACGGTCGACGGACGCAGATCAGCGGCCCGACCGAAAACCGAGATGGAACACAAACTGAAAGGAGAAACATCATGTTCAAGCACATCATTCTGGCACTGGTTCTGGCACTGGGCATCAGCAACGCGGCGTTTGGCGCCGAGCCCGTCGACGTCAACACCGCCACGGCGGAGCAACTGGCCGAAGCGCTCAACGGGGTCGGTGAGTCCAAGGCCGCGGCAATCGTGAAGTACCGCGAAGCCAACGGACCGTTCACGCATATCGACGAACTGATCAACGTTCGCGGCATCGGCATGGCCACTGTCGACAAGAATCGCGAGATGATCCGTTTCGACGACACAAGCGCCTCGGGCGAACGTTAAACGCCGCAACAGCCGCTGCAACCGCGGCGGTCCGCGCTCAAGCCCGGCTCTGCGCCGGGCTTTTTTGTTTCAACGCCTCTCGAGGCCAGCCTCCAGGCTCGCCTTCTTTTGTGGGAGGCGCGTCTCGCGCCTGCCCCACAGCGGAATCGGGAACCTCGACCCGAATCTCGCACCACCGACCAACGACCACCGACTTCCATCTTCCAACGTCGGCGGAGATCGCATCGACGCGTCGAGATCCCGGATCGCACTTCGTGCGTCCGGGATGACGGGGTTTACCGGAAACCGGGTTTTATCATCTTCTGAGAAACTGTATTTATATATAGTATTCTGGTCTCATGGAAATCGCATTGATGAACGCAACCAATCCACTCGAACAACTGCTCGCCGAACGCAACGACCTGTGGCGCGGGCGCCGCCGGCACCCGGACAATGCGCTGGCCACCGGAAGGGCCGCGCTGGACCGGCGGCTGCCCGACGGTGGCTGGCCGCGCGGCAAGCTGGTGGAACTGCTGCCCGAACGCTTCGGCGCCGGTGAGCTGGACCTGCTGCTGCCCTGCCTGGCCGAGCTCACCCGGCGCGAGCAGCCGGTTCTGTTCATCGCCCCGCCGATGGTGCCCTGCCCGCAGAGCCTTGCCCGGGCCGGGCTGGATCTGACCCGACTGCTGATCGTGCGCGAGCAAAGACATGCATTCTGGGCCGCCGAACAGTGCCTGAAAAGCGGCTTGTGCGGCGCGCTCGCAGTCTGGCCCGGCGGCAACGGCAACAACGTCAGCGATCGCGCCGTGCGCCGGCTGCAGCTGGCGGCCGAGAGCGGCGATGCCCCGGTATTCCTCTGTTATGAGCCGGGCAGCAAGCCGCCGGCATCTCTGGCCAACCTGCGCCTGGCGATTCGCTGCGGCGGTCATATCGAAATCCTGCGCAGCCGCGGCGGCGAGACGTCCGGAACGATCCGGCTGCACGCCGACAACGTCGTGCCGCTGCTATCCGGAGGCGCGCGCCAGTAATGTCGGGCTCGCTGTGGACCGGCATCGTATGCCCGCAGGGCGCATTGCAGGCCGTGCTGCGCCTGTTGCCGGCGCTGGCGCCGGCAACCGCGACCGCGCTTTACGACACGGTCAGCGGTCGTGCACGGATCGTCGAAATCAATCGCGCCGCTCGAAGCCAGGGGGTTTATCCAGGCCAGGCGCTGGCCGACGCATTGGCGATTGCGCCCGATCTCGAAAGCCTGGCGCGCGATCGCAAGGCCGAAGCACGACTGCTGGAAGAACTGGCGCTGGTCGCCTATCGCTACAGCCATCAGGTGGCGATTACCGGCGACGGCGTGGTGCTGGAAACCGGCGGCAGCCGCCGGCTGCACGGCGATCTGGACGCGATGCTGGGCGCCCTGAACGATGAAATCTCGGCGATGGGGTTGCACGCAAGCCTGGGCACGGCACCGGTGCCGACCGCAGCCTGCCTGCTGGCGCGCACCGGCCGGCACGTGACCGACACGGAAACGCTGCGCGGCACGCTTTCGGGCTGGCCGCTGCACCGGCTCACGCTGGCGCCGGCCGAGCTGCAGAAACTCGACGGACTGGGACTGAAATCGGTGCGCGACGTGCTGGCCCTGCCGCGCTTCGAGCGCGAACGTCGGCTCGGCCGCACGCTGAACCGCTATCTGGACCAGATCCACGGCCGCGAGCAGACGCCGCTGGTCTACTGGCAACCCCCGGAAACCTTCTGTCAGCTGCTCGAACTGCCCGTGCCCACGATCCGCAGCGAAGCGCTGCTGTTTGCGCTCAACCGCGTATTGGAACACCTTCACCAGTGGCTGCGGGTGCGCGACCGCGCCTTGTCCGGAATCGAGATCGAGTTGCTGCCGGAAGACCGCGGGCCGAAGATCGAGCTCTCCGCCGGGCTCGGTCAACCCGGGTTTCAGCGCGACAGACTGCTGGAAATCCTGCGGCTGAAGCTGGATTCGATCCGACTGGTCTCGGCCATCGAGTCGCTTCGCGTGCGGGCCGACAGCACCACCGAACAGCGACCGCCGCAGGCCGATCTGTGGACCGGCACCAACGTCAACGACGCCTGGCCGGCGCTGATCGATCGGCTGGTCGCGCGAATCGGCCAGGAGGGGCTTTGCAGCATCGCCCCCTGCCCCGACCATCGCCCCGAAAAGGCCTGGAAATGGACGCCGCCGGGCACCACGACCACCGACGCCGATACCCCGCCCAGACCCAACTGGCTGCTGCCGGAACCGCGACCCTGCCGAACCGACGAGCTGCGCCTGATCGACGGCCCCGAGCGCATCGAGGCCGGATGGTGGGACGGCCAGGACTGTCGGCGCGACTACTGGACCGCCCACGACCGCCACGGCAATCGGCTCTGGGTATTTCGCGAATACAAACCGCGCGACGGCTGGTTTGTACACGGGTTGTTCGGGTGATTGGTCAAAAGCACTCAACTACGAAAGAAACGAAAAACGTGAAGGAAACCCGAAAAAAGCGACAACGGAAAGTCAAAAACGTTGAACCACGAAGGGCACGAAGAACACGAAGGGAACCCTAAAAGCGTTGAAAGCCGGCAAGGCATTGGGTTGGGTTGGGCGCGAAAAATACCAGACAGCACACTGGTCAGGATTTGTTTTTCCCTTCGTGCCCTTCGTGGTTATCTGCTTTTGAATTAGAAAGGCTTTTCCGAATACCGACTACCGGGCTCATCTTCCGGGTTAACCTGTGTCGATGGAATTCCTATTGTTGCTCGCATCAATTCCGCTGGCCTGGTACGGCTATCGGCTGTTCCGTCAGCGCCGCCGCCGGGCGATTTCGGCACGCCCGTTGCCGGAAAAATGGCGGGAGATACTGGCACGCAATGTTCCGCTTTACGTTCGCCTGCCCGAGGCGCTCAAGCAGGAATTGCACGGGCACGTCCAGCTGTTCCTGCACGACAAGCGCTTCTACGGCTTCGACGGGCTGGAGGTCGATGACGAGATGCGCCTGACGGTGGCAGGAAACGCCTGCGTGCTGCTGCTGAATCGCTCGAACGACCACTATTCGAATTTCACTTCCATCTATCTTTACCCGAGCACCTTCGTCGCACAGCACACGACCTACGACGGCGTGGTTCAAAGCATTGGCCACCAGGCGCGGTTGGGAGAATCCTGGCACCGCGGCCCGCTGGTGCTGGCCTGGGACGCGGTGCTGCACGGCACGCGCGACATCAAGGACGGCCACAACGTCGTGCTGCATGAATTCGCGCACAAACTCGACGACGCCGACGGCCGGGTCGACGGCGCGCCCATCCTCGAGCAGCGCTCGCAGTACACCAGCTGGGCGCGCGTGATGCGGCGCGAATACAAGCAGTTGCAGGCGCAGGCCGGACGACGGGCGCGCACGGTCATGGACCACTACGGCGCCACCGCACCCGAAGAATTCTTTGCCGTGCTGGTCGAAACCTTCTACGAAAAACCCCGCCAGCTCAAGAAGCGGCATCCCGAGCTTTATGCCGAAATGCAGAAATGCTTCGAGGTCGACCCGCTCGAGTGGCATAAACCTGCGGGGGCGCCCGGAGCGTCCTGAAACTCTCGCCGAAATTTCGCAGAGGACATATTATTAACATGGCTTAAAAAAACCGACGGTATTTGATGCACGCCATTGGCGGCGCATGTCCGCAAACGGCTTCGCTTCGAGTTCCCGGCCGTTCCGACGGGGGATTAACCCGGCATACTTACTTATATGTCGGGTTAATTAGACATGCACCCAGGTCGTTGCGAGCCCCACTCATCTACGCCGATTTCGAAGGCGTCCGGAAGACGAATACGGCGGCATCAGCGACGGCGACTTTCCCAAAAAAAAAACATCCACGACTATTTCCCCGACTGGATTGACCGCGCGTCATTGCCCAAGCAGCACGGTGAAGTGACGCGGCAAGAATAATGAAACAATACTGGCGTCGCCAGTTCACACAGAGGAATCGACATGAAACGCTGGTTCATCTCTTTTTACATCGCCGTCCTCGCGGGACTCGTCGTGACGGCGCTTTACGGCCTGCTGCTGCCGGTCCCGTGGGCGGCGCCGGCCGGCATGTTGCTTGCGGCGATTGCCCCGCTGACCTTTTTCACCTGGCTGACCGGCGCACGTCCGGCGCGCACCGAAGCGCACCCGGTCATCGTCTCGGTGCTGTCCGGACTGGGTGCGGTCGTCACGATGATGGCTGTTTATCGTTACGGTGATCAGCTCCAACCATGGCTGATCGGCGCCGTCGTGGCACTGGCCGGCTGGCTGACCTACGTCACCTGGTACTCGCGGCAGCCGTTGCCGGTCGGCGCGCCGGTTCCAGGAGAGGCGCTGCCCGGCTTTTCGCTCGTTAATGCAGATGGCGAGGAAGTTTCCACGATTTCGCTGCGCGACCACAACGCAGTGCTATTGTTTTACAGGGGCAACTGGTGCCCATTGTGCACGGCGCAGATTCAGGAACTGGCCGCAGCCTGGCGCAAGGTGGCACGGTACGACGCCAAAGTATGGTTTATCAGCAGCCAGTCGCAGAAGCACACGCGCGAGATTGCGCGAAAACTCTCCATCCCCGCGAAGTTTCTGCGCGATCCGGGTAACCGTGTGGCAACGCAGCTGGGCATCGCGGCGCCCGGGGCGACGCCTGCCGGTCTGGAAGCGCTGGGCTACCCGACCGACGCCGCGTTGCCGACCGTCATCGTGGTCGACGAGAACGGCATCATCCGGTTTATCGAAGTCGCCTCGAACTACCGCTTGCGGCCCGATCCGGAAAGTTATCTGAAATACCTGGTGCCACGCGACGGCGACTGACCGGAAACCCGACCGTTACGGCCGACCGGGCTGATCGGAGCCTCCGGCACGGCGAAGACAATAGCGCGCCCGCAATGAATCGCCGTTGAATACCAGCCCCGCCAGCGCGGTGAACAGCGCAACCGCGCCCAGTACGACCGCAAGCCGATTCCAGGGCTGTTCGAGCGCTATTCGCATTTCGGCGAGCACGTAGAGCGTGCGAAGCCATTCCAGCGCGCCCATGACGAGCACTGCCTGGAAAAATTTCGGCACCCAGGGCTTGCGCAGGAACAGCAAGAGCGGCAGAAACGCGCAAATACCGACCAGCAGCGTCAGTCCGGCGCGGTGAAAGTGCGCGGCCAGCAGCAGGAAACTCAAGACGACCGGTAGCAATCTCAAGAAATTCATTTACACCTCCTGGCTGCGCGTCGGTCTCTTATCCTACCCGCGCTCCCTGGCGCTGGCGCAGTCGATGCACTCCGTGATTGCGGGGTTCGACTTGAGCCGCGCCTCGGCGATGAGTTCGCCGCATTCGAAACATTCACCGAATTCACCGTTGTCGATTCGCGAAAGCGCGGCCTTCAGCGCAGCGATCTGCCGCTGCCGTCTCGCGTCGGTGGCCTGAGCCATGGCCTGCCCCTGCATGGCATCCACTCGCGAAAGTCGTCCTTGTCGAGTCTGGTCGAGCTCAACGGGGGCTTGCGATTCGCGGGACTGTTCGGAGAACTCGGTCAGCTCGGCGATCTGTTCTTCAACAAACCTGCGCCATTCCTTTATTCGCGATCGACTCACGGCTACCAGCGGTGATAGGCGGGATGGCCCGGCTTGACCGCGACGAATCTGCCGGTGCACAGATCGCATAGTTTGTCGCCGGCATACAGCTCGGACTCGACCGTGACGATTTCGCCGTCGACTGCGACCGGGCGCGCGATCAGCTTGAGCTCGGTGTCCGACGGCGTCGGTCGGCGAAGCTTGACCGTGAACTCCATCGTGACCGTGCACGGCGGGGTGTCCAGGTCGCGCGTGGTCATCAGGTGCCAGGCGGCGGTCCAGTTGCAGTGGCAATCGAGAATGGCGCCGATGATGCCGCCGTTGAGCACGCCGGGAAAGGCTTCGTGATGAGGCTCAGGCGTCCAGCAACAAACCACCTGGCCGCTCTCGGGATGATCGACGTCGGGAATAGATCGGATGCGAAGGCCTTTTTCATTGGCCGGGCCGCAGCCGAAGCAGGCGTTGTGCGGCGCAAACGTCTCCTGAAGTCCCTTGCCGTGGGCCAGTGTTGCCGGCACGTCGGCTACTCCGCCACGCCGCCGCGCGCCAGCACCAGCGGGTCGAGCAGCTTTTCCAGCTCGGCGCGGCTCATGCCGGTGGTCTCCATCGCCACCTCGATGATCGGGCGGCCCTCCTTGTAGGCCTGCTTGGCCGTGGCCGCGCCCTTCTCGTAGCCAATCACGCGGTTGAGCGCCGTGACCAGGATCGGGTTGCGATCCAGCGCAGACTTTATGTTGTCTTCGCGAACCGTGAAGGTGGCGATCGCCTTGTCCGCCAGCAGGCGGCTGACGTTGCTCAGCAGCTGAATGCTTTCGAGCAACGTCATGCCGATGACCGGCAGCATGACGTTGAGCTGAAAATTACCCGACTGGCCCCCGATCGTGATGGTCGCATCGTTGCCGATCACGCGCGCAGCCACCATGCAGGTGGCCTCGGGAATGACCGGGTTGACCTTGCCCGGCATGATTGAACTACCCGGCTGAAGCGCTTCGAGCTCGATTTCACCCAGGCCCGCCAGCGGCCCCGAGTTCATCCAGCGAAGGTCATTGGCGATCTTCATCAATACCGTCGCCAGCGTCTTCATCTGGCCGGATAACTCCACGGCACCGTCTTGCGCGGCAATGCCCTCAAACTTGTCTTGCGCCGATTCGAACGAGAATCCAGACAATGCCGAAAGGTGCTTCGCCACTTCCGGGCCAAATTCGGCCGGTGCGTTGATGCCGGTCCCGACCGCGGTACCGCCCTGTGGCAGTTTTCTGAGCCGCTCCAGCGCCGAGGACAGGCGGGCACGGCACGAGGCAATCTGGCTTGCCCATGCGCCCAGTTCCTGACCGAACGTCACCGGCATTGCATCCATCAGGTGCGTGCGTCCGGTCTTGACCGTCTCGCTGAGCTCGTCGCCCTTGTCGCGAATGGATTTCTCGAGATACTCAAGCGCCGGCAGCAGGTCGTCCTGCACGCCCAGGCAGCCCGACACCTGGATGGTGGTCGGGATCACGTCGTTGGAACTCTGCGACATGTTGACGTGATCGTTGGGGTGAATGTCGTCGTGTCCGGCCTTTGCCGCAAGGTGCGCAATCACCTCGTTGGCGTTCATGTTGGTGCTGGTACCCGAGCCGGTCTGATAAACGTCGATCGGAAAATGATCGGCGACTTCGCCGTTTATCACTTTTTCGGCGGCAGCGATGATGGCGTTGGCGTGTTCTGCATCCATCAGCCCCAGCGAATGATTGGCGCGCGCGCAAGCCAGCTTTACGCGCCCCAGCGAGCGGATGAACGCCTCGGGCATCGGCTGTCCGGAAATTGGAAAGTTGTTCACCGCACGCTGGGTCTGTGCGCCCCAGAGCGCGTCTGCGGGCACTTCGAGTTCGCCCATGCTGTCGGATTCGATTCTGGTAGTCATCGTCGTTTGGTCGCTTTGTCGGTTGGTCGTTTCGTCGTAGGGTCGCCTGAGCATGCGGCGATTGTCAGGCGTGGTCGTCAATGCCGTAGCGGTCTTCGACGTAGTCGCGAAAGCGCAGGTATTCGCCTTCGAAGTGCAGCATGAATTCTCCGGTCGCACCGTTGCGGTGCTTGCCGATGATGATCTCGGCAAGCCCCTTGTCCTTGCTGTCCTCGTGGTAGACCTCGTCGCGGTAGATGAAAAGGATCATGTCCGCATCCTGCTCGATGGATCCCGACTCGCGCAGGTCGGCCATCACAGGTTTCTTGCTGGGCCGCTGCTCCAGCGCACGGTTGAGCTGCGACAACGCGATCACCGGCACCTTGAGCTCCTTGGCCAGCGCCTTGAGACCGCGTGAAATCTCGCCAATCTGAGTGGCCCGATTTTCCTTGTTGCCCGGCACCTGCATGAGCTGCAGGTAGTCGATGACGATCATGCCGATATCGTGCTCGCGCTTCATTCGTCGGGCGCGGGCGCGCAATTCCGTCGGCGACAGCGCCGGCGTCTCGTCGATGTAGATGTCCGCCTTCTTGAGCACGTTCATCGCCGACTGAAGATTGGCATAGTCGGGCGCGTCCAGATTGCCGGTTCTGAGCTTGTTCTGGTTGATCCGACCCCATGAAGAGAACAGTCGAAGCACCAGCTGCAGATCCGACATTTCCATCGAGAACACCGCGACCGGCACCTTTGCCTTGATCGCGGCGCTGGCCGCAATGTTCATGGCAAAGCTGGTTTTTCCCATGGCCGGGCGGCCGGCAACAATAATGAGGTCGGTGGGCTGCAGCCCGGCGGTGCGTTTGTCCAGTTCGACGAAGCCGGACGGCACCCCGGTGATGTCGCCGTCGTTGTCCTGCAGCTCGTTCAGCCTGTCCAGCGCGCGCGACATCACGTCCTTGACGTGCTGGTAGCTGTTGCCGGCGCGCATGCCCTGCTCGGCGATCGCGTACATCTTCTGCTCGGCGGCCTCCAGCAGCTCCTTGCTCGAAATGCCGGACGGATTGAGCGCAGAGTCGGAGACTTCGGTGCCAATCTCGATCAGCTGGCGGAGTATCGATTTCTCGCGGACGATCTCCGCATACCCGAGAATGTTGGCCGTGCCGGGCGTTTCGTTGGCCAGCATGGTCACGTAGGCGCCGCCTTCTACCCGATCCAGCAGATTGTTGCGCGCAAACCAGTCGGCTACGGTCACCGCGTCGCTGGGCTGGTGGGCCTGCTGCAGCTCGCCGATGGCGCGGAACATCAGGCGGTGGGTTTCGCGGTAGAAGTCGCCCTCTGAAAGACGATCGGCCACCTTGTCCCAGGCATGTTCGGAGAGCATAAGCGCGCCCAGCAGGCTTTGCTCTGCCTCCATCGAATTGGGCGGCTGTCGAACCGGCGTCAGTTGTGTGATGCGAGGCTCTGCCAAGTGCGCTTCCCGTTGCTGGATATGTCGCGGCTGGAAAAACGGCGTCGGGCGCGGGGCCGCAGGATGCGACTGCGCGTCAACGGTTGGAACCAGTCTACTCCAGGTCTACGCCAGAATGGCCCGGCGGCCGGGCCATTCTGAAAGAGCCGGTCAGGCCTCTTCGCCGACCACTTCAACCTTTACTTCGGTAATCACGTCGGCGTGCAGGATCAGGCCGACGGTGTATTCACCGGTTTCCCTGATCGGACCTTCCGGCTGGTCGACTTCGACCTTTTCGACCGGATAGCCCATCTCGGTCAGCTTGTCGGCGATCTCGCGGGCGCTGATCGAGCCGTAAAGACGACCTTCGGGCGATACGTTGACGTGGAAAACGACCGACTCCAGCTCATCGATGGCCTCGCGGCGCGCTTCGGCACTGGCAAGTTTCTCGCCGGCCTGGCGCTGCAGTTCGTCACGTTCGGCCTCGAACTTTTTCTTGTTCTCGCGCGTCGCAGGCACTGCCTTGCCGCGCGGCAGCAGGAAATTTCGGCCATAGCCGGGCTTGACCGTCACGGTGTCGCCGAGGTCGCCAAGGTTGTGCACCTTTTCAAGAAGAATCAGTTCCATGACGGGCCTCAGTGGTTATCGGTGTACGGCAGCAGTGCCAGGTAGCGTGCGCGCTTGACCGCAGTCGAGAGCTGGCGCTGGTACTTGGCCTTGGTGCCGGTGATGCGGCTGGGTATGATCTTGCCGGTTTCGCCAACGAAATCCTTCAGGAGGTCGACATCCTTGTAGTCGACTTCCGAAATGCCCTCGACGGTGAAACGGCAGTACTTACGGCGTCTGAAAAACTTGGCCATTGCTCTCAAGCCTCCTCGGATTCTTTTTTGGATTCGCTGTCGTCGGAATCCCGATTGTCGTCACGATTGTCATCACGATTGTCGTCACCACTGTCATCGTCATCGTTGTCGTTATCGTCGTCGCCACCGTCGCTACTGTCGCTGCTGTCGGTATCGTCGTGAGGACGGCTGCGGCGCGATTCACGCTCGTCCTTTTCTTCCTTGCGCTTGAGCATGATGGAAGGCTCGGTGACGGCTTCGCTGCGGCGCACCGTCAGGTGGCGCAGGATCGCGTCGTTGAACCGGAAAATACTCTCCAGTTCCTCCAGCGTTTCGGCATCGCATTCGATGTTCAGCAGCAGGTAATGCGCCTTGTGCAGCTTGGCGATGGTGTAGGCCAGCTGCAGGCGACCCCAGTCCTCGGAGCGATGAACGGCGCCGCCCTTGGCTTCGACCAGGGACCTGTATCGCTCGAGCATTCCCGGGACCTGCTCGCTCTGGTCAGGGTGGACCAGAAACACGATCTCATAGTGTCTCAACTGCATGTTCTCCTTGTGGATTCACCGGCCGGAAATCCCGCGCCGGAAAAGCCCCCGAACAAACCGTGTGCGGAATCCACACCAGGCACCGTGGGGCAAGGCCTGCAGATCGCAGGTAGCCGGGAAGTATAACAACGTTGCGGTCATCAGGGAACACCTGACGCGGATAAACCAGGGTTTCGCCGGAAAAGGCGCATCTCGTGTGCTGCGTCACTCGGCCGTAGCGACGGCTACTGTCACTCCGATTGTGGTGACAATTTGTGGTGACAATTTGTGGTGACAATTTGTCGCGACAATGGCAACCCAAGATCTGCGGCTTTTCCGACT
>JGI12048J13642_10747173_pt1 | contig 11656 bp, 5 predicted proteins | sample ElkSlonscriptome_16_FD_13642 | JGI IMG/M metagenome (IMG submission 13642) | reverse complement strand
AACAGTTCGAGGAGAAGAAAACCTTAAAATCAATAGTTATCCAGGAGCAATTGCCCAAATCGTCACTAATTTAGTCATCAACTCAATCATACATGGCTATCAACCCGGAGAAAAAGGATGTTTAGACTTTGACATCAACTGTCAAGATGATAGACTAATAATTAGCTATGCAGATGATGGGTGTGGTATTCCAGAAGAATATATCGATAAAATCTTTGAGCCATTCTTTACAACAGATCGCTCTAGGGGTGGGAGTGGTTTAGGGTTGCATATTATCTACAATTTAGTGACGCAAAAACTTCAGGGTCAAATTTCCTGTGATCGTCAAGTCAGCCAAGGTACAAAATTTATATTGAATTTACCACTAGAAGTTCAGGAATAACACCGAAAGTATGCCAAAAAATATTAATTCTCAACCAAACCAGTCTTCCCCCGCAGAGGAGGAGATGATTTTTATCGAAGAAGAAGATGAAATTTCATCCCTCCCCGATGATACAGAGACGTGGAAAATAATGATTGTTGATGATGATCATTCTATCCATGAAGTGACGCAACTCGCCTTAGAACAATTTACCTTTGAAGGAAAATCCCTACACTTTATTTCTGCCTATAGTGCAACGGAAGCACAACAACTCATCCTCAAGCATCCAGACACCGCAATTTTGTTCGTCGATGTGATCATGGAAACCGAGGAAGCGGGTTTAGATTTTGTCAAATATGTTCGAGAAACTCTCAACAATACACTCACTCGGATTATCCTTCGTACAGGTCATCCTGGACAAGCTCCTGAAGCTCAAGTTATTCTCAACTATGATATTAACGACTATAAAACCAAACTTGAACTCACCCAAGAAAAATTAATCACGACCGTTACCCTTTCTCTGCGAAATTATCGAACTTTACAACAAACGTTTGAGCAAGATATCAAGTCAAGTTCCGGTGATATCTTAATTGTGGATGATGACACGAATCATCTGACTTTACTGGTGCAAATCCTCCAAAAAAATGGATATAAAATTAGAGAAACTCAAAGCGGAAAACACGCGATACTATCGGCTAATATGAGTCAACCCGACTTAATCATATTAGATGTGATGATGCCCGATTTAGATGGATATACCGTTTGTAAACACTTAAAAGCCAATCCTAAAACCTGTAACATTCCCATCTTATTTATCAGTGCGCTAGATGGAACCGTTGATCAAGTCAAAGCCTTTGGAGTCGGAGGTGTTGATTTTATTAGTAAACCCTTTGAAATCGAAGAAGTCTTAGCGCGAGTCGAAACCCATCTCACCAACCAAAAGTTAAAACAACAACTCAAAGATCAAAATCACCAACTCCAACAAGAAATCACTATTCGCACCACTAGCGAAGCTTATTTACGACTCCTACAACGAGCAGTAGATGCTTCTTCAAACGGTATTGTCATCGCCGATGCTCAACTTACTGATAAACCTTTGACCTATGTGAACTCAGGATTTGAACGAACGACAGGGTATCGTGCTGATGAAGTGATTGGAGAAAATTGTCGCTTTTTGCAGGGAGCAGATATTGATCAACCGACTTTAATCGAAATGCGGAAGGGTATCGCAGAAGGTCGAGAAACAAACATCATTGTCCGTAACTATCGCAAAGATGGTACACTATTTTGGAATAAACTTTCTATTTCTCCCGTACACGATGAAGAAGGGAATTTAACTCATTTTATTGGCATACAAGAAGATATTAGCGATCGCATTTTTGCAGAAGTTGCCCAAAAACAAGCCGAAGAAGAATTACGTCGCAGTGAAACCTTACTCAACGAAACTCAACACATTGCCAAAGTCGGGGGATGGTCATGGGATTTTATTGATCATAAATATTGGGGGTCAGAACAAATGTATCAACTGACGGGGATTCATCCTGATGATCCGATTTCCAGTTTAGAGCAGATCGAACAAAGAATTCATCCCGAAGATCGTTCCCGAGTCAGACAAGCCACCTTTGAAGCCCTCAGACAAGGAATCACCTCAAAAATCGAGTTTAGGACTCTCGATCAAGATAATACAATTCATCATCTGATTTCTCGCACTCAAGTCCAGCAAGATGATGCTGGACAAATTATTCGTTTGTATGGCACCTTACAAGATATTAGCGACTACAAACAACGAGAAGAAGCACTACAATTGTTTTCTGAAGAAATCGCCTGTAAAACGGGTGAAGAATTCTTTCGCACCTGCGTTCAATATCTCGCTCAAGTGCTAAAAGTCAAATATGCGGTGATTGCAGAAGCGATAGACGAAACCAAACAAAAACTGCGAACTTTGGCATTTTGGGACGGGGATAGTCTCAGAGAAAATCTCGAATATGATATCAGCGGCACCCCCTGCAAACCTGTTATTAATCAAGGTTGGTGCTATCACCCCGCCCAGATAATGCAACATTTCCCCGACAATTTATTCTTGGCTCAATTGGGCGTAGAAAGCTATTGGGGAATTCCCTTAGCCAATTCCACCGGAGAATCAATCGGCTTAATTTATATCATGGATGTTGCACCGCTAGAAATCAATCTTGATCACGAGATGATCATGAAAATATTCGCCACTCGCACCGAAGCCGAACTCGAACGTCAACAATTTGAAATCACCCTCCGACAAGCCAAAGAAGCCGCAGAAGCTGCTAACCGTTCCAAAAGCACATTTCTTGCGAATATGAGCCATGAGTTGCGAACACCCCTCAACGCGATTTTAGGGTTTTCCCAACTGCTCAGTCGCAGTATAAATCTGTCAGGCGATGAACAAGACAGTCTAGAAGTCATTCATAGTAGTGGTCAACATCTGCTGACTTTGATTAATCAAGTGTTGGATTTATCTAAAATAGAAGCCGGACGCATGAAAATGCAACCGCGGCAATTTGATCTATTTAATCTCCTCGAAAGTTTGGAGAGAATGTTCACCCAAAAAGCCAGCGATAAAAACCTAGAATTAAAGTTTGACTGTCATCCGGATATTCCTCCATTAATCTACACCGATGAGACAAAACTACGCCAAATTTTAATTAATCTTCTCAGTAATGCGATCAAGTTTACCCCCACAGGTGAGATTATTCTGTGGGTTTACCCTCGTTGGTCTAATCTCGAAGCTATACCTCCATCCCATTTACCGGGGGGAACTTATGCCCTATCCTTTGAAGTGAAAGATACCGGAGTAGGTATTGCTCCCCATGAATGCGAACAACTATTTCAAGCTTTTGTGCAAACCTCATCGGGTCAACAAGCCCAAGAAGGAACAGGCTTAGGGTTAAAAATCTCTCAGCAATTTATTCATTTGATGGGGGGAGAAATCACCGTTGATAGCGACTTAGGAGAAGGAACAACCTTTCAATTTATGATTCCCGTTGAGATTAGCGAAGATGAAATTTCCACTCCTTCCTCCGAGCATCTGCGAGTGATTGCACTCGAACCAAACCAACCCCGCTATCGGATTTTAATCGTTGATGACCGCCCGAATAACCGCCAATTGTTAATCGAATTGCTAACCCCTGTCGGTTTTGAAGTGCGAGGAGCAAAAGAGGGTCAAGAAGCCGTGAAACTGTGGTCAAGTTGGCAACCCCACCTGATTTTTATGGATTTACGGATGCCGATCATGGATGGTTATCAAGCAACTCGTCAAATTCGTCAGTTAGAAGCAGCGAGGAAAACCGAGCCGCGATCGCAAACCATTATACCTTCTGACCCGAACATTGAAAAAACAACAATCATTGCGATTACAGCCGGAATTCTAGAGACAGAAAAAGCAATGGCTCTATCTGTCGGGTGTGATGATTTTCTTCGCAAACCCTTTTTAGAACGAGATATTTTTGATCGCATTGCTCAACACTTAGAAGTCCATTACATTTGTCAGGAGTCTACTCTGGCGCCGATTGCTCACGGTGTTTTTTCGGGGACACTCACTGCTCAGGATATGGCCAAATTACCGAGTGAGTGGTTAGCTCAATTTCATCAAGCTATCATTGAAGGACGCAGCCAGCGAATGCAAAGCTTAATTGAGCAAATTCATTCCCAATATCCATCCGTTGCCGATACCTTAATATATTTAGTGGATCGGTATCAATATGAGCAGTTACTGGCTTTAACTGAACCGAAAACTGATCGATCTGTGTCTAGAGGCTCATGAACTCTTTGTCGCCTTCTGCTCCTCAAAAAAGTATTTTAGTCGTTGATGATACCCCGATTAATCTGACGCTGTTGACGCGGATGCTGACAACACAGGGGTATGAAGTCCGAGTTGCGCCGAGTGGGGTTTTAGCATTACGCTCTGTGCAGATGAGTCCCCCTGACTTGATTTTACTCGATATTATGATGCCAGAAATGGACGGCTATCACTTTTGTCGGATTCTCAAAGATCAAGCAGAAACACAGGAAATTCCGATTATTTTTTTGAGTGCATTAGACGATGCTTCTGATAAAGTTAAAGCCTTTGAAATGGGGGGAGTAGACTATATTACTAAACCCTTTCAACTCACTGAAGTTTTAGCTCGGATTGAAAATCATTTACGGTTGCGATCGCTACAATTACAACTCAGCGAACAAAATATCAAACTTCAAAAAGAAATCAATCTCCGACAAATTATCGAACAACAATTTCGTGAAAGTGAAGAACGTTGGCAACTGGCACTTCAAGGAAATCAAGATGGCATTTGGGAGTGGAAAGTTGAAACAGATGATATGTTTCTTTCGTCTTGGTTCAAGGATGTTTTAGGTTACGAAGACCATCATATTCAATTTAGTCAAGCCTGGAAAGATGCCATTCATCCCGATGACTGGAAACAAGTTGAAACAACCTTACAGGAGTATTTACAACAAATCATTCCGCTGTATTCGGTTGAACATCGTTTGCGTTGTAACGATGGTGGTTATAAATGGGTATTGACTCGCGGACAAGCTCAATGGGATACTGATCGACAGCCCATACGGATGATTGGTTCAGTCCGTGATATTAGTGAACCCAAACAAAGAGAACTTGAAATTCGACTGCTTCTGAAAGTCACTCAAGCGATTAATGAAGCGGTGGATGTAGACTCAGCTTTGAATCTGGTTTTAGCAACAGTTTGTCAAACGATTGATTGGGATTATGGCGAGGTTTGGATACCGAGTCATGACGGAAATGTATTAGAGTGTCGTCAAACTTGGCATATTAGTGATCACAATTCGACTCCATTTAGACAGTATAGATTGGATTTAACTTTTGCACTCGATGAAGGCTTACCCGGGCGAGTGTGGGCGACGGGCAAACCGGAAGTTCATTTATATTCAGAAATATTACCCAAGATTGGTCTACAATCAGGGTTTGGGGTGCCGATTTTAGCTGAAGAACAGATGCTAGCAGTGTTAGTCTTTTTTACTCAAACCAAAAGCAAACCTCAAGAACGAACCTTAGAACTGGTTAAAGCCGTAGCGACTCAACTCGGTTCTTTGATTCAACGAAAACAAGCTCAACAAGAATTACAATCTCAAAAAGAACAAACCGAAAAACTACTTTTAAATATTCTGCCCCAACCCATTGCTGAACGGTTACAAAAAAAATCCGGAATTATTGCAGACTATTTTCAGGATGTTAGTGTTTTATTTGCTGATTTAGTGGGCTTTACCGATTTTTCCTCCGAAGCAACTCCCGCTCAAATTCTAGAAATTCTTAATAGTATTTTTAGCCATTTTGATCAACTTTCCCAACACTACGGTTTAGAAAAAATCAAAACAATTGGAGATGCTTACATGGTTGTGGGGGGCTTACCTCTTTATCATCCGGATCATCTAAAAGCGATCGCCAAAATGGCTCTTGATATGCAAACTAATCTGACTCTATTTAATCAGCAAACCGGAAATAATTTTCTCCTAAGAATTGGGATTCATGCCGGGCCAGTGGTTGCAGGTGTGATTGGGTTGAGCAAATTTAGCTATGATTTATGGGGGGATACTGTCAATGTGGCTTCTCGAATGGAATCTAACGGGGTATCGGGTCAAATTCAAGTGACATCCGAGGTCTACGAACGCTTAAAAGAACAATTTGTGTTTGCTTTACGGGGTTCTATTCCCATCAAAGGAAAAGGAGAAATGACCACCTATTTCCTGATCGGTGAACATTAAAAAAGGCATAAGTCAATACTTAATCACCATCGCTGCTATTTCCCCACGGATCACGACAGAACATATAGATCACCTCAAAACTCTTTCCGGCTTCTTGGGCTTTTTCTTCCTGACGTTCTAGATAATTCCTCCGTCTCGCCTTCGCGATCGCCCGTGTCGTTCCCTGACTCGAATCATGAACCCAAGACCCCTCTCCCACTTTATACTTAAATTCGCAGACAATATCATAAGCAGAAGAAGCTTGAGCCGTTTTTGGAAATCCAGCTAATCCCAGTATAGAAATCACAATCAGCGATAATACAGCTTTCATGATCTTTTCTCCGATGAAAACCCCTTAACGGGTGATTGTACAGAGGTAAAGTTAACAATTTCCATTTTAATATTGTAGGATCAATCTCTATAGAAAACTGTTCACTCAGGACTGAATAAGTCAAAATACTCTCAAAATCGATTTTCCTGTGCCAGTGTGTCAACTGTCTATCGGGGGAAAAGGCGACTAATCTATTTATTAGGGTTGGAAAAGATTGTCGGTGGAAGTGAGATGTCACGCTTCCGGGAGTGTCACACCTCAGATTCCACTTACCCCCAACCCTTTTGTAGAGTAAGGTTATTGAGTCACAGAAAACCGATGGAAACCAATCAAAATCCGACCCCAACTCTAGTCCAAGATCGCTCTACCGTCGAGAACAACATAGAAGAATGTATTAAAACCGCCTGGTTGCATTTAGTGGCGGACACCGTTGACACCTATACCGGAGATGATTGGTTGTCCTTGTGTCCCGATATCGATGAAGGTGAACTCTACCGAGAATGGTTTGTCTGGTACGATGGGGAAGTCGCTCAAGAATGGGAAGCCTACGACCACCTCACTGACAAACGATATGCTCACCCAGACTTAGCGATGGTTAAAGCTTTTATTGATCAAGTTGAAGATGTCAGACGGGACTCTACTTTAGTCGCTTAGACTGAAATCATAGTCTCTTAAACCCCTGTTTTCTGGAAATTTGCAGATAGTATTGAGTAAAAATTGGTGAAGAATTTGGTGAAGCTTTTTAAGTTAGCCCAAAGACTCTAATTCTTTAACTCTCGCTTGAGACTTGGCTAGGGCTTCTTTAAGCCACTAATTTGACTGTGGCCGATTTGCAAGTTCGTTTGTTTCTGGCTCTTGCTCTAAATATTGAATGAAGATTTTGTCACTGCTCGTTTCATCCATCCATCTTTAAACTGAGTAATCCATCGACTTAGCAACAATATTAATACAAAACTTCAGCTCATGCGCTCTAGTTATATGTGGTTTTAAGCATCGTGATCGCCTGGGCTAGAACTTTGTTTTCTGTTTCAATCCCTAATAGGGATTATAGGTTATTTCGAGTCCTGAATGTTTAAGAGAAAGCAGCGATATTTACGTTTCAATCCCTAATAGGGATTATAGGTTATTTCGAGGCGGGGGAAGATCAAGCCGAAGAAGATGGCGGATGGTTTCAATCCCTAATAGGGATTATAGGTTATTTCGAGGATAAATTAGTCATTTGTATTTTAAGAAAGGGGTGATAAGTTTCAATCCCTAATAGGGATTATAGGTTATTTCGAGCGAAGATTCAAGCTTTCTCCTACTTTGAGCTTAAGTTTCAATCCCTAATAGGGATTATAGGTTATTTCGAGCAGTAAATCGAGGATAATCTCGGGTGTGCTTCTCGTTTCAATCCCTAATAGGGATTATAGGTTATTTCGAGCCTGGGGAGCCTCTGATCATTAATATTGATGCGAGTGCCGCGTTTCAATCCCTAATAGGGATTATAGGTTATTTCGAGAATCACCATGAAGCCTCACGGAAGTCATTTCTCTGTTTCAATCCCTAATAGGGATTATAGGTTATTTCGAGAGTGTTGTACAGGCTCTATATGATTTAGAGCAGTTTCAATCCCTAATAGGGATTATAGGTTATTTCGAGAATGAAGGAGGAAAGCCAGTCGCTCTCCCTAATAAGTTTCAATCCCTAATAGGGATTATAGGTTATTTCGAGTTTGCCACACGGGCCAATCAAGCGGAATATCTACGTTTCAATCCCTAATAGGGATTATAGGTTATTTCGAGTTATATGGCTTGGATAATTCCCCCCAATTACTCGGAAAAGTTTCAATCCCTAATAGGGATTATAGGTTATTTCGAGCAAGAATAGAGTTTGCGCTGAAAGTTATAGACGCGTTTCAATCCCTAATAGGGATTATAGGTTATTTCGAGCTTGAAAGTGACTATCGTTTCAATTGAAAACGTTTCAATCCCTAATAGGGATTATAGGTTATTTCGAGCTGAACTCCCCGAACCACTCTCCGAAGTTCTGAGTTTCAATCCCTAATAGGGATTATAGGTTATTTCGAGATGTCAGAAGAAGTGACCGGATACGCTAGAATATCGTTTCAATCCCTAATAGGGATTATAGGTTATTTCGAGGTTTTGCCACACGGGCCAGTCGAGCGGAAGATCTGTGTTTCAATCCCTAATAGGGATTATAGGTTATTTCGAGGGTGTTTCTCCATCTGGGGAGCGATCGCCTTGCGCTGTTTCAATCCCTAATAGGGATTATAGGTTATTTCGAGGCGCATTATGAAGCGGAATACTCACGCTACTAAGTTTCAATCCCTAATAGGGATTATAGGTTATTTCGAGTTTATAGTGGTTACTGTTGGTAAAGGGATGATTTGTTTCAATCCCTAATAGGGATTATAGGTTATTTCGAGTATATCAGCAGTTTTTCGCGGCTGAATGGCAAGCGTTTCAATCCCTAATAGGGATTATAGGTTATTTCGAGGCGAGGGCTTTTTTACCCCCGGTGGTGAATTCCCTGTTTCAATCCCTAATAGGGATTATAGGTTATTTCGAGAAGCTACGTTTGGAGCCATACCCTTACTCACATTAGGTTTCAATCCCTAATAGGGATTATAGGTTATTTCGAGCAGCAGATGATACAGACACTATCGCTATTATTAACGAGTTTCAATCCCTAATAGGGATTATAGGTTATTTCGAGATGGAGAGGATGAAGAAGCCCCAGTTTGTGAAGATGTTGGTTTCAATCCCTAATAGGGATTATAGGTTATTTCGAGAAAAAATGCCTGTTACCAATATTTACGATAGTCGGTTTCAATCCCTAATAGGGATTATAGGTTATTTCGAGTCGATGCTTTAAATCATTAGCTAGATTAGATAGACGTTTCAATCCCTAATAGGGATTATAGGTTATTTCGAGATGGAGAGGATGAAGAAGCCCCAGTTTGTGAAGATGTTGGTTTCAATCCCTAATAGGGATTATAGGTTATTTCGAGCAGTGGATGTTCGAGGAACTTCCTGACGACTTACTTGTTTCAATCCCTAATAGGGATTATAGGTTATTTCGAGTCTGGTTTGGTATCATTTTCAAGAGATTGCGATTGTTTCAATCCCTAATAGGGATTATAGGTTATTTCGAGTTTTAAAATTATCATCCACCTCTGAAAAGGTGCGTTTCAATCCCTAATAGGGATTATAGGTTATTTCGAGTAATGACCTGACTACTAAGTTAAGTAAATTTTGCGGTTTCAATCCCTAATAGGGATTATAGGTTATTTCGAGAAAATACGAGCCGCTTTGTGGAAATCTCACTTTTGTTTCAATCCCTAATAGGGATTATAGGTTATTTCGAGGAGCAGATTAACGCGGTCAAAGATAGTGTTGAGGTTTCAATCCCTAATAGGGATTATAGGTTATTTCGAGGATCACGAATTTTCTTAGCTCTTTTTGCAATGGTATGTTCGTTTCAATCCCTAATAGGGATTATAGGTTATTTCGAGAGTCACTCCGCAGTCTAGACACGTTTATCGCGTTCATGTTTCAATCCCTAATAGGGATTATAGGTTATTTCGAGCATGGCAAGAACCCAAAACCGAACCAACGCTAGAAGGTTTCAATCCCTAATAGGGATTATAGGTTATTTCGAGATATCCGTAGCAATCCAACACACACGTCGTGTTTCAATTGAGTTTCAATCCCTAATAGGGATTATAGGTTATTTCGAGTCATGTTGCGGGGCCTTTAGCCAATTCCGACACTGTTTCAATCCCTAATAGGGATTATAGGTTATTTCGAGGATGTCGAATTAAACGTTAAATTAAGCAGCTTAGTTTCAATCCCTAATAGGGATTATAGGTTATTTCGAGTTGGGGGACTATAGGGGGATCTTTAATTTGGTTGTTTCAATCCCTAATAGGGATTATAGGTTATTTCGAGAGCGGCATTCTGAAACCCTTACCATATTCAGTTTTCGAGGTACAGTTGCGCCTGATGCGACTAAAACTATAATACCGGATCATCTCAAATCTGTCAAAAACGCTGAAACCCTTACACAGAGGGACGCGCCCACCCCTGAACTTTTAGATCGACCGCAAACCCAGACAGCATCAGCGATCGCGCCTTTAAAAACCATTATCAAAATTCTACACCTACCCTCGGGCGCAAAAAACGATGTAAAGTCGCCTGTAGATCAAGAGAAGACAGAGACATTTATCCGCTATTATCGAAGGTTCAGAATTGATAAAATCAAAAAGCCAATGTTTGCAAGATCTCTAAATCAAGCCCTTCAGTCTGGATGGTTTCGCCGTCGTCGAGGTCAATCTATCTTACACCTGATCAGTTTATTCTGTTTGTGCTGGTTTTTGGCAGTAAGCTGTACTCCTCGTTCAACTCAAACCAACTCTCCGGCTTCCCAGACAAACCCCGAACGAATTACTATGGGAACAACCCTCAATATTCGTACCCTCGATCCGGCTGACGCCTACGATGCCCTTTCTAATGATATCTTTTACAATGTCGGCGATCGCTTGTACACCTACTCCCTGGGAAACACAACACTCATCCCTCAGTTAGCCACCGCTTTACCCACCGTTAGCGAAGATGGGCTAACTTATACAATTGCTGTGCGTCAGGATGTTGTTTTCCATGATGGCACCCCGTTTAATGCGATCGCGATGGCGTTTTCTCTCAAACGGTTTATTGAAAATGGGGGACAACCTGCGTTTTTACTCGCTGATACGGTGAAGTCTGTCGAAGCAACGGGTGACTATGAACTAACAATTATCTTAAAACAGCCTTTTGCTGCTTTTCCTAACTTACTCGCGGTGGCGGGTACTTTGGCGGTGTCTCCCCAAGCCTATGAGTTGGGTGCGGGGAAGTTTCAACCTCAAACCCTGGTGGGAACTGGGCCATATAAACTGGCAGAAAATGGAGTTGATGTCATTCGTTTGGATGTCTTCGATCAATATTGGGGTGAAAAGCCTCAAAACCAAGGAATTGATATTCAACGCTTTTCTAGTCCTGCCAATTTGTTTAATTCGTTTCGGAGTGATGCAGTTGATATTGCTTATCTTTCTCTTGAACCTGATCAAGTTAAGAGTTTACAAGGGGAAGTTGAAAAAGGCAAATGGCAGATGATTACGGCTGATGGCAATACTATCAATTATATGGTTCTCAATCTCAATTCTGAACCGTTAAATCAGCTAG
>JGI12048J13642_10515158_pt1 | contig 11658 bp, 11 predicted proteins | sample ElkSlonscriptome_16_FD_13642 | JGI IMG/M metagenome (IMG submission 13642) | reverse complement strand
ATGGCAGACGGCTTCAAGCGCCTGTTTACCAGTCACCCGCCACTATCAGAACGTATCGAGGCGCTTGAGCGGGGGCGTGATAACGCGGCGTAATCAGCTCGCGCGCTTGTCCCCGTGAATCCAGGTGACCTCGGCGCCACCGTCCGCGCGCGCCAGCACGCGGGCGGCGACAAACAGGTAGTCCGACAGGCGATTGAGGTAGCGGATGCTGACCGGGTTGATGGTCTCTTCCCGGGCCAGGGCAACCACGCAGCGTTCCGCGCGGCGACAGACCGTGCGGGCGATATGACAGCGCGCTGCAGCCTCCGAGCCTCCCGGCAGAATGAAGTCTTTAAGCGGGGGCAGATCGTCATTGAGCAGGTCGAGATCGTGCTCCAGGCCGTCCACGTAGGCGTCGGGGATCAGCGTGGTGCCCGGCATACACAGCTCACCGCCGAGATCGAACAGCTCGTGCTGGACGCGGTTCAGACTGCTCTGAACAGCCGGCAGAACATCTGCGGTGAGCAACAGGCCGATGACAGAGTTGAGTTCATCAACAGTGCCATAGCTTTCCACCCGCAGGCTGTCCTTGTTAACCCGTTCACCATCGCCAAGGCCGGTCGTACCAGCGTCGCCGGTCCGGGTATAAATTTTAGATAGTCGATTTCCCATGCGCGTAATCCTAGATTCTGACTTGCCAAGCGACCGTGAAGCCGGACGTGCAAGAGGACGAACGATAGAGCAAGCGCGTTCCAAGGTCACCTTCGCGCGTCATTCCCCTGGCCCGGCGTGGTACCCGGGCCGGGCAGCTGCGCTGAACCGAAACAGGTCCGGCCGGCATCGAATCGGCCGGATTTGAAATCGTCTGGCGCGGGCGTATAGTGGCGGCGATTGAAATAGCCCCTTTGAACCAACCTGACCTTATGGGCCTGATGAGCCCTGGAGAAAGCGCATGACCCTTCGCACCCCGCTTCACGCCGAACACCTCGCTGCCGGCGCCCGCATGGTCGATTTTGGCGGTTGGGACATGCCCATCAATTATGGCTCCCAGATCGAGGAGCACCACGCGGTGCGCAAAGCCGCCGGAATGTTTGATGTGTCGCACATGACCATCGTGGATCTTGCGGGTGAGCAAACGCGAGCATTTCTCTCGTACCTGCTGGCTAACGATATTGCGAAATTGCAGGTGCCGGGTAAAGCGCTATACAGCTGCATGCTGAATGAAGCGGGCGGTGTTATTGATGACCTGATCACCTATTTTCTGGACGAAACGCATTTCAGGCTCATCGTGAACGCCTCAACGCGGGACAAGGACCTGGCGTGGATTCGTCTCCAGGCGGAGCCTTTCGCCGTTGCGGTCAGCGAGCGCGAAGATCTGGCAATGATTGCCGTGCAGGGACCACAGGCACGCGAGCGCTGCGCAGGTCTCCTGGATGATGCATCAGCAAGCAGGGCGCTGGCTCTCAAGCCATTCAGCGCCGCAACACTGGGCGAATGGTTCGTAGCGCGCACGGGCTACACCGGTGAGGATGGATTTGAGATTGCCCTGCCGGCTGCGGATGCAGCGCAGGCATGGCGCCGCCTGGTTGATGCCGGGGTCGAGCCCTGCGGATTGGGCGCCCGCGATACCTTGCGCCTGGAGGCCGGCATGAGTCTCTATGGCCAGGACATGGACGAGAACGTCACACCGCTGGAATCCGCGCTTGCCTGGACCGTTGCCATGGATAATGACCGCGACTTCATTGGCAGGGCAGCCCTTGAGCAACAAAAAGCCCGGGATGTTCCGCACCGCCTGGTCGGCCTGGTACTGGAGGAACGTGGCGTGTTGCGACATGGTCAGACCGTGCTCACCGATGCGGGCGATGGCGTGGTCACGAGCGGTACATTCTCACCCACCCTGCAGCAGGCGATAGGCCTGGCGCGCCTGCCTGCCGCCAGTGGTGATGCGGTGACCGTCGATATCCGTGGCCGTCAGCTTGCTGCCAGGGTGGTGCGCCCACCCTTCGCCCGAAATGGCGCTGTGTGCGAGGGCATTCTGCCAGGATCATGAAGCGTACTGTCTGAAATCGTTCCACCGCGCGGCATTTGCCGTTAGAATTCGAACAAAATCTACCGGGGTCTCCACCATGAGCAATGTGCCTGAAAACCTTCGTTTCACCGAATCCCATGAATGGGTTGATGCAGAGGACAGCGAAGCTGTGCGCATCGGCATTACTTTCCATGCCCAGGACCAGCTCGGTGACCTTGTCTTTGTCGAATTGCCGGCCGTCGGCGATGCATTTGATCAGGGTGATGCCTGTGCCGTCGTTGAGTCGGTCAAGGCCGCCAGCGATATTTATTCACCGATAGCCGGCGAGGTCATCGCGGTCAATGAAGACCTGGATGCAGACCCGGCTTTGGTCAACAGCGACCCGTATGGCGCGGGATGGCTGTTCACGCTTAAGCCGGAAAATGTGGACGATGTCGAAGACCTGCTCGATGCCGAGACTTACGCCCAGCAGCAGCTATAGGCAGGGTGTACGGAAAACGCTGATTCGCAAAACGCCAGGCGCAGACAGGCCGGCCGGATATGGCGCTCAGTCAGCAGACGGGCTCGACTGGTAGGAGATGCCCGCGGCCTGGTAAATGAACGACATCAACCATGCCGGGCCAATCAGAAGAAACTGCAGATCTTTCACAAATGAGGGCTTTTTGCCCTCAATGTGGTGTCCAATGAACTGGCCTGTCCAGGCCAGCACAAACAACACCAGCGCGATTTGCCACAGCGGCCAGGGCAGGTTGGCATCCACCCACGCGGCCAGCAGGATCATCAATCCGTTGTAGAGCAAAAGGCCCATGCCGAGTTTTACGGACAAGCGGAAGTAGTAGACCTGGGCAAGCAACAGGGTGATCGTTGCCCAGTTCACCGGCACCGGCCAGTCCTGCGCCACGACAGGAAACGGAATACTCCAGAGCAGCGCAACCACCGTCCACACGATGACCGGCACGCACACCCAGTGAACGAGCTTGTTGGTCCTGTTCTGGTGGCTTTCGCCGTATTCGTTCAGAAGTGCGTTGAGCTTGCTCATGCCAGGGGTGGCCCCTCCATACGTTGCACCACCTCCTCGTATTGGCGCCGCGTATCCTCGATGATGGCTGCCGGCACATGCGGACCCGGGGGCGTCTTGTCCCAGTTCAGGGTTTCCAGGTAGTCGCGGATAATCTGCTTGTCATAGCTCGGCGGGCTGCTGCCCGGTGCATACTGGTCAGCGGGCCAGAAACGCGAGGAGTCCGGCGTCAGTACCTCGTCCATGACGTGCAGCGTGCCCGCCCCGTCGAGGCCGAACTCGAATTTTGTATCCGCGATGATTACCCCGCGTTCCAGGGCGTGCCGCGCCGCTGTCTCGTACAAGCGGACGCTGACATCACGCACCTGCTCCGCCCGCTCTTCGCCGACCAGATCGATGATTTGTTCGAAGGACACGTTTTCATCATGGTCACCAACCGCTGCCTTGGTTGAGGGGGTGAACAACACGCCGGGCAGGCGATCGGCCTGGCGCAGTCCTTCCGGCAGGGCAATGCCGCACAAAGCGCCGGTCGCACGGTAGTCCTTCCACCCGGAGCCGATCAGATAACCACGCACAATTGCTTCCAGGGGTAATGGCTGCAGCCGTTTGACCACCATGCTGCGCGGCGCCAGCCTTTTGGCCAGGGTCGCATCGCCCAGCACCGCTTCCAGGGACAGGTCTGCCAGGTGATTGGGCACAATAGCCCGGGTCAGGCCAAACCAGAAATTCGAAATCCGTGTGAGCATTGCACCTTTACCGGGAATCGGATCCGGCAACACCACGTCAAAAGCGGACAGGCGGTCTGAGGCGATCATGAGCAGGTGGTCATCACCCACGGCAAAGCAATCACGGACCTTACCCTGGTGGACCAGCGGCAGGCTGGTGACCATGTCTGCCGAATAAGGCTCTGTGGAATAGGGGTCGGGCACGCTTTTGATTCCTTGCCTGGCGAGTGATTCAACCGATGCACGCGATTATAAACTCATGTGACCGGAGTTTTACCTGGCCGGCTGCATTGTTTGATTGTGCGGGCGGCGTGCAGCCCGGCTTACCGGCGCTGCCTCCAGCATTGGCAAACATAGGGTACGGCCCCACATAGCTGGGATGGATTTCTCCTCCTTCAAAATCGAGCGCCACTGGTGGGGCAAAATCATCGGCGGCACGCTCGGCCTCATGAAAGGTGGGCCCGCGGGCGCCGTGGTTGGCATCTTTCTGGGTCATTTCGTTGACCGGATCATATTTGGCCTCTCCAGTAAAGAACGCACCCGCCAGCTGTTCTTTACCTCCCTGTTTGGTTGCCTTGGGCGCGTCAACAAGGCCGACGGGCGTGTCACCGAGGCTGAAATCGCCGCTGCCCAGCGCCTTATGGCGCGGCTGGACCTGAGTGAAGACGAGCGGCAGGCGGCTATCAAGGCGTTTAATCGCGGCAAAGCGGCTGACTTTGACCTTGAAGGTGAGTTACAGCAGTTTGTCAGCTTCACCCGGGTGCGTCCCGATTTGCGCCAGATGTTCATGGAGATTTTGATTGAGAGTGCCGCCAGCGACGGGCAGATTTCCCGTGCCGAGCAGGAAGTGCTGGTGCGCGCCGCCAACACCATCCAGATTCCGCCGGCAATCTTCTACGCGATATTCAATGCCTTTACCGCCACCCACGGCCCCGGCAGTGCCGGCTCACCGGGTGGGCCCTCGCGGCCCTCGCTGGACCAGGATTTCGCCGCACTGGGCTTGAACAAGAGCGCCAACGAGCAGGAAATCAAGCGTGCCTACCGCAAGCTCGTGGGCAAATACCATCCGGATAAGCTCATGTCGCAGGGCCTGCCCGAGGAAGTGATGGAAAAAGCCAAGGAACGGGTTCGCGACATCAACCTGGCTTATGACCGGATCAAGGCGGCGCGCGGGATCAAGTAGCTGTCACCTGAGTATTCGCAAAAATGAGAGAGCCTCTGGGTCGTTATCCCTACTTCCTTTAGAATGACGACGCCGTTTTAAGAATGGTTACCCCATGTCACGCCGCCGAGCGGTCAGAACCCAGGATTTGTCATGCAGCAAAAGCCCGTCATTGCGCCATCCATACTTTCAGCGGACTTCGCCCGGCTGGGCGAAGACACCCAGGCGGTTCTCGATGCCGGCGCAGATTGGGTGCATTTTGATGTCATGGACAATCACTACGTGCCCAACCTCACCTTCGGACCTCCGATATGCAAGGCTCTGCGCGCCTATGGCATCACCGCGCCGATTGACGTGCATCTCATGGTGCAGCCGGTCGATAGCCTGATTGAGCAGTTCGCCGGGGCTGGCGCCTCACTCATTTCTTTTCACCCAGAAGCCAGTCGGCACGTTGATCGCAGCCTCACATTAATTCGTGACCACGGTTGCCAGGCAGGCCTCGTGCTGAACCCGGCAACGCCGCTGAATGTCCTCGACCATGTTCTGGAACAGCTCGATATGGTGTTGCTGATGTCAGTTAACCCCGGGTTTGGCGGCCAGTCTTTTATCCCCTACGTTTTGCGTAAGCTCGAGCAGGTGCGCGGCATGATTGATGCCACCGGCAAGGATATCCGCCTGGAGATTGATGGGGGTGTCAAGGTAAACAACATCGCCGAAATTGCCGCAGCCGGTGCCGACACCTTTGTGGCCGGTTCAGCGATTTTTGGGAGCGACGACTACCAGGCGACGATTTCCGCCATGCGCGAACAAATACGGGGCTAAACCACATGACAAGAGTTTTCAGCGGCGTGTTGCTGCTCTTTCTTTGCCTGGCAGCCCCTGTCCATGCCCAGGTCCCGGCTGCTTATTACGATACGGTGGATGATACTGATGCGGCGTCACTGCGGGCCACCCTGCATGTCGTGATCGATGATCACCAACGCTTCCCCTACACCTCCTCCCAGACCGATACCTGGGACGTCCTTGAACAAGCCCAGCGCGACCCTGACGATGACGGCCGCATCGTCACCCTGTACAGGAATATCAGCTATCCCAGGCGTGGTGGGGGTAACGAGCTCTACGATCGCGAGCATGTCTGGCCAAAGTCCTATGGATTTACCGACAATGATGGCATTGCACTCAATTATCCCTATACGGACATGCACGCGCTCTGGTTGAGCGATTCGGATTACAACTTTGCGCGCTCCAACAAGCCCTTTGAGGATTGTGATGCCGCATGCATGGAATTTCCGACGGAACTTGAAGACGGCCAGGGTGGCGCCGGAGGCCCGTGGCCAGGCGACAGCAACTGGACCGATGGTGAATTTACCGCAGGTCGCTGGGAAGTCTGGGGCGGCAGACGCGGCGATGTGGCCCGCGCCATTTTTTACATGGATCTTCGCTACGAGGGCGGAACGCATGGCGTTACCGGGGCGGCCGAGCCTGACCTTCGCCTGACCAACGACCGGGATCTCATCGACAGCGGTCGCAGCAGCTCGAATCGCTCCGTTGCCTGGATGGGCCTGCTCGATACTCTGCTTGCCTGGCATCAGGAAGACCCTCCGGATGATGCCGAGCGGCGTCGTCACGAGGTGGTTGCCGCCAACCAGGGCAATCGCAATCCCTTTGTCGACGAGCCGGCCTGGGCGGCGTGTATTTACCTTGCCGAGTGCGGCTTCCAAATCAACCCGGGTCTGAATGACGCCTGGTACGATCCGGCAACCTCCGGCCAGGGGTTCTTTGTGACGGTCTTGCCGGCCAGTGGACAACTGTTTCTGGCCCATTTCACGTTTGCGGCGCAACGCCCCGCCGTTGCAGACCCCGCCACCCTCGGCGAGGCCGGGCATCGTTGGTTAACCGCCATTGGGCCGATTGATGGGAACCGGGCGAGCCTGACCGCCACCCTGAGCCGGGCTGGACGCTTTGATGATCCTGCACCGGTTGAACGCGTTACGCCCTATGGCAGCTATGAAATCGAATTCCACGATTGTGCTTCGGCGACCCTGACTTACGAGTTTCCCACGGCAAACCTGTCCGGCGTGATTCAGCTGCGGCGCGTGGTTAAGGACAATGTGTTGCTTTGTGAGTCACTGTCGGCCGGCGCTGCATTCGGCAGGTAAGCCGGTAATGCCGTGACAACCAGGCGCAAGGGGCCGCCCGCAAGCGGTGCGTTTGGCGGGTAGCAGGTCACCAGGGTCAGCCGTTCGCGGTCGTTCAGAAGCACCAGCTCCTGCCGGCGGCTGTCCACGATGTCCAGCCAGGTTACCCGGTAAGCGCGCGCACCATGTCCATCGTTCAGCCACAAGATGTCACCCGGTTGCAGCTCATTCAGGCCGTCAAAATGCGTATCACGGTGCGCGCTGATAATCACGTCGCCGCCGCTGACGGGCGTCATGGCAGCCGGTCCCCATGCCAGGTTGCGACCGGAGGCGCCCTGGAGGACCAGGTGCCGCGCGCCCAGGCGCGGGATACTCAGAACAGCCACGGGCGAGGTGTCGGCCCAGGGCCAGGGCTTTGCTGTTTCTTCTCCGGCCAGCCGTGCTTGCCAGGCCCTTTCCAGCAATACCTGGCCGAGCAGGGCTTTGGCCGGTACCCAGCTTGCATGCACGGTGCCAAAAAGTGCGGCGGCGATGATCGCCGCCGCCAAATGCCGGTGGCGGATTGTCATGGGCGGGCGGCGACGGGTGCGCCCCGGCCCCTGAACACCGGCAAGCGAAAGTAAGGCTTCAGGAACAGGCCACCTGATATTGCCAGGACCAGCAGGGAGAGCAGCAACTGGGTTTTCCAGCCGGTTGCCGTTGCAGGAAAAGCAGTACTGTTGGTACTGCCTGCGGGTAACAGGCTTGGTACGTCTGCCCGGGCCAGCACCTCACCACCGGGACGTACAGGTGTGTGGTCCACGGCAACCATGCTGGTGTAGGGCGTCAACAACCCGTGGTCAAGGGCGAGTTGGGTTATTTGCAGACGCATCTGGTCCGGGTCGGCGCCAAACATAAGGCTGTCCTGCAGTGATTCGATTTTGCGTCGGGCCCAGAGTGTCGCCAAGCTGTTTGCGCCCGTTGCCGTCTCCGGCCAGGCCTCGTGCTGCCAGGGCTGGCCATTGAGCTCACCGCACAGGCCGACCCCGGCCGGTTCTTCAGCCAGCCTGGCGGTGACCCATAGCGGTTGACCGGCATACAGGTCCGGCAGGATTTCCGGGTAGTATTCGGCCTCCACACCCCAGTCAATGCACAGGTCGGACACAGCGGGCAAACGCAGATGGGTCCAGAGTGCGGCCATGATCTGGCCCACATCGGCCAGTCGGCCAATGTGGGTTTGATGACCGCGACCGATCTCTGCTGCCTTGCGCATAAACCCGGCATTGGGCGCGGAGCCAATCGCCACGGTGAATAAGCGGCTGCTGCCCAGTAGATTGGCGATCTCGGTGAGCAGCTCGCGCTCATTACCGACGCTTCCATCAGTAATGAAAACCACCTGCCGGATCAGATTGGCCTGAACTTTACCACCCTGCCCTTGCCCGGCGGCCGGCTGTGCGCGCAGAGCCTCGCGCAAAGCGGGCGCCATCTCGGTACCACCGTCAGCCTCCAGCTTGTTGATCCAGCGGCGGGCCATGCCGAGGTTGGCGGCGGTCACCGGCAGCGCCTGCTGGAATAACGGTTCGGTAATACTGTTGAACTGGATAAGATTAAAGCGATCGCCGGTGACCAGGGCGTCCACACCGGCCAGCAACGCGGCCCGGGCCTGTGCCATTGATTGACCCTGCATGGAGCCGGAGGTATCAATGACAAAAATCACCTCGCGGGACTGTGCTTGCAGGGAGCTGTCGCGCGGTGGAATCAGCATCAGTTGGGCGAACACGTGCTGCCCATCGCTCCAGGTGGTAAGCGAGGATGCAGGATCGCCACCAAATTCAGGCGTCCATTGCAGCTCAAAGGCGCGATCAGTTTTTTCATCAAGGTTCAACAGGGTGACCTGGTAACCGCTCGCAACAGCCTGGATATCTACATCGTGATAAAGGCTTTCAATGCCGCTGACCGGGTAGCCCGCGGCCAGGTCCACCTGCAGACTGAAGCCGTGCGATGCACTTGAGGTGATCGATGCAAACCGGGGGCGTGGGGCTGGCATGCCGGTCGCTGTCTGTACCTCGTTGCCGTACCGGGGGGTGAAGGTACCGGGCAGATACAGCCGGAAAGCGCCATCGCGATAATCGACATTGGTCAGGAAACTGATCATGACGTGAACCCGTTCCCCGGGACCGATATTGGCCAGGCTGGTCTGGAACTGGTTGGCCCGCTCCTGGCGCACCAGGCTGGCTACTTTGCCGTCAGCCCTCGCTTGCTGATAGATCTGCTGTGCGCTGTCGCGCTCGCGGATTTCTCCCTCCAGCACCCGGCCGCCAACCTCGATAAACAGACGATCCACCGCTGCGCCATCGGGCAGGGGAAAGCGGTAGGTGCCCTCGACCCAGTCATTGCTGTCATTACTGAAACTCTGGGCCACGTGAACGCGGGCCAGCAAGCCGGTGACTTCGACATGGATGGCGGTGTCCAAGGCAAGGTGCAGCGCTGAAACATCGCCAGCCTGCAGGCTCAGGCCCCATTCCGGGAGCACGCCCAGGGGTGCAGCAAACTCCGGGTTTGATGCCTGTGCGGTGCCGATCCGCAACAGCAACAGGACCAGGAAAATACAGCCCAGGCTCAGCCATACCCGGTCCTGCCAGCACAAGCCGCGAGGTTTTGCGCGTCGCGGATCATGACCCGGCCTGGTGGAATGCAATTCGGGGTGCTGAAGCTGACTGTGCATTTCCAGCTGCTGCAAAATGGACGAAGAGGTTCGATGAGATGACATTGGAGGGCTCCGCTTGTTGATGACGCCATTTTGCTGGTGGTTCATGGAGCCCAGCGGAGCCTTTGTAACCCTGGGGCGGCGGAAATAGGGCAAAGCTCGGGCAGCGCTGCTCCGGCCGCCCCGGTCCCGTGCGTGATGCCCGGTGAGCCCGTATTATTGCGTCGAACCCAGGAGCATTGCCGTGCAGAGACAAATTGCCATCGTCGAGGACGAGGTCGCGATCCGCCAGAACTACACCGAAGCGCTGCGGCGTTATAACTACCGCGTGCAGGGCTATGGCGAGCGCGTCAGTGCGCTGGAAGCATTCCGCAGGCGGCTGCCGGATCTGGTCATTATTGATGTGGGTCTGGGCGAAGATGTGGAAGGCGGTTTTGAGCTTTGCCGCGAGCTGCGCAGCCTGTCCCGCAGTCTGCCGATTATCTTTCTCACCGCCCGTGATTCGGACCTGGATGTCATTTCCGGGCTGCGCCTGGGTGCGGATGATTACCTCACCAAGGACATTTCCCTGCCGCATCTGGTGACCCGCGTGGCGGCCCTGTTTCGCCGTATCGAGGCGCTTTCAGGTGACCGGAGCGAAGAACGTCTGCTGGAGCGTGGTGACCTGTCCCTGTCTGCCGACCGCATGGAAGTCAGCTGGAAAGGCGTAGCGGTACCCCTGACCGTGACCGAATTCTGGATCATCCACTCCCTGGCCCGGCATCCCGGGCATGTCCGCTCGCGGCAACAGCTGATGGACGATGCCAATGTGCTGGTTGATGACCAGACGATCACCAGTCACGTGAAACGTATTCGTCGTAAGTTCGAGGCACTGGACACGGAGTTTGATCAGCTGCATACCGTTTATGGCGCGGGTTATCGCTGGTCCAGGTAGTCAGTCCCATCGTCCGCCCTGCCAGTTTGCCTTAAGCTCAGCTCATGAAACTGCGCGCACAAATGCTGACCCTGTCCCTGGCCACCCTGTTGGTGCCGGCGTTTGGGTGGCTTTTATTGCAGGAGCTGGAAGAGTTTCTTCGCGAAGGGCAGCAGCAGGCGCTGAGCGACTCTGCACGCACGATGGCGCGCTCGTTTCCCAGCCAGTTTGAAACGGTACTTTTTGGCCGCGACCGCGTGTTGCCACTGCGCGCCCTGGACAGTCGTCCGGTGCTGGATGGTTACAGCAACGACTGGCCCGAGGCGGCGCAGGCGTTGCGGTTTAGCGGTGCCGCTGGCGAACCGGCTTTTGAGATACTGGGGGGGCGCTGGCAAAACCAGGACTTTGTATTTATCCGCGTGCAGGACGTGACCCCGATGCGTGAACAGCCACCAGCCGCCGGTCCGGAGGCGGATGTGGCCAGTCCGGTAGATGCGCTGGTGCTCTATCTTCGCAGTGAACGGGGACTGACCCGCTTTCGTATCCAGACTGCGGCACCAGGCCCCCTGCTGGTCAGCAGTCAGACCGACGGGGGCGGGCAGATTGCCGGTCACTGGAATGATTCCGAGGAGGGCTATCAGCTGGAGCTGGCCCTGCCGCGAAGTACCCGGGCCATGAGTCTGAGCCTGGGCGTGGAGGACGCTTTCCTGGATCGTTCTAACGTGGTCAGAGTCCGCGGAGCAGGAACCCTGCAGGATGGCCGCCCGGCATCCTGGTTACCCCTGGTCGCAGGTGATGCTGAACTCTCCCGGTGGCTGAGCAGCGTTGCACCCACGGGTGCCCGTGCCTGGATTATTGATCGCCGGGGCTGGGTTGTTGCGGACTCCGGGCCACGCGGGCCTGCGACGGCGCGTGATCCAAGCTGGGTTGAGCGATTTATCTACCGGACCGTCGTCGGTGGCGAGTTATCGGTGTTGAACGAGCGCCCCGATCAAATGGTCGCCCTGG
>JGI12048J13642_10178122_pt1 | contig 11660 bp, 9 predicted proteins | sample ElkSlonscriptome_16_FD_13642 | JGI IMG/M metagenome (IMG submission 13642) | reverse complement strand
GACCAGGAGATGATCGTGCAGCTCCGGGACGCCCGCATCGAGATGGACACGGTGGTGACGGAGGAGCAGCTCCAGGCGGCCTTCCAGGAGCAGGCTCCCGGCGCTCAGCTCCGGGCCCGTCACATCCTCCTCACCTTCCCCCAGGCCGCCACCCAGGCCCAGCGGGATTCGGTGCGGGCCCGGATGGAGGAGCTCCGAGCGCGTGTGGTGGCCGGCGCCGACTTCGCCGAGCTGGCGCGGGAGGTCTCCCAGGATCCCGGAAGCGCCGCCCAGGGAGGTGACCTCGGCTTCTTCAGTCGGGGCGACATGGTGCGCCCCTTCGAGGAGGCGGTCTTCGACCTGGAACCCGGCGAGCTGAGCGAGGTGGTCCAGAGCCCCTACGGCGTCCACCTCATCCGCCTCGAGGAGCGACGGGCCTCGGGCTTCGACGAGGTCCGGGACCAGCTCCGCACCCGCTTGCTGGAAACGCGCTTCCTCTCCGCCGAATCCACCTTCGTGGCCCAGGCGGAAGCGGAGGCAGATCCCTCGGTGGAGGAGGGGGCGCTGGAGCTGGCTCGGGAGATCGCCCGGAATCCCGGGCGCACCCTGAGCGGGCGTGCGGGGGAGCGAGCGCTCGGCTCCTATGAGGGCGGGGCGTACACCACCGGGGAGTTCCAGGCCTTCATCCAGGGTCGGGAGCCCGCCTTCCGTCAGCAGATCGCCGGGGCCACCGACGAGCAGCTCACCAACTTCCTCCGGGGTATGGTGCAGCGGGAGCTCCTCCTGGCCGAGGCCCGCGCCGCCGGGATGGAGCCGGCCCAGCCGGTGGTGGATTCCCTGGTGGACGGGGCCCGGGAACGGCTCCGGGATGTGGCCCGGCGCATCGGCGTCCTCCGCCTGGACCGGGCACCGGGCGAGGAGGTGGAGCCCGCCGTCCAGCGCGCCGTCCGTTCGGCCCTGGAGGACATCCTCACCGGGGCTTCGGACGTGGTCCCGCTGGGCCAGATTTCCTTTCAGCTCCGGCGGGGTGAGCCCACCCAGATCTACGGCTCCGGAGTGGGCGAGGTGGTGCTCCGGATCGCCCGAGCCCGCGCCGGGCGCGCTCCGGCTCCGGCAGAGGAGGCCCTCCCGCTGGATTCCCTCGCCGGTGGCGCCGACGACCCCCCGAACTGACCCGGAACCCGGCCTGACGGCCGGTTTACGACCGACCATGATGCGATCTTCCCGTCTGCTCCCGTTCCTGGCGGCACTCGCCGCCTGGACCCTCACCGCCGTCCCCGTCTCCGCCCAGTTCGGTCCCGACGACCGCGACGTGGTGGATCAGGTGGTGGCCATCGTCGGTGACTCCGCCGTCCTCGCCACCCAGATCCAGGAGGACATTCAGCGGATGGGCCTCCAGGGGCAGGAGCTGCCCCAGGATCCTGCCGGGCAGGAGGCGCTCTTCCGGGAGCTGCTCCAGCGGTCCATCGACCGCCTCCTGGTCCTGCAGGCCGCAGCGGGGGACACCCTCCTCACCGTGGACGAGGAACGTGTGTCCACGGTGGTGGAGCAAGAGATCACGCGCCGCACCGAAGCCTTCGGGGGCCAGGCCGCCCTTCAGGAGGCGCTCTCCGGCGAAGGGCTCTCCCTGGCGGCCTACCGGGACATCCTGGCCCAGGACGTCCGGCAGGAGCAGATGCAGCAGATGTTCATGCAGCGGCAGCTCCAGGGTGCCCCCCCGGTGGTCGTCACCGAGGAAGAGGTCCTGGAAGCCTTCGAGAACGCCCGCGGCTCGCTGCAGGAGCGGCCCCGGACGCTGACCTTCCACCAGGTGGTGGTCCGACCGGAATCCTCGGACTCGGCGCTGGACGCCACCCGGGAGCAGGCGGAAGCCCTCCTGGACTCCGTACGGGCGGGGGCAGACTTCGCGGAGCTGGCGGAGCGTTACTCCCAGGATCCGGGCTCGGCCCAGAACGGAGGAGACCTCGGCTGGTTCCGCCGGGGCCAGATGGTCCGCTCCTTCGAGGACGCCGCCTTCGCCCTCCGCGACGGGCAGGTCAGCGCGCCGGTCCAGTCCGAGTTCGGCTTCCACATCATCAAGGTGGAACGCTCCCGTCAGGGGGAGCGTCGAGGTCGCCATATCCTCCTGGTACCCGAGGTCTCCCAGACCGACCAGGAACGGGCCCGTACCCGGGCGCAGGATCTGGCGGAGCAGGTGCGTCAGGGCGCCGACATTGCGGCGCTCTACGAGGAGTATTCGGACCCCGAGGTCCCGGATTCGCTCACGGTGACCTACGAGCAGCTCGGCGAACTGCCTCCGGGCTACGACCAGCTCACCTCCGCGGCGGAAGGCGAGGTGGTGGGACCGCTCGAGTACGAGGCCGGAGCCGGCCAGGTCCGTTTCGCCGTCGTGGAGGTGGAGGAGATTCGCGAGGCCGGTGCCTACACCCTCCCGGACGTGCGCGAGCAGCTCGAGGCCCAGATCACCCGGCAGCGCCAGATCGAATCGATCCTGGAACGCCTCCGGGCCCGAACGTACATCGAGATCCTCATCTAGTCCGTCGGCCATGGCCGTCTCTCCCCTCGCCGTGACCCTCGGGGATCCCCGGGGCATCGGTGCCGAAGTCGCCCTGGGCGCAGCCGCGCGCCTGAAGGTGGACCAGCCCGACCTCCCGCTCCTCTTCTTCGGGGCGCCGGAGCAGGCCGAGGGCGTGGACCTTCCCGGCGAATTCCGTCCCACCGAGTCCTGGGACGGAAGCGAAGCCGGCGCCGGGGCGGTCTCCATCCAGGCCCTCCGTGGCGCGGTGGAGGCCGCCACGACCGGCGCCGCCTCCGCCGTGGTGACGGGACCCGTCCACAAGCCGGCGCTCCACGCCGCGGGGTGGGCGGCGCCGGGACAGACCGAGATGCTTCAGGAGCTCACCGGCGCAACGACGGTGGGGATGCTCATGTGCGCGGAATCCACTCGACTCGGGGGCGCCCTGCGGGTGCTCCTGGCCACCACGCACCTCGCGCTTCGGGACGTGCCCGAGCGAGTCACCACCGACCTCCTGGTGGAGCAGACGGAGCTCCTCCACGAGGCCCTCCGGGACCGGTGGGGCTTCCCTGAGCCCCGGCTGGCGCTCTGCGGGCTGAACCCCCACGCCTCGGACCAGGGGCTCTTCGGCGACGAAGAGGAGCGGATCTTCGAGCCCGCCGTAGCTCGTCTGCGGGAGGCGGGGGTGACGATCCGGGGCCCCCTCCCCGCCGACACGGTCTTCGGGAAGGCCCTGGCCGGGGAGGTCCACGCGGTGGTGGCTCCCTACCACGACGTCGGGATGGCGGCCTTCAAGACGGTCTCCTTCGGCACCGGCGTGAACGTGACGTTGGGACTTCCCTTCCTCCGGACCTCCCCGGACCACGGCACCGCCTTCGACATCGCCGGGCTGGGCACGGCGGATCCAGCCTCCATGCTGGAGGCGCTTCGCCTGGCGGCCCGCCTGGGTCCTCGTAGTTTTCAGAAGAGGTCCGCGGAGCTTCCCAGCTGACCCCCTTCCCCACCGCCCCGTCTCGCCGGTGATCCAGCTTACCAGCGTGTCCAAGGAGTATCCCAACCGGGGCTACGGGCTCCGGGAGGTGAGCTTCCGGATGGAGAAGGGCGAGTTCGCCTTCCTCACCGGACACTCGGGCTCCGGGAAATCCACTACCCTGCGCCTGGTGCACATGGCGGATCGTCCCACCTCCGGCGAGGTCCGGGTCTCCGGTTACTCCTCGGAGACCGTCTCCCGGCGGGAGGTCTGGAAGGTTCGGCGGAGGGTGGGGATCGTCTTCCAGGACTTCCGCCTCCTCCCCGGTCGGACCGCGCAGGAGAACGTGGCCTTCGCCCTGGAGGTCACCGGGACCACCCGGTCGGACATCCCGCCTCGTGCCCAGCGCCTCCTGAGTCAGGTGGGCCTCGCCCCGAAGTCGGGTCAGCTCGTCCACGAGCTCTCCGGCGGAGAGCAGCAGCGCGTCGCCATCGCACGGGCCCTGGCCAACGACCCCTTCGTGCTCCTGGCGGACGAGCCCACCGGCAACCTGGACGAGCGGGCGACCCGGGGGATCCTGGATCTCTTCTGGGAGATCAACGCCAAGGGGATGGCCGTGCTCATGGCCACCCACGACCTGGAGCTGGTCCGGAGCTACCCCCGGGCCCGCCTCCTGGAGCTGGACAACGGATCGCTGGTCTACGACTCCCGGACGGTGGCGGCGGAGTAGGTGTACGCCATACGCGAGGCCCTGGCGGCGTGGCGAAGGACTCCGGTGCTCACCGGTCTGAGCGCGGGCATGGTGGGGCTGGCCCTCTTCGTGGTGGGCCTCTTCGGTCTGGCCACCTACAACCTCCAGCTCGCCCTGGAGTCCATCGAGGAGCGGGTCGAGGTGGTGGTCTACCTCCGGGACGACGCGCGGCAGAGCGAGATCGACCTGGCCCAGGCGGAGCTCGGCGACCTGCCCGAGGTGCAGCGGGCGGAGTACGTCTCCAAGCGCGACGCGCTGGCCCGGGCCCAGGAGGACCTCCCCGAGTTCGGCGAGCTCTTCGCCGGAGCGGGCGTGAACCCCCTCCCCCAGTCGCTGGAGCTGGAGCTGCGGCCCGGCGCCCGGAACCAGCAGGCGGTGGAGGGCATCGCCGACCGCGCGCTGGCCTACCCCTTTGTGGAGGACGTCCGCTACGGCCGGGAGTGGGTGGACAAGCTCTTCACCCTCCGCCGGGTGGGGGCCGCCACCACGGCGGTGCTGGGCGGCGCCTTCTTCCTGGTGGCGGCCCTCATCATCGGGACGGCCCTCCGCATCGCCATCCACGCCCGCCGCGACGAGATCTACATCATGCGGCTGGTGGGGGCGAAGAACGGGTTCATCCGGCGGCCCTTCCTACTGGAAGGGGCGCTGGCCGGGTTCCTGGGAGCGGTCCTCGCCTGGGTGCTGACGTACTTCGTCTATCGCCTGGTCTACGGGTACCTCTTCGCCGTAGCCTGGATTCCCGGGAGCTGGATCCTCGGGGGCGTCGCCGCGGGCGTCTTCTTCGGGATGCTCGCCAGCGGCCTCGCCATCCGGCGCCACCTCCGGGCGGTGTGAGGATGGCGGGGCACCCCGAACGTCGTACCCGGGCGCTGCGGCCACTGCTGTTTCTTCTGGCCGCCTCGGCCCTGGCGCCGCTCCCGACGCTGCTCGCCGGCACCGGCGCTGCGGGGCTGGCAGCGCAGGACCGGGACATCCGGACCGAGATCCTGGAGAGCCGCCGACGGCTGGAAGAGATCCGGGCGGAGCGGGCCCGGCTGGAGTCGGAGATGAGCGACGTGCGCATCCGGGTGCGGGACGTCTCCTCGGAGCTCGCCAACGTGGAGCGCCGGCTGTCGGCCTCCCGGTCGGTCCTGGCGGAGATCGAGTTCCAGGCCGACGCCGTGGCCACCCGCATCGAGGAGACCACCGTGGAGCTGGTCCGCACCCGGGAGCGCCTCGCCGAGGGGCGGGCCACCCTGGACCGGCGACTGCGGGACATCTACAAGATGGGGCCGCTGCACACGGTGCGGGTCCTCCTGGGTGCCTCCTCCATCACCGACCTCCTGAACCGGTATCGCTACCTGCAACGCGTGGCGTCCTTCGATCGGGCCCTGGTGGATCGAGTGGAGGAGCTCGAGGTGGAGCTCACGGCCCAGGACCAGGAGCTTCAGGAGCGGATGGCGGAGCTGGGCACCCTGCGCCAGTCGCGGCTGGGAGAGGTGGCGGAACTCCGGTCGTTGGAGCAGGAGCGGCAGGCCACCCTCCGGGAGTTCCGCTCCCGGGCGGAGCGCACCGAGTCCCGTCTGAACCAGCTCGCCGAGGACGAGGGTCGCATGACCTCCCTCATCGACGACCTGGAACGACGCCGGCTCGAAGTCGAACGGGCCCGGGCCGATGCGACCCCCGCCGCCCCGTCCACCCTCTCCGGCGCCGACGCCGGCGCCCTGGACTGGCCGCTCCGGGGCGATCTCATCTACCGCTTCGGGCGGGAGCAGCGGCCCAACGGCCTGGTGCTTCGCTGGAACGGCATCGGTATCGCCGCCCCCACCGGGACACCCGTGCGGGCGGTTCGAGGAGGGCGGGTGGTCCTCGCCGGCCCCTTCGAAGGCTACGGACCCACCGTGGTGCTGAGCCACGGCGACGGCTTCTACACCCTCTACCTCTACCTGGAGGAGATCGGGGTGGTGGAGGGCCGGAGGGTGGATCCGGGCCAGGTGGTGGGGACGGTGGGTGGCGCCGAGACCCCCGAAGGTCCTCACATCGAATTCCAGATCCGGGCCCCGGTGGACGGGGGTTCCCCCCAGGCCCAGGACCCCCTCCGGTGGCTGAGTCCGCGATGATCCGACTCCACGACGTCGAAGGACACGAGCGCGCCCGGAGATCTCTGGCCCGGGCCCACGGGGAGGGCGGCATTCCCGCCGCCATGCTCTTCCATGGGCTCCGCGGGGTGGGAAAGCAGAGGATGGCCCTGTGGACCGCTCAGCTCCAGCTCTGCGACGACCCCGGCCCGGAGGGGCCCTGTGGCGCCTGCCGAGGGTGCAAGCTGGCCCTGGGAGTGGAGCACCCGGACCTTCACTGGTTCTTCCCCCTGCCCCGGCCCAAGGGGGTGAGTGGCGATCGTCTGGCCGATGCCCTGGAGTCGGACCGCATCGACGAGCTCATCCAGCGGCGGAAAGAGCCGCTCCGCCCCTCGGTAGGAGACGAGCTTCGCGGACTCTACCTGGGGGTGGTGCAGACCATCCGCCGGAAAGCCCGCATGCAGCCCACCCTGGGGGGAGACCAGGTGTTCATCCTGGCGGATGCCGAGCTCATGGTGCCGCAGGAGTCCAGCCCGGAGGCGGCCAACGCCCTCCTGAAGCTCCTGGAGGAACCGCCGGGGCGGACCCGCTTCATCCTCACCTCGTCCGAGCCTGGCCGCCTCCTCCCCACCATCCGGTCCCGCTCCGTCCCCCTCCACCTGGCCCGCCTCCCCGACCGCCGGGTGGCGGACTTCCTCGCCCGCCATACCGAGGCCGATGAGGAGACGACACGCTGGGCGGCCACCCTGGGCCAGGGAGCCATCGGCCGTGCGCTGGGATTCCTTCCCGACGGCGACGAGCCGGGCATCCTGGAGGGGGAGCGGAGGAAGGCGCTTGAGTTGGTGGAGGCGGCGCTGGCTCCTGGCCGGGCCCCGGGCTACGCCCTGGCGCTGGACCACTCGCCCGCCGGCGCCCGGAAGCTGGTGAACCTCTTCGGCTTCGTGGAGGAGTGGCTCCGGGACGTGTCGGCGGTGGCGGCAGGAGCCCACGACCAGGTTCTCCACCGGGACCTCGTAGATCGGCTCCGGAGTCGGGTGGAGGCGGCGGGGGTGGAGCCTGGTGATGCCGCAGGTGCCCTTCTCGCCGCCGAAGAGGCCAGGGAGCTGGCCCGAGGCAACGTGAACCCGCAGCTCATCGTCTCCGGGCTCATCCGGGATCTGCGAGGTGCGCTTCGCCCCCGTCGGGTGGCCACAATCGCCCCCGCCGGACCTGCCAGCCGGGGGGAGAGGTGAGCGACGACGGCCTGACCCACTACGACGACGAGGGCCGTCCCCGCATGGTGGACGTCACCGGAAAGCCGGTGACGGCCCGCACCGCCGTCGCTGGAGGTCGCATCACCATGGCCCGCGAGACGCTGGCCCGCATCCAGGACGGCCGCACCGCCAAGGGAGACCCCCTCACCGTCGCCGAGCTGGCCGGCGTCATGGGCGGGAAGAGGACCGCCGACCTCATCCCGCTCTGCCATCAGCTCCCCGGGGCTTCGGTGGAGGTGGAGCTCACGGCGGACCCGGAGCTCCCCGGGGTCCAGGCCCGCGCCACCGCCCGCTTCACCGGCCGGACCGGCGTGGAGATGGAGGCCCTCACCGCCGTCTCCGTGGCCCTCCTCACCGTCTACGACATGCTCAAGGCGGTGGATCGGGACATGCGGATCGAGGAGGTCCGACTCCTGGCCAAGGAGGGCGGGCGGAGCGGCACCTGGACGGTGGACGACTTCTAGAGATCGACCACGCTCGGCCGACGACGCCCCCGGGACGGGCGTCAGCCGGCCCGGTTGGCTTCGGTCCGGCCTCCCAGTGGCGCGATGGGCACGATGATCCTCTGCCCGATCTGGAGGTAGCGCGGCCGCAGGTCCGGGTTCGCCTCCCGAACCTCCCGGACGGGGACCCCGTAGCGTATGGCGATGTGGCCCAGTGTCTCCCCGGGCTGCACCCGATGCTCCACGAAGCTCACCCGCTCCGACGGCGGAATGAGGGCGTACTCCTCCTGGAACCGGTCGGCGGAGCCCGGAGGTACCCGCAGGACGGTCTCCTGTCCGGGGGGCGTGATCCCCCGCACCAGCTCGGGATTCAGGTGTTCCACCGCTTCCTGGTCCACCCCTGCCGCTCGGGCCACCACGTCCAGGGTGGTGGCGTCGGGCACCGTCACCTCGTCGAAGGCGAAGGGGGGGAGGGGCGCAGGCTCCGGGATCCCGTATCGCTCGGGGTTCTCGGCGATCCAGGCGGCGGCGTAGAGCTTGGGCACGAAGTCGCGGGTCTCCCGCGGGAGGTGGGGCCGCAGCTCCCAGTACAGGGAATCCGATCGGGGTCGGAGCGGCGCGTGCCGGCGAATCACGCCCTGGACGCGTCCCGGACCCGAATTGTAGGCCGCCAGGGCCAGGTGCCAGGAGCCGAACCGGTCCCGCAGGCTGCCCAGAAACCGGGTCGCAGCCGTGGTGGCCTTGAAGGGATTCCTCCGCTCGTCCCGAAGGGCACTCACCTCCATGCCGTAGCCGCGGGCCGTCGGAGCCATGAACTGCCAGAGCCCCACCGCCGAGGCGGAGCTCACCGCCCGGAGGCTGTAGCCGCTCTCCACCACGGGGAGGTAGCGGAGCATGGCGGGAAGGCCGGTCTCCTCCAGCGCCTCGTCCACCGTCCCCTCGAAGGCGCCCATCCGGGCGAGGTATTCGGGAAACCAGCGTCCGCCCCGACCCTCGGTCCAGAAGGCGATCCACCGCTCCACCTCGGCCTGGAACTCGGGATGGCGGAGCATGGGGCTCCCCCGGAGCTCGTCCGCGGCCGGCATGGGCGGCGGCTCCCACCCCAGACCGTCCTCGAGAGCCACCAGCGGAGGCGTCTCGGGAGAGACGGGCGGCGGTTCCAGTGGCTGCGGACGGGGCGGCGGCCCTCCCCCGCAGGCCGAAGCCGCCAGGAGCGCCACCAGGACCCACCCGCCCCACCGGACTCCACCTCGTCGCTGTCTCGCTGCTCGTCCGTCCCGTCCCATCGTCGTCCTCTCTGCCAAGGTCGGCTATGCCCGGACCGCATCCACCGCCGCCAGGAGGCGTTCCACGCTCTCCTCGGTGGCACCATGCCCCATGAGCCCGATGCGCCACAGGGTGCCGGCGGCCGGTCCCAGCCCGCCTCCCACCTCGATGGCGTGCTCCTGGAGGAGCCGGCGCCGGAGCGCACCTTCGTCCCATCCCTCGGGGAGGACGGCGGCCGTGAGCTGAGGCAGGCGGTGGCCCTCCTGGGCGAAGAGGCAGAACCCCCGCTCCAGGAGAGCCTCACGGAGTATACCGCCTACCCGCTCGTGCCGCTCATAGCGCTCCGGCAGGCCCTCCTCCTCGGCGATGACCAGCCCTTCGTGCAGGGCATACATCATGTTGATGGGGGCCGTGTGGTGGTACTTCCGAGAGGCCCCCTCCCCGACGTACTCCGCCAGGAGACCGGCGTCCAGGTACCAGCTCTGGCAGGGGGTCTCCCGCGTCCGGACACGCTCTGCCGCCCGCTCCGAGAAGGAGATGGGAGCCAGCCCCGGAGGCACCCCCAGGCACTTCTGGGTCCCGGAGTAGGCCACGTCCACCCCGTGCTCGTCCAGCGCCACGGGGATGCCGCCCAGCGACGTCACGGTGTCCACCAGGAAGAGGGTATCCGTCCCGGCGAGGTACTGCCCGATCTCGCCCAGGGGCTGCCGCACGCCGGTGGAGGTCTCGGCATGGACCACCGCCAGCACCCGGGCGTCCGGATGGGCCCGGTGGGCATCGACGAGGGCCTCCGGATCGAGAATCCGTCCCCACTCGGCCTCCACCGCCACCACCTCTGCCCCCATGCGTCGCGCCATCTCCCGGAGCCGCCCACCGAAGACGCCGTTGATCCCGATGATGGCGGTGTCCCCCGGCTCCAGGACGTTGGCCATGGCGGCCTCCTGCGCCGCCGACCCGGTGCCCGAGACCGGGAAGGTGAGGGCGTTCTCCGTGCCGAAGACGCGGCGAAGCCGCTCGTTGACGTCGTCCATCACCGCCAGGAACTGGCCGTCCAGGTGGCCCACCGTGGGCCGACCCAGCGCCTCGAGGATCCGTGGGTGGACCGGCGAGGGTCCTGGCCCCAGCAGGAGGCGCGGCTCGATGGGAAAGACTTCGCTCATGGGCGTCCTCGGGGGGTGGGGCCGATGTCGACACCGAACCGGGTGGAGACGCTCCCCACCGGGTGGCGGCTCCGGCCTCAGAGATGGTAGTTGGGGGCTTCCCGGGTGATGGTCACGTCGTGGGGGTGCGACTCCTTGAGGCCGCCTGGCGTGATGCGGTTGAAGCGGGCCTGGCCCCGGAGCTCCGACAGGTCCGCGGCGCCGCAATAGCCCATCCCGCTCCGGAGTCCGCCGACGAGCTGGTAGACCACGTCGGAGACGGGGCCCTTGTAGGGCACCCGGGCTTCGATGCCCTCGGGAACGAACTTGCGTTCGTCCTCCTGGAAGTACCGGTCGGCCGAGCCCTCCTCCATGGCGGAGAGGGACCCCATCCCCCGCACCGTCTTGAAGCGCCGGCCCTCCAAGAGGAAGCTCTCGCCCGGGGACTCGTCGGTGCCGGCGAACATGGAGCCCATCATCACCGTGTGGGCTCCCGCTGCCAGCGCCTTCACGATGTCCCCGGAGTACCGGATCCCGCCGTCCGCGATGACCGGGAGATCCGGGTCCACGCCGTCCACCGCGTCCATGACCGCCGTGAGCTGGGGCAGCCCCACCCCGGTGACCACCCGCGTGGTGCAGATGGAGCCTGGGCCGACGCCCACCTTCACCGCGTCCACCCCGCGCTCCGCCAGCGCCCCTGCGCCCTCGGCGGTTCCGACGTTCCCACCGATGAGCTGGACGTCCGGGAAGTGCTCCCGCATCCGTTCCACCGCCTCCAGCACCCCCTGGGAGTGACCGTGGGCCGTGTCCACCACCAGGACGTCCACCCCGGCCTCCACCAGGTGCTCGGCACGCTGGAGGTCGGACCTGGACGCCCCCACCGCCGCGCCCACCCGCAACCGACCGTGCTCGTCCTTGCAGGCGTGCGGGTACTGCCGACGCTTGAAGATGTCCTTCACGGTGATGAGGCCCCGGAGGTCGCCCTTCTCGTCCACCACCGGGAGCTTCTCGATCCGGTGCTGGTGGAGGAGCTTCTCCGCCTCGTCCAGGGTGGTTCCCACCGGAACCGTCACGAGTTCCTCGGAGGTCATCACGGAGCGGATGGGCTGGTCCAGCTCCGTCTCGAACTGGAGGTCCCGGTTGGTGACGATGCCCACCAGCCGCTTTCCCTCCTCCACGATGGGCACGCCCGAGATGCTGAACTGCGCCATGAGGCGGTGGGCGTCCTGGAGCGTCGAGTCGGCGGTGAGGGTGATGGGGTTCAGGATCATGCCGCTCTCGGAGCGC
>JGI12048J13642_10139747_pt1 | contig 11662 bp, 9 predicted proteins | sample ElkSlonscriptome_16_FD_13642 | JGI IMG/M metagenome (IMG submission 13642) | reverse complement strand
GCTAAATCTTATCGACATATCGATTGATGACATTCTCGAGCATTTCTTGTCGACCGCTGACATTTGGCGCGGCGTCGCCTTTCTCGAGAATGTAGGCTTCAAGGTCTTTGAGATTGACGCTGCCCTTTTCAATTTTCTCGCCGATCCCGGAGTCGAAACTGCTGTAACGTTTTTCAATAAAACCGTCCAAGGCTTTATCTGCGCGAATCGCAGCAGCGATTTTCAGCCCTTTCGCGAATGCGTCCATTCCGCCGATGTGAGCATAGAACAAATCGACTGGCTCAAAACTCTCGCGACGCAATTTCGCGTCAAAATTCACGCCACCCGGTGCCAAACCATATTTTAGCAGCATCAGCATCGTTTGGGTCGTCAAATAATAATCGGTTGGAAATTGATCGGTATCCCAACCGAGTAGCAAATCGCCCGTGTTGGCGTCGATCGAACCGAGGGCTCCTTGCGACCCGGCACTATCAAGTTCGTGCATCATCGTATGTCCCGCCAATGTGGCATGGTTGGTCTCGATGTTGAGCTTGAAGTGATCCATCAGGTCGTAGGTCCGCAAGAAGTTCAAACAAGCGGCTACGTCGGAGTCGTATTGGTGCTTCGTCGGTTCCTTCGGTTTAGGCTCGATCAAAAATTGGCCTTTGAAACCGATCTCCTTCGCATAGTCGACTGCCATGTGAAAGAACGCACCCAAGTGATCGAGTTCGCGTTTCATGTCGGTATTGTACAGGTTTTGATAACCTTCCCGGCCGCCCCAAAAAACGTAGTTCTCACCACCGAGTCGGTGAGTGACTTCGAGTGCCTTTTTAACTTGGGCGGCGGCATAGGCATAGACATCGGCGTTGCAAGTCGTCGCAGCACCGTGCATGTAGCGAGGATGGCTAAACATGTTAGCGGTACCCCACAACAACTTGACCCCAGACCGCTTTTGTTCTGCTTCTAAAGCGTCAACCACTTTGTCGAGGTTTGCGTTGGTTTCGGATAAGTTCGATCCCTCGGGAGCCACGTCGCGGTCATGAAAAGCATAAAAGGGAACGCCAAGCTTTTCAAAAAACTCGAAGGCGACCGGAACCCGATTGCAAGCGTTTTCGACGGAGTCGCTGCCATCATCCCAGGGCCGCTGCATTGTTGGACCACCAAACGGATCGGCTCCGGTGCCTCGAAACGAGTGCCAATAGCAAACCGTGAACCGCAAGTGCTCTTTCATCGATTTGCCTTCAACGACTTCGTCCGCGTTGTACCAGCGAAACGCCAACGGGTTATCGGACTGAGGACCTTCGTAAGCAATTTTGGGGATGTCGGGGAATCCAGCCATGGCGTAAAAATACCTTGAGAGAGAGGGGAGGGATAATCTGAACGAGTGCTAGCGGACGTTCAATAGTGTAACGAGGTTTCTCCGCGTGTTGTAGGCGTCGCAAAGAATAACGACGCCAACATCCACCAAGGAGGCCATGTATTCGATTCCCCCATGGCCAAAGTTTTGGGCTGCTAGGGAGATCGCCCGATTCGATCCTCCGGTACAGACGGCTTCGATGATTCTCCGCTTAGGGCAGCTATTGTGATCGCGACAACAAGCGGGCGCGGATTCGGTTGCCATGTTCTTGAAGATTGCCTGAGGTCTTGTAGAGCTCAATCGCTTCGTCGTCGTTTCCGAGCTGTTCGAGCGAACGACCGAGATTGTACTGGGCCGAGGGCACCCACTGCGAAACTTGGCTTTCATCGAGCACTCGTTTTCGTAGCCAAGTGACCGCATTGTCGTAGCGTGCATCATCGTACTGGATCAAGCTGACCCAATAGGTCGCCGTTCGTTTACCGAACTGCATCATTTGCTGTGCAAATTGTAGCTGAGCATCATAGACCTCCGGTGCAACGCCCAGTTGTCGGCGAACCCCGTATTGCTTTTGCAGATCGACATCGATCCGCAAATCTTCAATTTCGAATTCGGGTGCTCTTTGAGCCAGATAGAGGGGGCGTGCCCCTTTGAGATCCTCGGCTTCATTATTGTCAAATTGGCCGTGCAAGTGTCGCCAACGAGCCCGAGAAAACTCTTTGCTCGATTTCGATTCGCCTTCGAGAATCGCCCAAGACGATGCATACCAAACCGACAACATCGGGTCTCGCTCAGCCGCTTTTGCTAACGCTTCTTGATAGATGCCCGCCAAAATCGGCACCGGCCACAATCGCACACCTGCGATTCCCACCGATGCATCGAGTTGTTTGGCTACGGAATCGACGTCGGTGAAAAGATTCATTCGCCGCTCGCCTGTCAATCGCGATTGCAAGAGTTTCATGCGAGGGCTCAACGCTACCGGAACGGTGTTTAGCATCGCCGTGTTTTGCTGAACGTCCAGCTTACTGAGCGGATAGTCAAAGAAACCTGGGATATTGAGCCGCCGCATGACCGAGGCATCCGACCTGGCCTGGGCCAACGTGGCGATTCCAACTTGATCGGGCCCGGGGATAAAGATCCCCAAGTTCGGCTCAAACAAATAGAAATCCTTGCCAATCAAAACGCCGACCGCCCAAGGACGCAGCTCACCGGTTTCGGCGGCTTGCAACGACAGAACTGCCGAGACGATACCGGCTTGGTTGCAGAGTTGGGTAAAGACACCTGCACGTTGTAGCCCGTCACCAATCCCTCGCCATACGGTTTGGAAGTCGGTTTGCCGATAACCGGGCCCTTGAAATTCCATGCCGAGAGGAAACGATGGCGCGGAGATCCGACCGTCCGTCGGCGCGAATGCAGGTTCAAGGGCAATGTTGCGAACCGTCCAATCGAACAACCGAGTCGCAGTACGCAACCGAGTTGCGTCGGATTCACCGAGTGTTTCGGTTTGAGAGGCCAACCAATCGGCTAACAGCGGGTCGTCGCTTGATGGTCGATCGATCCACCCCGCAAGCGTACGGAATAAGTAAGCGTCACGCAAATGATCGACGTCCGAGCGAACGAAACGCTGCCCGAACAAGGCCTTGTCGAGCTCGTCAGGTTCCACAAATTTGTTGACCGTTTTGAGGATCGAGGGTTGCCCGGATGGCGACTGATCGAATTTGGGCAACGGGTTTTGTTCAAGCCAACGGTTGAGATGGTAGGTGATTTGACGACTCGCCTCGTCGGGGTTGAGTTCGATCAAACGAGTCAGCATCCGATGCACCTGGCCGAGGTGATCTTGTTTGGTTTGCGATTGCAGCCGAGCTTGCCGGTCGGCCTCAATTTGACCGATGATGTCTTCGTTCTTGCCACAGCCAGAGAAAATCAGCGAGCCAACTAACAGCGAACTCATCAGCAAAACGCCCGTAACGAGCGTTAACCGATTGGAAGAACAAAAGGTAGCGGTAGGATTAGAAGCCATCGTAAGTCTGTGAGAATAAAAAGCGTGAACGCCGGTATTCGTAATTTGCTGCTCTTATGGTAGTCACTCACGTGATCGACCGAACGACTGCGTGTAGCCGCAAAAGCTTGTCGATGATCGATTCGAAGGCCGCCAGTGGGATCATATTGGCTCCATCACTTGGCGAAGTGTTGGGATCGGGGTGAGTTTCGAAAAAGAGCGCATCGATACCCATTGCTACGGCAGCACGGGCCAATGGTTCAACCATTTCGCGATTTCCGCCCGTCGCTCCACCCAACCCGCCAGGTCGTTGTACGCTATGGGTCGCATCAAACACGACCGGAACGCCAAACGAACGCATGATCGGAAGCGATTGCATGTCATTGACTAGTCTTCCGTAGCCGAAAAATGTCCCTCGTTCACAAAGCATTACACCGCCATCCCCACTGGCTCGAGCCTTCTCGACGACATATTTCATGTCTTCGGGAGCCATGAATTGTCCTTTTTTGATGTTCACGGGCTTGCCCGTTTTGGCGGCCGCAACGACCAAATCGGTTTGACGAGCTAAAAATGCGGGAATTTGCAGCAAGGAACAGACCTGCGAAACCGGATCACAATGCTCGGGCAAATGGACGTCTGTGGTTACGGGCAATCCACTATGCTGATGCACCTGTTCCAAAAGCCGCAGCCCATCATCGATGCCCGGACCGCGGCGAGCATCCACACTGGTACGATTCGCCTTGTCGAACGACGCTTTAAAAACAACATTGACATCGTCTCGCTCGTTGATTTTGGCCAACACATCCGCGATTTCAAAAGCCAATTCCTTGGTTTGCAGAACGCACGGCCCGGCGATCAACATTGGCGGTTCGGAACCACCACATCGATAGTCGGCAACACGGACCGGTGTGATGGAGGGCGACGGGTCATCGGTAGTCGATTGATTCATGCACATTTGCTAGTTTTGGAGTACTGCGGCGCTGGCTCAGGTGACATTTAATCAGGAAATCGCTTCGAAAACAAGTTATCGAGATGTTTGCCGTTCATCTGCGTCCCCCAATTCCGCTTCGATCTGCTCGATGGTTGGCAGTGATGATCGCAGGTCATCGGGCAGGTGTTCGGTGATCTGGTACTCGCTGACGCCGATGGGTTTGGTCAGGTCGCGGAGCGAGTATTCGACTTTGATGTCGCTTTTGCTTTTGCAGATCAGAATGCGGAGCGTGGGACCGTCAGCATCGGTGCGAACTTGGCTGTCAACCGCTGAGATGTAGAAGTTCAGTTTGCCTGCGTACTCGGGTTTGAACTTGTCGACTTTCAGTTCGATAACGACGTAGCAGTGCAGTTTCAGGTGGTCGATCAGTCCGTCTTCGAGTTCTCGTTCGTTGTGTCGCTCCGTCAGTGTAAGGAAGTCGAAGTAGTAAGAGTCGCGGAGCAATTGCCGGGCGAGATCGCTTTCGGGTTTGGGTAAAGTTGCCTCAAAGTTGTCGATCGCCTTGCCTTCCCGCCGGTGCAGGCCAGATTCGATCTGGTGCCGCAAGACGGCCCGCGACCAGTTGTTTTCGATCGATTTTTGGACGTAAAACAGAGCGTCGGCGGGGTCGCTTAGCTTTTCAAGCAGGACGCTGTTATGCCCCAGGGAATTTGTGCAACGAGTTGCTGCAAAATCGATTTTTGTGACGATTCCGTTTTGGCCACAGCTTGTGGCCCAATTGCATCCGGGGTCGACCAAAAGCGGAACCACCGCCGCATCCGGCGCAAATTTCGGTGCGAAAAAACCTTGATCTCCGGAAATTCTGTCGATAGATCCTTCCCCATTTGCTTCAAAAAACCGTCTTTCCACTTCGCCGTTTCTTGCCGATCGACGATTTGTTCCCCCAGAAACCAGTAAAGCTCCAGCATCGCGTCGTTGACCGCGACGGCGGCTCTGATCTGAGACGCCTGAAGGCGGTCTTTGATCGAGACGATCCAGTCGCGGTACTCCTCGTCTTTGATCAGGTCGGTCATTGCTTTTGCCCCTCACTCCCAGCTCCACTCCCCGAAGCGGGGCGAGGGGAGCCGCTACTGACTGACTCGGGCATCTGCACTTTGGCAAGATTTTCAGCGATGGCTTGGTTCAGTTTGGCTTCCTCTTTCAATTGGCTCTCAAACTCGGGCTTCAGGGCGGTGAAGCGTTCGGCAAAGTCGAAATCGTCTTCGTCCTCCGGATCGGCTCCGGCGAACTCGCCTTCACCGGCTTTCAGGCGATCGTAGAGGTCTTCGAAAGAGTCCGAGATGTACTTGAGGAAGATCAGGCCCAGAACGACATGCTTGTACTCGGCCGCGTCGATATTCTTGCGAAGCTTGTCAGCGGCCTTTCAAAGCTGCTTTTCAAGCGGTTCTTCTTTGACCTCCTTCTTCGTCGCTCGCCTTTTTGCCATATGGGGTGCTTCCTGCTTTGCCTGATCGAGCGGATGACTGATTTGCCGGCTTTATAGCGGATCGGCTGGAGTTGCAAGCATAGACAACCGGAAAGGGCTGGACATTGCCACAGCCATTTTGATAAAGCTTGGTTGCTCAAGTTGAGAGGGACTTGCGGCGGCGTTGTCCGCTTGGCTCTTACCAAACTTACGTATTTTGAACGTTTATGGACGATCCACCTCCTCGCCTGCTACTTGTCGATGATAATATCCGCGTCATTGGCGGCCATTTTCTCGAATTGGCAACGCTGTTGATGGATGGAGGCCGCGAGCTCGGTTACTGTTCAAGATTGGCAACTCATCAATCGTTTGACGCATCCCAGTTGGGACCGATACACCCGGATCGCGACGTCCAACCGATATTCGGTGTAAGACAGATGGTGAATTGGTCGCTTGGTGTGGACGGTCGTTCCAGTGTCCGTCGCGATCGATCAGGACGGAATATCGGTGGAACGAAGCTGCAAAACCTTCGTCAACGTTTACTCGATCCGTTGCATCACAAGTGCAAACATCCTCAATTCATGCTGAAGCAATGGGCAGACGATTTTTGCGAAACGTTTGAACAATGGTCCGTGACTCCGCAAGACAGATTGGTTCTCAATACGGGCGATGATTTTGTCCTGTTGGCTCTGGCCAATGCGCTCGACCGCATTGCGGATCGTCATCCCGGTCTTGGTCCGCTAACCATCCATGTGATCTTTCATTTCGCGATCGCCGACCCGCAGACATCGCTCGAACAAAAGCGACAATTCGTCGCCCAGTTTCGTAACACGATCGAGCGAATGGACCGGCATCACATTCACCTACATGCGACAACCGACTCGTTGACCGAGCAATTCTCGGAAGTCGGAATCGCGGTCAATTCCATTCCCTATCCAACACGAAATCGCCAAGCAATACCGAAGCGGAAACGGCAAGACAACGGCTACAAACTGGTCTTGGCCGGAACGCCTCGATCCGAGAAGGGGACTCGCATGATCGCGAAACTGTTCTCGATGATCGACGCCCCTTTTTTGTCGAGCGGACGATTTAGTTTATCGATGCAAAAGCAAACCAAGCCATGGAAACGTTTTGTTCCTGCACCGCTTGGAGCCATGATTGAACGTTGGAATAGGAACGCACGTCGTCAGCAAGAGGCTTTTGATCGTGGCTCACTCGAGATCAAGCCTGGGAACATGCAGACATCCGACTATCACGATTGGCTCGGCACCGCGGACGTCGGTTTATTTCTCTATGCACCGCATCGCTACGTGGCCCGTTGCAGCGGTGTGCTGTTGGAAATGTTCATTTGTGGCGTGCCGGTCATCGTCCCCGATTGCTGTTGGTTGGCCGACCAGGTGCGGCAAGCAAATCGTGACGGTGTGGTGGGATATATCTATCGAACGCTCGAAGAGATCCCAGGAATTTTGGAGCAACTCGAACAAGATTATGACCAAGTTCGCGGCCACTCGCTTCAACACGCTCAAGTGATCTCTCGCCGTCATCAACCCGCCAATACACTTTCACAAATGGGTATTGCTCCGATCGCGGAGCCCTCGCTAAGGATCTTTCCCTATCGAATCGCATCGTAGCGGAGTGGTATCATGGGTCTAAAAAACGTTCTGCGATTTCCGACTGATTTTCGGCGTGCCAAGCGTCTGTTGGCGAATCGTCCTTCGGATCGCCTTTTTGATAAAACGTCGTTCGATCAGCGACCCATCGTTCTGGACCTGCATCGCTTTGACCTGCTTTTTGATTGTGGAAGACATCTCGCCGCGTTGGCTCACTATAGCGGTGAGATCGGCTCGCGTTTCTATGTTCGCTCAAGCCGTTTGATATTGGCCAGTATTAGCCACAAGCCATTTGGTGCGCGAATGTTGTCGTTTCCTCATGTCAAATGGATCTCCAACAAAGAACCGCTTCCGCACGATGCTCTGGTATTGTCCGATGTCGGGCTAGTGAAGCAAAAGCCAATTTGTCGGAGTGACTATCGCCACATCGAAATGTTAGTCGGATGCGACATTCCCGACGGCCGACCCGTGATGCCTTATCCAATGCATCCCGACACGCTCTCCTTTTTAGACAAGGAGTCGCTTGCCAGTCATCGCCAGACGAAGCGGCGAAACGGTCTGTTGTTCGCTGGGAGTCAAAAGGCGAAGTACGGACGCGACAAAATGCAGAACCGCTTCAATGTTCTCAGCCGATTGCATATCTTAGACATCATCCGAGATTGTTGCGAAGATGGGCTTGTGGGTGATGTCCCCGTCTTCTTAAAAGATAGCGCCATCGAGCCGGTCGCGGCGGCTGATTGGTTAGCGTTCTTGGCCCGGTATCAATTCTTTGTTTGTTGCCCTGGGGTCGACCAACCTCTATGCCACAATTTGATTGAAGCGATGAGTGTCGGAACCATCCCGTTGATCGAGTACGGTGACCGATTGCGACCCAAACTCGAAGATGGTGTTACGGCGATCTGTTTTCGAGGCGAACGTGGACTGCGGCAAGCGATGGGTAGGATCGGAAGCATGAAAAAGTCCGAAATCGCTGACGTCTCTAAAAACGTTGCCGATCATTATGACCGTCATTTAGCGGGCGAATCGTTTATGAGATCGCTGAGAGACGAAACCATCGACGTATCATCGAACCAAGTTGTCATGCCGTTTCACAGTGCGAACTTTTTTTCGCCGCCCTAAGGGCACCGCACACGCTAACCATCCAACGATGCAAAGCATGATCGAAGGCATTAGCCACCAAGGCATGTACCAAAATGTGACCTGCCAATGTCCCGCAGGCACGGTGATTCGCTGCTTCAGAAAATCACTTCGATCGACCGCTACATTGACGATCCGTCCATCGATCAACGAGACGAGCCGAGCGTGCCAATGGCCATCTTGAAATACGTTTCGTTGCAATGACGAGGTCTCTTCACATTGAACCAACAAGATTGCGGAATCCGCTTGCGATTCGATGACTTCGATGGTCCCCCGCGCTTTGACCGGACCGGAACCATTCACTAAACCTTTCAGTAGTTTTTCAAAATCCTTGAGGGTCTTCGCACGCGCCTCGTTAGCGTGATAGCGGGTTAGTTGATAAGAGGCTTCGTAGCTTTGTGGAAAGGACTTGATGCGAACCTCATCACCATCACTGGCATGAACGATGCGATTGATTGCCAACCACTCTCGGATCGCTTTCCAAAATTCTTCACGTTGTTGAGGCGTCTTTCCTCGAAGCTCGCTGGCGACGGCGTCCCAGAACAACGCGACCGAATGGCTTCGGATCGAAACCATCGAATTGAAAACCGCTCGCCGCTCGGCAAGATGCCAGCGACCGAACGATGATTCTCGCTGGTGCGATTCCACCTCCGCGAGCCGCCGTTCGCTCGGTTCGATGTGCCAGGACGAAGAGAATTGTGATCTCGACTTGGTACGAAGGGTGAGCCCCGGCGGGTCTCGATCGGCGTCAACGGAGACTTGTTGCGGCTGTTCTCGATTGAGTTTCAATAGGATTCCGTTAGCAAACACGAACAAATCGATCGTGACCACGACGACGACCCATCGAACCGCAAGCGTGGTCGTCAGTTTGGATTTCGTCCACGCAAAGTAGATAGCACCCAAAGCGAATAGCACGACTAACGAATGAAGCAGGGAATGTTGGATCTCGCGAAGTCCCGCATCTGCGTTGAGGGGTCCCCAAAATAGGTCTGGAAAGTTGGCAGCGTGCTCCACAACGTTGCTCCAAAGACTGGGGTTCATGCGAACGGATGCGGCTGAGCCGAACGCCGCGATGAAGACCATCGCTAGTCCAAGCATGGTTCGCCACGATGCCTTTCGCAACTGCTTTTCATGAGGATCAAACCATCGATCGACGAAGTGAGCGACAAAGATTGATAGCGAAATTGCGGTTAAGGGCAGCCATTTCGCCGGATACCTCAACGAATCGTAACCGGGAAAGAAAGAGTACAACCACCAATACACGCCACCCACGGCACTATCGGTGCCCTGCATCGTACCGAACAGATTTTGTACATACCAAACAAGCCCAAAGTGCCCCATCGCGGCGAACCAACTTGCGATCGCAATTCCAATCCAAACATCGATGCCTTCAATGCCTCGTCGTACGAATCGGGTCAAAAACGCTAACACGACGAATAAGCTCATGTAGACCGATGGCGTCCACATTCGGCCTTCCCCCGGTAGCATCAAACGAAGCCGATGGTTTTCGGGAAGGAGCGATCCCGCGGCGTTGGGTGTTAAAAAGTCAACCAAATGCCATGGAGCAACGGAGAATGCGAAGGCTTCATGGCGACGAGAGTTCGAGGATGGTGGATCGAGCCAATTTCCGGAATCGATCTCATGCACGCGTTCGCTTTGCTGGGCCCACGACAACGAGCCCGCGATTTGGGGCAGCGACAAACCGCCGGCAATGACAGCGCATGCTCCAATCCGAATCATCGCGGTTTGAAACCTAACAAATGAATCTCGCTGAGAAGCTCGAATGAGCCGCACGACAGCGACAGCGACCACAACGATAAAACAATTGAGCACGGTTTGCGGATCACCACCCAAGATCATCATCGCCGAGGCGACAGCCGCAATTCGCATTCGATTCCAATCCACCCTCGCGGTCTTCACCTCGGATATGGAAAGCAGGTGGGAAAGCAATAGTGGCAACCACGCCGCACCGACCAGAAATGGCGGATTGGTGTAGAGAAACAGGACGCTGCCCGACATCGGATAGACCACCGCCGCGAGCGCTGCGGCATCGTCGGAAACGCCCGCTTGTCGAGCCGCATATCGGGCGGTCGCCGAGGCGATCAACAAATGGACGACGACATACAGGCTAAGGCAAACGTCGCTGGAAAGCGGAATCGCGTATAATAGGCAACGCAGCGGATAGAAAACGGCGGTGGTCGTTTCACCGATCAGTGGCACTCCCGTTTGGTCGAGCGGATTCCAAAGAGGCAACCAGTCGGCGTGCATCCGCGCGGCGATATAATCGTACAGCGGTGTATAAAAATAGCTGATATCACGGAACGCCAACCGGTCTATGCCAATCAGGGCGGTAGAGAATAGCAGCAAGATCGCCACGCGGGGCAGATTCGACATCGTCAGGGCATCTCTTCGTAGGCTAAACTTCTAGCCTGTCCAAAACTCAGTAAGGCCAAATGCCTATCGTACCGGTTATCGAGTTCCTGTCACGATCCCAGCCTGCGACTGAGTCCGCAAAGCATCGGCTCGGTCCAGAACTTCTGGCGTAGGAGTTAGCGTTTTGGGGATCATTTGAACATCAATGATCCGCTCGTCGCGCAGTTCACCGGGCCACAAGGTTTCAGAGATAAAATCGAGCCCCGGATACTCGTACCAAGGCGGGTTGAGCCGGCGTCGAATCGTTTCGGTTCGATAGCCATCTTTTTCGACGCGAATTTCTCGAGTCCCATAGTAGAGAAAACTTGTCGCGGCGGGACTTGTGCCGATGACTTGGTTGTCGACCGAAATCGTCGCTCCTGGCGGACTCGTCCGGACCGTCATCCGCCGTCGAACGCAACCGACCGAGGTCACGAGAATGACCAACAGGATTGAAGCAGCGATGCGTGAAGCCGGGCCACACGTCAAGCAAGGCGTTCGAGTTTCACGAGATCGGCAAGCTGGCTCAGCAGCAAATTTCATTGGTCACGCAGCAAAAAAGCGAGGGATCATCACGTTCTGGCTTTTCTGTTATCAAGTGGAGGCCACCGCCCGCAACATCGATTTCCGATGAATTCTCTTTGCATCGATGTCATTGCGTAGCCAATCATGAGCTGTGACTCGTGACTCGTGACTCGTGACAAGGCTCCCGCCTCCTAACGCTGTGCTCGGGAGGCTGGAGCCTCCCACCATTGTGTTCCCAGGCGGGAGCCTG
>JGI12048J13642_10661606_pt1 | contig 11663 bp, 4 predicted proteins | sample ElkSlonscriptome_16_FD_13642 | JGI IMG/M metagenome (IMG submission 13642) | reverse complement strand
AGCGACTATTCTTCGCTGGTCTTGCGACCCTTTGCTATCCACAGGGCCGCAGCGGCCAGGATTAAAACTATAATCGGGATGGCATAGAGCCAGAAATTTGCGCCTGGATCGGCCCGCTCAAGTGGAGTGGTTTCGCCAAAGAGCACAAATCCGGCCCAGTAATAGGGGTTGGCCTGAACGGCATCGGCGCCTCTGAGATAATCCAGCTTAGCATTTCGCAAGGATTCACTTCTACCTTTTCCCTTATTGAGGTTTTGAAAGAAGCTATTCATCAATTCGGAAGAGCTTTGGTCGTTTACATCCCAATAGGAGAGAACGATACTCCTGCTGCCGGAATAAATAAATCCCCGTGCAAGGCTGTTCACTCCTTCCCCTTCTATCCAGGGGCCAGAACCAGTTTTACAGGCGCTGAGCACAGTAAGCTCATTGCTGAGGTCTATATTGAACAATTCGTACTGATGCAATATTCCGTCTTCGCCGTCTTTACGAGACTTGGCGTCGAGAAAAATTCTGGAATTCAAGGGCGACTGCTCGTCAATTTCTGCATGGGTTGCCAGATGTAAAATGGAGTAGTTACCGCCTTCTTCCTTGATCAGCTCTTCGAGATTTTCATCGCTCGTTTTTACTTTCTGCTGGAAAAGTTCTGCCGCAGATTCCACCTCTTCTCTGGCTCCAATCAGGGCCGGCCTGGAAGCTCCCGATCTTTTTACCTCGGCAATTTGGTTCGTTTCTCCGGAAAAACCGGGAGCGATGCCCAGATAGAGCGAAGATTGCTTTTTGTTTTCTTCTACGTGCATATTTGCCGGAAGCATGTCTGCAGAATAGAGGTAAGAGAAGCTGTAATCGTTGATTAAATAGTCAAGCTCATTGAAGGGTACTTCACCCGTGGTTTTTTCGCTGATTAGAATCTCCAGGGGCAGCTGGGCCATCCAGCTATCTGGCACCACAATCAGGCTCTTCGTTTTCAATTTATTTTCGATGGGCTGAAAAAAGCCGTCGTAGAGTTCGTAAGCTTTCTCAGCGTATTCATCAGCATTTAAATTTTCCAGCTCACCGAGCAGCTCTTTCGTTTCCTTTCTCATTTCCCGCTCAAGGCTCCAGTGGTTCAATTGTGCATCTTTGTCGGATATTACCAGGGCAAAAACCTGTTGATCAGCAACGAAGTACTCCAGATAAGTGGCATCTATTTTACTGAGATAATTCTCAACGTCCCTGATTTCAAGGCGTGATGGCTTTTCCAGAAATTGATAATAAGCCGGATTTTCCTTTTCAAGCTGTGCATAGTGCTCATTCAATTCTTGTTCTATCTCTGCCAGCCTTGACTGGAGTTCGGCGTCTTCGTCGGTGGTTGTTAACTGTTGCTGAACCAGGTACCTTTCTCCTTTAAGCTCATCTATTTTTGTCTCCAGCTCTTGGTCTGCCGAAGCAATGCGCTCTTTTTCGTTCAGGTACTTTTCCAGCAGATGCCCTTTGCTGCGCTGCATTAACTCAAAGGCATCATCCAGATATTCATCCTGGCCGGTAGCTTTATGAAGCTCCAAAAGCGATTCCAAACCTATTCGGTAAAACGCTCTTGCCATTGCATTTGTGCGTGTAGCTGCGGCTGACTGCTGCTCTTCAAAAAGTGCATTCAATACTTCGATGCCCAAACCAACGTGATTCCAGATTACCCTTAGCTCTTGCTCGGTGGGCTCGGGAAAATAGAAATCAGCTAATGTCTCAGACTTCTCAAGGAGTACATCTCTTGCTGTGGTGAGCTCCGTAAAATTGGGAAGAGAAGGGATGTCGGTCAGTGAATCCGGGGCGAAGGAAGGATGAACGGATTGCAGGGCATTATTTAAAATGCTCAGCTTTTCAGGGATTTCGTCCTGTTCTTCAGCCCTGCGGAGTAGCACTTGTGCTTTATAAAAGTGCTTTCCGCCGTAATCGGCGTCAATGGTTTGGATTAATTCGCGGTGAAAGGTTTCAGCGTGCTCGTCCAATCCAACGCGGTACAAGGCATCTCCACACTTAAAGAAAGCCTGCAGTTTTAAGCCGTGGTTGAGATCTTCAAAAATGGCATCCACCTTATCGGCGTAGTAAACAACGCTGTCTTTTTCGCCATAATCAGCGTGATATATTGCCAGTGAAGAATATACATCTGATCTTTCCGGATCGCCTTCGGGACTTATATTTTCCAAAATTTTCTTGCTGGACAAATAGTAAGGATATGCCTTTTCTTCTGCTCCCTTATTGGTATACGCATGAGCCAGATTGATATAGACTGCGTAGTGGTGGTATTGCTTTTGGGGAATGAGAAAATTCAGCATTTCGGCAGCCTTTTCGTAATAGCTGATCTCTTTTTCGTAATCGCCCACCTGGCTGGCTACGATTCCAACTGTGATGTAGGCATTGGTAGTGAGAAGGCTGGTGTCTCCAAAGGCTTCGCGACACATTTTCAAGTCTGCCTCTACGGCTCTGTTTGCCTCCTGATACATTCCCGTTTCAAAATAAAATCTGCCAAGCTGCGAAAGAGCTGTATGTTTTACTTTAGGCGATTCACAGGTTTCGAGCAAATTCTCGTAATCGGCGATAAGTGCGTGGCACTTTTGCAATTGATTGGATCGGTGTAAGGCGCCGAAGTAATGCGTAAGGGCATTTAGCTGTTCGGAAGGGGGAAATTCGTTTTTTTGAGTAAAGGCATAGGCTTGCTCACCCGCATCAACGGCCTCGGGATCGGCGAGTTGGGCCATTGCCCAGGCTTTTCGGGTAAGCAGTCTGCTGCGAAGTTCCGGAAAAGGCTTGGCCTTCTTCAGCGCTTCCAGATAAATTTCGAGCGCTTTCTGCTGGTCGTAGGGGTGATGAGCAGCACCCAGCAGGTATTGAATGGAAACGTGGGCCTTCGGGTTTTCTTCAAAGGGAAACTTCTGAAGCAATTCTTCAAAGGCGACAATGGCTTCGGGCGATGACAAGCCTCCCAGTTTTTTGGCTTCCTGGAAATCCGGGTCATCTCTGAGAATAGATGGATAAACTTTCTTTTCGAAATCAGAGTACTGCCCAAAAAGGGCAGAAGAAAATAGAAAAAACGAGAAGAATACGCGACAGAAAAGATTCATCAAATAGCAACATTTTTACACCTAAAAATCTAAATATATGGAAATGCACCCGTATCGCGAAAGGGTTCATTTTACGCCCGGCTTTGAGTAGATAAAAAGAATGCCCCTGGTCGTTTTTGGACCAGAGGGCATAAAAATTTTAACCGCTTGATTTAGAATGAAGCAAGCGTCAATAAATTCAATCAGCTCACGCGTGAGAACGAATGCGCACCGCGTTTTTTTTCTTTTTAAAGATTCTCCCGTAGTTTGCTCTGAACTTCGCGACCTATTACTCCTCTCGTGCTTTCATCGCTCCATTCACATCCACCCAACCCACGCTTCCGCCGAAGCTATTGGTTAGTGAGTCTGCTTCAAAAACAATATCGCAGTCAAGCCCATCTACATTGCTTACCGTAACCGTACCTGTTGTAGCGAAGCTGGTTCCCAGATAAACATTCAGAGTGTCGTTGCTCCTGAAACCAACTGTCGCGGAGTTTCCTTCGGGAAGAATATCATCAGAAACCACATTGTAGGTTCCGGCTTCGGGCATCACCTGGCCACCGCTGTTTTGCATGATGATCACTACATTGGCATAATCTGTCGTTGCCGAATCTCTAAGTTGAAACTCGTATCCGGTATACCCATTATAGCCAATGGCGGTATTGTAAAAAGCATCTCCTGAGAAAGTCTTATTTACTGCGCCCGAAATAGCTATCGTACCCAGTCCTTCCTGCTGACCGCTTAAGGTGATTTCTTCAGAGGGCTGGTCACCACCGTTTCCGCCGGAAGGTCCTTCATCATCGTCTTTTTCGCATGCCACAGTGAACAGCAAAATGCTGGCAAAAAGGAGTGAGAAATTCTTGTTTCTGGAAATTTTCATGAATAGAGTTTTTAAGATTTCACGTTTGTATTTCTTATTTCTATTCCGCCAGGCTTTCAAAGGTAAACACGAAAGGAATTATTTTTTTTGTCTTTGAATGCTTTAGAAAGTCAATCTGCAGCTGGCAACCTGAGCAGTAGTCAAAAGGTACTCTGTGTCAGGTGGATGGGCGGTCATGCTCGTGCCGCTGTAGCTTTAGCGCAAGCGTCCGCAGGTTTATTTGCCGAAGGCAGATACAAAGTCATTTTACGTACGCACGTGCATTATTATTGAACATGCCATATTCCAGAAGGTAAGCCGAACGAAACTTAATTGAGTGTTACTGATTTCTTCCTAAGCAATTCATTATCAATAATTATCGTACTTTGTTAGCCTAACCAAACCTCCCATTCAGAACGATGAAAAAGTTTTCCTTTTGCTTATCGCTTTTCGTACTATTTGTTTTTACTACTTCAAGAGTGATCGGTCAATGTCCGGAAGAACCAGTTGTGCTTGTTTCTCAAGCCCAGGTGGATGAATTTGCATCCACGTATCCGGATTGCATCGAGTTGGTAAGCCTGATAATTGATTCTGAAATTGAAGACCCCATATTAAATCTGGATAGTTTAAGTAACCTGGTATACATCGATGTGCTCTATATACATAAAATAGGATCCTATGACGAAAGCACAGATACTACCATTCCAGCTTCCATAGAAGGCCTGGCTAATTTAGATTCTCTGGAGATTTTTGAAATCAGCCCTATTAGTTTAGATAATTTTGGTGTACGAAAAATAGAATCTTTAATGCCCTTAGCAAATATTGGGGGTTCCATGGAACGCATTGAGATCTTTTCTTCTGATTTATTTGATGATCTGCCCGATTTTAATAATCTCAATGAATTAGAAGACTTCAATTTAATACTTGCGACTGGCCTTTCTAATGTGCCCAATTTTGAAAATCTGGAAGCGCTGGAAAATTTCAATTTAAGGCTGACAGATTTAAACAGTCTAAACATGCCTGAGGATCTAGTTGTGTCTTCTTTCAGTGTGGTCACTAATGGAAATTTATCTTCTATAAACTTTCCAAGCGGTTGCAATGATTGGGCGCTGAGTATTAGCCACAATGGCAATTTGACATCTATAACCAGTGGTGTGAGCGTAGATTCGCTGAGTAGTTTGAATTTGAGCTTCAATCCAAGCCTTGTAAATTATGAAGTCTTTGATAATCTGGAGAAGATCAATGGAGACCTTATATTGGAGTCATGTACGCCCGATCTTTTTAATTCCCTTCATAACCTAAAATTGGCTCAATCAATCAAATTAGGATTCGGTGTAGATGCAGTTATAGATACGATTCCGGGTGGATGGGTTCCTGTGGAACCATTCTCCTGCGAACAGCCAGTGGAAGTGCTAAACGTACGCATTGGCGAAAATGTAGACGAGCTGATCGTTCAAGGTGGCGAATCATCAGACTTTTCGCTAAGTACCCGAGATGCCGAAGATGTGAATTTTACAGCGAATTTAAAATCGGCCCGTTCCTTAACGCTCAATTTGGGCCAGGCCACCTCGGTTACCGGTTTTGAAGAATTAGACTCCTTATACACTTCCGACCTTGCCTTATGGATTTATCATCCGCAAAATCAGGCGATTCCAAATTTCACCAATCTCAAGAACCTCAATGGAAATATTTTAGTCGAAATGGACGATGAACCTTCCGGTCTCCTTAATCTAAGTGGATTGGATTCATTAAGATCGGTAAAGAATATAAAAATTGATGCCCCGATCGCAGATCATGCCTTTGAAAGTTTGAATGGTCTTGAATCCCTCCAGCGAATTCATGGCCAATTAAAACTTGCGGGATTACCCAATCTTTCGGATATATCGGCCCTAGCCAATGTGAATTATATCAATAAACTCTACCTTGACAGCCTATCAGCCCTCGATGCTGATTTTACTTTTTCGCAATTGGATTTACTCCACGAGATGCACATTGCCTACACAGGTTTAGCTCAGCTGCCTTATTTCCCGATTGAAGAATTGAATTCACTTTATTTAGACCATAACATCAACCTTCAGAATACAATAGGAATAGAGTCGTTGAACCATATATCGGGTGATATGACCATTACGAACAATGAAGTATTAGCGGCCTTTATTATGACTGAAGACGCAACAGTTGATGGACAATTCACCTTTAAGTTCAATGATTCAATGGTAGATTGTGCCCAATCTGTGCCCTTTTGCAGCTTGATTTCTTCAGCTGAGAGCTTTGATATAGAAATGAATGGTGAAAACTGTAATGATGGAGCTTCCATTCTCGAATCATGTCTCTTGCAAACGGGCAGCTCTGCGAAAGAAGAATTCGCCATTTATCCCAATCCGGCATCATCGAACGTTTTCCTGGCTGGGTTTTCCAATCCCGTAGTCAGAATTTATGCCCTTGATGGGAGCCTGGTATTCTCCTCACGAGGTAGATTTCAGATAGATGTTTCTACGCTTCATTCAGGTCTCTACCTGGTAGAAGTAAATGAAAATGAAAACTTCTACCGTGCCAAATTGGTGGTAGATTAATTGAGTTCATTCCATAAGTGAGGATTCACCCCTGGAGGTGACGTAGGTAAAGACCAACTTTTAGGGGTCATTGATTTTCTGCGCGAAGGATGTTCGCCTTAGGCGAATCGGGGACTAGCAGGGGGCTTTTGACGACTGAAAGCTGGCAAGCCTAATACCACCATCACCCAAAACGCTTTACGCAATTGGCGTAATGGACGGCATGCGTCCACCTTCAAACCGGCTTGACCCTAGGTTGACCCAGTACTGACCCTTTGGACATCCATTCCGGATTTACAGATCGTAAATCTATTTCAGGGCGGGACAAAATTCCTTGAATCCACTAAATTAGCTTGTTAACGAACACTTTTTAACCCATGAATTCGCTAATTAACCCATCACCAAAAAGAAGCCTCCTCAAAAATTGGTTTCTCAAGCTTTTTATTCTTTTAGTTCTCGTTTCCGGGTGTCAGCCGGTTGAAGATGACGACGGACCAGCTCAGTTTGTTGCATTGACTGATTTTCAGCTCCAGAAGGTGGAGTCCGGCGCAATAGACGTCAGCCTTTTACCTACCCTGACATGGTCGCCTTCGTACGGATCCATCAATGGTCAGGATACCAAAGTGGTATACGAGGTAAACATCGCAAAAGTAGGTGAACCCTTTATCACTGGAATGGTCATCACCACCGAAAAACCCTTTGTGACTCTGACGAGTGCCCTGGAGCCCTACACCGAATACCAATGGCTGGTTACAGCGCGGGTGGTCGGAACAAATGAAACAAAAGCATCTATTGAAACCTTCTCCTTCGTAACTGCTGACGTACAAATAAATCCACTTCCGCCTGAACTGTCGCTCCTATCTCCTGAAAATGAGATCATCGACTTTGTTCCTGCATCATCCGAATTCAACTGGGAGTCTCTCGACACTACAGAATTGAGCCCTTATGAATATTTATTGGCCATTAAAGAAATTAGTGATGTGGGTGGTTGGCAGACCTATCTGACGGATCAGAATAATTTCATGGTTGAGGATGGGCTAAAGCCTTCAACGACCTACGACTGGTCTGTACTGGGAACGGACGACAAGGGAAATTCGGTAGAATCTGAAACACGGACTTTCACAACGGCGAGTTCCGGCTCTACAGGCCAGAACATTCCCGGTAGCTCTCAGGTGGTGAGCACTTCTGTTCGGGCAGGAAGTGGCCTGGAGTGGGGTGGCTGCTTCGGTCATGCTATGGTCAGTCACAACAGCAAGCTATACGACATCGGCGGTAGAGCCAATGAAAATGGCACCTGGCGTTTTGGAAATGACGTCTATGAAAGTAGCGATGGAACGAGCTGGACCACGCTTTCGGAAAATACAGATTTTAATGACGGGCCTTTCTATCCATCCAACGAACATACGGCTCTCTCTCATGCCGGGAATCTCTACGTATTTAGTGCGGCTCAGTCAGGTGTTTACACCAGTGCTATAGGGCAGGTATGGACCGCCATAGATACGGGTTCCGTAGCCAACGAAACCATGTATGAAAATCGAAGGAACCACGCCGCTGTAAGCTTAAATAATGACCTTTATGTGATGGGAGGGTATAATGGAAGTACCATGTACAGCGATGTATGGAAGAGTACAAACGATGCGCAAGGTTGGCAAAAAATTAAAGAATCAGATAACAGTGCCTGGAAAGGAGGGGAGGTTTATGCCGTGGCGGTGGAAGGCGCCATTTACCTTTTCGAAACCCGGGAAAACGATTTGGAACCGACTATCGGGATTTGGAAATCGACTGATGGTGCCAACTGGCAATTTTTACGTACAGTTCCCTGGACGGCCAATAGAGACTTTGCAGTATGCACCTATCTCTATGGGATGTGTGTGATAAGCGGAGATGAAAACAACAAGATCTGGTGGTCTGAAGACGGATTGGAATGGAGCGAAGTAAAATTGGAAAACCCTTCCGATCTGGAATGGCGTAAAGACCACGCAGCGGTAGAACTCAATGGCTCCATTTATGTCAGTTACGGCTACGGTTCATTCACAGGTGATTCCAGATTTGATATCGTAAAGATTTGGTTCAATCCGTGATTTTCTGACTCTGCGCGAATGACGCCCTTCCATGCCGTGCCGGAGGAAGGCTTACCTGCTGCCAGCAGGTAAACAGGGTTGGGGAAAGGCGCAGGGAGTACCAAAACGGAAATTATGAAAATCTGGTTTGATCCGTGATAGGGTGTATAGAATTTAGGAGATGGTATTGATTCCTTAGTTGACCCGTGACCCGTTACTGCATAGAGTTGACAGATTTGTCACTATGATTTATTAAATATACGCTTCTTTTTTTGCTTCTTTTTTCTTTTGTCGAAAGCTGTTGAAATGTCGATTAACATCAGCAGGCTTGTTCATATTTAAGCTTCTATGGGGTTCTTCGGGAAGGAGGAAGGACATCTTTTACATGTGGGACTGAATAGACCAATCAAACACCCAAAACTAAGACATGCCAAAAAACCCAGTGGCTCCCGAGAATTAGAGATTTAGGTTTATGAGGGACATCATTATGCAAGTCAATAGGAACAGGCAAGGATATTGCTACAATACCCTTGCCTGAAAATATTTAGATCAAATAGCTCTATTCTTTAAATCGGAACAAAGTCTGGGATCTATATTTTAAGATCAAACTGCCGATGTTTATTCTTCTTTGAGAGTTCAATCGAAAAAAAGGTACAGCCTTAACTAGGGCTGAATCTGGGCTTCGTCGCCTACTTCGAAAAAACTATTACTCAACAAGGTGAAATCCACTCCATCAACCGATCCAGAACAGTTAAAATCTGAATTAGCATCATAATCTGGATTACCTTCTGTGGTAAAGAATGCATTACTGAGTAAGGTGAAGTCAACACCGTTTACCACATCGTTATCGTCAATATCGCCAAAACGGACATCTGCCAACGTTATTTGACTCAATTCGCCACTTGTAAGTTGAACATTGGGATAAAGGGCAGAGAGTGTACCATCTACCTTGATTACTACATCATACGTTCCAATCGGTAAACTTCCAGCTGTAGCTTGCCCAGGTGCGCTGAACGTCAAATTGACCGTCAGAATAATATTTGTGGTTCCCGGCTCATAGAGTCTTAGGTAGCCACCTTTATTGGTGCAGTTTGGAGTATCTGAATATGAAATAGAAATTGTTGAGCCATCACAGCTATCAATATCCGGATCAAGATCATCAACCAATGCATCGCAATCGTTGTCTTCACCATCGCAGATTTCCGTGGCACTGGGATTGATATTGGGATTGGAGTCATTGCAATCTGAATCATTATCCACATAGCCATCAGGTTGGGTGCATTCTAAAACAGAAATGTCGGGGTCCCCAAATCCATCACCGTCAAAATCAAAATACCAAAGTGTCGGTACATTGTTGCCGCCAGCTACACCATCGCAATCCAGTGGTAGACAATTGCAATCTACCAAGGTACCGGGTTGACCGTCTATCGTGCAAGCATCGCCGTTGTTCGCTTCAAGTTCCGGACACTCATAAACTCCTTCCACACAAATAGTGAAGTCTCCAGCAAGACCAGCGAACGTATTTGTGTGTATGCGAATGGTGTAATCTGTATTTGGGTCAACAACCAGAGGTATTGGGTTTCCAAAGGTGACATCGCAATAAAGTTCAATGTCCCCTGTACAATTGTTGTACACAGAAACGGCCATATCTAAGATGGAAAGTAGAGTCGTGTTAATGATTACCGAACTATAATCTCCTGAGTTAAAGGTGTAGAATATTTCAGGGAAATTACTCGATCCTTCACAATTAGGAAATACTCCATCCGTTCCGGTTGCATTGAGCGTTGTACCTATTGTTTCATTTCCGGAGCAATCACCAGGTAGCTGCACGGAGAGCGTCTCTGCATTTTCGCAAAGATCATTGGCAGGTATTGCAACTCCAACGCATTCGCAGCCGGGTGTAACCGTATCGTCAACTGTAGTTGGATCTCCGTCGTCGCAGGAAGCCCCTATGGTTGTGAAGTCTGAATTATTCGGACAAGCATCATTGCAATCCGGAACTCCGTCGCCATCTGTATCCACATCTGAAACTCCACATCCACATACACCTGGGAATATTTTAGCCGGATCATTTGGACAAGAATCAAAACAATCCGGGGTACCGTCGCCATCTGTATCTACATCTGAAACTCCACATCCGCATTCACCTGGATCTAGCTTATTCGGATCATTCGGACAGTTGTCTCCAAAACCGGCTACATAACCATCCGGTGGGTTACAGGCTTGAATAGTTGTATTCTCATCTCCAACACCGTCTCCATCAAAATCGGCATACCAGTTAGCGGTAGCCCAAACGGAAGGATCCTCATCATCTACCAGACCATCGCAGTTATTATCCACTCCATCACAAACTTCAATTGCACCGGGAAATACCTGATCATTATCATCATTGCAATCTACATCACTGCAAAAGCCGTCTCCGTCAATATCTAATTCTCCCGGAATGCAGCCTGCTACACATGTATTATAAGACGCATAGCATATGTTATCGAACTGACTATTCGAACAGAATGAATCATTGTCAATAACTTGCTCCACACAGATTTGATCGGCTAATATATAACCATCAGGAGGTAGGCAAGCTAGTTGAGCTGGATCAGTATTTGATGGCTCAGTCGGAATATACCACTGTGGGTCAGTACATCCGTATAAACAGAAATTATAATCTCCTAAACATACGTCATCAAAAGTAGTTCCGGTGCAGAAAGAGTCATTGTCAGCAAGTAGCTGTGCACAATTTTGATCGGCCAATATGTAGCCATCAGGAAGGGAGCAAGATTGGATAAGGGGGCCACCTTCAAGTTCAACGGGGATATACCACGGACCAAAGTCACATGAACCATCATCCTCTGTTGCAGCGGAGTCAAAATTACAGGCCTCTGGGTTTGTACAGCCGGGTACAGGTATTGGAGTACCTTCACAAGAGCAGTTGGCAAGTACCAGATCATTCTCCGTTGTTGGATCACCATCGTTACAGGCATCGTCAATATTCAAACCTAAAACAACACAATCCAGTCCCAGACAACCGTTATAGTTTTGAAAGCATATGTTATCGAACTGAGTACTCGAACAGAATGAATCATTGTCAATAACTTCCTGAGCACAGAATTGATCGGCT
>JGI12048J13642_10035222_pt1 | contig 11667 bp, 12 predicted proteins | sample ElkSlonscriptome_16_FD_13642 | JGI IMG/M metagenome (IMG submission 13642) | reverse complement strand
CATCTTCCCCATCTTCCCCATCTTCCCCATCTTCCCCCACCCCAAAACTTATTCAGCCGCCCCTATTTTAGGGGAGCTAAGTGATTGTAACAGTAGCAGTGACCAAGGTACATTAATATTAGGCACCAGCCAGGGGGATTTTCTCAGGGCGGGAAAGACAAGGGGAAGCACGAAACGCAGCGATCGTAACGATACAGGACGTTCCCCGTTTTTGTCTACCAATCCGTAGTGTTTAGCCAACTCCGCCACAATCTGCACCCGCCCGGTTCGTCGCATCACCGTGGAATCTGTGGCTAGCGCCGCAATCACCCGTCCGGTGAGTAAGGGGGTTTCCCAGTTGTACCTCTCTTTTATGGCTGAGTTTTTCGGGTCAAGCCCTGCACTTTCATCCATATTGGCAGCAAACTGAGTAAACTTTTCAGTCCCCACAATTCCGGGCCAAATTGACAGGGATGCAATATTCTGGGGTTTAAGTTCAATCGCCATATCTGCGGCTAGGCGATCGCACGCTGATTTACCTGCACCGTAGGGAGGACTAAAAATATAGGATAAACTCCCCCAAGAGGAGATGGTACAAATAAGTCCTTGCTGATGGGGGGTCATCATCCGGGCGGCAAAAATACTGGCAACATAGTGGCTCCGCAGCCCCACATTATTGCAAGCATCCCACAAACTCGGTTCACTCTCCCAGAACGGCTTTCCCGAAGCATCTGTTAAGGCTTGTACCCCGGCGTAAGCATTATTAACCAGCAGATCCAGTTGTCCTTGTTCATCCTGGATACGCTCAAACAACAAACGCACTTGCTCATCGTCACTGTGATCCACTTGCATGGGAATGCAGACGCCACCAGCTTGTTCAACGGCGGATTGGGTTTCCTGGAGACTCCCGGATACACCATCATCAGAGGTTGAACGCTCCAGGGTACGTCCTGTAATATAGACCGTCGCCCCAGCTTCACCCAGCGCGATCGCAATTCCCTTACCTAGACCCCGCGTTGCCCCTGTGACTACTGTGATTTTACCCTCAAGATGTTTCATAATTGTTTTTTTTCAGTTTATCTGCTCCTTACGTCGCTATCGCTGCGCGTCACGCTTCGCTCAGAATGACACGTTATACCAAATCCGGGTTAGCTATTCCCCATATAACCCAGTTCGCGCAGGCGGACGCAAGGCAAGTGTAGCAGCGATTTCAATCGCCATGGCAAAAGGGGGTTCCGTTATCGGATTTGGTATTAGAACGCAACTTGGCATGATGGCGACACCCAAACCGTTATCACCTCTGCCAGAAACTCTATCATCGATATCTCCAAGCTTCAGTTTCAACTATCGAAAGTGAGCAACCGGATATGATATAACCCGTTTTAACGGGTTTGAGCTTTTAGCGGGAACTTGAGTTCCCCGCTTCATTTTCAATAAGACTTCAACGCCCAAGCCATAAATCGCTCCGTGTAATACAATGCCAACTGATTACTCACGCCATTAAAAACCGCATCAAAAGCATGTTCAGCCCAGGGAATTTCTAACCAAACAGCACAATTCCCAGCCGCTTGTAATTGCTCGTAGAGTTGGCGTCCAAACTTTGCCTTAATGATATGATCTCGACCCGCGTAGACCAATAACGTAGGAGGCAGATCGGATTTAATATAACTAATAGGAGAAGCTTGCCGATAAAGTTCTGGTACTTCATCCGGCGTTCCGGCTAAAAAGGCGCGGAGAATCGCCCGAATGTTGAGCGGGTCAGGAAAAGGCAAATCATGATATCCTTCTTTTAAATCTACGGGTCCGTAGTAATTAACCACAGCCCGAATCGGAATTGTATTTAGATGATAAGCCGCAAGTGCTGCTAGTTGCGCCCCTGCCGATCGCCCCATGAGCGCGATTCGTTCGGTATCAATTTCTAACTCATGAGCATGGCTTTGGATATAGGATAAAGCTGCCTGTACATCCTCCAGTTGAGCGGGAAAGTGATATTGGGGAGCATGACGGTAATCAATGGCGATCACAGAGTAGCCCTGATTTGCCATGTAGCGGTTAAATGTCTCATTATTATCGGGAGTCCCTATTTGCCACGCCCCACCATAGATGGTAATAATCGCCGGATATTTACCAACAGTCAACGGTCGGTAAATATTGAGTTTAAGGTTGACCCCATCCGGCTGAGAAAATATAATCCCTCGATCAATGCGAACCTCCGCGATCTGCTGAAAGCAGCAGCGCTTCGCTATCGCAATCCCCCGAAACGCATCGGCTAAACTAAAAGGTTGGGGACGCATGGGTGTTGGTGCATCCTGGGAAATTGTTGCCAAATCCTCTACACCCAGATCCTTGAGCATTTGAGCCGCGATTCGTGCATTCACGGCTGGAAACTGAATTAATGGCAAAAGGCTGAGGATTAAACCAATCAGGCTACAGATTACTGCCAAATTGTCAAGCCCGCCTTCGTGTAAATTTAAGATGGCTAGTATTAGTGCGATCGCATTCACACCCAGCAGCCAAGGACTCGCTTCTGGCGCAGCCACGGCTAGCGGTAGCATCCAAAACGTAGGCGCTGGGACAATAACCCAGAGACTAAGAAACAATCCGACTCCACTCAGGAACAAAGGAAAGAACAGCGAGAGTAGGACTATACCCAACCCAATTAGTGGGGTTTTCCCTTTGATGCTTTGCCGTGTGCTTTTGTCCCAGTTAGCTTGGAGCATGGAGTGAGAAATCGATGATTACACTCTCATCCTACATCGGCTATATAAAACTAATACTACTACGGACATACAATGTCGGCTAATGTCAGAAAACGTCAAAAAATCATTGTACTCGCTTATCCTCGACAGATACAGAAGTTTTGACTTCATTCTTAACGCTCACTGAACGACTAACCTGACGCTCTAACTGAACCGATTTTCCTCGAAGTAATTTTATAGCGCCATCACTGTCTACGGGTTTTGAGAATAAAAACCCTTGACCATAGTGACATTGCAATGCTACTAAAGGCGAAACTTGTTCCAATAACTCAATTCCCTCAGCCACCACATCCATACTCATGGTTCGGGCGAGGGTGATAATCGCTTGAACAATTTCCGAATTCTCTCCTAACGCGCCAATCCGACTGATAAATGAACGGTCAATTTTCAGCGTGCTAATTGGAAAATTATGCAGGCGACTTAAGGAGGAATAGCCAGTGCCAAAGTCGTCAATACACAGATGAATTTGCCGTTTTTTCAATTGCAACAGTAAGTCTTTGACCAGTTCCGGATTGTCGATGACCACACTTTCGGTAATCTCCAACTTTAAACTACCAACCGCAATATTAGTTTCCTCTAATATTTGGTCAATTTGCGCCAATAAATCCGCTTGCGTAAACTGTTTACAGGACAAATTAACATTCATCGTCAAGGGTTGGGGACTTTGAAATTGCTGCTGCCAAATACTGAGTTGGCGACAAGCTTCCCGCAGTATCCACCACCCCATGGGAATAATTAATCCCGTTTCTTCGGCGATGGGGATGAACTCGGCGGGAAAGACTAACCCGCGTTGCGGATGTTGCCAACGTACCAATGCTTCAAAGCCGGTAATCTGATGAGTGAGTAGGGAGACAATGGGTTGATAATGAACTTGAAATTCTTGCCGTTCGATCGCACGCCGCATATCGGTTTCTAGCTGTAATCGATCAACCGTGGGACTTAACATCTGGTTATCAAAGATAGCATAGCCCGGTTTGCCTTGGGAACGGGCGCGATGCATGGCGGTATTGGCGTTACGGAGTATATCTTCAGCCGATAAAATCTGGCGATCGCGATTCGTATTCAGGGCAATGCCAATGCTGGTTGTCATGAACACGTCTCGCCCTTCCAGGTTAAACGGTAATGTCAAGGCTTGCTCAATTGCATCTGCCACTTGAATGGCATCACAAACCCCCTGAATCCCCTCTAGCAGGATAGCAAACTCATCTCCACCCAAACGGGCGACAGTATCCGTGGGACGCAAGCAGTTTTGTAGGCGCTGTCCAAACTCTTGCAGCAGTTGATCCCCCAAATGATTCCCCAAACTTTCGTTAACCACTTTGAAGCGATTGAGATTGAGTAACACCACGGCAAATCGATAGGATGGAGAATCCCGGTTCTCCCCTTGACCCGGTTGGGCGCGTCTTCCGGCTTGCTGCAAGCGATCCATGAATAAGGCGCGGTTCGCTAGTCCGGTGAGGCGATCGTAAAAGGCATTAAACAATAATAGTTCTTCTGCTCGTTTGCGATCGGTAATATCTAAGGCATAAATGCGAATGCACTCAATTTCGGGAACGTAATGCAGGACTTGTTCATAAACAATTTCCCCAATTTTTACCTCGCGTCTCAAGGAACTTTGCTGCTGCATCAACCGAATCATCGAGGGCATTTCTGCCAAAAATGGATGTTCAGCTTCACTCTCTAATAATTCGGGCAACAAGCGCATGGCTTCTGGGTTAAGATAACGCACACGCCCTGCTAAATCAATTTCGACAATGGGATTGGGGGTCAATAGGGGAAACGAGGCTAAACGGGCTGTTTCTTGATGGGTGAGACAATGTTCGTTCTGATCCCGTCCGATGGCAAAAAAGAAGTCAAGTTCACCGCTTTTCTTAAAAACCTGTTGGCTACGCCATTCTACCCAAAGTTCTTGACCCTCTTTGGTCAGGACTCCGGTTTCATGGACGGTGGGCGATTGTAATTCTGATTTTTCATCAGTGGTTTTGATTAATTTGGCAAAGGGTTTGCGGTCAACGTCTCGAAGAAACGTATTCACAAAATCCGTTCCTTTCACTTCATCCAGGGTATAACCTAACGTTTCCAGTAATCTGGGATTCATCATCCGGGTTTTTCCCTGGGAGTCAATGGCGACAAAAAAGCCACCATGGGTTTCGACTAAATTTTGATTAAATTCTTGTTGCTGGTGCAGTTGTTCGGTTAACTGTTGGCGTTCCATCACCAACCCCAACTGCATCGCGATCGCACTCACCCATTCTATCCATTGGCGATCGCCAGGATGAGAGTGGCGGGTAAAAAAGGTTAAGACAGCGAGTACCCGATCATCGAGGAGAATGGGGATCGCGCCTCCAGCTTGAAACCCTTGTTGCTGATCCGTGGCGCTAAGCAGAGTGAATTCGGCATCAGGATCAATCCCATTTGCCTTGGTTTGGTCAATCCATTCTGGTTGTTTTGATCTCCACACCCGTCCGGGTATGCCGATATTGGGGGGAAATATTAGTGTTTCTCTGGTGCGTCGCCATGGTTGTAGATCACAGGGATCGCCAGACCAGGCTTGGCTACAGGTTAAACGACCAGAATCAGGCGTCGGCAGCCATGCTTCACCATAATCCCAATGGGTGACTTCACAGACGCGATGCAGCACTAAATCCAATGCTGAGTAAAGATCGGGAACCTTGGCGATCGCCGGAATCAGAGATTGCAACAGACGGAATTGTTCGGACATGCACTAAAACCCTTTTATCATAGATGCTTTCACTCACAGGGCGCGATCGCGATCGATAGTGATATCGATGTGAATAATCGCACTTGTTTGATGCTCTACGATAGATGCAGCCCTTACATCCAGCCTTAGCTGGAAGATGTTGAGCAATAAGTCGGTTGGGTCAGATCTAGAGTCTCTAAATGTCTGAGTCCTGACGGGGAAACGTTCTGTCTAGTTCCTAGCTGTCACTGACCTGGAACATCGCCATTGGTTTGGTTATTGGCTCGGCGATCGCTCCTTATTTTGACTTAGCCCACCATTTACTTATTTTCTATTGTTATGAATAATTCAGTATTTCTTTGTATTTTCAATCACTGGGTTAATTGATTGACATCACAATGACGATGTGATTTTTCGACGAAAATCCGTTGAAACTACTCTAATTTAACCCTGCCCTAAATCCTAAGTTTGATGAAGCTAAACGGCGAGACTACTGCATTCAATATTTAATAAAAATTCATCCGATTACCTCAATTATACGGCTTAGGAGGGATGAAGTCTGGCTATTCAATCCCTAATTTAACGTTAAGGATATCCCTATCCTATCCATGTCGTTTACAGGTTCATCCTTGCAGGGCGACAGGACAAGGGTTTGAGGCTATTTTTACAATCACGTCCATGGAAGTGATATCACCATTGAACCTCTAGATAACTCGGTGTAGCGTTGCTGGTATATAGCTTGAAGCCGATCCCAGACCTGTTTTGTATACCGTTGGGATTCTTGCTGAATCAATGACCAGAGAAGGTTTAGGGCTTCTATAGTTGGACAGAAGCGGATCAGGGTGCGGCAAGCGGCGATCCATTGTTCGAGATTGCGATAACTCACAAAATAACCGCCCCGTCCTTGGATATGTACCCAAAGAACATTGTGCCATTTTTCCCAGTTGAGGATGCGCCGGGGATCAATGTTCAAGTATTTGGCGATTTGGTTGAGAGTGATGACAAAGGTTTGGGGATGAATACGGTGTCGGATTCGCATCATAGCTATTTTTGGGTTTTCGATGGGGTTTGATTTTTCCTCCTTCCCGGATTGAGAAGGAGGTTAGGGGTTAAGTCTGTTCATTAATCAATACGAAGGCGGCGGTAGAGCACACTCATCACTTCGCCGGGATTCTGGGTGGGTTGGGGCTTACTCCACTCGCTGACATGGGCGTAGCCGAGGCGATAGAAGGTGTGAATGGTGCGGGTGACGCCTTGGGGTGAACTGATAACGATGACTTTTAGAGGGTGCCGGTTGTCTGGCGGGGGCGTAGATGGTACAGGGGTTGCAGGGTTGGGAGTTGGGGAGGAATCGCGGATAAAGTCTTGAGTCATTGGAGTTGTCCTAACTTTTGCAGTTTTTGTTCATAAAAACGAACATAAAGTCAGTTTAGCACAAAGTTCATAACTATGAACATTTACTGAGTCATAAGCCTCTGACACTATAGAAACCATGGGAAAAGCAGGTGAAGCGCTAAGGCAGGTATTGCAGACGTACAAAATCAGCCAAAATAAATTGGCGGTGACAATGGGGATTGGTCGATCAACGGTTCACTACTGGTATCAAAACACTCAAGATCCTTCCGCTGAGACAGTTTTGGAAATCAGAAAGGCACTGCGGAAGATTGATCCGGCGGCGGCGCAAGAGTTTATCCGGCTGTATTTGGATGAGTCAGATGAGGATGAGGAGTAGTTTTGGGGATTAAGCGACGCTATCTTCTGTCATGGAATTTTTAATGGTCTACTTATAGCTGCTCATAGCCTAATCTATGAAGGAGCCGTTGACTCAGTGGTTAGGGTTTGCCACAATTCAGAGTCATGGGACAAGCAGGCAAAGCTTTGAAAAAGGTGCTGGAAACGTATGAAATTAGTCAATATCGATTAGCGGCAGAATTAGGGATTGGACGCTCTAATGTATACCGTTGGGTCAATGAGGTGAGAGATCCAACGGCTGAAACTGTGAAAGATATTGTGCAAGTGCTGCGGAAGATCAACTCGGCGGCGGCGACGGAGTTTATCCGACTGTATTTAGGTGATAATTCGGTAGATGATGAGGAATAATCATCGGAAGGTTAGAGGTGATCAAAGGTATTCGATCACCATAGAAGCTATGGGAAAAGCGGGTGAAGCACTCAGACAGGTATTGCAGATCTATGGCATCAGCCAAAATAAATTGGCGGTAACGATGGGAATTGGTCGCTCAACAGTTCACTATTGGTTTAGCGGAACGAGAGATCCCGCAGCTGAGGCAGTCTTGGAAATCAGGAAGGCACTGCGGAAGATTGATCCGGCGGCGGCGCAAGAGTTTATCCGGCTGTATTTGGATGAGTCAGATGAGGATGAGTAGGGGCGCATAGACGTGCGCCCTGATAGTGAGGAATTTGGGAAATTAACGTTACTATATTTCTCGGCTGAGTTTAAATAAATAATAGGTGACCTGTTGCAGTATCCGCGATCGCTTGTATCCAGGCACTGCCTGTTTCCGGTATATAACGTTTGACTAAGGCGCTGCTATCCAGGAAGTAAGCATTTACCATTCGCCCCGATCCTCAATAATGATTTCAGACAAGGGTTTACCGGGGATAGCTCTTAGTTTTTCTGTCAATTCTTGCCATGTAGCTTCACAGACAGGTTCAACACCGTTCTGATGAGGGGGAGGAGTAACCAGTCCAGCCGCAGCTAAGGATTGGCTGATACGTTCAAGTTGAGTTGCTGAATCTTCAGGCAAAATCTGAATCTGCACGGTTTGATGTTCTTGCAGGGGCAAGGGAGTTAAGGGGCGCAGCACTCCATTTTCATAGATGGCGGTAATAGTTTCAGGCATTATAATGAAGTAGAACAGTGGCTATGAATATTCTAGTATTTAGCGTCTGTGCGAGACTGAAGATTTAGAAAAACTGGAATCAGAACTCGCTAAATTCAACATTTCCCTGAATCTTGACTTCAATGATAGATAAGATCAACGGTGCGTTACGCTTCGCTAACGCACCCTACAACTTGACTTGTTTATAATGGTGAAAGATGTGAGTTTTTAGGAGTTAGGATTTCCTCATATCAATCTATTCAGCTTATGATAAAGACAGCATAGATCATCCAATCTAGTTATAGACTCGCAGTTTTCCAGGCACGAAAAAGCAACCATGGCTGAACTAACCATTCAAGTACCAGACGAACTAGCTCAACGCCTAGAACCACTCCGGGATCGTCTCCCGGAATTACTACAGCGTCTCGTAGAAACCGTTTCTCCCAGAATTTCCTTACCTAACCAAATTTCATCAGTTACTAGCCAAACAGATGCTCCAATTGCCTATACTGAAGTTCTAGACTTTCTGATCACCCGCCCGACTCCTCAAGAAATCACGACCTTCAAAGTTTCAGCTGCAGCTCAAGCACGTCTTTGCACCCTATTAGACAAAAACCGAGAAGGAACCCTTACAGAAGCTGAAGCAACAGAACTTGATTTATATGAGCAGTTAGAGCATCTGATGATTTTGCTCAAAGCCAAAGCTTATGCCTTAATCGGATAAATGGTCACTTCCTCAATTTCTCCTTCTCTACGTCAGCTAGTGATTGAACGGGCGCGGGGTAAATGTGAATACTGTCTCATTCACCAAGATTATTCAATCTACAGCCATGAAGTTGACCACGTTATTGCTCGAAAACACGGCGGTCAAACCGTAGCCGAAAATCTTGCATTATCCTGTTTATCTTGCAACCGTCATAAGGGTTCTGACTTAACAACCTTTGACCCAGTTACTCATGAAATTGTCCCTTTGTTCAACCCGCGCTACCAAATCTGGACAGATCACTTTACCTTAGAGAAAACTCACATTATTGGTACGACAGCAACAGGTCGAGCCACGGTATTTTTACTCAAAGTCAATGCTTCAACTCGTTTGTCGTATCGTCAAGTATTAATTGCCCAAGGACGGTATCCGTAAGACTAAGCTGGGTGGACACAATTAAAGTTAACGGTTGAGATTAGGGAACAGTAAGGGTTTGAGACTTGTTTACATAACTTAATTTAGTTAAATTTATTTCCACCAACCTACTTATAGTAAATTAGCATCAACAAATAACAAATAAGGTGGGCATTGCCCACCCTACAAATCAACCTTTCACACAAACTACCTGCTTTAGCGTCGCCACCACTTCCACCAAGTCCGCTTGATTAGTCATCACTTCATCAATGGGTTTATACGCGCCGGGAATCTCATCCAAAACCCCGCCATCCTTGCGACATTCAACTCCTTGAGTTTGTGTCACCAAATCATCCAGGGAAAACTTTTTCTTTGCCTTGTTCCGAGACATTAAACGCCCTGCGCCATGGGAGCAACTGCAATAACTTGCATGATTCCCTTTCCCTTTGACAATAAATGACTTTGCCCCCATCGAACCTGGTATAATTCCGTAATCCTCTTCACGCGCCCGTACTGCACCCTTGCGCGTCACATACACGTCTTCCCCAAAATGGACTTCTTTCTCGGCATAATTATGATGGCAATTTACCTCTAACAAGGGCTTGATTGGCTTACCTCCCGCCAAATGTTGTTCCACAATTCGCTTAAAACGCGCCATCATCACATCGCGATTATAACGGGCATAATTCTGCGCCCATTGTAAATCTCGCCAGTAGGCGGCAAATTCTGGAGTTCCGGCGATAAAGTAGGCTAAATCCGGATCAGGTAAGCGATTTTCGGCTAATTTGGCTAATTCCTTTGCCGTGCTAATATGACACTGCGCTAAGCGATTACCAATATTCCGAGAACCGGAATGAAGCATTAACCAAACGGAATCCTCCGTATCAAGGCACACTTCAATAAAGTGATTTCCACCACCCAGAGAACCCAACTGCTTCATCGCTTTTCCTTGCACATCCTGCACCCCACGATGTAAGTCTTTGAAATGCGCCCAGCCTTGCCAATTGCTGGCATCTTTTTCCACCTCTTTATTTTGGTTAAATCCCAGCGGAATGGCGGCTTCAATATCTAAGCGAATTTTCTTGAGTTTCCCCTCCAGTTGTTCTGCGCTAAATGGTGTTTTAATCGCTGCCATTCCACAGCCAATATCGACGCCCACCGCCGCCGGAATGACAGCATCTTTAGTGGCAAGAACCGACCCAACTAATGCGCCTTTGCCTAAGTGAACATCTGGCATTAACGCCACATGTTTAAATACAAAGGGTAGGGAAGCCACATTTTTTGCCATCTGGGTTTCATCATGACTTAAATCATGATTCGCCCAGGAGAAAACGGGCTTATCAGTGGACAGTTTCAGTTGTTCGTAAGGCATAAACCTGTGTCTCTAGCGCTAAATAACATTAACATACTACAAGTATAATACAGGTGACGCGATCGCGGGGATGAACTTATCGGGTGATGGCAACGTCAAGACATCTGTCGTAACATCTGATACGCACTGCATTTTAACTCTTATGAAGCCTTCTCGACGTGTATCTGCCGGAAAATCTATCATTTCCTTGTCTTTTAGCCTGATTTCTCTACTATCCTTTGCCCCAGTATCCCGTAGCGCCCCCGATGACACTCCCGATGAAACCGTCACCTGTGAAATCTTGGTGGTTGGCGGTGGATTAGCGGGTGCAGCGACAGCTTATGAAGGGTTACTCGCCGGACGAACAGTTTGCTTGACGGAGATTACCGACTGGGTAGGGGGACAGATTTCCTCCCAGGGAACCTCTGCACTGGATGAACGCCCGACTCAGCGATCGCGCCTTTTCTATTCTCGCGGTTATTTGGAATTGCGGGAACGGATTAGACGCAAATACAAGGAACTGAATCCGGGGGATTGTTGGGTGAGTGAATCCTGTTTTATTCCCAGTGACGCCCACGATATCCTTTTAGATATGTTGCAGGATGCAGCCAAACGGGGGAAAGGGACACTGAAGTGGTTTCCCTCCACGGTGATTAAGGAACTTGACTACAATCCTACCGGGAACTTGATTAAAAGTGCGATCGCGATTCAGCATCAACCCACCTCGGATGCACTCCCCCTAAATACATTTCCTCTATCGCAAACCATTGAAGATTGGTATCAGTACCAAGATTCCCCCCAGTTTGACAAAACCATTATCCGCTTCGTTCCGCAAAACCCATCGCCAGGAAACGCCCCAGACTGGTATGTTGTGGAAGCCACAGAAACGGGAGAACTGATTGGGTTAACCAATGTCCC
>JGI12048J13642_10062549_pt1 | contig 11668 bp, 13 predicted proteins | sample ElkSlonscriptome_16_FD_13642 | JGI IMG/M metagenome (IMG submission 13642) | reverse complement strand
ATGATGTTCTCGACATCCTCGCCGACATATCCCGCCTCGGTCAGGGTTGTGGCATCGGCCATGGTGAACGGCACGTCGAGAATCCGCGCCAGCGTCTGCGCCAACAGCGTCTTGCCGCACCCGGTCGGCCCGATCAGCATGATGTTCGACTTGGCCAGTTCGATGTCGGCCTTGTCGGCATGGTTCAGGCGTTTGTAATGGTTATGCACCGCAACCGAGAGCACGCGCTTGGCATGCATCTGACCGATCACGTAATCATCGAGAACCTGACAGATTTCAGTCGGTGTCGGCACACCATCACCCGCCTTGAGGCCCGCAGTCTTTGTTTCTTCGCGAATGATGTCCATGCAGAGTTCGACACATTCGTCGCAAATGAACACGGTCGGACCCGCGATCAGCTTTCGCACCTCATGTTGGCTTTTGCCGCAAAAACTACAGTAAAGTGTGTTCTTGCTTTCGGAGTTGCCTGTATTCGCCATCTCACACCTCCGGGCCTTCACCCGACCTTCGTCCGTTCTCGTTTCCACCCCAACACTAGGGCAGGCCGCCTATGTCCACAATGTCAAAATGACCCTGCGCACATTGGCGTCAACACTGTAAAAATCATCCTCATCACGTTGCGATCTTGGCAAAAAACAAAGGCGGCAATATGGCCGCCTCTGGTCGTTTCCAAATTGTCGCAGACCGATACCGATCAGTCTTCGGACTTCGGGCGATTCTCGACGATTTCATCGATGAGGCCCCAATCCTTGGCTTCCTCGGGCGACATGAAGTTGTCACGCTCCAACGCTGACTCGACCTTCTTGAGGGTCTGGCCGGTGTGCTTGACGTAGATTTCGTTCAGTCGGTCTTTCAGTTTTTGCGTCTCGGCGGCGTGGATCATGATATCCGTCGCCTGCCCCTGATAGCCGCCCGACGGCTGGTGCACCATGACCCGGCTGTTGGGCAATGAGAAACGCAGACCCGGATGCCCCGCCGTCAGCAACAGCGATCCCATCGAAGCCGCCTGACCCACGACCAGCGTGCTGACCTTGGGGCGGATGTATTGCATCGTGTCATAGATCGACAGGCCCGAGGTGACGACCCCGCCGGGGCTGTTGATATAGAGGCTGATCTCTTTCTTGGGGTTTTCCGATTCAAGATGCAGCAACTGGGCCACGATCAGCTGGCTCATCCCGTCGTGCACCGGACCATTGACGAAAATGATCCTCTCTTTCAGCAGGCGAGAGAAAATATCGTAGGCGCGTTCACCCCGTGCGGTCTGTTCGACGACCATTGGGACAAGGTTCATAAACGTCTCGGCGGGGTCTTGCATCAATACTGCCTCTGTTTTGGACGGGACCGTCCCATTTCATGTATCCTGACCGAGTCTTAGTGGTGGGCGTCAGGGGCTTCAAGGGCACCGACGAAACCTTTGACGAATCGTAAGTGACGGCTTACGGTAAGTTATGGATTACCAAGATGCAATAACCGCTTTGGCCGACCCGACACGGCGCGATATCATCGACCGCCTGCGCGGTGGGCCCCTTCCGGTTGCGGCCATTGCAGCAGACATGCCCATCAGCCGCCCTGCCGTTAGCCAGCACCTGCGCGTGCTGTCGGATGCGGGCCTTCTGACCGTCACGCCACAAGGCAACCGCCGCCTCTATGCCATTGCGCCGGAAGGCGTGAACCAACTGCGCCGCTATCTCGATACGCTCTGGGCCGATGCCCTGAACGCATTCGAGCGTGCGGCCAAAGAAAAAGCGAAAGGAGGATCAAAATGAACGATCCGATCAAGAAGACCATTACCGTGCCTCTCTCAGCGCGAGGGGCCTTCGACCTCTTTACCACGGAAATGGACACATGGTGGCCGAAAGCCTCGCACTCGGTCAAAGGGCCGAAATCAATATTGACCTTTCCCAAGCACAAGGGCGAACCGATCATCGAGACCGGAGAAGACGGTGAAGAGGCGATCTGGGGTAGGCTGATTGCCTATGACCCCGGAAAATACCTCGCCTTCTCATGGCACCCCGGCCGCGATGAAAGCGAAGCAACCGTGGTCGCGATCACCTTTACCCAAACCAGCACCGGTACCCGCTGCGACCTGACCCACGGCGGGTTCGAGATACTGGGACCAAGCGCGGATGCGGTCAGCATCAGCTATCTGCGTGGCTGGGATCTCGTCTTGGGTTGCTATGCCGGCGCTGCGAAACAGCCAGCATTCGCATAGCAGCGTCACTAGCCCACGTGGAACAACGAGGCGAACAACCGCGGATCAAGGCTTTCAGATGCGAAGGTGTCGCCTTCCGTCAGGACTGACACCGCGTCGTGGCTGTGCAGGCTTTCCTGATGGCTGGCGATGACGCGGAAGTCCGAGATCCGGTCGTCACGCTGAAGCTGCTCGGTGAACAGTCGTGCGGCGTCTTCCACGAAGATGGGGTTTGCAGCATTCAGTTCGGCGAAAGCCTGTTCATCCTCGCGCTTGACCATGACCTGCGTCTCGGTCGGCACGGCCGCGCGCGCATGTTCGATCAGATCCTCGAACCAGAGCAGTTCGGCATCCTCGTCCAGCACGACCGAAATCCGCGCGACCGAGCGCTGGGAATGCGGGGTGGCCAACTGGCCCCGGAACTGCCGCGCATGTTCGGACAGTTCCAGCGAGCAGGGGCAGGTCGACGAGTAGACATAGTCCAGATGAATGATCTTCTTGCGCGCACCATCCTGTTCGACCAGTTCCAGCGCGATATCGTAATACTGATATCCCGCCAGTCCCGACCGCAGGCTTTCCACCTTCATCGGAAAGCTGAACCGCATCTGGATGCGCGCGTCGAAGCTCTCCAGATCGGTTTTGTAGGCGTCGAGTGCCCGCGCGATGACGTCGAAGCTGAAGGTCTCTTCGGCATGCTTGTAAAATGTCCGCATGATGCGGGACATGTTGATGCCCTTCTTCTCGGCCTCCAGAGATACAGTGCCGGTCACCGAGGTTTCGAGGGTCAGATCGCCGTTGTCACGGGTATGAAACCGGATCGGCAGGCGGAAATTCGAAATTCCGACGTGCTGGATCTGCTGCCGCGCCCCGCGGATCAGGCTGGACGGGCCGTTCTGGAGATCGGGCATCGACGCCTTGTAGGTATCATCGGCCTCGAAGTCTTCGGGGTAGGCCCGTGTCAAAGCGGGGTAATTCGACATTTCCTGACCGGGGATCAGACGCGACACGAGAGGATCGAGGTTCGATACTTCCTCGGGCGATACATCTTGCGCCCAGCGCCGCAACAGCGCAAGGGCCGCCTCTGCTTCGGATCTGGTTGGTTCACGGTCGAAATCTTGGGAATGGGCGTTCACGGAAGGGTCCTCTTCTGAACCGTCGGTTATCCCAAGTACATGGGCACGCTGGATGGTTTTTCCAGTAATTTCCCGATAGATACGTCTCAGGCTGGCCCTTGGATCAGTCATGTGAACGGTCTCTTACTGCACCTGACGCGCATACAAAGCAGGTTTCGCCACGCCCGTCACCCGTCAGAGCGCCGCGATCGCCTTTCTGAGGTCTTCCAGCAGGTCCTCTGTATCCTCCAGGCCCACGCTGAGACGGATCAGGCCCGGCGTTATGCCCAAGGCCACCTTGCTGTCGTCTGAGAGCCGCTGATGGGTCGTCGTCGCCGGGTGGGTCGCAATCGACTTGGCATCGCCGAGATTGTTTGAAATCGTCCAGACATCGAGCCCATTGAGGAGTTGAAAGGCCCGCGCCTGACTGCCTGCGTCGATCGACAGCACGGTCCCGCCTGCCTGCATCTGCACGGCGACAAGCGCGTGCTGGGCGTGACTGGCCAGTCCGGGATAGATCACCTTGTCGAGGTGCCCGTCGGTCTCGAGCGCGCCGGCGATCGCCTGCGCCGACGCGGCCTGTGCGCGTACCCGCAGGTCCATCGTTTCCAGCCCCTTCAACATCATCCATGCCGTAAAGGGGGACATCGAGCCGCCGGTATGCTTCATGAAGGGCTCGACCGTGTTGCGGATGTAGTCAGTTGTGCCGAGGATCACACCGCCAAGCGCGCGCCCCTGTCCATCGATGTGCTTGGTCGCTGAATAGATCACCACATCCGCACCCTGTGCCAGCGCATCCGAAAAGACCGGCGTCGCGAAGACGTTGTCGACGATCACCGTCGCTCCGACATCATGGGCGCGTCTGGAGACCGCCGCGATATCGATTACCTCGAGCGTGGGGTTCGAGATGCTTTCGAAGAAAACGGCCCGTGTATCGGGTCTGATTGCCGCGTCCCATGCCGCAAGGTCGGTGCCGTCCACAAAGGTAACCTCGACGCCGTAGCGGGTCAGCACCTCTTCGAGGATATAGAGGCAGGATCCGAAAAGCGCCCGTGCCGAAACGACGTGATCGCCCGCCTTCAGCATCGACATCAGCGCGCCATTCACCGCCGCCATCCCCGATGCGGTCGCAAAACCCGCCTCCGCGCCCTCGATCGCGCTGATCCGGTCCTCGAACATGGCAATGGTGGGGTTGCCATAGCGAGCATAGATGAATTCGTCGTCACCGGCCTGAATGAACCGGGCCTGTGCCGCCTCGGCACTGTCGTAGACAAACCCCTGTGTGAGATAGATCGCTTCGCTGACCTCGTTGTACTGACTGCGGCGGATGCCCGCGTGTACGGCCTTGGTGCGTTTTTTCCACGTTTTCATCTGTCGTCCTCGCGCCCGGTCAGCGCATCAAAAAACCCCGACACCGGTCAAAGGTATCGGGGCGTATGCACCCTGAGCCCTCTTTAGCGGTTTGATTAAAGTGGCCCGCAATCCGGTAACAAATCGCCACGATCATTCCGATACGCCGCCTGCGGTGTTTCGTCAACAGCGCTTGTTCTTGATCCGAATACTGCGATGATGGGCCGCGATGACCGGAGGCACGACCATTTCACAGCCTATCGACCTCTATTTCTGGCCTACGCCGAACGGCTGGAAGGCGTCGATCGTGCTGGAAGAACTCGGCTTGCCCTACGTCGTGCATCTGGTGGACATTGGTGCAGGCGACCAGTTCGCGCCGGGTTTCATCGCGATTTCCCCCAACAACAGAATTCCGGCGATCGTGGATCACGAAGGGCCAGACGGCGCCCCGATCTCGGTCTTTGAATCCGGTGCCATTCTGCAATACCTCGCGCGCAAAACGGGCAGGCTTTATGGCACGACGGAACGCGAGCGCGTGGCGGTCGAGGAATGGCTGATGTGGCAGATGGGCGGACTGGGGCCGATGGCGGGACAGGCGCATCATTTCCTGAAGTATGCGCCCGCGATGGATCCGCCCAATGACCTGCCCTATGCAAAAGATCGCTATCGCAGCGAAACGGCCCGTCTCTATGGTGTGATGGACCGGCAACTGGCCAGGCACGAATTCCTCGCCGGCGATTTTTTCTCGATCGCGGATATCGCGTGCTGGGGATGGGCGTCTTTGTGGGAAGGCCAGCAACAGACGCTGGAGGACAAACCGCATCTGGCACGGTGGCTCGACCTGATGTGGTCGCGGCCCGGGGTACAGGCGGGGCGGGCTGTCCATGCGGACAAACGCGCCGATTTCCGCAAGGACGGCAAAGCGCAAGACCGGCTTTTTCGTCGCTAGAGCTTACGTCTCCTTAGGGAATTGATGCTTTAAGGATCCTGAACGCAAAAGGGATCGACTCTGTGCAATACCGCGCCCACCGCTATCCGACGGACTATGCCGTCCAGATCCGCACCGCCTCCGGACTCCAGCGGGGAATGCTCTGTGACGTCAATCGCAGCGGTGCGCGCGTCAGGGGCCTTGTCGACATCCAGCGGGGCGAAAAACTGCGCATGAACGTGCTGTCGCAATATGTCGATGCACGCGTCCTATGGGCAAACGACGGCCAGGTCGGTGTCGCCTTTCGGCCCGCTATTCCCGAGCATCTGGTCGATGTGATGCGGCGGCGCGCCGATGGACATCGCAACCGCCATAGCCTGGGTTTCGCCTACCCTGAAATGCGCTAGCTCTCGTCGCTTTTGGGGTCTTCGATCAGGTACTTCTGCAATCCGATGATCTGACCCCAGAGAAAGACGAAAAGAACCGCGGGAAAGGCGAAGGTTTCCAGTTTGACCCACAGGTCGGTCGTTTGTGTGCGCCAGATGATCTCGTTGGCGATGGCCAGCGCGAAAAACATCAGGCAGAGGTTGCGGGTGAAGATCATCCAGCCTTCACGCTCCATAGGCAGGAATTCTTCCATGACGAATTGCAGATAGCTTTGCCCGCGCAGTAGCCCGATCCCCAGAAGGGTGCCCAGGCAGCCATAGACGATGGATGTTTTCATCTTGAAGAAGCGTTCGTCGTTGAACCATGCTGTCAGACCACCGAAAAAGATCACCATGAATGCCGTAAAAACCTGCATCCGGCTGAGCTTGCCCGTCAGCGCCCACAGGATCGCCATCGCCACCAGCAGGATCGGCACGAACACGAGGGCCGCAACGATGAAGCCGGTATATTCGACACCGCCGAAGGTGTAGGTATCATCCCTGATGCGCAGGTAGATCAGGAAAAATGCCAGCGTCGGCCCCAATTCGAGGACCTGCTTGAGCACGGGACTGATTTTCTTTTCGGCCATCTTCGGTCTCCCTCTAGCCGCCCATTTCAACGATCACGGCGCCAAGCGCAACCAGACACATCAGGAACAAGCGTCGCGGCCCGACCTTTTCCCCCAGGATGAACCAGCCGATCAGCGCGGCGAAAACAACCGAGGTTTCCCGCAGGACCGCGGCTTCGCCCACGCTGTCGAGCCGAGTGGCCAACAGCACACCACCAAAGCTGATCCAGGCGATCAGCGCCCCGAAGAACCCGCGCCAGACCAGCGGACCAAGATCAAGTCTCACCCCCGACCGGCGGTAGCGCAGGGTCGCAAGCACGGGAAAATCGATCGCGGTCACGAAAAAGAACCACGCCAGGAACGTGAACGGATCGGGCGACTGTCGGATCGCAAAGGCATCGTAGGTCGTATAGAGCGCCACCAGAAACCCGCCGATCAGCGCCCACATCAGGCCCAGACCCAAGGTGCGCCTGTCCAGCGTCTCTTCGCGCATGTTGCGCACCGCAAGAAGAAGAATACCGCCCGACAAACAGAGCACACCCAACCATTGCACCACGGTGAACCGTTCGGCAAAGATGGCCGTCGCAGCGACGACCGTGACCAGCGGTCCCGTCCCCCGGACCACCGGATAAACGACGGTATAGGCCGCGCGCTCATACGCCAGCGCCATCGTGACCTTGTAGGCGAAATGCACCACCAAGGCCCCGGCCAATAATGCCGCCATCCTCCCATCCGGCCAAGGTACCACGAAAAGCGCCACCGGCGCCGAGAGCACCAACAGCCATCCATCGATCGCACCGCGGGTCAGCCAGGGATCATAGCGACCCTTCTGAAGGGCGCCGAAAACCGCATGGGCCAGGGCCGAGACCAAGGCGAGAATTGTGGCCAGTCGCGCCCCCTCAGGGGTGCCTGCGATGGAGACCAGCCATTCACCCATCCGCGGGCCGTGCCTTCATATCCCGCCTCTACCGGTCGAGACCGACAAGCGCGTCAGCGAATTCCGCAGGATCGAAGGGGGCCAGATCATCGATCTGCTCGCCTACACCGATGGCATGGATCGGCAGGCCGAACCTGTCGGCCAACGCGACAAGCACACCGCCCTTGGCAGTGCCGTCAAGCTTGGTCATCACAAGCCCTGAAACATCGGCGAGCTTCTGGAATTCCTTGACCTGATTGATCGCGTTCTGACCTGTGGTCGCGTCCAGAACCAAAAGCGTGTTGTGCGGTGCGTCGGGGTCCTTTTTGCGGATCACGCGCACGATCTTGGCCAGTTCCTCCATCAGGTCCGCACGGTTCTGCAAACGTCCCGCCGTGTCGATCATCAGCAGGTCGGCACCATCTGCCTGCGCCTGCGTCATGGCATCGAAGGCGAGGCTTGCAGGATCCGAGCCTTCGGGCGCCGTCAGCACAGGCACGCCTGCCCGCTGGCCCCAGACCTGCAGTTGTTCCACCGCGGCTGCACGGAAGGTATCACCGGCAGCGATGACGACCGATTTGCCAGCCGCCTTGAACTGGCTGGCCAGCTTGCCGATGGTCGTGGTCTTGCCCGAACCGTTCACCCCGACAACCAGCACGACCTGCGGACGTTTGGGGTAAAGCGGCATCGGGCGCGCAACGGGCTCCATGATCCGCGCCACCTCCTTGGCCATCAGACCCTTGATTTCAGGCACCGACAGGCGCTTGCCCAGATTGCCTTCCGCCATGTTCGCCGTGACGCGCAGGGCGGTATCGACACCCATGTCAGCCGTAATGAGCAACTCTTCGAGTTGTTCGAGCATCTCGTCATCGAGGGTCCGGCGCACGACCGTACGGGCCTCGCCACCGCCGAACAGACGCCCAAGAACACCGCGTTTTTCCCGTGCAGGGGCGGTTGGCGGCTCGTCAAGCGGCGCTGTCACATCGACATTCAGGGCCACCGGCGCCTGACGCATCTCCTTGGGGGTCTCGTCGGGAATTTCGGTATCCGGCGCGGGGTCCGGCATTTCGTCGGGCGTCGGCGCGGGCACCTCGTCAGGGGGTGTGGCAGGGATTTCCGGCGGGGCGGGATCGGGCACCACGTCGGGCTGCGGCGCGGGATCAGGTCGCGGTGATGGCGACGGGTCAGGGCCCGGCTCGGGCCTCGGTTCCGGTTCCGGCTTTGGGTCCGGCGCGGGCGTCGTGTCAGGGGTGCCGGCATCCGGCCCGTCTTCTTCTTGCACCCCACCATCCTGCACGATGGCGTCCAGCCCCTCGTCGATCTTGGACGAAGATTTGAACATCCGGTTTTTCAGCTTCTTGAAAAACGACATGGCGCGCGCCTTTGATCATGGTGTCTGGAGCTTCACCTAAGCGCAGAGCCAAGCAGATGCAAAGGGTCACAGGGCCGGGGCCATGCCAAAGGCCAGAAGAAACAGCAGTTCTGCCAGCCAGTAACACAGCCAGACCGCGACACGCATCGCGGCTGCCCCATCTGGGCATCGGCAAGGGTGAGGTGGCTCATCGCATGAGCATCCCTCTCAGGCCTGCGCTTGAGTGGCCGATGCGCGCATGCTGGTGATTTCCCCTCTCCCCTTCGGTCCGGCCCGTGCTAATGAGCGGTATCATGAACGTCGGCCTATTCATATTCGCGCTTGCGACACTGACACCTGCCCTGCTGATCGCCGCAGGGGCCTTTCTCGGTGGGCTCTGGCTGCTGGCGGCCGTTGTCTACCTGACGGGCATGACCAGCATGCTCGACCGCCTGATCAAGCACGAATCAGCCGCGGGCGAAGCGGGTCTGCACGACGGCCTTTCCGTGGTCATCGCTTTGGTGCATTTCGCGCTGCTTGCGCTTTCGGTCTGGGCGCTTGCCGGCGTGCATCTCGAGCCGCTTGAAAAGCTGGGGCTCTTTTATGCGGCGGGGCTCTGGCTGGGGCAGGTCAGCAACGCCAATGCGCACGAGTTGATCCATCGTGGCAGCCGGTTTCTGCATCGCTTGGGCATGCTGGCATATACGACGATGCTGTTCGGGCATCATACCTCGGCACATGTGCTGGTGCATCACAGGCATGTCGGCACGAGGGCCGATCCAAATACCTCGCGCAAGGGCGAGGGGCTTTATCGCTACATGCTCAGGGCGTGGGCGGGATCGTTCCGGATGGGTTATCGTGCCGAAAGGGACAGGTTGGCCCGGATCGGGCGTCCGGCATGGCGGAACCCCTACGTGATATATGTAGGCGGCGGCGCCGCATGTTCGGGTCTTGCGCTCGCCCTCGGTGGGTTCGGCGGGCTGGTCGCGTATGTGGGCTTATGTGCTTACGCCCAATCCCAGCTTCTGATGTCGGATTACGTGCAGCATTACGGGTTGCTGCGCAAACCCGACGCACAAGGCAAGCCCGAGCCTGTCTCGGCACGTCATAGCTGGAACAGCCCGCACTGGTTCTCATCGGCGTTGATGCTCAACGCGACGCGGCATTCAGACCACCACGCCCATCCCGCAAGGCCATACCCGGAGTTGAGCATTCCCGAAAATGCACCAATGCTGCCCCGCCCCCTTCCGCTCATGGCAAGTATCGCGCTTGTGCCACCCCTCTGGCGCAGGGTCATGGATCCGCGTGTCGACAGGTGGCGCGATGCGTAGCGCGGTGTCTGCCCTGGTCTTCCTCATGGCGACATCCGCCGCAGCAGAAGAACGCATGGATGCCGAGGCATTCGAAGCTTACGTCGAGGACCGGACGATCACATTCCGTACCGACGCGGTCGATCTATTCGGGGTCGAACGCTATCTGCCCGGACGTCGGGTGATATGGTCCGTGTTCGACGGGACATGCCTTTACGGTGTCTGGTTCGAAAGCAAGGGTGACATCTGCTTTCGCTACGAGGGTGATCCCGAACACAAGTGCTGGGCCATTTTCGACACCCCGCAGGGCATGCGTGGAGAATTCACCACGCGTCCCGGTACAACCACGATCTACGAACTGGCAGACCGAGAGGATCCACTGATCTGCAACGATCTGTCGTCCTAGAAGAGCTTGCCCTGCGGATCCTTTCCAACGGCCAGCTTTCCGTCGGCGAACTCGATCTCGAGTTCCTTTGCACGCGCAGCACCGGCTTTGCCCTCGACGACCTGCCCGTCGCCGCGCACAACGGCGTAGCCCCGTGCAAGGGTCGCCTTGTACCCCAGGGTTTCCCGCAGGCGGGCAAGGGCATCAAGCCGTGCGCGGCGCTCGCTGTGCTGGCGTGTGGCACGGTCGGAAAAGCGTGCAAGAACGCCATCCAGCCGCTCGGACTTGTGGGCGAGGCGGCTGACCAGCACCTCGCTACGCAACCCGCGGGCGGTTTGCGCCAAGGTCCGGCCGGCATCGGTCGCGCGCCGTTCCAGCGCCGGGGCAAGCCGCATCGCAAGGCCTTCCAGCCTCCGCCGGTCTTCAGGCGAGCCGTCGTATCAGGATTGTCGGTCGCAGCGTCGCTTCGGACACCTGCAGCCGCTTCTGGGCCGCCGCACTGCGTAACGCGGCAGGCAGCCGGTCGGCCAGATAGTCGATCCGCTGGCGCGGCCCCTCGACAAGGCTGTCGACCTGCGGCAAGGCGCGGGCAAGGTCGCGCAACCTTTGCTGACGCTGGCCAAGTGCGATCGTCAATGCACGGCTGAGCCGCGCGCCTTGCTGATCGGTCCAGGCCAGCCACTCCATGCGCACGGGTACGGCCAGTTCCGCGGCCGCGGTCGGTGTCGGTGCACGCATATCGGCAACAAAGTCGATCAACGTGGTATCGGTTTCATGCCCGACGGCAGAGATCACCGGAATCTCGGAAGCGGCCACCGCCCGTGCAACGATTTCTTCGTTGAACCCCCACAGATCCTCCAGAGAGCCACCTCCGCGCGCCACGATCAGCAGATCGGGACGCGGCAGCGCACCGCCCGGGGTCAATGCATTGAAGCCTTCGATCGCCGCGGCGACCTCGGGTGCGCATTTCGCGCCTTGCACCGCCACCGGCCAGACCAGCACCTTGCGCGGGAAACGGTCGCGCAACCGGTGCAGGATATCACGGATCACCGCCCCCGACGGCGACGTCACGACACCGATGATTTCGGGCAGAAACGGAAGCTTGCTCTTGCGCTCGGGTGCGAAAAGACC
>JGI12048J13642_10169263_pt1 | contig 11670 bp, 9 predicted proteins | sample ElkSlonscriptome_16_FD_13642 | JGI IMG/M metagenome (IMG submission 13642) | reverse complement strand
CTCCGCATTGGGAATAAAGCGCTCCGCCACGTAAGGCTCATAGCCATAGCGTTCCCAACCCCGGCCCCACAATTGCAATGCCAAGCCGTCAGCGATCGCGTCATGAATCAGCGTCCGTTCGTCTCGCGCGTTACCCACGAAGATAAAGTCGTGATCTACTTTCCCGGGCTCCCGGCCCCGGATATGAAAAACCTCGGCATCGGTGCATTGGAGCAATCGATGTGCTTCATATCCGCGCGCTTGAAGTGCCCGGGTATGCGCTGCGGAGCCACAGAAAATCACATCGAACTGATCCAGCTCCTCCGGCTCGACAGCGTCCGGATGACTGATGATCCAAAGCGCCTTGCAAGCGAATTCACCGCGCAGATGCCCGACGGCGCGTGTGCCACGCAGAACCAGGAGAAGATCTGCCTGTGCCGCCTGGTCCCATTCCTCCCAAAAAGCAGTCGACGTGGTGCAGCCCTGCTCCTCAAGACACCGGGCCAGGCCCTGGCCAAAAAAAGTATCACCCCAGAACACCTGATCCGCGGGATCAACCGGTGCGGGGTTTTTGATCAGGACTTTCATGTGGAAACGTCAGTCAAAGTCTCTTTCAAGAAATACGCCCTGCGACAGCCGAAGCCTGGTGAGGATTTGCTGAGCATGTTGCATGATGGGGGGCTTGGCTGGCCTTTAAGACGTTATGAAGGCGGGATCGCACGACCTGGGAGCGCCTCGAAATGCGCCCCAGCGAGTATAATTCCGGTATGGGCCTGAAGCCAGTATTGACCCCAAAACATGTCCGGCAGGTCAGGAAACTGGCTGACACGGTGCACTTGACGCCTTTAATCGGCGCCGAGGGAGCGCGCAGGGGTGCGGCGACCCTGATTTGTGTCATTAGGGACGAACAACAGCGGCTTGATTCATTTCTCACGCACTACCGCGCACTGGGGATTGAGGATTTTCGCTTCATCGATAATGGTTCCGTAGACGACTCCGTCGCAACCCTGGGGGCACAGCCCGATTGCACGGTTTATGCCGCGCCCGGCCCTTTCAGCTGGCAAAGCAAACAGGCATGGATTCATGCATTGATCCAGCAGCATGACCCCGGAGGCTGGTACGTGGTGGTGGATGCCGATGAAAAACTGGTTTACGCCGACTGTGAGCAGCATGCCCTGCCCGATCTGATCGACCGACTTGAGGCCCGCGGGCTGATGCGTATCCGCGCCCTGATGGTGGACCTGTATCCCCGCGGTCCCCTGCTGGCGGCGGAAATCCATGAACCGCACTGCTGGTTCGACCCGGGCGGTTACCTCAGCCGTAAGAAACGACATATGCCTTCGTTTACAGGCGGGCCACGCTACCGGGCGTTTCAGTTTAAAGGTCAACCGCTTGATCCGGAGCTCACAAAATTCCCCCTGTTCAAGGCAGCAGCGGGCGACATCATGTCCAACCCGCATCATCACTATCCGTATGCGGATAATTTCGCCTCACCCTGTCTGTTGGGCGTGCTGCATGAAAAATTCAGTCATGAATTCAGACGCCGGGTTAACGTCGCTTTACAGGAAGGCCAGTACTGGAACGACAGCGCGGAATATAGAGCCTACAGTCAGGCTCTGGAAAAGGACCCCCGGTTGTCGTTATGGACGCAAAACAGCCAGTCCTATGAAGACAGCAGCAGTCTTGTCGCCAACGGCCTCATCGAACCTGTCGACTGGTCAGACTTCGCTTAGTTCTGCAACTGTCGCGGCTTGCGCACTTCGACCCGGTGTGCCGTAACGCGGGCATCCCGGGAGGCCAGGGCAGCGGCCAACGGTGGCTCAGGACCTGAGACCTGACCCGTCCGCAGGCACTTAAATGAACATGGCCCGGGTCTTTTCCAGCGCCTCAACCAGCACATCCATTTCCTGCACCGTGTTGTACAGGCCCAGGGAAGCACGGGCGGTTGCCGGCAACCCGAGATCGGCGATGGCCGGCATGGCGCAATGGTGTCCGGTGCGGATCGCAACGCCGTGGTGATCAATGATCGTTCCAATGTCGTGCGGATGAACCCCGTCTATCACGAACGACAAAACACCCGCCTTGTTGGGTGCCGTGCCCACAATGCGTAATCCGGGTACCGTTTCCAGACGCTCGGTTCCGGCCCGCAACAATTCGGCCTCATAGGCGGCAATCTGCCCCATGCCAAGACCGTCCAGATATTCAGCCGCAGCGCCAAGCCCGATCGCACCGGCGATGTTGGGTGTACCGGCCTCAAATTTACCCGGCGGATCGTTAAATTCGGTCGTCTCAAAGCTGACCTTGCGGATCATTTCGCCGCCACCCTGGTAGGGCTCCATCGCATCCAGAACCTGGAACGGTGCCCACAACCCGCCGATACCCGTCGGCCCGTACATCTTGTGGCCGGAGAAACAGAAAAATGTGCATCCAAGATCCTGTACATCAACGGCCTGGTGCGGCATGGCCTGGGCACCGTCCACGAGCACGGGAATGTTCATTGCGCCAGCCGCAGCACACATTTCCTTGACCGGGTTTACCGAACCCAAGGCATTGGACACCATGACGATGCCCACCAGTTTGACCCGATCGGTCAACAATGCGCGGAAGGCGTGCATGTCCAGGACGCCCCTTTCATCAAAGGGAATCGATTTGAGCACGGCGCCTGTCTGTTTACAGAGCATCTGCCAGGGCACGATGTTGGAATGGTGTTCCATGCGTGAGACCAGGATTTCATCCCCGGGCTTCAGCGCGGGTCGCAGGTACGCCTGCGCAACCAGGTTGATCGACTCCGTGGTGCCACGGGTAAATACCACTTCCCGCTCCGAGGGCGCATTGATGAAACGCGCGAGCCGGGCCCGGGCCGCTTCGTAAAGGTCCGTGGCTTCCTGGCTCAGCGTATGCACACCACGATGAATGTTGGCATTATGATTTCGGTAGAAATTGTCGACTGCCTCAATCACGGCCAGCGGCCTTTGCGCGGATGCGGCGGTATCAAGGTAGACCAGCGGCTTGCCGTGAATCCTGCGCTGCAGAATCGGGAAATCCTCACGCACCCGCTGCACATCAAATTGCTGCAGATCAGGTTCCGCAGGGGTTGGAGAAAGCTGGCTCATACTTTGCGCTCCAGGGCTTCATTCAGGCGAATGGTGAATGCCTCACGAGCAGATTCACTGCTCATGGCCTCGACAACGGAGCGGCAGAATGCGCCGGTGAGCATGCGGCGCGCATCCCCGGCATCAATACCGCGGCTGCGCAGGTAAAACACCGCGGTATCGTCCAGCTGACCGACGGTGGCGCCGTGACTCGCAACAACTTCATCCGCTTCGATAATAAGTTCGGGTTTGGTGTCCACCTCGGCATCGCGAGACAGCAGCAGGTTGGCATTGGACTGGTGGGCTTCGCTGTCATCAGCACCGGGCAAAACATGCACACGCCCGCTGAAAACCGCCCGTGACTTGCCGTGCAGTACACCACGAAACGTCTGATCACTGCGGCAAGCCGTGGCTTCATGACGCACGTCCAGGTGGTGATCCACATGCGCCGTCCCATCGGTGAGATACGCACCCAGAAGTTTGCAGGCAGCGCCGCTGCCGGCCAGGCCAACACCCAGGTCATAACGGGCCAGGCCGGCGCCCAGATCAATACTGGCCTGCTCAAAACGGCTGTCGGCAGCCTGGGCGACTTCCATGCGGCTGATCAGCCAGGCGCCCTGCTTATTGTCCTGCAAACGGGCATGGGTGAGGCTGCTGCCGGTATCCAGAGTCACCTGGGTGACCAGGTTCAGGACCTGGTCCAGGCACTGGTGCTCGATCCAGTCCAGGGAGGCCCCTTCACCCAATTGAATGATGACCCGGCTGTTGAACAAGGCGGGCGATTCTGACCTGCCATTGCGCCACTCTGCAACCATGCTGCCTGCATCGACACCCGGCGCGACGCGAATCAGCGCCCCTTGTGCCAGGGTTGCCGTATTCAGCGCGAGCATGGCATCGGTGGGCTGCTCTGCATCCAGGGTCTCGAGTGCTGCCTGGAGGGAACCATCATCCGTGCTCAACGCATCCGGCAGGGAAAGCACTTCCACGCCGGCAGGTAATCCGGTGGGTGTGTCCTGCAAGGCGCCATCGGTAAAAATGAGACGCAAATCGGCCTCGATATCGAGCAGGGCTTCGTCACCAGACGCGCTACCCGGTATGCCCAGGCCACCGACTGCCTCGTTCAGGCCATCCAGGGGCGTGTACTTCCACGCCTCCAGCCGGCGGTGTGGCAGGCCATGATGGCTGAACTGTGTATGACCGCGGCTACGCAGTTTTTGCGCCCATTCAGGGAGCCCCTTGCTCGCAGCGGATTCGGGTGTTCCGGCGTTGGCCAGCGCTTCGGTCAGGGTAGTCATGACGCCTCGGCCACCTCGGCGATACCACCGTCTTCGAGCCAGGCATAGCCTTCTTCTTCCAGACGCAACGCCAGATCCGGCCCGCCACTGGTGACGATACGTCCGCCAGCCAGTACATGCACATGGTCCGGCTGGATGTAGTCGAGCAGACGTTGATAATGGGTTACCAGGATGATGGCGCGGTCCGCGTTGCGCAAACGGTTCACGCCCTCGGCCACGGTTTTGAGCGCGTCAATATCCAGGCCGGAGTCGGTTTCGTCCAGGATCGCCAGCCTCGGCTCGAGGACCGCCATCTGGAAAATTTCGTTGCGCTTTTTTTCGCCCCCGGAGAACCCTTCGTTCACGGCCCGGTGCAGCAGCTCATCACCGATGTGCAGCACTTGTAACTTTTCGCGCACCAGCCGCAGGAAGGCCACGGAGTCCAGTTCTTCCTCACCGCGATATTTGCGCTGCGCATTCAAAGCGGCGCGCAGGAAGTAGGTGTTGTTAACACCCGGGATTTCTACCGGGTATTGGAAGGCCAGAAACAGACCTTCGCAGGCGCGCTCTTCCGCCTCAAGCTCAAGCAGATTTTTACCAAGGAACTCAACAGTACCCTCGCTAACTTCATAACCCTCGCGCCCGGCCAGCACATTACCCAGCGTGCTTTTACCGGAACCGTTGGGGCCCATGATGGCATGAATCTCGCCAGCCTTGACCTCCAGGTCAAGACCGCGGAGTATGTGTTTGTTCTCAACACCTGCGTGTAAATTCTTGATTTTGATCATTAATCTGATTCCACTTAAAGCTGATTCTTGGATATGGTTACGCGTTATTAAAAGTATTTTAATACGCGCATAAATATTCGTGTATTAATTATCCTACTGCGCCTTCCAGGCTGATTTCCAGCAGCGCCTTGGCCTCGACGGCAAATTCCATGGGCAGTTCCTTGAAGACCTGTTTACAGAAACCATCCACGATCATGCTCACCGCATCCTCCTCGCCAAGTCCACGTTGCAGGCAGTAGAACAGCTGATCCTCGCCAATGCGTGAGGTGGTGGCCTCGTGCTCCACCTTTGCAGTTGGGTTCTGTACCTCGATGTAGGGAAAGGTGTGCGCGCCGCAGTGCTTGCCAATCAGCATGGAGTCACACTGGGTGAAGTTGCGGGCGTTTTCTGCGCCCTTGCCGATCTTGACCAGGCCCCGGTAGGCGTTCTGCCCACGCCCTGCGGAGATGCCCTTGGAAATGATGGTGCTGCGCGTGTTCTTGCCCAGGTGAATCATCTTGGTTCCGGTATCGGCTTGCTGACGGTTGTTGGTCAGGGCAACCGAGTAGAACTCACCGACCGAATTGTCGCCCCGCAAAACACAGCTGGGATATTTCCAGGTAATGGCCGAACCGGTCTCAACCTGGGTCCAGGAAATTCGCGAGTCGTCGCCACGGCAATCGCCGCGCTTGGTCACGAAATTGTAGATGCCGCCCTTGCCGTCTTCATCACCGGGATACCAGTTCTGTACCGTTGAATACTTGATCTCGGCCCCTTCCATCGCCACCAGCTCAACCACCGCCGCGTGCAGCTGGTTTTCATCACGCATTGGCGCCGTGCACCCTTCCAGGTAGCTCACATAAGCGCCCTCATCGGCAACCACCAGGGTACGCTCGAACTGACCCGTCTCCGCTGCATTGATGCGGAAATAGGTGCTCAGTTCCATGGGGCAGCGAACCCCCTTGGGCACATACACAAAGCTGCCATCTGAGAACACTGCAGAGTTAAGCGCGGCAAAGTAGTTGTCGTGTTGCGGAACCACAGAACCCAGGTACTGACGCACCAGCTCCGGATAATCCCGCGCCGCCTCGGAAAAGGAACAAAAAATCACGCCGGCCTTTTCGAGCTCCTTTTTGAACGTGGTGCCGACGGAAACCGAGTCAAAAACCGCATCTACCGCCACACCGGCCAGCCGGGCACGCTCGTGCAGGGGCACACCAAGCTTGTCATAGGTTTCAAGCAGCTTGGGATCGACCTCGTCCAGCGACTGCGGCCGGTCCTTGTCGGACTTGGGTGCTGAGTAGTAGGAAATTGCCTGCAAATCAATGGACTCGATGTTCAGGTGAGCCCAGTGTGGTTCACTCATTTTCAGGAATTTGCGGTACGCACGCAGACGCCATTCCAACAGCCACTCAGGCTCATCCTTACGCGCCGAAATGGCCCGGATCACATCCTCATTGAGGCCCGGCGGCAGGGAATCAGACTCGATATCAGTAATAAATCCGTGCTTGTAGCGCCCTTCCAGATGCTTTTCGACGGTGCTGTTACTCGTGCTCATACGACTTCCTCGGAAAAATTACAGATGGTCTCGTTCAATGACCCTGGAAATGCCGACTCGGGAATCAGGCGCTCAGAATTGATATGTTCAGGCCGGCAGGACCACTTGGGGTCCATTGGGCCGGGCGGCTCATATCTGCCAGGCTGATGTTCTGCAGCGCACCTGCAACCGCCTGGCTGACTTTCTGCCAGTTATGCCGGGCGCTGCAATTGGCCTCCACCGAACACAGGCCCTCGTGGACACTGCACTCGGTCATGGCAATCGGCCCTTCCATGGCACTGATCACATCGGCGACGCTCACGTCCCCGGCGGCCACCTCGGCCCGGTACCCTCCGCTGGCACCCCGCAGTGACCCGACCAGCCCCGACCGGCCAAGGATTTTTAGTACCTTGCTCACCGTGGGCAGCTCCAGACCACAACGCTCAGCCAGTGACTGGGCACTGAGCACCTCGCCCGGGCTGGAACACAGTTCCACCATGACGAGAATGGCATAGTCGGTCAGTTTGCTGATTCGCAGCACCGGGGCGCTCCATGGGTTCAATATTTATATAGTACCAAATTGGTACCAATTAAACCCGCACTAATGTGAACACTGCTTGAACGAGCTTCGTTGGCCGGTTGTGGTGGGGTGTCCGGTTCTGGCCGGACGGTAGAGCAACGCAAAGGAAACGGTACAATGCGCGCCATGAATAAGCTGCCAGAGACTGTTGATGAGGCCGACCAGCGGTGGGTGGATGGCGTTGCCTGGGCTAAGGCGGAGCTCGGAATTGGTATTAGTGAAACGTGCGCTGTTGCCGGAGATGCGAGCTTTCGACGCTATCTTAGACTGAGCGACGGGCCGCGCAGCTGGATTCTTATGGATGCACCACCGGAGCGCGAGTCCTGCGAGCCTTTTGTGGACATTACCCAGCGGCTTCGTCAGGCAGGTCTGCATGCGCCGCGGCTTGAAGCGCTTGACCTCAAGCGGGGTTACCTGTTGCTGGAAGACCTTGGCGACCGTTTGTTCCGCGACCTGATTGATTGCGACAGTGCAGATCACTGGTTTCCCGACTTGTTCAAGGTGCTGGCAACATTTGCGCAGGACGTGGACACCGGGGGGTTGCCCGCGTATTCGCGCAAGCGTCTGCAGGATGAACTGGAATTGTTTCCCGAGTGGTACCTGCGCCGGCATAAAGGCCTGCAGCCGGACTGCGCCTTTTTTGACTACTGGGAATCCCTGTGCACGGAGCTGCTGGTCTCTGCCGAGGCGCAACCACAGGTTTTCGTTCACCGGGATTTTCATTCCTGCAACCTGTTGCTGGCGCCGGATGATTCGATTGGCATTATCGATTACCAGGACGCCGTGCGCGGGCCGCTGACCTACGACCTCGCCTCACTGTTGTGGGACCGTTACGAGCCCTGGCCGCGAGCCCGGCTGGAACCCTGGATGGAGGCTTTCCGTCAGCAGGTTGCGCCGGACACAGCCGCCGATGTCTGGCAGCGCCAGGTGGACTGGATGGGGCTGCAACGCAATCTGAAAATAGTCGGTATTTTTGCTCGTCTGCACTACCGGGACGGCAAGACCGGATACCTGGAAATGATCCCCCGTTTCTGGAATTACCTGGTGGATGCGCTGGCCCGCTATCCGCGCTTTCATCCCTTCCTTGAACAACTGGAGCAGTTGCAATGCGCGCCATGATTCTCGCGGCCGGCCGCGGGGCACGGCTGCGCCCACTGACTGACACCACGCCCAAACCCCTGATTGAGGTGGGCGGCAAACCGATGATTGAGTACCACCTGGAAAACCTGGCCGATGCCGGCTTCCAGGAGGTCGTGATCAACACGGGGCACCTGGGTGAACAGTTACCCGCCGCCCTGGGCGACGGTGATCGCTGGGGGCTGCGCATTCACTATTCAGAAGAACCGCCGGATGCGCTGGAAACCGGCGGGGGCATCTTCCAGGCGCTGCCCCTGCTTGGCCCGGCACCCTTTGCCGTGATCAGCGGTGACATATGGTGCGATTACCCGCTGGCGCGGCTGCGTCATGTGAAGTGCGATCGTGCGCACCTGGTCATGGTGCCTAACCCGGCGCATCACCCGGAGGGTGACCTTGCCCTGCAGCATGGGCGCCTGCGAAGCAGTGGTGAGAATCGCCTGACCTTCAGCGGCATCGCCGTGTACCACCCGCGTTTTTTCGCCAACGCCAGCGCCGGTCGATGGCGCATTACCAATCTGCTCAAGGAAACGGCCGATAACCACCTGGTTACCGGTGAGCAACATGACGGCGCCTGGTTCGATTCCGGCACCCCCCAACGACTGGCGGAACTGCGCGCCGCACTGGGTCATGCCAAGCACCCTCGAGGCTGAATGTCGAACAGCTGGTCAACCTGGCACGCGTATCAACAGTTACCGCCGCCCCTCCCTGACCCTGGTTTTGGCTTCCCGGCCTCCAGGCATTCCGTCACTTTCAAACAACCACATTGATTATTATTGTTGGCTTTAGTGTTGTACTGTGGTATAACACCTAACCATACACAGACCACTTCACCAATTTGAAGGGAACCACCTATGATAAAACGCGCGCTTAGCCTGGCCCTTGGCGGCAGCCTGCTCCTCCTCGCTGCCTGTGGCAAAGACGATGACAACCTCATTAATGCGAGCAATCCGCTGCTTGACCTGGTGCCGGCAGACACGCCATTTGTGATGGCCAATCTTGAGCCTCTTCCCGCTGACACCGTGGACGCCTATTGGGAGCGCCTCACTCCAGTCTTGCAGGACATGCAAACAAACCTTGAAGAGCTTCGCATGACGCTGCAAGACAACTCAATGGAGTCCGGGGACGAGGCCAGCGCAGCAATCCTCGAGGCTGTGCTCACCGAGCTGGATGGCAACTTGAATCGTGCCGGCATGGAAGGCATGGGCCTGTCGCTGGAGAGCTACAGCGTGGTTTATGGACAGGGCCTGTTTCCGGTTTTACGTGCCGGCATCGGCGATGCCAACCTGGTTCGGGACCTCGTGGCGCGCGTCGAGATGCGCTCCGGTCAGTCCGTACCTCAGCTGGACTTCCAGGGTGTGTCCTACTGGCGTTTTGCAGAGGCTGACACGCCCATGGCCCTGTATCTCGCCATTCTCGATAACCACATCGTGATGACCGCCGCGCCGCCGATGCATGAACCGGAGTTTCTGCCGGAACTGCTGGCGGTCGAGCCACCGGCCGATTCCATGGCAGACAGTGCCGCCCTGAGCGAACTGGCCCGCGAGAAAGGCTTCTCCCCCTATTTGGCCGGCTATGTGGATATGTCCGGGGTCGTGGATGAAATGTTCAGTGCCGACAGCGTCACTGCGCGCTGGATGACCGGTATGGGTGATTTTGACCTTGCCGCCATAGACCCAGCCTGCGAGCGGGAAGCAGGCCTGATCAGCCTGGCTGTTCCACGCCTCGTCATGGGCGCCACGGAAATCACCGCGGACCAAATCGGCATGCACTATGAAATTGAAACCAACCCGCTGCTTGGCGGGCAACTGGCAAAGCTTGTGGGGAACGTCCCACCCGCAGCCAGCGGCGGGCCCAACATGGTCAATGCCTCGATGAGTGTCGAAATGGGGGCCGTCGTCCAGTTTCTCAGGGACTCCTCAAACGCCATGGCCCAGGTACCCTTTCAATGCCCGCAACTGCGCGATATGAATGCGCAGATTCAGCAAATGGCGCAAACCCTTAACCAGCCGATGCCACCGTTTATCGGCAATCTCAGGGGCTTTCGTGCTGAACTGCTCGAGGTTGACCCGGCAAACCCACAGCCAGGCAACATGCGCGGCATGCTGTCACTGGAAATGGCAAGTCCGCAGATGGTCATCGGCATGGCGAGCATGATGATCCCCGGGTTCGAAAACCTGAATATCGAGCCCGGCGCCGATCCGGTGCAAGTGCCCCGTGACCTGATGATGATCGCGACCCCGGATATGGAGGTCTATGCCGTCATGAGCAAAAACGCAATCGGCGTCTCCCTGGGCAAGGGCCAGAACGAAAAATTGCGCGGCTTTCTTGACCAGAAAGGCGATTCCGAAACCGCGTTCTTCTCGTTCGAGTACGACATGGCCATGCTGGCTCAACTGCAGAGCGCCGGTCAGGACTGGGCAAATTATGCCGCTGCCGGTCAGGACGATAGCGACAGGGCCGGCAGTCCGGACTTGCAGGCCGTAATGGAAGACTACCAGGCATTCCTGGGACGCTCGCGGATCGAAATGCACTTCGACGGCAACGGCCTGACCATTTATAACCTGCAGACCTTCAAGTAAACCCATGACATAACCAGATCTGTAACCCTTCGGGGGCCTTCGGGCCCCCTTTTTTAACCGCAGCGCAAAGACCGGGCAACGGAAGACCGGGAAAACCGGGTCAGAGTCGGGGTGCGAAGAGCCTGTCAGCCTTTCATCAGCTGCCGGGCGAGCGGCACAGTGACCTGGCGTTTCTCCCTGAAGGCGACCTGCTGCAGGCGTGTGACCAGGCCCACGAGGGTCGCCATGTCACGCGGACCCCGTTTGAGCAGGTAGTCAGTGACTTCATCCGGCAGGTCGATACCCAACGCCCGGCCATGAGACTGGAGCACGGCTTGTTTGTCCTCATCTTCCAGTGGTTGCAGAGACAGGCGCAGCCCCCAGGCCAGGCGGGACGCCAGGTCAGGAAGCTCAAGCGGCAAGCTGCGTAAACGCTCCGAGCTGGCAATCATCAGGCTGCCATTGTGGGCTCGAAGGCGATTGATGAAGTGAAACAATGCTTCTTCCCAGGCCCCCTGGCCGGCGACAAACTGCAGGTCATCAAGACAGACCAGGTGCATGTTCTCAAGGCCCTGCAAACTGGCGGCATCAGCCTCGGACAGGCCGCGCAGACCCAGGTAGAAGGCGGTTCGACCACCCTCGCGGGCCTGCAGACAGGCGGCATTGAGCAGGTGAGATTTACCGCTGCCCTGCGCGCCCGAAAGAAACAGACTGCGATCAGCGCTGCCTGCAGTCTCACGCACCGC
>JGI12048J13642_10087409_pt1 | contig 11680 bp, 6 predicted proteins | sample ElkSlonscriptome_16_FD_13642 | JGI IMG/M metagenome (IMG submission 13642) | reverse complement strand
GACCCAGGAGCTGCAGAGGCAGCCCGAGCATCGAACCGTGGCTTCTTTTGGTGCCGTCATTCCATGCGGTTTCGAGATTGTTTGGATGGTTTGTCGAACACAATCGCCATGGGTGAACTCTGCACCGGTCTCGGCCAGCGAGAGATGAAGGCAGACGTTGTTTACAACGCCGGTCCAAATTTCCGAGTGAATCCTGGTTTGTGCATCAGCGAAAACCAAGACCCGAATCGACCTACTTACATCCGGGCTGGTGTCGATACCGGTGACGAGCGGGGCTATGCTTGGGCGGATGGTCGCCCTGCTTATAGCGTCGTGCAAACGATTCTGCCGCCGAACTCGGCAAACTGCTTCATTGGAACTCAGGATGGCCAAGCCGTGGTGACAGTTGCTAGTCGCCATCAGGGAGGCGCCCATGTCTTGATGGGAGACGGAGCCGTCAAGTTTATTACCGATAGCATCGAAGCCGGCAATTCGAACGCAGTTCCTGCGACGGCGGGTCAGAAATCAAGCTACGGTTTGTGGGGCTCACTCGGCACACGAGCGGCGAAAGAACTGATCGACGCCGAATTCTAATCAGGCAGTTCTCGTTCCCAGGCTCCCGCCTGCGACCGAGTGAATCGCTCGTTCCCAGGCTCCCGCCTGGGAACGCACTGTAATCGCGGCTCCCGCCTCGCGTGATGTAGCGACATTTATCGATCGGCGGTTTCTCGCCGATCGATATTTTCTTGGACTACCAAAATGTTCCCCGGTTTAGCCTCCATGACGCCCAATTTTATCTTTCTCGCCTCTACTCTATTGGCTGGACTACTTGCCTCTTCGGTCGCATTGAGTGAATCGCTGACCGCACAAGTCGTCTATCCGTTCGATTTGCCGTCCCGAATCGAAGCCACAATAAACGTTGATACCAAGCAAACGACGCCTGTGAAAGAAATGCTCTTTGGACTCAACTGCAATTGGCCCGAAGGCGACTACGGGAAAGTAGGATACAACCATTCCAAGGCTCAAGAATTGATCCTCGGCTTCAATCCCTCCTCGCTTCGTTTTCCTCACGGGGTCTGGTCCAACTTTTACGATTATGAGTCGGATGGACGGCGGATGACCGACAATTACGAAACGCTCTACGATACCGCCGTAAGAGATCACCCCGACCTCAAGTACGGCATCGACGGGCTCGAGCGACTTCACGATCGACTCGGGTTCGATGTACTGTTTACATGGAACGTCAACTACGACAATGCTGAGAAAGGAGCACGGCGGCTCGTCGACACTCAGCAAAGAGGTTTCAACGTGAAATGGATTGAACTCGGCAACGAAATCTTCTGGAAAACTCAGCGAAGCGAAGCCGTTCGTACCGTCGAGAAGTACATTGAGGTTTCCAAAGGGCATGCCGCAGCCATTCGAGAAATTTCACCCAGCGTAAAGATATCGGTTCCGGTTCAATGGCGAAAAGCGGAAACCGACCACTGGAACGCAGTCTTGAAGAACGAAGACTTTTTTGATGCCGTAACCGTTCATAAGTACATTCATGGCAAGTCCAATCGCGAAGGGGCGGCGGAGTTACTTCGTGCCGGTCGTGACTTCATTGAAATGGCAGATACGATGGAGAAGGTATTTCCGGGACGTCCTCTGTGGATCTCAGAATGGGCAGTCGACTGCGGCGAAAACGCGATAAGTGCCCTTGCGATGGCAAACGTCTATTTGACGTTGGTTGAATACCAAGATCGCTTTGAAATCGCTGACTTTTTCCAGATGAATGCTGGCCATCCGCTGCTCCAATACGATAAGAAATCGGAAACCTATACTCGAACTAGCTTTGGTGCGGTCTATGAAATCATCCGTGGTGTTTTTGAACAGAGTCATCTCTGCGAAAGTCAAATCGAGTCCCCGATCATCGCCGATGGCGTCGAAGCCGTTTCGGCACTAGCGGTTCTGAAAAAGGGAGAACTGATTGTCATTGCCATTAACCAAACGCCCAAACACGTTCCGCTTGACCTGACCATGAATGGGTCAATTTCCCAACGGCCACTCGTTCATCACGCACTCGCTTTTGATGACGTAAATCAATGGAAAATGTTTGAAATGGACGAAAGCGTCATGCAACCGCAAGCTGGCGGATTGAAGAACGACAGGCCAACGAATCAGATCATCCTGCCTCCTCTTTCGATCAATCGGATCTCCATCAACCAAACCTACGAATCCGTTCATTAGCGGCGACAGATGGTTAGAGCTGAGATACGGTAGGATTGGATATCGGCCAAATCAAAATACGAATCTCGCAACTTCAAAATTCAGCATTTGAATGAATGCCCGAAAAAGGCTTTCTACCCCCGCTTAATGAAGCTCCAATCTCACTCTCTGACCCTAGGAATCCATCATGCATCGACTCATGTTTTTGAAAACACCGTTTGTTCTGTTATTTACTTTGATCGCATTGCCTATACCAACCATGGCAGACCAAAGCGACCCTCACGATGCAGCCTCGAACCGTGACCCCGCCGCCGTTTACGTCGAGACGGACGGAATGGTTGTCTTTGAAGCAGAGAGTACTGCTAGCCCTCTCGGACTTTGGTCAAAGAAAACAGCGATCGATGGCTACACCGGTTCCGGTTACCTGGAATTTTCTGGCAACGAACCCGCCTCGGGGCCTGCGAAATCGCCATTGGTATACCGATTCCGAATCAACAAACCAGGCCTGTACGATTTGCATCTGCGTTGTGCTCGGCAAGAGGTATCCGGTCGCAAAGACTGGGCCAACGACTGCTACGTCCGCATCGAAGGAAATTACGGCAGTGGCCCCAACGCCGGTCATCGCCATCAAAAAGATGCCACCCTCAGTCTGCTAAAAAGTGATACAAAGTTCTTCGGCGGCGATCTCAATGAGTTCGTTTGGGCGTCGGGGGCGAGACTTGATCCAGGCGGCAAAACCAACAAGCGAGTAGCCGTTTATGACTTTCAAGCAGATGAAACTTACCAACTAGTCGTCTCTGGGCGTTCACAGTTCTTCAAACTCGATCGGATACTGCTCCGGCACCGAGACACCCCGATCGAAAAGGCCGAGGACACCAGCGCGAAGGAATCGAAATCGGTTCCATCATCCGATCCTGTTTCTTTTCACAATCCCAGCCGCGATCCGCCGGCCGGACGTTTGGCCCTCGTTACCGACGGCAACGCATGGGACCCCGATGACGTTTGCGCAACGCCGGTCGCGTTGGCGCTAGTGAAAGCGGCTGGCTTAGAAAAACGATTGGTCTTTGTTTCTCATTCCTGTGAATTGAAAAACAAGTCGGTCTATGATGCCCCGGGAGGTGTGGAAGAAGAAATCGCACGCCGAGCAATGAATCAAGAAAGTTGCGATGGAACCGCGGAGCTTTGGGGCGGGTTCGAACACCTCACATTTTGGAATTGTCGGACTCAACGAGAACAAGCGGTGGCGGACATGAAGACGGCACTGAATGCATCGACCAGCGAAAACCCTTTGTGGATTATCGAAGCAGGTGAACCCGACATCATTTTCGAAGCTGCGATTGGCGCGAAACCAGGGGTCATGCAACACGTTTACATTATTACCCACCATCCAAATAATGACCGCGGCATCTATCATGATCTCGATGATTTATTAACCGTTCAATCGCCCGGTGCAAAGGTGCTGCGCATCACGGACCAAAACCGAAACTTAAAAACGCCGCTTTCGGACTGGCACTGGGCTAGAGATCACGCGGACCCCAAAATTAATTGGCTTTGGCAGCGTGGTGAATATGCCGCTAACCAAGCATTCAAAGATCGAAAGTTTGCTTACGGGCCGATCCAAGGCAAGTTCGACGCATCCGACGCAGGGATGGTCCTGTATTGGCTCACCGGAGCCTATCCGAACGGTTTGCAGCAGGGAACACCCGCCGACATCCGCCGTTTACTGACCGGGAACAACGAGTAGGATAGGCTCTCCAGGGGGCATCGATCAATCAACGATGTAGAGTCCAGCGGTCCTGCTGGACTCCCTCTGCTGTCCGTAAAATTTTCAATCTTGTAACCGGGAGGCAAAAAAGGTTAAGACCAAATCTTTCGCTACCAAAACGTCTATTTTTAGAGCAAAAAGTTGGCACCATGAGACCGCAACCTAGCACGCGTCGATTTCTTCTGTTGACCGCATTTTTATCGCTTTCGTTGCTTCTTGAATCGGTGACGATTGCCCAATCCCCCCAGACGGACGATGGCAGTGTTGCGAGCGAGCCGTTTGTCGTGTTCGTAGCTCAAGAAGAGGCGTACACGCGTTGCGGGCCATCGGACGAGTTTTATCGAACCGATCCCCTGCGTTATGGCCAAGAACTAGAAGTGTATGTCGAAACCGTTGACGGCTGGCTAGGCGTTCGGCCACCTGAAAACAGCTTTTGCTGGATCCCAGCCGATGATGTCGAATTATCGTCGGATGGCGAGACCGCGGTCGTCCTCGAAGACGGTACCGTTGCTTGGATCGGTACGCATCTTGGACGCGCTCGCAAATACCGTTGGCAAGTCCAATTGGCCAAAGGCGAACCGATAACGATCATCGGCCGCAGTGAGCGCGAAGGTCCCGATGGCCCGCGTTTGTGGTTTCGGACCGTCCCACCGTCAGGCGAATTTCGCTGGGTTCATAGCAAGCAAGTTGTCCCCAATGCCGAGGCATTGGTAGCCGCCGTTCGCAAACAGACCCCGAACGACATCGAGTTCTTGCCTAGCGAAAACTCGATTGCAAAGCCGAGTCAAGCCCGCGCCGCCGACCCCCAGCCAATCGACGACTTTGATAACGTTCGCACCGCCTCAAGCGAGCAGACAAGTTCAAACTCGCGAACAACCGCCAAGGAGCAAATGAGAAAGTCGTCGCGTCGAAGCGAACGTAATACCGAACTCGAACCAATTGCTTATGACGACATTCCAAATCTCAGGACTGCACCGGAACCTACTGGCACCGTCGAACCGAACTTCAACCAAGCAATTGGTAGCGGTCTCCGTCATTCGGACCCAGTGAATCACCAATCCAGTTCCCAAAATGCGGCACCTTCCCATCAAACAATCGCGTCCGCAGAGTTCATTGGTCGACCACGAATCCAAGAGATTGACGAAAGTGTTCGTCAGATGAGCGATTCGCTGTTCCATTCTTCACTTGGAAACGCGTCGGCAGCACCGAGTGATATGGCACAAGCCAACGACAGCAATTGGGTGGTGGGTTCCAAACGAGATCGTGGCCAGGATCCGGTCGCGCAAGTAAGCGGTATCGCCCCGCTTCCGCATCCATCATCCGCACGTCCGATCGCAACAGCGTCCGCGAACAGGATGACCGTCCATCCGGCAGCGGTTGCTAGGATCGAATCGGAAGTCCAGAACCAAACGCTTGATCAACTGAACTTGACATTTTCTCGATTGATGGCCGCCCGTGCCTCGTCGGCCGAATTGGCTCCGCTTGCCAATCGTGCCCGGCGATTGGTTCATTCCCAAGCGGACGCAGTCGCCGCAGGCCGAGCCCGATTGCTAGCCGAGCGAATCGAGCAATATCGCAGTATTGCCGATCGCCGTGATGGATCTTTTGTGATGCAAGCGACTGCAACCGAGAATCCGCTGCCGACGATTCCGTCCTCGACTCAACCTGCCTCGAACTCCTCGCTTCCGATTCCAACGCCACCGAACTTAGCCGTCCAATCCGGCTTCCTGGTCCAAGTCTATTCGGCTCGCAAAGACAGTCCTCCCTTTGCGCTGACCGATAACCAAGGACGGACCATCGCTTATGCGACACCATCGCCAGGCATCAATTTGAGGATGCATCTCAATAGCGAAATCCAAGTTCGCGGTGTGCAAACCTATCTTCGAGGACTCAATACGCCTCATCTGATTGTCTCGGAAGTCTCGCGGAACATTCAGTAACGGTGTCGGTACATCGTCGCTCTGGCCTTCGCGCATAAAGCATCACCCCGTTCCCCGGCTCCCGTCTGGGGACACGACTTATTGAGTACAGCGTGAGGAGGCGGGAGCCTCCAAGCATCCCGTCACAAGGCAGGAGCCTTGTAACGAGTGTGAATGTCAAAGGACAAGCCATGCGGCTCAACTTGACGAGGGTTGCTTCCTTGCAAGTTTCTCCTGGCGTTTGCCGAGACGCCAAGCGACGAATCCCCAAACGGCAGTAACGGGAATCGCGTAATAGTTGAGAGCCGTCAGTCCGATGCCAATGCTTTGCAGACCACGAAAAACTTGAGCTGCAATGGCATCGCCACCGCGCAGAACGACGGTGTCGATAAAGTTCTTTGACTTGTATTTCTGTTCTTGGCTTACAACCGTAAACAGTACCTCGCGTGCTGGCACGGTAATGCCGTAACCACAGCCACGCGAGATCACGACAAATACGACCAACACGCTTAGTGACGGTTGGCTTGCAAGTAAAACGAATCCGATAACGTAGACCGTCGGCAGTAGAACCAATGCGATATGTGTCCCAAGTTTGCGCAGCACGACGCCTGCAGCCAGGGTTTGCGTCACCAAGGTGAAGAGTTGCGATCCTAAATCGAGCGATGCGAATAGCCGGATTCGATCCGTCGTCGACTCGATCGCCCCTTCGACAATATGGGCTTGTTGTAGGTAGAGCTGAGTGCCCAACAATTGAACGAAGAACAAGAACAAGCAGATCATTGCCAAGTAAGAGGATTTTCCGACTTCAGCAATGCCGCTGAGAACGCCACCTCTCGTTTCACGCGGTTTACGAGTCAGCGATTCTTCCGGTCGACTCGCGTTGGGGTGCGAAAGTTTCGTCGCACTCTTTTCCAATCGCCACGCACACGCAAGGCCGAATTCTATTAGAACAGCCGAAACGAGTAGAAGCGAACGGGTCTCCAAATATGGTGCCGCGAACGTGGTCAGCAGCGAACCGGTGATCGCACCGCTTGTTCCACCCGCAGCAATCAGCCCGAACAGACGTTTTCCCTGCTGACTTGCAAATAGGTCGGCCAGCACACTCCAAAAGACGCTGGTGGCGAACAACGCAAAAACGTTGATCCAGATAAAGACGACTCGAGCCGTCCACCGAATCAGCCAATCGGATTCAAATTGCATCAGCCCCCAAAACAGCAATAGGCAAAGTGCAAAGAAATGGTAGACACAACGAACCAGCCAGCGACGCGGTAACCGGTTGACCAATGCTGAATAGATTGGAACCGCAATCAACATTGCTAGGAACGTCACCAGGAAGAGGTGAGGCAGTTGCTTCGTGCCACCTTCGATCCCCATCGCGTCGCGGATCGGGCGGAGCATAAAATAGCTAAGCAGGATACAAAAGAACCAAGCAAATGCCCACGCCACCGACGCCCGCTCGGACGCTTCAATATCGATGGTAAAGCGTGAAACGCGGCTGGCCGTAGTGGGGTTGTTATCTTTCATGCCTTGCCGAAATGAACGAGCGGGACAGGTTAAGGTTTAGATTGTATCCGCAATGGTTGAAGTATAGCCTTTGGGCGCTTCGGGGAGGCGCGTGAATCGGCTAAAGCCTGGACTCCAACGGGACATCAAACATGATACGATGTAGAAAACTCAAAGAACGACCGAATCGAACATGACACCTGATAACTTCTTGCTTCCAGAAAACCATGTGCCACGTGAAGCGTGGATGCTGCGCATCACCGATCCGCCAGCCGACGAGCGGATTTCATCGAAGAGTTTCGTGTTCGGCATCGGCGGCTTGGCAATTGGATTGTTTTTGGCCGCACTGCTGCTACCATTGGTCGGTTGGTTTCTTCTTGTTCAACTGGACTTTGGCAGCCAACTGGGTAGTCGGCTGCTCGTCAATCAACTTGTTGCTGGGCCCCTGTTGGCGCTACTTGCTCTTTGTACCGTCACGCCAATTTTGTGGCACGGCCCGGTCATGGTTCGATTCGCCGCGGCGATCGCGTCGGTCGCAATTCCTTTTATTATGTTGGTTGAATCTTACGATCGAAATAATGATTTGGTGTTTTCCGAGGCGTTTCTAGCCGGCGCGGGAATTTTCTTCTTTGCTTGCGCTGCGGTGGCGATTTTCTACCAATGGTGGACACCATGGTCGCTGTCTCCTTTTTGCAGCCAGTTGCAACCGATCCGACCGATGGGAATCCGTTCCATTATCGAATTGACGTTTGTCGTTGCCATCGGCTGTGTGATCGTCAGTACGAACCAATCAGAAGACATCGCGACGGTGTTACTACTCGGCTCGGTCGCTGGTGTCTTGCTGGGTGTCATTACAATTTTGACATCCCACGTACTTCTCCAGCGAAGGAGTGTGAAAAGGTCGTATGTGGCAGCACTTGTCGCATTGTCGTTCACGGTCATGTTTCTAGGCAATGCGTTGATCGCATTTTCGGAATCGAATTTGACTGGGTTCAATCGTCCATCGTTTGAAGAGAAGTCAAGGATCGCCGTTTCCTATGCCGTGCTTGGCTGCGCTTTGCTGCTCTTTACAATATGGTTTGGCATGAGATGGCTGAAAGCATGCGGATGGCAATTCATCAGCCGCAGAGAGTTAGCGATGGACGATTATCCGATCGGTGCCTATTGTTTGACACCCGACGCGGTCCGTAAGAATTCGACCAGTCGCTATATGACGGATTCAAGTCCATCGCAAGATTTGAAGGCAATCGAACGTGATGATGAGATCCTCTTTTCGGCATGGGTACTGCGGCGATTGGATTTGCCAAAAAATGCATCGGTTTCGAGAACCAGTTTTCTGTCGGGGCTGACGGGGATCGCGTTCGCCCTGTTCGTCGTCGCTGGCTCGCTGCCGATTATGTTAGAAGTCGTCGAAAGTTCATTTCGCGGTGCGTTGACCTTCAACGTTCAGATGGTAGTCGTTCAAAGCCTGGTTTTGCCTCTCTTTATCTTGATTTGTTTAGCGGCCACAACGGCGATGTTCTGGTATGGTTCGTTGTTCAAACGATTTGGCATGGCGTTTTTGATGGTCCTGCCCGGCTTCTTGGTATTCTTGTTCTCCTTTTCACTCACCAATGGCCTTCGCGACGAGGTGTCAGTATTCGCCTCGGTATTGTTTGCCCAACTACTTGCCGGAGCCGTCGTCGCCATTTTGATTCAGTTTTGGACTCCTTGGACGTTGAGTCATCTTCGCGATGCCACGTCCCCTTTTCCGGTGACGGGCATTCGGTCAATGATTGAGTTGACGGCAATCGCAGCGATAGGTTTTACGCTATTCAAATTGATTGATGTATTGAGACTGTACGAAGGTCTAATCTTCTTCGCAATCGTTGGTGTGTTGGGAACCTCCGCTTGCACTCGAGCGATGATTGTTTTCCTTTGCGAAGGGAAGCACAACCGAAAAGCAATCCCATTGGCAATGCTCGCCACATTTGTGTTAGCCTTTGCCTTCAACGGATTCTTTGCGGCTGCAAACTTCGGATGGGGATGGGAGAGCATTGGGTACAACTTTTTGCCAATCGGGTTATTAGCACTTTACGGAGCCGCGATATTGTTCGGCACGGTGTGGATGATGTTAGCGTGGCTCTATGGTTGCGGATGGCGATGCGTGGACCAGCGGAAGAAGGTTGGCTAGTTTTCCGTGATCGCAGCATAAACTCTTTTTCGCGTTCGTCCGATCCATAGCGTCACAGGAATCTCGCCACAATCGCGGAGCTGGCGTGACAATACGGCGGGATCATGATCGGTGCCGCGAACTTTCACTCGTTGCACCGAATAATTTCGGCTTCGCAGTTCGCGGCGGAGCTTCCGATTGTCACTACTGCCGCTATAGACAACTTGCCCTACGATTGCCATTGGGATGTCTACTGCGGACGAACCCATGCAATCGCCCGTCAGAAATCCGGCCGGCCCTCCAAGTGTTTGAAGTTGGTGCTGTTGAGCAAAAGACTCCGTCAAACCGGCCGCGCGAATCGCCGCATCGGGATCGACCATGATTTGCCCTGGTCCTGATGCTGGCTCGGCTTTCCACGAAGATCCACTTGACGGATGTTCCAAACGACTTGAGAACGATTGAGAATTTCCTTCGTAGTCGATCGCAACCGCAGAGACGCAGTGGGGTAGTTGCCCTGCCCGCTTCATCGCATTGCCGAGCAGCACCGTTTGTTCGCGAACGCTGCCGCTCAGTGAAATCCACGATCGATGGCTGGCGTTGCAAATCGATTCGGATAGCGAAGCGGCGGGAGCCATTTTGATGAGTGCGGAATCAATGTTTTCCAGTAGTCGCATCGTCTGCTCGAGCGTCGGTCGATAATCCTCCGGACGAACGCTGCGGTGGTTCTTGGATCGATTTTTCGATTTGTCCATCGCTCTTCGATCGGGATCGATGTGAACCGAGACTTGACTTGGTAATTTCATCTTCGTCACGTCCGCAACCACGGCTTTTGCGGTTACTTTCCTTTGCATCTGAGAAGTGGCCCAGTCCAGATTGGCTTGGGCGTACTGGACAAGGACAGGGTCGACGTCGACCGCGATAATCTCGCCTTGGTCTTTGTTCGGTTGATTTCCAAAACGTCGCGTGAAACCAATCGAATCGCCTCCGATGCCGCAGCAGAGGTCGTAGATCGCAGCGTCACCGAGCCAGGTCGCTTTTAGCTGAGCCACTTGCCATGGCGTCGCTTGCTGTAGCGATTTTTCAGTGACCCACCAAGTGCCGTCGCCGAATTTGCGTCTCGCTTTGACTTGTAGTGCAGCGGCGGCCGAGCTTTCCATCGTTTGCGGTATCGGTTTCATCGGTTGTTGTATTCCACTCGGCACTCCGGTTTCATGCGGCACGCCCGGTTCATGCGGCACGCCGGTTCATGCGGCACGCCCGGTTCATGCGGCACGCCGGGCGAATTGCTTGAGAACTCGCGGCGGCGGCTGCCGCCAACGACGATGCAGCCACCAGTATTGTTCGATCGCTTTGTCGATTGCAATCGCTAGATTGTCATTGTACCACTGCGTCAGTGTTGTCACCGATGCACAAATCCCAAGATCGTCATCACGTGGATCGGCAATCGCAACGCATCCCGCTTCGAATCGCATCGGTTCTCCGTCGACACGAATCGTATAGCTGACCATCATCGGTGCACCGGACGTTAGGGTAAACAGCGCGAGTGCTTTGTGGCTCGAGGCGGGAACCCCGAGAAAGTTGACCCAGCATCCCTTGGGGCCAGCGTGCTGGTCGGCCAACAGCGACAATGCACCACCGTTTTGAAGATGGCGATCGATGTGCGGTGCACAGCCTTCTTTATCGACCATCTTTTGTCCTTTCGCTTCGCGGAACCGTTCGACCCAACGATGCAGAAAGACGTTGTCCAACTTGCGAGCGATCGTGGTTGTGCTAAATCCCATTAACCCGAGCACATAGCCGCCGAGCTCAAAGTTGCCGAAGTGTCCGGTAACACTCACCGTTGGTCGATCACTCAATAGATAGCCAAGGATTTGCCGGTTATCACGGAACGACATGTAGTGGCTCCAGTTGGTGAGATGCAACCGTCGCTGCGCCCAAGCGATTTCACAAACCATTAAAAGCAGATGCCGCCACATTTCAAACGACAAGTTTTCTCGCGATGTTTTGGAAGCGCTGGGGAAAATTCGTTCCAAGTTCTCGTCGGTCGCCGATTGACGGATTTTCAGGGGTCCCGCAGCCGCCCACGCGATACCATCGGCCATCGATTTGCCCATATCGAGCGGTAGCGTTTGGATGACCGAGACCAACATGCGT
>JGI12048J13642_10492470_pt1 | contig 11681 bp, 8 predicted proteins | sample ElkSlonscriptome_16_FD_13642 | JGI IMG/M metagenome (IMG submission 13642) | reverse complement strand
CCGAGGCGGGCTGAGAGCCGACCGCGCCGGCTGGAGGTGTCGACGGCGACCCGCAGTCAGCCCGCGAACTCTCCGGCCAGTTCCTCCGCGGGGACCCTTCGCCCCACCCAGAAGTCTCCGAACTCGCCGTAGACCGAGGTCACCTCGTCGTAGCGCATCTCGGTGACGAGCTCCTTGAACTGGATGGGGTCGTGGGAGAAGAGGGTCACTGCCCACTCCCAGTCGTCGAGCCCCACCGACCCGGAGATGATCTGGGAGACCTTGCCCGCGTAGCCCCGCCCCGTCTTCCCGTGCTCCTGCATGAGGCGGGCCCGCTCGGCCAGCGATTGGGTGTACCAGTTCTGGTCCACCTTCCGCCGCTTGTTCATGGGGTAGAAGCAGACGTAGGGCATGGACTCGGGCTGCCTCGGGTAGAGGCGCCGGAGCGTGTAGTCCTTCTCCATCTGCTCGGCCAGGAAGGCCTCCACCCGCTCCTGCCATCCCTCGGAGCCGAGCTCGACGCCCTCCTTCTCGGCGCGTCGGGCCAGCCCCAGCGTGTGGCCGTAGAGGCCCAGTTCCACCACGGAGAGGTAGTCCCCGGTGACCTCCAGGTCCCGGGCGGAGTCGTGGCGCCGGAGCGTCCGCTCCGCCTCGCCCAACCCATCCAGATCCGGACGGAGGTGAAGGAGCATGTAGTCGCTCCCGCCCCCCACCAGTCGGTAGAGCCCGCTCCAGCCGCCGTCGCCCAGGTCGTCCCATCCGGCCAGCAGCCCGGCGAGGTCCTCCAGCCGGGCCCGCCGTGCCTCGCCGTCCTCGTCCTCGGCAGCGGGGGGCAGGTCCACGAACTGGGTGAGCATGTACCAGCCGTGGAGGGCCAACGGCGGCACGAGGGCGTCGCTCACCGGGCCGATCCCTTCTTCGTCAGTCGAGATCGAAGCGATCCAGGTTCATGACCTTGTCCCAGGCCGCGATGAAGTCGTGCACGAACTGCTCCTCGGCATCGTCGCAGCCGTACACCTCGGCCACCGCCCGGAGCTGCGAATTCGACCCGAAGATCAGATCCACCCGGGTGGCGGTCCACTTCCGGTCGCCCGTGGTTCGGTCGAAGCCCACGAACTCCTTCTCGTCGTCGGAGGTGGCCTCCCATTTGTTGTCCATGCTGAGGAGGTTCACGAAGAAGTCGTTGGTCAGCTCGCCGGGCCGGTCCGTGAAGACGCCGTGGGGCGACTGCCGATAGTTGGCGTCCAGCACACGCATCCCACCCACCAGCGCCGTCATCTCCGGCGCTGTCAGCGTGAGGAGCTGGGCCTTGTCCACCAGCAGCTCCTCGGCCCGCACCGTGTAGTCGCCGCCGAGGTAGTTGCGGAAGCCGTCGGCCATGGGCTCCAGGTGCTCGAAGGACTCGTGGTCCGTCTGCTCGTCGGTGGCGTCGGTGCGGCCGGGGGTGAAGGGCACCTCGACGTCGTGGCCCGCCTTCTTCGCGGCGGCCTCCACGGCGGCGCACCCGCCCAGCACGATGAGGTCCGCCAGCGAGATCCTCTTTTCGCCGTCCTGAGCCTCGTTGAACTGGGTGCGGATGGTCTCCAGCACCTCCAGCGCCTTCTGCAGCTTGCCGGGCTGGTTCACCTCCCAGCCCTTCTGCGGCGCAAGACGGATGCGGGCTCCGTTGGCCCCACCGCGCATGTCCGAGCCGCGGTAGGTGGAGGCGGAGGACCAGGCCGTGTAGACCAGGTGCGAGGTGGAGAGGCCCGAGTCCAGGACGGTGGACTTGAGCTCGGCCACGTCCTCGGCGTCCACGAGCTCGTGGTCCACCGCAGGCACCGGGTCCTGCCAGATGAGCTCTTCGTCGGGGACCAGCGGGCCCAGGAAGCGTGCCCGGGGACCCATGTCCCGGTGGGTCAGCTTGTACCAGGCGCGGGCGAAGGCGTCGGCGAGCTCGTCGGGGTTCTCGTGGAAGCGCCGGGAGATGGGCTCGTAGATGGGGTCGACCTTCAGGGAGAGGTCGGTGGTGGCCATCATCGGAGGATTCCGCTTCTCCGGGTCGTGGGCGTCCGGCACCAGGTCGTGGGCCGACTCGTCGGCGGGCGTCCACTGCCAGGCGCCGGCGGGGCTCTTGGTGAGCTCCCACTCGTAGCCGAAGAGCATGTCGAAGTAGGTGTTGTCCCACTCGGTGGGGGTTGGGGTCCAGGCTCCCTCGAGGCCGCTGGTGATGGCGTCGGCGCCCACACCGGTGCCGTGGGCGCTGGCCCAGCCGAAGCCCTGCTCGGCGATGCCGGCCGCCTCGGGCTCCCGGCCCAGGAGCGCTTCGTCCCCGGCACCATGGGTCTTGCCGAAGGTGTGGCCCCCGGCGATGAGGGCGACGGTTTCCTCGTCGTTCATCGCCATGCGGGCGAAGGTCTCGCGGATGTCGTGGGCGGCGGCCTCGGGATCCGGCTGTCCGTTGGGACCCTCCGGGTTCACGTAGATGAGCCCCATCTGCACCGCGGCCAACGGGTTCTCCAGCTCCCGCTCCCCGGAGTAGCGCTCGTCGCCGAGCCACTCCGCCTCGGGGCCCCAGTAGATGTCCTTCTCGGGCTCCCAGAGATCCTCACGGCCGCCGGCGAACCCGAAGGTCTCGAAGCCCATGGATTCCAGGGCGCAGTTCCCCGCCAGGATCATGAGGTCGGCCCAGGAGATCTTGCGGCCGTACTTCTGCTTCACCGGCCAGAGAAGGCGGCGTGCCTTGTCCAGATTGCCGTTGTCGGGCCAGCTGTTCAGCGGCGCGAAGCGCTGGGTTCCGGAGGAGGAGCCGCCCCGGCCGTCGGCGGTGCGATAGGTCCCGGCGCTGTGCCAGGCCATCCGGATGAAGAAGGGCCCGTAGTGGCCCCAGTCCGCCGGCCACCACTCCTGGGAGTCCGTCATGACGTCGTACAGATCCTGACGCACGGCCTCCACATCCAGCGACTCGAAGGCCTCCGCGTAGTCGAAGTCGTCGCCCATGGGATCCAGCAGGGGCGAGTTCTGGTGGAGGATGTCCAGGTTGAGCTGGTTCGGCCACCAATCGCGGTTCGACACGGTGCCGGCGCGGGTGTTGCTGCCGTCGCCATGCATGACCGGGCATCCGCCCGCGGGGTTCGCGCTTCCGTCCATGGGTGCTGTCCGTCTCTCTGAGTCAGGGAGGGTGTCGGGGGTCCTGGGTGGACCACAAACCCCCGAGCACCGACACGGTTTCATCCGCAGGCGCTGGACGCGCGGGCCCTGGCGCCGTCATCCTCCCCGAGCGCCGTCGTACCACGACCGGGGGGTCGCTGGATGCCGCCCCGTACCCTGCCCACTCCGGAGTCCGCCATGCCCCCGATCCTGTTCGTCATCCTACTTCTTCTCGTGTCCGGTCCGTCGCCGGTCGGAGCCCAGGACGCGCCCCTCGTCTACATCGATCCCGGGCATGGAGGCGACCAGCCCGGCGTGGTGGAGGACGGGCTGGAGGAGGAGGACCTGGTGCTGCGCTGGGGCTTCCTCGTGGCGGAGGCGTTCGCGGCGGCGGGCTACGAGACCCGGATGAGTCGGACGGGCGACGTGGGGCCGGGCTTCCAGGAGCGGGTGGACGAGGCCCGTGCCCTGGGGGCCGATCTCTTCCTGTCGCTGCACATCAACCGCGACGACGACCCGGAGCTGTGGGGCACCGAGATCTTCCTGGCCGAAGACCAGCCCGGGAGCGTGGCGGCGGCGGAAGCGGTGGCGGAGGCGCTGGAAGGAATCGGCGCCCGGGTCACCCTCATCGGGCAGCCGTGGGAGGTCCTGGCGTCCCCGGACCTCCCCACCCTCATGGTGGAGCTGGGGCACCTGACCCACCCGGTGGAGCGGCGCCTCATGGTCTCCCGCGATTTCTGGGAAGAGGCGGCGGCCGCGTTGGTGGTGGGGGCCGGCGAGGTGCTGGGCCGTCCCTGAGGCCGACTACCCCCGGCAGACCGGGCTGCCCGCCGCCGCCGACTCCATGAGCCCCACCACCTCCTCCAGGGTGGAGCGGCCGGCATCCTCGTCGTACCAGCGCATCTTCTCCTCGTAGACGCCACGGCTGGAGGCGGGTGAGGCCTCCTGCGCCGCGATCCACTCCTTCAGCGGACGCGGGCGCTCGACGAAGCACCCCGCATCGTCGAAGCCGTCGTCGAGGAGGATCACGGTGGGGGTGGCGGCCCGACCGTCGGTGGTGGGTCGGGCCTCCATGAGGCTCCGTCCGGCGGCGGGGTCCAGCACCCGGAGCTCCAGACCCGGCACCTCGTCCGCCAGGAGCGCCAGGTAGGGCAGGGTGTTCACCGAATCGCTGCAGCCGTCGACGGCCACGGCGAGCAACCGGAACGGCCCGGCCCCGATGGCGCTGCGGGCCCGGTCCAGAAGGGCCCCGGGGACCTCTCCGCCGGTGTAGTTCCGCTCCCAGAGGGCGGCGCGGGCGTCCACCTCAGCGTAGAAGCGGGCGAAGGGAAGGGCCTCCTCCCAGAAGGAGCGGAGGGAGTCGGTGGGCGCGTGGGCGGTGGAGGTCGGGCCGGCGAGGGCGTCCGGGCCGGGGAGGCAACGGGCGTCGGCGGGGGCGACCCAGAGGAGGGCGGCGAGGAGGAGCGAGGTCATGGTGGTGGGCTCTCCAGGAGGATGGGGCGACCCGTCCACGATCGGCGGGGTGGGCCGGGAAGTCCAGTCGAGCCATCTTCTCGCCCATGAAGCGCTACGACCGAGCCTACTTCCAACGCTGGTACCACGAGCCCGACGCCCCCCTCGACCGCGGGAGCCTGGAGCGGGACGTGCGGCTGGCGGTGGCGGCGGCGGAGTCCATCCTCGCCCGACCCGTGGCCGGGGTCCTGGATGTGGGGTGCGGCGAGGGCCGCTGGCAGCCGGTGCTCGCCGGTCTCCGGCCGGACGCCGACTACCTGGGTCTGGAGCCCAGCGCCTGGGCGGTGGAGCGTTGGGGGGAGGAGCGGGGGATCCGACAGGGACGCTTCGAGGAGCTGGCTCGGCAGCCCTTCTCCGAGCCCTTCGATCTGGTGGTCTGCGCCGACGTCCTCCACTACTTGGACGACGACGCCCTCCTCGCCGGCATCGAGACGCTGGCGGACCTGGTGGGTGGGGTGGCCTTCCTGGAGGTCTTCAGCGCCGAGGATCCGGAGCTGGGGGACCGCGAGGACTTCCACGACCGACCCGCCGCCTGGTACCGTCGCGCCTTTCGAAGCGTCGGGCTGCGCCCGCTGGGCCTCCAGCTCTGGGTCCACGAGGAGACGGCGGCGACGCTGGCCGCCCTCGAGCTTCCGGGCTGAGCCGTGGCGGTGGCGGCCGGCTTCAGCCGGTGGCGGCCAGCGTCGAGCGCGGCAGGAAGATCTCAGCGAGCATGCAGCGGGCGCTTCCGCCCCCCACGGCTTCGATGGTGGGGATGTCCACCGGGAGGAGGCGTCCGTGCTGCCGTAGCCGGCGCCGCTGCGCCGGGGTGAAGCCGTCGTGGGCGGTGCGGCTCATCACCACCAGGGGTTCGTCGCGGACGTCCCGGAGCTGGAGGAGGTTGCCGCAGAAGGCGTGCTCCATCTGGTCCCGGTCGATCTGCACCACATCGTGGTGGCGACCCAGGCTTCGGAGGAGGAGGGCGCGCTCCGTCGGGTCCACCACACTCTCCGCGCAGACCACCGCCAACCCGTCCCCGACGCTCATCATGACGTTCGTGTGGTAGATCGGCCGTCCGGTGGAGCTGGCGGTTCGGAAGAGGAGCCCCCGGCGGTAGCCCCGGGCGTGGACGAAACGCCGGAACATGGTGGCGTCGCAGCGCCGGGATTCGGTGGCGTAGACCATCCCGTGGCGGTGGTCGATGACCAGGCTCCCGGTCCCCTCCAGCGCCGGCCCGCCGTCGCCGATCTCCACCCGCTCCGAGACCTGGTAGCCTTGACGCCGGAGGAGGTTCGCCACCGCGTCCACCCGGCGTTCGGCCCGACGGTTCGGGGCGAGCATGGGGAAGGAGAGGAGGGCGCCGCCGTGCTCGGTGGAGAGCCAGTTGTTGGGGAAGACGGCGTCAGGGGTCTCCACGGCGGCCTCCGGGTCCTTCTCCAGGACGAGGACGGTGACACCTTCCTCCCGAAGTCGCCCTACCATGCCGTCGAATTCGGCCGCGGCCCGGGTCCGGATCTCCGCCGGCGATCTCCTGGGCCGATCCTGGAACTCGTTGTCGGCGCGGGTTTCGTCGTTGAAGCGAAAGTCCACCGGACGGACCATGAGGACCGTGTCGGCGAGGCGGGGGACCAGAGAGGGCTGCATGGGCGTCGGCGGGGGGCGGGACCCGTAGGGACGTCCCCTGATCTTGGATGCGGGGACGGCGTCGGACAAGACCCCGGGACGTAGACCGTGCGGTGGCCCCCCTCGGCTGCGGGTCGAGGGTTTGCGAGGGCTTCGGCCGGGGCGGTAGCCTCCCCTACATTCGGACTCCAGAACCAACCCCTGAATCGGCCCGGGAGGGCCCTGCCATGAACGCCAAGATCGAAGACCTGATGGTGGAGTCGGTGGTGACGACCCACGGGCACAAGTCCATCGGCCACGTGAAGGAAATCATGCACACCAACGGGATCTCGGCGGTGCCGGTGGTGGCCGGCGAAGGTCCTGGCGAGCTCCAGGGCATCGTGACCTCCACCGACATGCTGGACGACGTCTCCGAGTCGTCGCCGGTGAGCACCATCATGTCGGAGAAGGTCTTTACCGTGCCCCGGTACGGAGACCCGAGTCTGGCGGCTCGCGTCATGCGGAACCAGGGCATCCACCACGTCGTGGTGACCCACGAGCAGGAGATCGTCGGGATCCTGACCTCCTTCGACCTCCTGCGCCTGGTGGAGGACCACCGCTTCGTCATGAAGAACGCTCCCACCCGTTCCACGAAGGGGTCCAAGAACCGGCGGTGAGCGCGCCGGAGGGGAGGAGGAAGGCGGCGGAGGCCGAGGAACTCCTCCGCCTCCTGCGGACGGGTTGGGAGGTGGAGGCCCGGGTGGTGGCCGTCCTCCCGGGTGACGTGGACCGCAACCTCCGGGTGCGGGACGCGCAGGGCCGGGACTCCCTCCTCAAGGTCGCGGCGCCGGGAACCGACGCGGCGCGGTGGGAGGCCCAGGCGGCGGCGCTGGACCACCTCGCCACGCGTCTGCCGGGGGGAACCGTCCCCCGGGTTCTGGCGACGAAGGAGGGCCGCCCCTTCCTCCGGGCCCGGATCGGCCGAGAGGAGCGGCTGGTGCGACGGCTCTCCTGGTTGGAGGGCACCCTGGTGCCCCACTCGGCGCCGCACGGCGCGCGGCTGTTCCGGTCCTGGGGGGAGATCCTGGGGCGGGTGGATGCCGCGCTGGAGGGCTTTCGCCACCCCGCGGCGCGACGGCGCGAGGATCCGTGGGACCCCGCCCGGGCGGAGTGGGCGGTGGAGGAGGTGGCCTCCGGGGGCGCCTGGGACGCCGGTCCCGCGCAGGCCCCGGATCCACCGATGCGGCGCACCCTCCTGGAGGAGGCCGCGGCGCTCTGGCAGGAGGTCTTCCTCCCGGCCCGTGACGACCTGCCCCGGGCGATCCTCCACGCCGACGGAAACGAGTACAACCTGATGGTGGACCGCCCCGACCACCCGACGGCCGTGACGGCGCTCATGGACTTCGGGGACATGACCGAGAGCTGCCGCGTGGTGGAGGCGGCGGTGGCCGGGGCCTACGCGGCCTGCCTCGCCGAGGACCCGGTGGGCGCGTTGGCGGAGGTGGTGGCCGGCTACCACGGGGTCCGGCCCCTGAGCCCGGAGGAGGTCCGGGTCCTTTACCCGCTGGCCCGCATGCGCCTGGTGGTGAGCGTCCTCCACTCCGCCCGCCGCCGCCGCGAGCGCCCGCACGACCCCTACGTCACCGTCTCCGAGGCGCCCGCCTGGCGAACGCTGGGCCGCCTCCACGGCGTCCACCCACGCCTGGTGGAGGCCCGCCTGCGGACGGCCTGCGGCTGGGAGGCCACCGCCGGCGCGGACCGGGTCCGAAGCTGGGTGGCGGGAGCGCGGGACGCCTTCCACCCCGTCCTCCCGACGGAGCACGGGGCCCCCGGGGACTGGCCGGTCCTGGATCTGAGCGTGGGCAGTCCCTTCCTGGGCGCCGACCCTTCGGCGTGCGAGACGGGACGGCTCGGCCGGGCCATCGAGGAGCACCTGGAGGATCGGGGTACCACGGTGGGGGTCGGCCGGTGGGACGAGGCTCGGCCCATCTACCTGGGCCCGCTCTTCTCCGATGGCGACCACCCCATGGATCCCCATCGGACCGTCCATCTGGGGTTGGACCTGTTCGTGGCTGCGGGCACCGAACTCTGGGCGCCGCTGGACGGTGTCGTCGAGTCGGTGGCCGACAACGGCGCCGGCAAGGAGTACGGGCCGGTGCTCCTCCTCCGCCACGAGCCCGAGGGCGTGCCGACCTTCTGGACGCTCTGGGGGCACCTGGACGCCGAGGTCCTGGACCGGCTGACCCCCGGCGACCGGGTGGCCGCCGGGGACCTCCTGGCCCGGGTCGGCGCCCCGCCCCGGAACGGCGACTGGCCGCCCCACCCCCACGTCCAGCTCGTGCTGGACCTCCTGGACCAGGGGCACGACATCCCGGGCGTGTCGTCTCCCGCCGAACGGGAGGTCCGGCTGGCCCTCTCCCCGAACCCGGCGCCGCTCCTGGGCCTGGACGACGCCACCGTCGTCGCTCCCCGCCACGACCCGGAGGCCCTCCTTCCCCGGCGCAGGGCGCGCACCGGGAGGAACCTCTCCCTGTCCTACGCCCGGCCCCTCCACCTGGTGCGGGGCTGGATGCAGTACCTCTACGACCAGGAGGGGCGGGGCTGGCTGGACCTCTACAACAACGTCCCCCACGTGGGCCACAGCCATCCTCGGGTGGCGGAGGCCGTAGCCCGCCAGACCTCGCTCCTGGCCACCAACACGCGGTACCTGAGCCGGGTGCGGCTGGAGTACCTGGAGCAGCTCGCCGCCCACCTCCCCGAGAGCCTCCCGGTGATCTACCTGGTGAACTCGGCCTCGGAGGCCAACGAGCTGGCGCTGCGGATCGCGCGGACCGCCACCGGACGCCGCGACCTGGTGGTCCAGGAGGCGGGCTACCACGGCCACACAACCACCCTCGTGGACGCGAGTCCCTACAAGGCCCGAGGTCCAGGAGGGAGCGGGACGCCGGCGTGGGTCCACACGGTGCCGCTGCCGGATCCGTACCGCGGGCCGCATCGGCGGCAGGAGGCTGAAGGGAGGGCTGAAGGGAGGGCCGACGTCGCGGCGGACGAGGAGCTGGGACGCCGGTACGCCGCCGACGTGGCCCGCACCATGGACGAGCTCGTCCGGCAGGGGCGTCCGCCCGGCGCCTTCCTGGCGGAGACCTTTCCCAGCGTGGGCGGACAGATCGTCCCTCCGGCCGGCTACCTCCGGGGTGCCTACGAGGCCGTCCGCAGGGCCGGGGGTCTGGCCATCGCCGACGAGGTGCAGACCGGTTTCGGCCGGCTGGGCCCCGACGCCTTCTGGGCCTTCGAGTGCCAGGACGCGGTGCCCGACATGGTGGTCCTGGGCAAGCCCATGGCCAACGGTTTTCCCCTGGGCGCCGTCGCGGTGCGTCGGGAGCTGGCCGAGGCCTTCGACAACGGGATGGAGTACTTCAGCACCTTCGGCGGCAACCCGGTGGCCTGCGCGGCGGGCCAAGCGGTCCTGGAGGTGCTGACCGACGAGCGGCTCCCGGAGCGGGCGGGCCGGATGGGTGATGCGCTCCTGGAGGGGCTGTGGGCGCTGGCGGCGGAGCACCCGGTCGTGGGCGACGTGCGGGGTCGGGGGCTCTTTCTGGGGGTGGAGCTCGTGGCCGACCCCGACGCCCGCACGCCGGCGCCCAGGGCGGCCCGCTACCTGGTGGAGCGACTCCGGGAGGAGGGCGTCCTCGCGGGGACGGACGGGCCCGACCGGAACGTGCTGAAGCTGCGGGGGCCGCTGAGCGTGGGGGAGGTGGACGTGGCGCGGACCCTCGCGATCCTCGGCCGGATCCTGGAGGAGCCCTTCCTTGCCAGGCGTACGGGGGGCACGACGCCGTAGCCGCCCCGGGGCAATCCGCAGCCGCTCCGTGGAGGCGCTATCTTCCAGGTTCCTCGCCGCCTCTGGGTTTCCACGATGTCGACCACTTCGCCCGACGTGCTGTCCGACGAGCATCGCCTCCAGCTCCTGGAGCGCTCCGGGGTCCTGGACACCCCGCCGGAGGAGGCCTTCGATCGGCTGACCCGATTGGCGGCGACCTACACCGGCGCTCCGGTGGCGCTGGTGAGCTTCGTGGATCCCGACCGGCAGTTCTTCAAGAGTTGCTACGGTCCCATCCCGGAGCCGTACCAGGAGGAGCGGCAGACTCCCCTGTCCCATTCCTTCTGCCAGCACGTGGTGCGCAGGGCCGAGCGTCTCGTGGTGGAGGATGCCCGGGACCATCCCCTCGTGTGGGACAATCTGGCGGTTCCCGACCTGGGTGTCCGCGCCTACGCCGGCATCCCCATCCTCGCGCCCGACGGCTCCGTGCTGGGGAGCTTCTGTGCCATCGACTCCGAGCCTCGGGCATGGACGGAGGAGGAGCTCTCGGTCCTGGAGGACCTCGCGGGGTCCGTCAACACCGAGATCGCCCTCCGCCTCGAGCTCGCCGCCGAGCAGGAACGGCAGGAGGAGCTCCGGCAGGCTCGAGACGAAGCCCAGGCGGCGGCTCGAGCGCGCAGCGCGTTCCTCGCGAACATGAGCCACGAGATCCGCACCCCCATGAATACGGTGGTGGGGATGACGAATCTGGTGCTGGACATGGGGGTCGATGCGGAGGTGAAGAGCTACCTGGACGTGGTCCGGAGCTCCGGCAACTCGCTCCTGCGCATCATCGACGACCTCCTGGACTTCTCGCGGATGGAGGCCGGTGGGATGGAGCTGGACCCGACCCCCTTCGACCTGCGGGCCACCCTGGCCGACGTCCTGCGGGGCTTGGCCGTGCAGGCGGACGAGCGAGGGGTGGAGCTGGCCCTCGAGGTGGCGGAGGACGTTCCCGACCGTGTGGTGGGGGACGTGGGGCGGATCCGTCAGATCGTCACCAACCTGGCGGGCAACGCGGTGAAGTTCACCGAGGAGGGCGAGGTGGTGGTGCGCGCCGCCCGGTCCGACGACGAGTCTGCCGGGGACGTCCTGAGGCTGCTGATCTCGGTGGAAGACACCGGGATCGGCATCCCGGAAGAGAAGCTGGACGCCATCTTCGAATCGTTCGCCCAGGCCGATGCCTCCACGAGTCGCCGGTTCGGAGGGACGGGCCTCGGGCTTCCCATCACACGGCAACTGGCCGAGCTCATGGACGGGGAGGTCCGGGTCGAGAGCGAGCTGGGCCGGGGGAGCACCTTCGAGGTGCGTCTGGCGGTTCGCCCTGCGGAGTCCGCTCCCCACGACGGCGTCGACGACGAAGGATTGGCCGGTCTGCGCGTCCTCCTGGTGGACGACCATCGCACCCAACGAGAGATCCTCTCGGATATGCTGCGTCGCAGAGGGGTGGATGTCTCGTCGGTGTCCGGGGGGGAGGAGGCTCTGACACGGCTCCGGGAGCAACCCTCGGGGGTCGATGTCCTCCTCGTGGACGAGACCATGCCGGGAATGGACGGTCGGAAGCTTGCCGGGGTCGTCGCCGAACTGGACGACGAACGGCGGCCCGCCGTCGTCCTGCTCG
>JGI12048J13642_10581205_pt1 | contig 11696 bp, 9 predicted proteins | sample ElkSlonscriptome_16_FD_13642 | JGI IMG/M metagenome (IMG submission 13642) | reverse complement strand
CGTCTTGCAGGGGTTACCGGGCACACCAACCCGCCACGATCAATCAAGCGCTAATCCGAACCCCAACGCCACAACCTATGCTGTTGTCTGGAATCCACACAATTGGTCACACGCGCGCGTGGTCAACTTACGCTTACACCTTCCAGCAGGGCGCTTTCCTTTCAAATTACGCGTACCAGGTAGTGACATAGACATCCCATTTGGCTGGGAACCCGCAGAAAGCCACGAAAATCATGCTGGAACGATCACATTTTTGGCGACTGCACCGGCTGTCGGGTATTGTGCCTATACTATCGAACTGAGCGATCAACCCGTTAACGAACGCCACCTAACCCGTGAATCCGCCGCCACATCCATCGGCAATACCTTCGGCGACACACTTTTGGTTGAAGATGGACAATTGAACTGGAAACGTGAAGACGACACCATCAACGATCTGTTGCGGTTTATCGATTGCGGTGACGCAGGCGATACCTATCATTACGCCACGCCAGAAGAAGATTCTATCGTACAGGCTATGATGGTCAATGATGTTAAAACCGTCTCCACCCCCGTTTACGAACAACTTGTCATCAATCATCGTATGCGCGTCGCCACCGAACTCAACGATGACCTCACACGAAGCCGTGGTGTGCGGTTGATCGAATTGCAAACCACCGCGACATTTTACGATCATGTGCCCGGCGTATACTTCCACACCACCTTTGATAACAATGCCAGAGATCACCGCCTGCGCGCGCATATTCGCACCAATATTGGCGCACAGCATGTGTTCTCTCAGGGCGTGTTCAACATCGATCGCTACGAAGTGGGTAAAACCTACGGGATGCAGGGCATCACAGCGGTGCATGATGGCGCATTATCGCTCGGGTTGATGTCACGTGGCTTACCGGAAGTTCACGCAGAAAACGAAGACAATGCGGTGACTTTAGGGTTAACATTAGCGCGTGCTGTGGGATGGTTAAGTCGGGAGACGTTGCCGTCGCGTAATTTCGCGATGGGACCAATGCTTCCAGTAGAGGGGGCACAATGTCAACGTGAAATTTCGGCTGAATACGCGCTCATTAGCACACCTGCGGGTGATCGTGCCGCGTTAATGCGCCATTCTCAAATGTATAACGCACCCTTGCAGGCATATCAATATGATGTCCGTCCAAGTCGTCCACGGCGCAGTTATCTCTCCATCATGAGCGATCAGGTGAGTGCCAACGAAACCGGTGATAGCGATGGCGCGGGTGTCATCATGACGTCCTTCAAGCCTCCGGTTAAGGGGCGAGGCTGGTTATTGCGCTTATACAATCCGCACGATCATGAAGTTGAGGTATTCGTCACACCACATACACGCCCGGAACAGGTACATCGGTCTGCGCTATCAGAAGATTCGGTCAAATTCCTTGAGACAGACCTCAACGGGCGCATCCAATTAAACCTGCGTAAACATGAAATAGCGACCTTGCGCCTGATGTTTTGATATCTCTGGTTTTGGATAAGGGCGTTTAGATGCGCCTACTTGCCAAAAATATCACACTGGACGCGTTTGCACAAAGTTGATAATGGCGACATTTTGCTCACAATCAGCGCTTGTCACCACAAAGACCGGATCACTCACCGGAACACCCGCCGGACTGAAAAGCTGAATGCTATATTGTGCTTCCCTTGGCGCATTGCCCAGTGGAATCTCGAAGCCGCCTTCCCCAAAGGTTAACGCCGCACCGCTAAACACCCGCAAGTTCAACTGATCGGGATTTTCGACATCGATCACTTGAATCCCGAAGTTGTTCAGCGCTCGTCCGTTGATGTCCGTCACCGTACCCGCAATACTCGCCCAATCACACCCATCGCCGTTGCTGTTTGGCGTATATAACACAGCGCCATCTGCCGCGAAGGGAGGCGCACTACTGGCGAGTGAGGGCGTGACCGTTGGTATATTGGGCGTGATGGTCGCGGTGGGTGTGTTTGTCGGGCGGGCAACCGCAGTTTCTGTGGCAAAGAACGCCGCCTCCACTGTTGCATTCGGTGTTTCGGTAATTTGTCTGAACGGTGTCGCCGGAGGAAAAGGATTTATCGCAGAATAGCGATCATTCCAGATGGACGTGTAAACACCACACATGCCGATTGTCGCGATAAGGAAGATCACCGCAATCAGATTATGCCGCCAATCGCCCACGCGCCGTTTACGTTTTTTGCTATCAGGTGTCGCTTCGGGGTGATGTGTGTCCTCATCATCTTCCGCAGGCACGCTTAACGGTGGAAAGCGCTCTTCCGGTGGTGTAATGTTTTGCGGATTATGATCTTTGGCGATCACCGCCGCGACGTGAATCGACGGCACCTCCACATCATCCATCGCGGACGGGTCAAGGTCAACCGTCTCATCCGGCATCGACTTCGCGGAGGGTTTGCTTGTATCCGGCGGTTCTGATGTTGCTTCAGCATCGGAATCATCTGTACGATTGGCATCCGCATCGCGCTCATCAGGGAAAAGCGGTTGTGCCGCCTTCAAACTGCGCTTACGATCCCGTTGTGTGACCCGCCGGATTTCTGGTTTTTTATTCTCGTCGTCGCTCATATTGTCTGAAATTTATACCATCAAGGACCGGGTGCGGTGGCTACGGTTGGCGGTCCCAGCGCACGATCTTGCTGGAAGCGCACAACGGCAGAATTTGCACTGCAATCGCCGGGGAAAACCACCTCAATATCACGCGAAAGCGGTGTGCCGAGCGTGGTTTCTAACCGCACGAAGAACGTCGTCGGCGAAACCGCATTGTCTAGCACCACTTCCCAGCCACTATTCGCGCCATAAAACGAATTACTGCCGGTAATAACGGTGCGTTCTTGCCCGTTACCGAACACACGTACCTGAAACTGTTGTGTCACCTCTAAGCCATCTAATCCGATGACCGCGCCCCCGACACCCTGCCAGGCACAACCTGCGCTGTTGACACCGTTCGGTCCGATGAACACATCTCCGTTCAAACTAAACGCGAAGGGTGAATCAGTCGCGGTGAATGTCGCCGTCGGGACGCTGGATGTTTCGGTTGGTATCGGCGTGAAGCTCGCGGCTGGTGTGGGCGTAATCGTCGGTGTGCTGGTCGGTCCCTGCGTCACCGTAATCGTGGTGGAAGGTGTAATCGTCGCTGTGGGTGGTTCTGTATTCGTCGCCGTGAGTGTGTTGGTCGGTGTGAGCGTATTCGTCGGTGTCACCGTGTTGGTTGGCGTGCTGGTCGCGGTTAGGCTGGGTAATACCACACGCGTGGAGAGCTGTACTGTGCTCGCGTCATCACTGGACGATGCACTGGTCATCTGCACCAGCACAAACACCACCATTAAACCCGTCAGTACGAGAAATAAGATCGATATGCCATTGTAAATACTCGAATAATTGCGACTCATCCACCCTATCCTTGGCTAATTGCCGTTAAAATCGCCAGAAACGGCGAGCACCCTATCACATGCTAGCGTGATTACATATGTTTACGAAACCAGTTGCAAAATCACAAATAAGACCCACAAAATTGATATGGCGATAAACACCATACTGACTATATTATAGATTCGCGCCTGCCCCTGACCAAACATCGTCCCACCCTCACTGTTCATCAATATAAGAACCGTTCAATTGTCGCGGCGGCGCGCTGTTCTGCCAGCCATGTTTCGAACTGAGCGCGGCGGAGTTGTGCTTGTTCACCGGCATCAGCTTCGCGTTCATTAAATTCCAGCGTCTGGACAATATGATACCCCAATAACGTTGTTACTGGTCCGGCAACTTGCCCCGGCTCTAATTGTAAGGCAACATCCGCCAGTTCAGGGGTCATCAAATCTTCACGGATAAACCAGCCAAGATCGCCCCCTTCGTCACGCGTGGAGACATCATTAGAAAATTGCTGTGCCAATACCGCAAAATCTACGCCATCTTGCAATTGATTAAGGATGTTCAGCGCCTCGCCCTCGGTGCTCAATAGAATATGACGGGCGCGCACTTCGCGGATATTGGTGGGGTTGGCTTGTGTCACCGCTTCAATCACCAATCCGGTTAATAGCGAATTGGGTAGGTTGACGGTGCGATATTCCTCTTCAGTATATCCGTTGGTGAGTAACCATGCTTGCCATGCGTCCTGCCCACCGGCAAGGTCACGACTTTCGTTAATCTGTGCTTCAATCGTTTCCGGTGCGATGCTAATACTCAACTGTGATGCCGCCTGTTGGATCAACACTTGATCGATCAGCGTATCCATCACCGTTGCGCCGAGCGCGTTCAGGTCTGCGACATCAGATTGTGCCTGTCTACGGTTGAACTCCGCCTCAAATTGACTGCGCGTGATGTCCTGCCCGTTGACGCGTGCTAGCACTTCTTCGCCACTTGCGTTGACCGGAATCTGTAACTCGGATGGTACAGTCGTTTGTGTGGCTTGCCCCTCCACCACCTGTGCATCTAAATTCAGCGTTTCTTGGGTTGGGGTGGGGGCGGTGTCTTGCGATGTATCCGCAGGCGGTGCCTGTGTAGAAACAACGGCTTCTACAGGGTCGCTTTCGTTGTTAGAGGTATCTGCCGGGGTATCATCGCCCCCACCGCCACATGCTGTCAATAGCATGAGCAACAGTGTCACGCCGACTATTTGCCTTATCACACGATTCAAAAGTGTGTTTCTCCTTAGCTGGTGTTGTAACGGTCACAGCGTTACAACCTGAATTGACCTGTGCGATCTATCATCTACTAGCATCACACAATGCCTTATTATGCTATTCACTGGGTACTCATGCAAGTTGCGACTTTGAAACCCTAATGCCGTATCGCGTGGAAAATGTTAAAATGTCTGCATGAGGTCTGTTTTTGTGCCGTCTAGCATACTCACAGACCCACAATTTTCGCCTAACGGATAACGACGGGCTACGGCTCTAACCGGGCAACACCGAACACGAGCGAATTTATTGACTTAATAACATGCATTGGGGCGCGTACTGACGTGTCCTCTGATTAAGGGAGATCAATCCATGCCCAACTGGACGACGTTCTACAGCTTTTTGGAAGAAGTGAATCAAGTACCTGTGACAGACCGGCAAGCGCTGGTGTATACACTTTTACAGGAGCGCCCGGCGTGGCCCTGGATTAACGGGCAGGACGTGACCTTTGTCTATGTCTCGCTGGGAGAAGCGGAAAACGTCGCCGTCAACCTTGATACTTTGCCCGGCGACCCACCCTTCGCGGAGATGGAAAATATCGAGGGTACAAATTTGTGGTATCGCATGTTGACCTTCGCGGAAGATGACCTGCTTGATTATATGATCGCGCTCAATGATCCGATGACCCCGATTGCACAGGAACAGGACATCGTAGGGCGTATCAACCAGCATTGGATGAACGACCCGCAAAATCCGACCCGTATGCAAACCGCCCAGATGACGGTATCGGTCTTACGTATGCAAAATGCTCGACCCTTCCCGGATTGGAGCAAGATGACCCGTATTCAGCGCGGGACAGTCTATCAACACAGCTTTAGCAGTACCCATTTACGCTTTCAGGGACGTAAATTGTGGGTCTATACACCGCCTGGCTATGATGACGCGGGGGGCGTGTTTCCATTATTGATTTTGCAGGATGGGCAATGGTGCGCCGGTCCGTTGCAGGTGCCGTACATCGCGGACGCACTGATAAAACACGGGCGCTTACAACCGCTCGTCATCGTGATGGTACAAAGTGGCGATCAAAAAGACCGCATTAGATCTTATGTTAGCAACGATAAACACTATGCCTCTATCGAAGAAGAACTCATTCCATTCTTGAAAACCAAATACCGTATCGATTCCACCAATATGGGAATCGGTGGCGTGGGCGCAGGGGCGATTGCGGCGGCACATTCTGCCCTAAAAAACCCGGCTGTGTTCTCCCACCTGATTATGATTTCCCCACCACTTGGGCGCGGTTTAGCACAGGAACAATTGCGTAAATATGCTGGACGGTTCCAGAGTGCGTCCATTTTGCCCCGTCGCATCTTTCAATCTGTCGGGCGCTATGAAGCACGCGGGCGATTTTATCTACCGGGGCAATTGCTCAACAGCATCCTCAGTCAGCGTGGCGACATCGCTTATCGTTATGCCGAGTTAGGCAGTGGTCATGGGTTAGTTGGCTTTCGGAGTGTCATGCCGGAGGCGCTCACATGGGCATTTCCCGGTCAAGCTGTGAACGATCAAGGCTAATCGCTCATTGTGTTGACTCTTGTCGCACAATGATCTTCATTTTTTCAACGAGATATTGACCCCAAAACACAAAGGCGATTCAACATTACGAATCGCCCTCGTGTTTGTTAAAAGCATGACCCTCTGAGCAAGTGGTTGCCCGTCAGTTCATGCCTCAAAGGTGTGCTTAACAGGGTGCGCTTGCAACATCCACACCGTTATATACGATGTATGCCGTGTAGTTGCTGTTACCCGCCTGACCAAAGCGCTGGTTACCGGTCAGGAAACCCTGCTGGTTGAGTGTGCGGTTTGCGCTGTACGTCGTGCTTCCCTGACGCACATCAATCTGGAAGGTCGCGCCAGGCGAGCCATTCACATTGAAGTCCACCGTCGCACCATCATTCAGGAAATAACGGCATGTCAAAGAATTCACCGTGAACGGTACCTCGGTGGGGGCTGTGGTTGCGGTAGGTGGTGGTGGTTCGTTTGTCGGTTGCTGATTATCGTTACTTGTTGTTGCGGTTGCCGTTGGCGTTGCCTGGTTATTTGATGGTACCTGTGTCGGTTGTGCCACAGGCGCGGCTGGTGCATTGGCGATGGGTAACCCGGCACAATTGCCGGATGCGTTGACCACGCCGGAAGCGACCCACGCGCTTTGTCCATTAAATGTACCGTTGTACCATCCCGCATTTTGTCCGGTGGCGATGAATTGTCCACCAGTGGTCAGCGAACCGATAATATCAAAGTTGGTACCCGGTCCGCTACGAACATTGACTCCGCTAGCCGTCACCGTGCATACATTCGGGTCTGTGACAGGTGCTTGTACTTCTTCTGTAGCCACAGGCGCGCCGACATTGCCACCACCGGATAAGGACAGTTCAACCAATGCGCCGAGTGTGCTATCTTCTGCATTAATCGTAAGTGTATAAGACAGAATGCTTGCGGGGAGTGTCATGGTCGCGCCAGGAAGTCCACCGCCAATGGCTGAGAGCACACGTCCATCACCCGCCTGTAATTGCGCGGTAAAAGTAGTGTCATCGCGAAGGCTACGAATGATTAATTCTTGCGGTCCATCCGGGTTTGCCAGGATGATGAATTGTTGTGCGGTTGTGTCCGGGTCAATCGTGACTGTCGTCGGGGAGATTAATTCCAACGCGGGTAGGACATCCGCAACTGATAAGGAGATTAAGAAATCACCACTGACACTGCTCTGATTATTCAGTGTGACGATATAGGTGCCGGTTTCTGGCAATACTGCCGTAACCCGTGCGTCATTGGGCATCGGTGTCAGGGCATCGCCTGTACTAAACGCGACCTGTTGTCCACTGCCGTTGCTCACGGATAGGCTGGGTTGTAAGTCGAGACTACCGATCAAATAAAGGGTGACAACATCGTTCTGATTGCCTGTAAACGTGTAGATAAGTGGGGTGTTGGGGTTCAGGGTGCCATTCACAATTGTGCCATACGCCAACTGACCGCCCTGTGCGCTAACTGCTCCCCCAAAACTCAAGCATAACAGCAACAATACGATGATGATGGGTGATATTCTCCGAAACATTTCGCCTCCTAATTAAATTACGATGATTGAAACAAATGCTATTACGTAGGACTTTCGCTTCTAACATATATTGTAATGGGATTATGTGTCGGTCTTCCCCGACGACGTACAAACTGTAGGGACGGATCGGTGTATCTGTCCGCAGGCGAAAGTCCTATTACGATAAATTAATTGTCGGAGCGATCAAAAAAAATAGCAAATCGCTATTGTGGGAAGATCACCCAACCTTACCCTATGATTGACCTATGGTGATTCAGTAAGGCAGTTTCTTACGTGTATCAGATAACCACAAATCATAGCACCACTCACTTTAGAACCATTTGCCATAATCTAACGAAAAACGCCACGTAATGCCCTTCATAATGTCCGAATTATCCGATTCCTCGTCCAATCGTTGCAGAATCTCAGTATTGGATAACCCCTCATCCTGAAGCGCCTGCCAGCGCCGTTTACGGTCTTCGCCCTGTTTGATGACTGCTTCCCGCCATTCCTTTGCCTTTTCCGAATGGTCAATTACCTCCGTCAGTGTGCCTTCGTGGAACAACAACTCGATCACCGCTTCAAATTGATACGGTTTCGCGAATCCCATATGCACATATAACGAGTTAATAAATTCACGCGCAACCAACAGCCCACCGGAAAAATAGGTTGGCTCATTGAGGTTGGTGTAACGATACCCATTTTCCCATCGTTTCGGAATTTGCTCACCATCCTTGACGCTATAGCCCTCGCTATACACAATTTCTGGCTCAATCGTGTTAATCGCCTTCCACTCGCCCGCCGCTAATCGCCCGATGTGCAAGCCATCCAATACAAGATCATTACCAGCGACGGCATAAGTCGCCACAAACCCGCGATAACACGCCGTATGCCACATCGCAGGCATTAAATCAAAAGTCTGTGGGATTGGTAAATCGCTCCCCTGATGCCCAATTAATCGGAAGTTATGACCATCATAAATCACCCGATCCATCATTTGTGCAGTCAAACAACAATCTCCTTAAAAACAGCTTTTACTCTGATACCCTCATGATAGAAAATCTCTGACAACCCGTCAATATTTCCACTGGTGTTGCGTTTCTACAGAATCGGCAAATTGGAACGCCTGCGGTTATGATCGTGTCTAATCCTTATTAAGAGGCAGAAAATCGTTATGCGGTAATCAATTCCGACAAAATTTAGTGTCTAACGTCTCTATCTGTAAATTGTATCTATTGAGAGGATCATCATGAATCGTCAGCATGCCCGCTTCATGATCGCATTTTTACCCGTTTTACTGCTCACGGTAATAGTAAGTGGCACAATCGCCCGTGGACAACCTGCCACGCCAACACCTTACCCGTCCATTCCCACACTCTATGTTGGCGAAACCGCCACCATGTATGTCTTGCCCTACAACACCGCAGAGCAGGTCGGCACAACATTCAACATGAACGCAAACATCACCGGAGTCACACCCGACTATGCGTGGTTCAGGATTCAATACATGGGCACAACGCCCGCCTGGCTTCGTGCAGAAGACATAACATTTACGGGCGACCTCAGCTTACGGATTATGGACTATCCACCGCCGGATTTCTATAGCGCCATGCAAAGCCCCACTGCACCATTTTATGCGCCGACATTCACACCAACGCCTTTCGATTGGACACCGTTCCCTACGCCGACCAATCTGCCACTGACGCCAACGACCTTACGTCCCACACTGCACCCATCACCAACAGCCGCAGGCAATGTACGGGTCGAGTTTGTGCCCTTACTCAGCGCAAATTCTTACACGGACGAGCATCTGAACGCAACTGCCCGCGTGCTACACACCCGCTTACAATTTTTTGGCATGTACGATATGTTGGTACAGATCAAAGATAATGATGTCATCATCGCGGAATTTATGGATAACACCCGCCTGCTTGATTTTGTAGCGTCAACCCAAAGCGAAGGGCATATCGCCTTTATAGACCTCAGCCAACAGTCGTTGGAAGATCGTCAGAATTTGATCGGCACAACGACCATAACCGATAGTCATATGTCACGCTTACAAACCCGCTTTGCTGAGGCGAACGGATTGCCCACGCTTGTTCCAACCCCCGTGACCACGATACCAAATACCTATAACGCTTATACCGGTTTGCCCTACGAAACCATCCTGACCAACGATCATATCCACAGTGCCTATGCAATCTATACACCGGGGAGCGGATCACAGACTGAAGAATGGGGTGTGCAGATTGCGCTTACACAACAGGGACAGGACTTATTTACAGCCTATGCCGAGGCGAACGCCGGACGCTTGATAGGCATTACCATCGATAATCTACTGATCGCCGCGCGATTGATCGAATCGCCGACATCCACCATCAATATTTATAACGAGATGTCGCCATTTACTGAGCAACAGGCACGGCAATTTGCATCAATGGCGGTGTCCGGTGGATTGCTTGTCCCCTTAGGGTTACAGGATGTGATTTTGTTGGATTAAGCACACGCCACCGCCTACTATTCCATGCGTAAATCGCGGAGTGTAGCGTTGAGAATCCGTACAAATTCCATATGCACGTTGTCCAGTTCATAGCCCCGTCGGGTAATCAACACCGGTTGACTCATCAGGCGGGGCATATCGACCAGATCAAGATATGCTAGTTCACCACGATCCACCAACGGTTGCACATATGCCTGTGGCAAAAATGTCACGCCCTCGTCCCGCTTCACCAATTCCCGCGCCATCACCATCGGCACTTTGATGATGGCATGACCACTATGCCGATGTGCTTCCTCGACCAATGTATCAATAAAAGCGGTCATACGTGGGAACATCGACACCCGATAAATCGTATTGCGATAAATATCCGCCATTTCTAACGGGTCTGTGTGCCCTGCCAGTGGATGATGCTTGCCGACAATCGCCCGAATCGGGTCTTCAAAGCGGGCGAGAATCGTAAATTTCTCGTCGTAAATGGGCGCGTTCACCAAGCCCAGCGTCATAATACGGTCATAGAGTAGATCAAAAATGGCGGTTTTGTTGCGCTCACGGATGAAAATATCCACTGTAGGGTATTGAAAGCGATAATTTGCCAGCACTTCGACCAGAAAACTCAGCACAAACGGTGTGGGCGCGGCGATCCGTACCTCGCCGAGTTTGCCACTATGAAATTGTTCGATACCCGTACGGGCATCATCACGGACTGCCAGCAAGCGACGGGTGTATGGTAAGAAATAGACCCCTAACGGTGTGAGCTTGAGCGTTTTGCCACGTCGCTCAAACAGCGTCCCGCCCAGCTCTGCCTCCAGCGTGGTAATCCGTGTGCTCACCGCCGGTTGGGTTAAGCCCAGCGCGACGGCGGCACGGGTAAAACTGCCATCGCGGGCAACACGTTCAAACGCCTCAAGTTGTCCGATTTCCATGTGATTTCCCATCCTCTTTGCAGGCAATTACTTGCCCTACGTCTTACCTACGACTGTATCACTTTTGTGCCCCTGTGGTGTAACATTACGCCACTTTATCGCAAAATATGGCATATAAGCGGTGATTTGTCAGTGTGTCTTTCAGGCATAGAGAATTATGAAGCACAGCGTGATACTCGCCTGATGAACCGGACAATCTCTGATGCGGGTAGGAGGGGTAATGCAAAAACAAAGTGGCTCACTAATCATGATCGTAATGGCGGTGTTAACGCTCGGCATCGTGATGTTATTACCCATGCTCAGTGAAACCCGCACCGGATCAATGCCCGTTGCCAGTGCACCTGTGCTCCCCGTCTCAGAATCCGCGCTTGCGCTCGGACGTAGCGCGATGGTGATGGTCGAGGGTGGGTTGTTCACACGGGGCACAACCGCCGACGAGATCAACGATGCCACACAACGCTTATGTGCGGAAGTTGGGGGCACCTGTAACCCCGCGCTTGGTCTTGATTCGATGCCAACACATGAAGTGAATATCAGCGATTTTTGGATGGAATCGACTGAAGTG